>Ga0153956_1002768_pt1 | contig 12336 bp, 11 predicted proteins | sample TSFL040MetaG_FD_104704 | JGI IMG/M metagenome (GOLD analysis project Ga0153956, IMG submission 104704) | Attine ant fungus gardens microbial communities from Florida, USA - TSFL040 MetaG | ecosystem: Host-associated > Fungi > Mycelium > Unclassified | place: USA: Florida, Wekiwa Springs...
GGATGCGTGGCGCTGTGACGAAGAGGCCGGGAACCTCACGCGCCCCGGAGGTGAGTTCGCAGTTAGCGACAATATGTGTCGCTAACTGCGAACTCACCTCCGGGGCAGGGGTCCTGTGGGGCCGGAAGGTGTGACGTCCCCCGGCCTCTTCGTCACGGACCCTTGACGTCTTCCCACGCGAAGCCTCACGTCCTGGGCACCTCATGGGGGTCACGGCCTGCCCGGACCCCCATGAGGCGCCCAGGACGCCCGGGACCATCTCGGACGGCCGCGAGGGCCACGAGCCCCCGCCAAACCGTCCCCCGCACTAACCGCCGCGGGTCATCTCCCGCTGGACGTCGGCCTCGGTGATGCGGTTGCTGGGGCCGTAGGCCTTCCAGCCTTGGCCGACGATCGCGATCGCGACGCCGAGCATCACCCACATCGGCCAGAAGTAGCCGCCTTCGGCGAGGGCCCAGATGATCACGACGACCACGACCGCCAAGAGGCCGCCGGCGAGGATGCCCTTGAAATCTTGCTTCAGCTTCAGACGCTGGATCGCCAGCTCGCGCGTCTGCTCCGGGGAGTCGATCCCTTGCTCGGGGGCGAGCGGAGTGTCCATCGGCCGATCTTAGGCCCTCAGTCCGTCGGCAGGGCGGCGACGAAGCGGGTGAATTCGTCCATGTCGGTGATCGCCGGGCCGTGGCCCGGGAGGATCAGCGAGGGCTCGAGCGCGGCCAGCTTGCGGATCGAGCGGCGGTTCTCCGCCGGGTCGTAGGTCATCTCGTCGGGGGGTTGGCGGACGCCGGGCATCGCGGTCAGGTAGCTGATGTTGCGGACCACGTCGCCGCAGATCGCCACCCGGTCGGAGTTGCGGAAGAAGATCACCTCGCCCGCCGCGTGGCCGGGGGCATGGAGGACGCGGAAGCCCGCCACCTCGTCGCCCTCGGTCAGGACCCGGTCCACCTTGTGCGGCGGCCCGGTCCAGATGCGGTCGTAGATGCGTGGGATCAGGGCCGTCCCCGACCCGACCGGCGCCCGCCCCTCCATCGCGTCGACGTCGTCGGCGTGGCAGGCGAGCGGCACCCCGCGCGCCTCGCAGACCCACTTGGCGCAGCCCTGGTGGTCGGGGTGGACGTGGGTGAGGGCGACTTCGGCGATCTCGACGCCCTCCAGCTCGGCGAAGATCCGCCGCCGGTCCCAGCGCCGCCCGGCGTCGATCAGCACGTTCTCGGCCAGGTAGACGTTGATCGTCGGCCCGGGGAGCTCCTTCAGGCGCCAGACACCGGGGGCCAGGCGCTTCACGGCATCAGTGCTCGATGCCGAGGGTGCGGCGGGGCTCGCCGCTGTTGTCGGACAGGCGCTGCAGGCGGGCGATCTGCCGTTCGCCTTCGAGGCGGACCGGGTGGCCGACCGGGAAGGGCTCGATCAGCCGCTTGATCCGGTTGCGGATCTGCAGCGAGAAGTGGGGGGTGGCCGGGCCGGCGAGGGCGCGGATGTCCTCGACCGTGATGCCCTGCTCGCCGCCGAGCAGCTGTGGGTTCTCCGCCTCGCTCATTCTTCGCTCCCGATCTTCGCCAGTTCGGCGACTTCGTTGACTTCGGCCTGCTGTGCGACGCTGATCTGCCCGGCGTCGCCGATGATCCAGACGTGGTTGTAGAACGCCCGCGTCGGGTCGGTGGTGTAGCCGGGCTTGACGTCGAGGAAGTAGCCGCGCAATTCGGATGGCAGCGTATCGGCGCTGTCGGTGACCAGCAACGGTCCCCAGGTTCCCGACGCCGAGAGCGGCGCCGCGGCGGCGGCTTCGAGCGGTGCGTCGGAGCGGGCGAGGACGAAGCCGTGGCCGGGGTCGGTGACGTGCCAGCCGAACTTGCCGTCGTCGTAGCGGGCGAAGGCGATCGCGGTGGCGACCGGGTTCTCGCCGCTGATCCGCTGGACCTTGGCGCCCAGCCCTTCGACTTCCTTCAGCACCTTGCCCGAGATCGCCGAGCCGGGGCCGAGCGCGTAGACCGGGACGCCCTTGTCGCGACGCAGCGCGGCGATCGTCTCCGGCGGCAGTTCCTTGGTCGCGGTGAAGAGGATCGGGTTGCCGGAGCGGGCGGCGTAGGCGGCGGCGGGCGCGGCGAAGGCCGGTTCGGAGCTGGACGCGAGGACGATCGCCGCCGGCGGCGAGCCCGCGATCCGGTCGCGCAGGCGGGCGATCGCCGCCGCCTCGCCCGCGGCGTTCCCGGCGGCGACCCTGGCCGCGCTCATCCCCTTCGGCACCTGGACGTCACCGATCGCGAGGACGGCGGCGCCACCGGAGGCCGCGCCGCCACGCGGCTGCAGCGAGTCGAGCGCTGCGGCGGTCGGGTCAGGGACGCCTTCAGGCTGGCCGTAGAGGAGCGGCGCGCGGATCGGGGCGGCCATCAGCACCGCGGCGGCGAGCGCGCCGGCCCAGTCTTCGGTCCCGACCAGGGCGACGGCGACCGGCCGCTGCTTTTCGCTGGTGCCGGGGAAGACGGCGAGCGCGGCGGCGGCGGCGTTCGTGGCCGGGTCGGGACCGCCGATCCGCGTCGTGTTCGAGGTCGCGAAGGAGGGGTAGCCGAGCTCTTCGGCACCGCTGCCCGGCGTTTCGGCGGCTTCCTCGTCGGCGGATTCGGAGGTCTCCCCGGCGGTGGTCGATCCCGCCGCCGGGGAGGCGCCCGTGGCCGACGAGGGCGCCGCGCTGTCGTCACCGCTCTTCGAGCCGCCGCCGCCGGCGACGATCGCCAGCACGATGAAGCCGACCGCGATCAGGACGAGGGCGGTGACGAGCTTGATCGGGCCGGGGATCCCGCGCCGCCGGCGCGGAGCGGACGCCGGGTCGGTCCCGGCTTTCGGGGTCGCCGGCTCGCGAGGGGCCTTTTTCGGCTGCTCCTCGGCTTTCCGCGGCTCGGCGACGGGATCCGGGGGCTCCTGCTGGCCCTCGACGTCGGCGTTGATCGGTCGGTCGGCGCTCACCCGTCCCAAAGCTACAGGCGTCGCGTCCGGCCGGCTGGTCAGCTAGTCTCTGCAAACTGGCTGACTGACCAGTCAATCAATAGCGGGGGAGGAAGCGCGATGGACTTCGGACTCAACGACGAGCAGCTCACCTATCAGGCCGAATGCCGCAAGTTCGCCCGCGAGGTGATCCGCCCGGCCGCGCCCCAGCACGACCGCGAGGAGAGCACGCCCTGGGAGGTCATCAAGGAGGCGCGCAGGCAGGGCTTCGGCGGGCTCGAGGGGATGCAGCGCGCGGCCGAAGACGACCAGGGCCAGATGCAGCCGATCATGGCCGAACAGTTCCACTGGGGCTGCGCCGGGATCGCGCTGGCGATCTCGGGCTCCGGCCTCGCCGCCGCCGGCATCGCCTCCTCCGGCACCCCCGAGCAGGTCATGCGCTGGGTCCCCGAGTGCTTCGGCGACGCCGAGCAGGTGAAGCTCGGGGCCTACGCGGTGACCGAGCCGCAGGCGGGCTCCGACGTCAAGAGCCTGAAGACGACCGCCGTGCGCGACGGCGACGAGTGGGTCCTCAACGGCACCAAGGTCTTCATCACCAACGGCGGCATCGCCGACGTCCACGTGGTCGTCGCCACCGTCGATCCGGCGCTCGGCACCCGCGGCCAGGCCTCCTTCGTGATCGAGAAGGGGACGCCGGGGCTGGCCCAGGGCAAGAAGGAGACGAAGCTCGGGATCCGCGCCTCGCACACCGCCGAGGTGGTGCTCGAGGACTGCCGGATCCCGGCCGAGAACCTGCTCGGCGGCGAGGAGAAGCTGCAACGCAAGCTGGAGCGCGGGCGCAGCGGCCAGAGATCGCGGGCGGGGGCCGACGCGCTGGCGACCTTCGAGATCACCCGGCCGATCGTCGGCGCCTCGGCCCTGGGGATCGCCCAGGCCGCGTACGAGTGGACCCTGGAGTACCTCTACGGCCGCGAAGAAGGCGGCGTCCAGCTGCTCAGCGCGCAACGGGTGCAACAGACGCTGGCCGACGTCGCCACCGAGATCGAGGCGGCGCGCCTGCTCGTCCAGCGGGCGTCGTGGATGGGGCGCAACGGGCGGCCGATGACCGGCGGCCAGGGCTCGATGTCGAAGCTGAAGGCGGGCGACGTGACGATGTGGGCGACGACGACGCTGATGGACCTCGTCGGGCCCGCCGCCTGGGACACCGAGCACCCGCTGGAGAAGTTCTTCCGCGACGCGAAGATCTACCAGCTGTTCGAGGGCACGGCGGAGATCCAGCGGATGGTCATCTCGCGGATGCAGGCGCGCGAGTACGCCGAGCGCCTCGGCTTCGCCGCCGAAGTGGCCGCCGAGGCCGCCGCCCCCAAGGAGCCCGTCCCCGCCTGACTTCCGTCGCAGGCTCGGTGTCGACGGGCCGAAAACCTGCCTATATGTCCGGTTTTCGGCCCATCGACACCTCGTATTCTCGGCTTTGTGCACGACCACGATCACGGCGACGGGGGCCACGGGCATAGCCACGGCTTCGGGGCGCATGCCCTGGAGGCGCGGCGGGAGGACTCGCGCAAGCGGCTGCTCGTCGCGCTGGCGATCAACGTCGCGCTGCTGCTCGCCGAGGCGATCGGCGGCGTCATCACCGGGTCGCTGGCGGTCCTCGCCGACGCCGGGCACCTGCTCTCCGACGTCGGCTCGATCGTCCTCGCCCTGATCGCGGCGCGGCTCGCGGCGCGCCCGGCGTCGGGGCGGCGCACCTTCGGCTACCAGCGCACCGAGGTGCTGGGGGGGCTCGCCAACGGGCTGACGCTCGTCGCGGTCAGCGTGATCATCGGCATCGAGGCGATCGGCCGCTTCTCGAACCCGCCCGGGATCGAGGGCGGGGGAGTCCTCGCGCTCGGCATCCTCGGCCTGTTCGGCAACGTCGTGGCGACCGTCTACCTCGCCCGCGGCCAGCGCGAGGACATCAACCTCGAGGGCGTCATCCGCCACTCCTTCGCCGACGCGCTGGGCTCGCTCGGCGTCGTCATCGCGGGGGCCGTGGTCCTGGCGGGCGGCTCCGACATCGTCGACCCGATCGTCGGCCTGCTGATCTCCGTGCTCGTCCTCGTCTCCTCCTGGCGCCTGCTGAAGGAACCATTCGACGTGCTGATGGAGGCGGCGCCCGAGGGGATCGACGTCGACCGGCTGGGCGCGGCGATCTGCGCGGTGCCCGGCGTCCGCTCCGTCCACGACCTCCACGTCTGGACCGTGACCGCGGGCTTCCCGGCCCTCGCCGCCCACGTCGTCGTCGCCCGCGGCGGCGACCGCGATCGCATCCGCCATCAGCTCGAGATGGAGCTCGGCGAGAGCTTCGGCATCGAGCACACGACCTTGCAGATGGAGGAAGAGGCGGAGGGCGGCTTGCTGAAGGTCGAGAACGCCCCCGAGGTCCGTGGGTCCTCCCGGTGAGGTCCCTGGTTGCCTGCAAGGCGGATTGCGGGGGGCAAGGGCGATTGCACCGCGCGATCGGCGGCGGGGAGCGGAATGAGGGGTAGCTAGCCTCGGCGCCTTGAGTCGTTTCCTCGCGATCGTCCTGGCTGCGTTCCTCGCGGCCCTCTGCCTGCTTGCGGCGGTCGCGCCGGGGGTGCCTGCCGAGGATCTGACGCAGCAGCTGGAAGCGAAGGAATCGCAGCTCGAACGGGCGAAGGAACGTAAGGGCGTCCTGACGACGACGATCTCCCACTACCAGGCGCGGATCCGTCGGCTGACCGGGGCGGTGGACGCGATCCGGAATCGCGAAGCGGAGACGCAGGCGCGTCTGCAAGCCGAACAGGAGCGGCTGGTGACGGCGAGCGCGGCGCTCGCACGGAGCCGCGATCGCCTTGCGGGGCTGCGGGACCACCTGCGGGTGGCGCTGCGGTCGCTGCGCGAACGGCTGGTCGCGATGTATGAGACCGGCCGCCCGGAACTCCTGGACGTGATCATCGGCGAAGGCAACCTCGAAGACGTCGAAGCGCAGGCGCAGTACCTCGACGCGATCCACACCGCCGACGAGGCGGCGGCCGGGCGGGTGCGGGCGCTGCGCGACGGGGTGGCGCTGACGGTCGAGCGGCGCGCCGCGGCGAAAGGCGAAATCGAACACGCCCGTGACGTGATCGCCACCGAAGCCCGCGAACTGGTCGCCACCCGCGGCGCCATGCAGGGCCGCCAGGGGGAGCTGGTCTCGGCGCGGGGCGATCGCGAAGCGGCGCTCGCCAAGGTGCGCCACCACGAGACCGAGCTCGACGGCGACCTCGAAGCGATCCAAGGCAGGATCGCCGAAGAGCTGGCCGCGACCGGCTCGATGCCGCTGCCGCTTGGCGCGATCAAACCCGGCAGCGGGTCGATGATCTGGCCGGTCGACGGGCCGATCGCCTCGGGCTTCGGGCCGCGTACGATCGAAGGCTCCTACGAGTATCACCCGGGGATCGACATCGCGGTGCCGGAAGGGACGCCGATCCGGGCCGCCCTCACCGGGACCGTCGCCTTCACCGAGCCGGAGGCCTCCAGCGGCGGCTACGGCAACTTCACCTGCATCGATCACGGCGGTGGCCTCTCGACCTGTTACGCGCACCAATCCGCGTTTGCGGTGAGCGCCGGCGATCCGGTACAACAGGGCGAGGTGATCGGCTATTCCGGCTGTACCGGTTACTGCCTTGGACCTCACGTCCACTTCGAGGTTCGTATAAATGGCGAAGTTGTGGACCCGTTGGGTTATCTTTAGCTATCTATCTGTCGATAGGGCCCTGGGCGCAAACCCAGTTCACAAGCCAAAATCAGCGGTAGTCGGTAAAGCACCAAGCGATTTCTAGGTAACAAACATGATTCGCCAGGCACACACCTATCTCGTCGGCGCGCTCTCGGGCGTGGTCGTGATCGGCATCGCGATCGCGGCCTTCGTCGTGCTCGTCTCCGCCCAGGTGTTCCACGACCTGCCGATCCCGGCGCTTTCGGGCGGCGACCACAAGGCCGCCGCGGTCTCCCAGGGCAAGGCCCTGACCGCTGACCGCCCGGCCGTCGCCACCACCGGGGGCGTCGGCGCCACCGCCCAGCCGAACCACACCGCCGCCAACCTCAACGCCGCCGCCGGCCAGGCCGGGGCGACCAAAGCGCCGCCGGCCCACCACCAGGCGACCCCGGCGACGCCGACCCGGGACGCCGCCACGCCGGTCGAAGCCGTTGAAACCGTGCCGACCGGCGGCCCCGGCAGCGCCGACCAGGGGGCCGGCCCGGGCGGCAACTCCGCCGGCTCGCACTCCTCGCAACCTTCCTCCGGCTCGCCCGCGCCGTCCTCCTCGCCGAGCGGCGGTTCGGGTGGCGGCGGCAACAGAGCGACCTCCACCTCGGGCTCCTCCGGCGGCGGCAACTCGAACGGTGGCGGCTCGACCACCGGCACCGGGTCCTCCGGCGGCAATCCCGCGACCGGCACCAGCAGCGGCGGCTCGACCACCACCTCGCCGCCCCCCGCCCCGGTGACCACCGGCAAGCCCCTCTCCGAAGAAATCACCGAAGGCGTCAACGGTGCCGTCGGCACGGTCGACGAAGCGGTGGGCGGGACGCTCAGCGAAACCGGCGTCTCGAAGGTGACCGAAGAAGTCGTCAACGGCGTTGCCGGGCCCGAATCGGTGGTCGGCAAGACCATCGATGGGGTGGGCGAAGTCGTCGGCGGCCTGGTCGGCGGTCACGGCCGCTAGACGAGTAGTGGTTCCACGAGCCTGGCGAGGGCTCAGACCCCTCCAAGCTGGCGCCCGGGAGCTTGAAAGGGACGGCAAGGGACGACCGAGGGACCCGGCCCTCTCGTGGCGGCCCGGGCAGGCTGTGGCCGCCACGAGAGGGCCGGGTCTCGTGGGGAGGGGTGGAGGGTGCGTGACGCCGCAGGGTCACGGGAGAGGGACGGGAGCGTCACGGAGGAGGGACGGATCCCTCACCGATCCCGGACCTCGTGACGAAGATGCCGGGAACGTCACGCTTCCTCCCGTCTTCCTCATGTCTCGCGGGTCACGCCAGGAGGCGCGTTCGCAGTTAGCGACAACATGTGTCGCTAACTGCGAACTCACCCGGGGCCGGGGCTCTCAGGGGCCACGGAAGCGTGACGTCCCCGGCATCTTCGTCACGGACAGGGGCGAGGCGTGGACCCTCACGCGCGGGGAGGTCACGTAAGTCCGACCTCCTCCCGACCCTGTGACGGGACCCTCCGGGATACGTGACGGACTCTCGGCCTCGCCCGCAAGCCTCCCGGAATACGTGACGAACCCTCGACCCCTCCCTGAAACCTCCCGCGCCCTGGGCTCCTCATGGGGGTCACAGCCTGCCCGGACCCCCATGAGGAGCCCAGGGCCACCTCGGACGGCCGCCCGCCCCACGGGCCCCCGCCACCTCGGACGGCCGCCCGGGCCGGCGCAACGTCCGTCCCCCGCCCAGCCCCCGATCCCTTCCGGGGAACTACACATCTAGACCCGCTCGCGACCCGCGCGGCGATCAACCGTCACAATGCCGCCGATGGCGGAGCAGGTTCAGACTGAGGCGGTCGCGCGCGATCCGATCGCGGACTCCCTCGTGCTGCCGATCGGCAGTCGCGTAAACGAGCGGGGGCGGCTCGAGGTCGGCGGCTGCGATGTCGTCGAGCTGGTCGCAGCGCACGGCACCCCCGCCTACATCTACGCCGAGGACGACCTGCGCGCCCGCGCCCGCGCCTACCGCGAGGCCTTCGAGCGCCGCGGCGTCGACGGCGAGGTCCTCTTCGCCTCCAAGGCCTTCCCCGCCACCGCCGCCTACAGGCTCTTCGCCGAGGAGGGGCTCTCGGCCGACGTCGCCTCCGGTGGCGAGCTGCACACCGCCCTCGCCGCGGGCTTCGACCCGGCCCGCATCCACATGCACGGCAACAACAAGTCCGACGAGGAGATCCTGATGGCGGCGCGGGCCGGCATCGGTCACCTGATCCTCGATTCCTTCGACGAGATCGAGCGGGCCGAGCGGCTGCTCGATGAGCCGATGAAGGTGCTGATCCGGGTGACCCCCGGGGTCAAGCCCTCGACCCACGACTTCATCACCACCGGCCAGGTCGACTCGAAGTTCGGCTTCGGCGCCGGCGACGCGAGCGGTGCCGCGGCGGCGATCGAGCGCGCGCTCGCCTCCGACAAGCTGGAGCTGGTCGGCCTGCACGCCCACATCGGCTCGCAAATCTTCGAGCTCGAGCCCTACCGGCTGGCGATCGCCGCGCTCGGCGAGCTGGCGGGCGACTGGTGCAAGGTGGTCGACGTCGGCGGCGGGCTCGGCGTCGCCTACACCGAGGAGGACCGCCCGCCCGCGATCGACGATTACGTCGGCGTCAAGATCGACGGCGTGCGCGAGGTCTTCGGCGAGGGCGTGCGGATCATGGTCGAGCCGGGTCGCTCGCTGGTCGCCAACGCGGGCGTCACCGCCTACCGGATCGGCACGGTCAAGGAGATCCCCGGCGTGCGCACCTACATCGCCGTCGACGGCGGCATGTCCGACAACCTGCGGCCGATGCTCTACGGCTCCCGCTACGAGGCGCTGATCGCCGATCGCGCCGGGGAGGAGCCCGACACCACGGTGACGGTCGCCGGCAAGCACTGCGAGTCCGGGGACGTGCTGGTGCGCGACGCGCTGCTGGCGGCGCCCGCGGTCGGCGACGTCCTCGTCACCCCGGCGACCGGCGCCTACGGCCACGCGATGGCCAACAACTACAACGGCGTCACCCGGCCGCCGGTGATCTTCTGCGCGGGTGGCGCGGCCCGCGTGGTGGTTCGCCGCGAGACCTTCGACGACCTGACGGCGCGCGATGTCTGAGGTCGTGGCGGATGAGTCCGTGGCCGAGGTGGGCGAGGGGCCGAAACCCGTGCGCATCGGCCTGCTCGGCAGGGGCAACGTCGGCGCCGCCTTCGCCGACCTCCTGGCCGAGCGCGCCGAGGCCGTCGAGGCGGCCACCGGCCGGCGTCCCGAGCTGGCCGGCGTCCTGACCCGGAGCTCCGGGGACTTCGCCGAGATCCTCGAGCGCTCCGACCTCGTGGTCGAGCTGATGGGCGGCACCGAGCCGGCGCGCGAGTACGCGATCGCCGCGATGCGCGCCGGGCGGCCCTTCGTCACCGCCAACAAGCAGCTGCTCGCCCAGCACGGCGACGAGCTCTTCCAGGTCGCCCGCGAGAGCGGCGTGCAGCTGCGCTTCGAGGCGGCGGTGGCGGCGGTGATCCCGATCGTCCGCACGATCCAGGAGGGCTTCGCGGCGACCGAGATCGACAAGGTCTACGGGATCGTCAACGGCACCACCAACTTCATCCTCAGCGAGATGGCGGCGAGCGGCGCGGGCTACGACGACGTCCTCGCCCGCGCGCAAGAGCTCGGCTACGCCGAGGCGGACCCGACCGACGACGTCTCCGGCGCCGACGCGGCGGCGAAGATGGCGATCCTCGCGCGGCTCGCCTTCCACACTCCGGTGACGCTCTCGGAGGTCACCTACGAGGGGATCGTCGGGATCACGCCCGACGATCTCGCCTTCGCCAAGGAGCTCGGCCTCTCGCTGAAGCTGCTCGGCGTGGCGGAGCGGCGCGGCGAGGGGATCAGCGTCCGCGTCTTCCCCTGCTTCCTCTACTCCGGCCACCCGCTGGCGCCGATCGAAGGCGCCTTCAACGCGGTGATGATCCAGGCCGACGCGATCAACGAGGTGACCATGTCGGGGCCCGGCGCCGGGGGCCTGCAGACGGCCAGCGCGGTGCTCGGCGACGTCGTCTCGATCCTCGCCGGCGACACCCCGGTGCACGAGACGCGGACCGAGCTGCCGATCGTCGCCGACGTCCCCTCGAGCTTCTACCTGCACCTCGAGGTCGCCGACCGGCCCGGGGTGCTGGCGCGGATCGCGACGGTCCTCGGCGACCACGAGGTCTCGGTCAAGAGCGTCGTCCAGCGCGGGATCGGCGACGACGCGCGGCTGGTGATGGTGCTGCACGAATGTGTCGAGTCGCGCTTCGCGCGGGCGATCGAGGCGCTGGACGAGCTCGGTGAGCTGCGCGCCCCCGCCCGGTCGATCCACGTGATCGAGGAAGGCGTCTGAGCCGAAAATGAACGACGCGGGGGAGGGGACGACGTGCCCGAACGTGGGCTGATCGAACGCTATCGGGACCGTTTGAACCTGGAGCCGGGCGATCCGGTCGTCAGCCTGCAGGAGGGGACGACGCCGCTGATCCCGTCGCCGCACCTCTCCGACCGGGTCGGCGCCGAGGTCTTCCTCAAGTTCGAGGGCGCCAACCCGACCGGGTCGTTCAAGGACCGCGGCATGACGGTCGCCGTCTCGCGGGCCAAGGGGCGCGGGGTGGAGGCGGTGATCTGCGCCTCGACCGGCAACACGGCGGCGAGCTGCGCGGCCTACGCGGCGCGGGCCGGGCTGCGCGGGGCGGTGATCGTGCCGGAGGGCAAGATCGCGATCGGCAAGCTCGCCCAGGCGCTGATCCACGGGGCGCGCGTGGTGGCGCTGAAGGGCAACTTCGACGACGCCCTGCGGATCGTCCGCGAGCTCTCCCAGAAGCACCCGATCGAGCTCGTCAACTCGGTCAACCCCTACCGGATCGAAGGGCAGAAGACGGGGGCGTTCGAGCTGATCGACGAGCTCGGCAAGGCGCCCGACGCGCTGGCGATCCCGGTCGGCAACGCGGGCAACATCACCGCCTACTGGCGCGGCTTCCAGGAGATGGGGGCGGCGCCGATCCTCTACGGCTTCCAGGCCGCCGGCGCGGCGCCGCTGGTCACCGGCAAACCGGTGGGGAAACCGGAAACGATCGCCTCGGCGATCCGGATCGGCAACCCGGCCCGCTGGGAGGAGGCGATGGGCGCGGTCACCACCTCGCACGGCCGCATCGCCGCCGTCACCGACGCGCAGATCATCGACGCCTACCACTACCTGGCGAGCTGCGTGGGCGTCTTCTGCGAGCCCGCCTCGGCCGCCTCGGTAGCCGGCCTCCTCGCCCACGGCCTGCCGACGGTTGAGGGCGACGCGAAGCCCGAGTCCGTCGTCGCCGTCCTCACCGGCCACGGCCTCAAGGACCCCGACACCGCCCTCGGCAAAGCCCCCGCCGTGATCAGCTGCGAGAACGACCTGAGCGCCGTCGAACGCGCGGTATTCGGCGACTGAGGGGGACGGGCCCCGTTGCCTGTTCCTTATGCGCCTGTGAGGCGCATAAGGAACAGCTGGAGGACGGGGCCGGTCCAGGCCCCTGAGGCCGACGCCGGGGAGGCTTGAAAGGGACGGGGGAAGGGACGGCCGAGGGACCCGGCCCTCTCGTGGCGGCCCGGGCAGGCTGTGGCCGCCACGAGAGGGCCGGGTCTCGTGGGGAGGGTGGAGGGTGCGTGAGGCCGCAGGGTCACGGGAGCGCC
>Ga0153956_1002769_pt1 | contig 12333 bp, 12 predicted proteins | sample TSFL040MetaG_FD_104704 | JGI IMG/M metagenome (GOLD analysis project Ga0153956, IMG submission 104704) | Attine ant fungus gardens microbial communities from Florida, USA - TSFL040 MetaG | ecosystem: Host-associated > Fungi > Mycelium > Unclassified | place: USA: Florida, Wekiwa Springs...
ATAATATAGAGGTTAGCACAATAGCTAAAGACCTGTCGAAAATGGACGAAGCTAAAGCCTTGTGCAGCGAAATTACTACACCCGTTCACGTGTTAGTTAATGATGCCGGGCAGGGCGTTTATGGACTGTTTACCGATAATGAACTGGAACGCGAGTTGGATATTGTTCACCTGAATATTTGCGCTACGGTTATTTTGACCAAGCACTTCTTAAAAGAAATGGTAGCCCGTAGTGATGGCCGGATATTAAATCTCGGCTCAGTCGCCGGTAAACTGCCGGGGCCGTGGCAGGCTGTATATCATGCAACTAAAGCGTTTGTATTGTCTTTCACTACGGCTATCCGCGAGGAAGTTAAAGACAGTGGCGTTACATTGACAGCATTAATGCCAGGCGTAACCGATACCGACTTCTTTAATAAAGCGGGCATGCAATCCAGCAAGGTTGTACAGGACAAAGACGCTATGGCCGATCCGGCAGAGGTAGCCAAGGACGGTTATGAAGCCTTGATGGCCGGCGATGATCGCGTGATCTCCGGTTTTAAAAATAAAGTACAGGTAAATGCGGGCAACCTTATGCCCGATAGCATGGTTGCACATACCTTATATGAGCAGCAAAAACCCGTTGAGCAGGAACAACAACAGCAACAAAAATAAGCATGACAATTATGGCAAAATATTCAGAAAAAGCACAGAACAAGGTTCATAAGGCTTTACACGAAGAAAAAGAAGGCACGCTGAAAAGCGGCAGCGGTAAAAAAGTGACCTCACACAAACAGGCTGTTGCCATCGGTCTTTCCGAAGCAAGAAAAGAAGGCGCTAAAGTGCCCAAAAAGAAAGACTGATATGGAAGACGATAAAAAAATGACCCGGCGGCAGGTAGTCGCCGGGTTAGGTACCACATTGGCTGCAGTTGCGGTATCGCCGGTATTTGGAGGAACAAGCATGGAACATACGACAAAAGACAGCGCGGTAAAGATCAGCGACCCGACCACACTTTACCCAAAACCACCCTTTAAAAGTCAGCCGCAGCCCTGGCCCGGATTGCAAAGCAAAATGGAGCCGGTGCCGGATTGCGGCGAGACCAGTTATAAAGGCTCCGGCCGTTTAATGGGCAGGAAAGCGTTGATCACCGGCGGCGACTCCGGTATGGGACGTGCCGCAGCCATCGCTTACGCGCGCGAGGGCGCAGATGTAGCGATCAATTATTACCCTACCGAGGAACAGGATGCGCAGGAAGTGATCGCATTGATCAAAAAGGAAGGCCGTAAGGCCGTAGCTATACCCGGCGATCTGCGCAGCGAAGATTTCTGTAAGCAACTGGTACAAAAAGCACTTGCCGGCTTGGGAGGCTTGGATATTATTGTGAATAATGCCGGACGCCAGCAGTCTATCAATTCTATTGCTGATGTAACTACCGAGGAATTTGATTCGACCATGAAGACCAATATTTATGCACCGTTCTTTATTATTCGTGAAGCATTACCGCACCTGCCGCCGGGTTCAGCAATTATCGGTACCACTTCGGAGCAGGCTTACGACCCATCACCTGATCTTTACGCCTATGCCCAAACAAAGGCGGCTACTATGAACTATGTAAAATCCTTAGCTAAACAATTAGGCCCGAAAGGCATCCGCGTGAACGGCGTAGCACCCGGCCCGATATGGACGGCCTTACAGATCAGCGGTGGCGCTCAGCCGGAAAAGCAGCAAATGTTCGGTAGCTGGACCATGCTCGGCAGGCCGGGACAACCTGCGGAACTGGCATCTATTTATGTACAGTTAGCCGCAGCCGACGCGAGCTTTGCCAGTGGGCAGGTATATGGCTCATCGGGAGGTGTGGGGCAGCCATGAGGAAAGCGATATTATTTATCTTACTGGGTTTTGGCATAGCTGCCAAAGCCCAGATACCGCAGCCTGACCCGGATACCACGGCTAAGCATTTTCTCATCGTAGCGAGTATCAAGAATCTGCAGGAAGTTAGTTCGGGCGAGCTTGCTGCCCAAAAAGCGATGCGGCCGGATGTTAAGTCATTTGGCCAAATGATGGTGAAAGATCATAGCGATGCTGAGCAAAAATTACTGCGGTTGGCTAAAAGCAAAGGTATCAGCCTGCCAGCAGCGGCTACCGGCGGTATACAGCCTGATCTCATGCTGAAAAATGCAGACAGCAACTTTGATAAACTTTATGTGCATGGCATGGTCAGCGGTCATGGTAATACAGTAGAAGTATTTGAAAATTATGCCACTACCGGTAAAGACCCGGTTGTAAAAGCTTTTGCGCAGCAAATGCTGCCGACCTTAAAACAGCATCTGACAGAGATCAAAGCCATTGAAGCAAAAATGAAATAGCTATGCTTAACAAGATCAACGGATTACCTCCATATTGTATCAGGCATCCGCACAAAGGCAAAGTTGCCTGATACGATATGGTCAATGTGCTGTTACCCACTAACCGCCTATCATAATGAGCAATTTGAACAGATACAAGGAAGCCCAAACACAAGATTACGAAACCGCATTGGCCGAGATAAAAAGTGGCCATAAACGCAGTCATTGGATGTGGTATATTTTTCCCCAGATAGCAGGTTTGGGTATGACGGATACTTCACGCTATTACGCTATCAAAGATATCAGCGAAGCGAGTGATTACCTGATGGATCAGGAGCTCGGCCTTCGGTTGGTTAATATTTGCAAAGCCTTGTTAGAACTCGAAACCAACAACGCATACCAGATTTTAGGTACGCCCGATGATCTGAAACTGAAATCGTCAATGACGCTGTTCGATGCCGTGCCGGCGACTTTTCCGATATTTGGGCAGGTGCTTGATAAATTTTATAACGGCGAAAGGGACCAGCATACATTACAACTATTGAGAATGAAAAAACTGCCGGAGGAAGTGCCGCCTCGTACAGATCGGCAGCCATGATTATACGGACGCTGTGAAAGCCATGTCGCGGTTGAACAAGCTGCATGCCCGTCAAACAAAACAGGAATAAAAAGTGTTTATCATGATATGATAAAAGTACTGATCGCAGATGACCACCAAATGGTGCGCCGGGGAATCAGCCGTACGCTGGATGATGAGCAGGATATCGAGGTGGTGGGCGAAGGCAAGAACGGTCTGGAGATCCTCGCCTTGCTGGAGAGTGGTGTATCCGCGGACGTACTGCTCACCGACCTGAATATGCCGGAAATGGACGGGCTACAACTGGCAGGGGCAGTCAGTCAGCGATATCCGCATATCCAGGTGATCCTGCTCACCATCCAGGAAGACGACCAGCATATCCAACAGGCCTTCCAGCAGGGCATCAAAAGCTATTTATTCAAGACGGCTAATGAAAACGAAGTTGTATTTGCCATCCGGCAGGTTTTTGCGGGCCAACCTTATTTATGCGCCGGGCTGTCCGACCGGGTGATCAAACGGATCGCCATTCCTCCGGGTGCAAAGGCAAACGCGGATGGGGTGGAATTTTCAGATCGTGAACTGGAAGCTTTGCGCCTGATCGCCGCCGGTTTTACCAACGAGGAAACTGCCGATAAGATGTTCACCAGCAAGCGTACGGTCGAAGGCTACCGCCAGTCGATGATCGATAAAAGCGGCAGCAAGAACTCGCTGGCGCTGATTACTTTTGCTATGCGCCATGGACTACTCACCTAAAAGACGGTTACCCTGATGGCTATCACCTCGGTTTTATACCGTCTGACATTTTGCTCATCGTTAAACGCGGAAGTTTTGAGTTTACCTTCTACATGCACTTTTTGACGCAGTTTTAATTCTGTTTCAAAACGCTTTTCAGGAACCTTTACAACATGTTCCTCTGCCTGTTCGACCAATCTTCCATTTTGTTTATAGCTATCCTTTGTCATCAGCGCAAAACACAGCATTGCGCCATCCGATCCGTTTTTGTGCCAACGGGGCGCGCGGCTGATTTCACCTACTAAAAAAACCTTATTGATCGTATTGTTATCGTTCATACCGGCAATTCTTTTTTTAGTGCCAGCACACTCAATAGAGCATTGAGTAAAATGCCTGAACGCAAGGGCACTTGTTCAGCAGCTTCTGCAGCCAAGCCGTGTAAAGCCGTGATTTTTGCCAGTAAAATATTTTTGAGTTGTTTGCACAGGGGCATGTCGCCTATGAAGCGCCAGACCCCGTTTTGCAGCACCAGCCATAGCTGCATTTGACCGATCTTTAGTTTATTGATGATCAGTGTACCGGTATAACTGATGCTATTGACCAGTACCGAGTAAAACCTTCCGCCGAAACGGAAGCGCAGGCGGGCTTTTTTTGTTGTTTTCATAGATTCCCTTTATCGCAAAAATAAAGCGACCGATAAATCCGGGGACGGGATCAATACGGTAGTTGGTGGGAATAATTACGTGATCTTGGGTGGTTTGATGTAAACCTCACGGATACACCTAAGCAGTTCATCTTCATCATCGCCTTTCAGTAAATAGCCTTTGGCTCCTGCGGCCAGCGCCTGGTCGCGGTAGGTGGATTCCAGGTGCATGGTCAGGATGATCACCGGAATCTGTGGAAATTGGATCGCTGTCTGCCGGGTGAGTTCCGGCCCATCCATAACGGGCATATCATAATCAGCCAGGATCACATCGATAGGCAGGCCGCCTTTCAACAGCACCAGCGCGTCTTCACCGTTAGCAGCTTCGCCGGCCGCCTGCAGGTCAGCTTCATCCCGCAGCAGCGTTTGAATACCCCGGCGCACGACCGCACTATCATCAACAATCAACACCCTGATCATAAAATATGGACAAAAACAGGCACCGGAAGTTTAACGAAACCGGCTTTTTAGTAGATATACGGCAACCGGACGGATACGGTTGTTCCTTGTCCCGGTTTGGAATCCACTTCAAAGGTACCGTCCAGCAGGTCCACTTTGCTGCGGATCGAGGCCAGGCCGATGCCATCCTTGCCGGCTTTTTCTTCGCTGATACCTCGACCGTTATCACTGACCCGGACAAGGACATGCCCGTCGGGCATGTCCACTTCAACCCGCGCCTCACTGGCCTGCGCATGTTTGACGACATTGATCATCAGTTCCTGCAGGGTTCGGAAGACGGCCAGTTCCATATATTTGTCCAGTTTAACATCTTTCAGATCGATCCGGCAGTCAAAATGGATACCGTCCTGCATTTGGCGGCAGGTGTCCTCAATAGCGGCTTTCAGGCCGAACTCATCCAGTACCTGCGGCATCAACTCATGTGAGATACGGCGGCTGTCGCGGATCGCATCGGAGAGCAGTTGGCTCGTGTATTCGCGATCCTGCTCGTACTGGATCGGATTAGCGGCAGCTTTAGCGGCTTTGAGTTGCGTCAGGCTCATTTTAATCCCGTAGAGCATCTGGCCCAGACCGTTATGCAGGCTTTCCGATATGCGCCGGCGCTCTTCTTCCTGTATCCTGAGGGTTACGCGGAAGATCTCCAACTGCTGAGCGTCTTCCAGTTCACGCATTTTTGCCTGAGCTTGTTTCTGGTCGGTGATGTCCATATTCGTGGCGACCACGCCGTCTTCCAGCTTGACAAACCCGGCCGAGAACCATTGCTGGAAACCGTCCTGGTCATAAAAGTAATCCAGCTGTGTCGGTTCACCCGTCCGGATGGTTTTGAGGATAAGATCGAAAATGCCCACTTTCCTGATGCCGGGATATTCGGCGGCGTACAACTTGCCGACCAGGTCGCCGCGACCGGTCACGCGTTCCAGCTCCTTATTGACCAGCATGATCCGCAGGTCGGTGATCTCGCCACGTTCATCACGGACAGCTTTAAGAACAGACATTTGTACCAGCGTAGTATCCAGCAGTGAGCGGATCTGGTCGCGGCTTTCCTTTAGATCACTCAGCCGGTCGGCGATCTCCTTTTCGAGCCGGGTATTATAAGTCTTTAATACCTCTTCGGCCTGCTTCTGATCAGTGATATTCTGGCTGATGCCGATAAAGGCTGCTTTGCCGTCCGCCTTGTTGACCAATCGTCCCTGCACTTTCACCCAAATGATTTCATTGGTGCGCGAGTTAATGACCCTGTGCTCCACATTCAGTGGCGCTTTGCCGGCCAGGGCATCGTTGGTTGCAGCTAATACAAAAGCCTCGTCTTCAGGATAAATGTTGATATAATTCTCTTCTGAGATCGGGGATATTTCAAAGCCGATCACTTCGTTAAAGTTTGATGAATAGGTCGTATGGCCGGTTTCCGGGTCTACATCCCAGGTAAAAATATCAGCGCCGTGAATAGCCAGTTGTAGCCTTTCTTCACTTTCGCGTATGGTTTCTCCGGAACGTTTGAGCCCGTCGATATCGATGATCATACAGACAGCGCCGATGGAATTTCCAGCCGCGTCGATGACTGGCTGTGAGGCCACGCGCACCCAAACCTTATTACCGCTGTCTTCCTGATATAAAAATTCAATCCCAGGCATGATATGTTTTCCGCCAAGCGCCTGCGCCGTCGGATAGTTTGCCGAGCCAATGATGGTGCCGTCCGGCTGGTGGGCGACCCAGCGCCAAGCGCGCTCGGGGTCCTGCGATGGGATCTTGCGGGTCGGCAAATAACGGTCCATTTGTTCGTTGCAAAAAACGATCTCACCTTCGGTATTGACAAAGCCGACGCCTACCGGCAGCACTGCAAATACCGCAGCTAGCTCGGCTTCGCTTTTTTGCAAAGCATTTTCGGTTCTGGCTCGTTCTACCGCTGCCCAGGTACGCTCGGCGATCTCCACTGCGCTATCGATCTCGTCCGGCCGCCACTGCCGGGGATGACTTTGCACAAAACAGAAGATGCCGGCGGGCTTACCTTCTTTGATCACAGGAATATTAATAAATGAGATGATCTGTAAACTGATGCAGGTTTGGCGCAAAGATTCATCGAACCTGTCGGTAGTATGTACATCATCGACAATGAATGGCTTTCTGTCCCGGAGCATCTGCTCGTATATAGGCATGCTGTTCAGCGGATAATTCCCTTTGATGCTGGGCAGCCCTTCGCTGGAAGCATCTTTCCGGACGACAATGTTCTCGCCGATCACTTCACAATAGTAACAGCGGTCCAGTTCAAAATGCTTCTTTGCCAATCCTGTTACTTCACCCTGTATGGTTGTCGCATCACATAGTGGCTGCAGGGTATCGCTCAGCTTAAGCAAAAACGCTTGTCGTTCTTCCGCATGTTTGCGTTCCGTGATATCATTGAAAAGGATTGCCACCTGGTTTTTTTCAGGCGCGCCCACGGGAAAAGCGTAAACTTCATACCAAAGGCCTGCGCTCAAATGACTGGCTATTTGTACAAAGCGTATGGGGTGCTGCGTTTTAACGACGTTCCCGTAGATCGCGAACCAATGTTCTTCATGCGCAGGCTGTAAATCCCGCATGCGCTTACCTGCCGCGTCCTTTAACCCGGTCTGCGATTCGAATACCGGGTTTACTTCCAAAAAGGTATAGTCGGCCGCTTTCCCGTGTTCGTCAAAGATCATTTCAATGATGCAAAAACCCTGATCGATACTTTCAAACAGCATCCGGTATTTTTCCTCGGATTCGTGTAACGCGGTCTCCGCCTTTGTTCTTTCCACTGCCGCCCAGGTACGTTCGGCCACCTCGCCGGCCAAGCCAATATCCTGCTCCGTCCAGTCCCGCGGCGTTGACTGATTGATCCCCAGTATCGCCACCAGCTTCCCCTTTTTTACCAGGGGAATGCCGACGCCGGCGCGGGTCGAGACAGCGGCATAGGCCTCGCGTTCGGCCTGGCTGTAACGGGGGTCGGCGTTGACATCGCTGGTGCTGGCCGTTCGTCCGGCGCGCCATTCCGCCAGCGCAGCTGTCGAGAAAGCCGAAAGCGAATAACGCCCGATCCGTCTGGGAACACCGTTGGAATAATCTCCGATGATATCCGCGGTATCGCCGTCTTCGTCAACAATGACGTAAAATACCCGGCTGGCCGAGAGCTGTTCCCCGAGCATTCGGGTGGCGGTCTGCTGAATCTCGCCGGGGTCTGCGATCTCCCGCAGGGCATCACTCAGCTGCAATAAAAATGCCTGCCGTTCCTTACTTTCATTTAAGGCCTGCTCAGCCTGTTTGCGTTTAGTGATATCGCTACCCGCGCCGAGCCATCCGGTTAGCTGATTTTCTTCATCGAAAACCGGCACCGCTTTCGAATGTACCCAGCCAATACTGCCGTCGGCTTGATAAACGCGGTGTTCCAGTTCAAAGATCGTTTGGCTGTTGATTGCTTGGCTGATGGTTCGCCATACCAGTTCGCGCTCCTGAGGCGGGATATATTTTTCGGTCCAGTCGCCAGTGGGATCATCGGCATCAGCCAGGATATTTTTGCCATCCAGCTGGTACATATACTTCCAGTCCGCACTCATGCGATAGACCATGTTCGAAGTGGCGGTAATGAGTAACCGGAAATAATCCCCGGACCCGTTGAGTTGAGCGGATGGTTCCATAAGCGAGCGGGGTTATCTTACTACAAGCAAAATATTCTTAAAATGTTTGCGTAAAAACTCCCGGCAAATCCGTAGTTATCCGGTACTGCGCATAAAAACGCCGTTTTATTTTTAAGGGCTTAAGGGGAACTATGGGGGAAAAACATTTACACTACCGATTAAATAATAAATGGATCAGTTATATTTTGCCACCGCTGCTGGCGGTTGCAGCGACGCTCATTAAGGTTTGCTGCTTCCGGTATACCGGTTATAGTATCCCGTTTTTGCTTTATTTTTTGGTGACCTTAATCTCAGGTGCCGTTGCCGGTTCACGCGGGGTGATCACTGCATTGCTTAGTATCATCGTCTGTACGTTTACCTGGCTGATGCCCATGACCGGCAGGCATTACCTGCTGGCGGAACTGCTGTTATTTTTAGTCGAAGGTCTTGCCGTTGCCGGGTTATTCTGGTGGAACGAGCGGGCTATGAAGAAACTGGACGACAGTGAAAAAAAATATAGACGGATCACCGATCAAAGCGCCGAAGCGCTTTTGCTGTGCTGCAAAGATGACCGGGTCAACTATGCTTCGGCAGCTGCCTTGAGGCTATTACATTCCAACCCTGCCAATCGCTTTTTAAAAGACTTTATCCATCCAGATGACCGGCCGCAATATGACCTGGTTAGCCTGCGTTTGCAGCTTAAAGAGGAAGGCACAGCCATGCTGGTACAGCGCATGGCCTGCGGGGAAAGCAATTGGCGCTGGACGGAATGCTGTATCAATAATTTGCTGAATGATCCGTTGGTGTCAGCGATGGTGGTGCAGCTGCGTGATATTACGCACCGCGTCAACCAGGAAAAGCATCAGGAGGATTTCGTGAACCTGGCCTCGCATGAGCTTAAATCACCCATTACGGCTATCCGCGGCTTTTTGCAGATCGCCACCAGACGCTGGCAGGAGCACCAACGGGAAAATCAGCTGGATTATCTTAACAGGATACAAGCGCAGACGGATAAATTACTGGCGCTGATCGACGACATGCTGAACCTGACAAAGATCAAGGCGGGTGAACTGGTCTATCATTTTGAGCGGACCGATCTGGCCACCTGTCTGCGCGAAGCCGCCGAAGCAGTCAGGGCTTCCACACCTGCCCGAAATATTGAACTGGATATTCAGGGTGGCCTGCCTGCCGTACAAGCCGATACGACCCGTATCGGCCAGGTCATCACGAATTTGTTGAGCAATGCGTTGAAATATTCCTCGGCAGCTGCGCCGGTTAAGGCAACATTATATCAAAAAGAGCAGCAGCTGGAAATTTCGGTCAGTGATCATGGCATCGGTATCCCAACCGATAAATTACGGCGGGTATTCGACCGCTTTTACCGGGTGGATAGCTTGCCCAAAGGCAAGTACGAGGGTTTAGGGCTTGGTTTGTTTATCGCCGCAGAGATCGTACGCAAGCATCAGGGCCATATCTGGGCGGAAAGCGAGGAAGGTAAGGGTTCGGTGTTTTATTTTTCTATTCCGGTCCGGTAATTGTGAGCTAATAATTGAACGATCATGAAGCAGCAAGCATCCAAGCGCACTTATTTCATGCTTTTTTTCGGCATGGCACTCTTTGGCAGCGCAACACCGCTGAGCCGGTTAGTCACACAAGCTTTTCCGGTATTCATCGCGGGCGGGATGCGGGTACTGCTGGCTTTCCTCGTCTTATGGCCATTTATCAATCTCAGGCGGCTGAAAACTTACCGGGGTAGAAACCGTCGGCTGCTGCTTTTCATCGCGCTGATCGGCGTGCTGGGATTTACGGCGTTTATGCTGTATGGAATGAAGCTGGCCAGCGGCGTAACCGGCAGCCTAGTGATGAGCACCACCCCGGCAGTGACGGCGATCCTGTCGGTCGTCTTCTTCAAAGATCGGGTGACCTGGAAGAAAGTTGTCGCTTTAATGCTGGCCATCGCTGGTGTACTGGTTTTACAACTGAATGGAAATATGGGGCATGACCGGCAGCCATGGCTTGGCGTGGTGCTGATCTTTGCCGCGGTTTGCTGTGAAGCGGGGTACACGCTCATGGGGAAGGCGCTGACCAAAAACTTTCCGCCTGAAGAAGTATCCGGGCTGTCGGCTTTGATCGCGGTGATCTGCTTTATCCCTTTCGGGGTCTGGCAATGGCCGCAGTTGCAGCTGGAAAAGATCAGCACCGTCAACTGGCTGGAACTGGCCGCCTATGGCCTGGTGACCATGGGCCTGGGGTCGGTACTTTGGTATAAGGGCGTTCAGCAGGTAGAGGGCACCCTGGCTGCTTCCTTTATGGGCGTCATGCCGGTCAGCGCGCTGGTACTTTCTTATTTGCTATTGAACGAGCAATTCCACTGGTTTCATTTGATCGGGTTTGCACTGGTGTTTGGCGGCGTGTTGCTGATGATCAGCGTTCACCGCCAGATGGCCAAAAAGATGGCTTAATGCAACCCCAAGTCAGGGCAGTCCATTGTTGTAGACTGCCTGACATTTTAAGGGCGGACAACTATTCAGTACCTGCGCCGATGGCGGGATTGTCCTCGTTGTTCCAACGGTTTTGTTCGGCTTCCTGGTCATCTTCCTGATCAGCACCACCGTTTTGCTGGCCGGGACCATTCTTTCCACCGATCTCGGTTTCGTCAGATTCTCCTTCGTTCTGTTGTCCGGTCTGACCGGTCTGATCCTGCTGCTGATTGCTTTGATCGGCGCTGTTGTTTGATCCTTCTTGGCCCGGGCTGGTTTGTTCCTGTCCGGCTCCCGTGTTGTTTTCTTCGTTGATGTTCATGGTAAATTTATTTTTATGGTGATCTAATGCGCACCGATTTAATGGTGCGTGTGTTGTTTGGCTAACTGGACAAACATCCGGCGGCCCTCGATCAAGGTCCCGTTCAGGGTTCCTATGGCTCTTAATGCCTGGGATTCCACCGGCATCTCCACGAAACCGAACCCTTTGCTCTCCCGCGTGGTAGCCGAGCAAATTATCCGGGCATCCAGCACTTGTCCGAAAACCCCGAATAATTCGCCAACGGCTTTGTCGTCAAAATGAAATGGGACGTTAGCGACGAATATTTTCATTGATCAGGACTTTGGCGCTACCGGCGGGCGGTGCATCGTATCGCGGCGCATCGTGTCCCGTTTCATCTTTTTAGGCTTTTGTTTTTTTTGCTGTTTTTCGGTCTTGCGGCGGCTGGTGTCCTGCTGCGCCTGCAGGTAGGTAGTGGAGCACAGTAGCGTGCAGGCCAGTACCAGGGTGATGATCTTTTTCATGTCTGTTCTTTTTTAGGAAGAACCGCCAGGTCAGCGCCGGGTTTGAGGCTGTATCGGTTGACGATGGAGGTGATGTCCTGTAATCTTCTCTTTTTCAATGCCTTGTAATAAAGCAAGGTAAAATATAGCGTAGTGTCCCGGTCAGATCACGTAAATGTTACTGAAGCCTATTTTTACGCCGATATTTTGCGTAGTAGCCGGTGTTAAAAGGGTATTTCCCGGTCAAACCCGGTAGCGCCGGGTTCTGTTCTTCCTTTAAATCAAAACGATGAAAAAATACTTTATGGAATTAGTTTGACCCTGATCTTATCGGGCAGCCTGATAGCCTGCAAAGGCCGCAACGCGAACAATAGCAGTGATTCAACCGGTGCAGCAGGCGACAGCAGCGGCCGGATGGGCACGATTATTTATAATCGTTTAATTATTTTGTAATGCCAATTAGGAAAGAAAAAGGTCAAACACAAAGGCCTAAGGACACGCCGGAGCAGTTAAAGACTGATGTGCCGTTAAGCGAAAAAGACGAGGTGGCAGCCGCCAGCCGACGGACCAAAAAGGTATATGAAAAAGCAGCTCGAAACCGAAAAGAAACTTAATTCAAATTTACAAGCTCTGTAAAAAACGAA
>Ga0153956_1002770_pt1 | contig 12331 bp, 15 predicted proteins | sample TSFL040MetaG_FD_104704 | JGI IMG/M metagenome (GOLD analysis project Ga0153956, IMG submission 104704) | Attine ant fungus gardens microbial communities from Florida, USA - TSFL040 MetaG | ecosystem: Host-associated > Fungi > Mycelium > Unclassified | place: USA: Florida, Wekiwa Springs...
ACCTTCACCGCGTTGGCGAGGATGTCGACGCCGCGCAGCATCTTGTCGCGCGCGTCAACGCCGAATTTCACTTCTTTGGCTGACATGGATTGCTTCCTTTATGTGATGGGAGACGCGCTCAGGCGGCTTTCTTCTTCGAACCGGCGTCGGTGATGACGCCCATGATGTCGCTTTCCTTCATGATCAGGAGGTCCTGACCATCGATCTTGACTTCGGTGCCCGACCATTTGCCGAACAGCACGACATCGCCGACCTTGAGGTCGATCGGGATCAGCTTGCCGGCTTCGTCGCGGCCACCCGGGCCAACGGCGACGATCTCGCCCTGCGACGGCTTTTCCTGTGCGCTGTCGGGAATGATGATGCCGCCCTTGGTTTTCTCCTCGGCGTCGATGCGCTTGACCACGACGCGGTCGTGAAGCGGACGGAATTTCATGCAGTCCTCCTAAGGTACTGTAATTGCTGTCTATATTAAATTGGCAGTCAGCTTTATGGAGTGCCATGGCTGACATTGGCGGGAGATAGTCGGGCCGGATGAAACCGGCAAGGGGGTCCTAGCAAATTTTCTGGCACTCAAAAATGACGACTGCCAGAAATCGTTAATGGCGGTGTGGCACGTGCGCTGAATAGGACTTTTAATTTAGAATCATTCTAAATATAGCTGGCGGACCCTCTCGCGCCGGAGAATGCCCATGCCTGCCACGCCTCATGTCGAACGCCACTTTCTTGGTTCTGAAACCGTCCGCGACGTGGTGATCGGCATGGCCGACGGCCTGACGGTGCCGTTCGCGCTGGCGGCTGGTTTGTCGGCAGCGGTGACCTCGACGCAGATCATCGTCACCGCCGGTCTTGCCGAGATTGCGGCTGGCGCCATCGCGATGGGACTGGGCGGCTACCTCGCGGCCCGGACCGATCAGGAGCATTACGATTCCGAGGAGCGGCGCGAGCTTTGGGAAGTCGACAACATGCGCGAGGCGGAGGTCGGCGAGATCCGCGACATCTTCACCGGCTATGGCCTCGCGGGGCCCGCGCTGGAGTCGGTGGTGGCCGCGGTCTCGGCGGATAAAAAGCGCTGGGTGGATTTCATGATGCGTTTCGAACTCGGCCTGGAGAAGCCCGATCCGAAGCGCACGCCCGCGAGTGCGGCCACCATCGCGGTGTCCTATCTCGTCGGCGGCCTGATCCCGCTGTCGCCCTACATCCTGTCGGATCACCTGCCCGCGGCGCTGTTGTATTCGGTGGTCTGCACGGGTTTCGCGCTCATCGTCTTCGGCGCGGTGAAGGGTCGTCTCACCGGCATCAGCATGCTGAAATCCGCATTCCAGACCGCGTTGGTGGGCGGCCTTGCCGCAGGCGCGGCCTTCTATCTCGCGCACTTGTTCGGATAGCGCCGCGCTGCCAGCGGTCGCGAAATCGCGCGGCCGATCTTGACGGTTAATATTTTATTCAAACTTTAGGTTCGTGATCGCACGACGTATTGCGTCAGATTTTTTACCTGTGCGTCGCGAGACGACAGGACCACAGATCGACGCTTCGGGGCGGCTTCGGCCTGTCCGGACCATGCCCCCGAGCGGCCCTCCGCGGCCCGCCGGTTCGCGAATGCGCTTCCCAGACGGAGGTTGCATGATGAAGGTTGGCTTGGCGTTGCGGCATTCGGCAAAAGGCGAGACATCCGGCGAGGTGGTCAGCCCGGACTTCCTCAAGCAGTTGAAAGGCTACGGCCTGACCACGGCGGAAATCCTCTATCGCCGTCCGGATCACCACTGGCTGCTGCAATCCTATGTCTGGCAGGAGTACGATCTGTTTCCGGACTTTCCGGCGCTGAACGATTTTCTCGCCTTCTGGCGCGAGAAGCTGGAAGGACCTTTGTTCGCGGTGACGGTCGCGCACTCGAAACTCATCAAGCCCGCCGAGATGCGCGCGATCGATGGGGAGTTTCGGTTGCACTGAAAATACGATGCATGTTTTCGTTATTGCGAGGAGCTCTTGCGACGAAGCAATCCAGTCCGGGGTTGCCGCAAGTTCAGGCTGGATTGCTTCGCTTCGCTCGCAACGACGCGTGTGCCGTTACCCCCGTCCCACAAACGGCATTTTTGTCGCCATCACGGTCATGAACAACACGTTGGCCTCCAGCGTGCGCGTGGCCATGAACACGATGGCGTCGGCGACGTTCTGCACGTCCATGCGCGGCTCGACCATCTTCTCGCCGTTCGGCTGCAAGATGCCGTCGGCCATCCGCGTGGTGAGATCGGTCACGGCGTTGCCGATGTCGATCTGCCCGCCCGCGATGTCGTAGGCGCGACCGTCGAGCGCGATCGATTTGGTGAGGCCGGTGATCGCGTGCTTGGTCGCGGTGTAGGCGACCGTGAACGGGCGCGGCGCATGTGCCGAGATCGAGCCGTTGTTGATGATGCGGCCGCCGCGCGGGCTCTGCGCCTTCATCATGCGGAAGGCGTGTTGCGTGCACAGGAAGGGGGCGGTGAGGTTGGTGTTCACCACGGTCTGCCATTTGTCGAAGGGCAGATCCTCCAGCGGCATCGCCGGTGCGCCGACGCCCGCATTGTTGAACAACAGATCGAGCCGCCCGAATGTCTCCTTCACGGTCGCGAACAGCGCGGCGATGGAGGCGGGGTCGGTCATGTCGGAGGGCACGGCGAGGCAGGTGCCGAATTTGGCGCCTTCGGCGGCGGCCTCATCGAGCTTGTCCTTGCGGCGCGCGGTCAGCACCACGGTGAAGCCCGCCTTGATGAGGGCAAGCGCGCACGCCTTGCCGATTCCGGAACTCGCGCCGGTGACGAGGGCAATTTTGTTTTGTGACATGATGGTCTTCCCGATGTTTTATTCAGCTGGTCATTGCGCCGTTTCGTGCCCGTACGGCTCCATTTTTACGCAACGCCGTGAAAGGGGCAACCGCCGGCCGTGGCGGCCCGTTCGCAAAGGGCGTGGATGCCTGAAAGTGATGGTGGCAAGACCGCCGCCCGCGCGATATGCAGGAGGGGACCCTATTGCGGGCTTCTGCGGCCCGGAGCGGGCGGTGCCGCCGCCCGCCTGAAAGAGATGCGACAATGACCGAGATCGTCACGGCCGGCATTCTGGTGATCGGCGATGAAATCCTCTCCGGACGGACCAAGGACAAGAACATCGGCTTCATCGCCGAATACCTGACCAATCTTGGGATCGATCTGAAAGAAGTCCGTGTCGTGTCCGACGACGAGGGCGACATCGTCGCGGCGCTGAACGCGCTGCGCCAGCGCTATGATTACGTGTTCACCACCGGTGGCATCGGCCCGACCCATGACGACATCACCGCCGACAGCGTCGCGAAGGCGTTCGGTGTCGGCATCGATCATCATCCGGCGGTGGTGGCGCGGTTCAAGGAGCGCTTCGGCGACGATCTGAACGAAGCGCGGTTGCGGATGGCGCGAATTCCCGACGGCGCGGAATTGATCGAAAGCGCGACCATCCTCGCGCCGGGATTCAAAATCGGCAATGTCATCGTCATGGCGGGCGTGCCTTCGATCATGCAGGCGATGATGGACATCGCCGCACCGAAGCTGCGCACCGGTCAGCGCATGCTGTCCGACTCCGTGCGTGCCGATGCCAGGGAAGGCGACATCGGTTCGCCGCTGCGCGAGATCGCGCGGGCCCATCCTGACACCAGCATCGGCAGCTACCCCTATATCGACGACAACGGAAAGCCGAACACCAACGTGGTGGTGCGCTCCCGCGACCAGGCCAAGCGCGATGCGGCGATGGCGGACGTGAAGGCGATGCTGGCGGCGTTGCACGGCGCGCGGAATCCGGTGCAGTGAGCGGCGTGGCGAGCAGTTCGGAGTCGCACGATGGCCGATGACGCCGCGCGCAAACCTTTCCCCGTGTCATGGGATCAGTTTCACCGCGACGCCCGCGCGCTGGCATGGCGGTTGAACGGTGCGGGCCCGTTTCAGGCGCTGGTGGCGGTGACGCGTGGTGGCCTCGTGCCCGCCGCGATCGTCGCGCGCGAGATCGGCATCCGGGTGATCGATACGCTGTGCGTGGCGAGCTACGATCATACCACGCAGGGCGAGGCGCAGGTGCTGAAGGGCCTTTCGGATACCGTGACGAAGCTCGGCGGCAAGGAGGGCGAGGGGCTGCTGATCGTCGACGACCTCGTCGATACCGGCAAGACCGCGCGGGTGGTCCGTGAGATCGCACCGAAAGCGCATATCGCCGCCGTTTACGCCAAGCCAATGGGCAAGCCGCTGGTCGATACCTTCATCACCGAAGTATCGCAGGATACCTGGATTTTCTTCCCCTGGGATACCGGGCTGTCGTTTCAGCCGCCGATCCGCGACGGCGCGGCGTGACCGGCTGGCCGAGCGGGAACATCGCTTTTGCTTTGCGCGGCGCGGATGCTACAAGGCGCAGAACGCGGACGTGGCGGAACTGGTAGACGCAAGGGACTTAAAATCCCTCGATGGCAACGTCGTGCGGGTTCGATTCCCGCCGTCCGCACCAATACAGCCCCTGACGTTGCGACAGATCGCAGCAAAAAGTCCGGCACGAGGCCGGACTGAGTTGTTCGGAATTCACATTTTGGAGAGAAGTGTTTTTGTCGTCTCGCCGGGCTCCCACCCGGCGATGCGAAATCAGTATCTGGCGACCATCGGGCTGCCCCAGTTGAAGTGATAATTGATGCCACCCTTCACAGTGTGAAGATCATCGCGGTAGCGAAGGAATGGGATGGTGTTATCGAGCGTAACAGTGGCGCTATCGAAGTTATAGTATTGGTACTCGATCTTGGCCGACCAGGCCGGAGCGAACATGTATTCGAGACCCCCGCCGATCGTGTAGCCGGTGTCGTGGCTGCTGATTGAGAGAGGAAAATCGATGGCCCTGAAGCCTCCGTTGTCGCGAAACGCGACACCGCCCTTGGCGTAGATCATGCCAGCACCCCAAGTGTAGCCGAGGCGCCCGGTGACGGAAGCCAACCATTCATTGTGAGTATGCATGAATGGAGGGGATACTATATTTGAAACCAAGAATGAGACGGTCCGGTCATCGCCTGACAGGCCGCCAATATCGCCTTCGATGCCGAGCACCCAGTTCGGCGCGAACTGATAATTGTAGCCGATCTGACCGCCGCCGAAGAAGGAGCCATCCGGATTATTGCCCGCGAAGTTAAAAGGGGGAGGAAGCAGGGCGTCGACGCTGTTACTGCCGTTGAATGCGCCACCCACGAAGCCGCCGATGTAGAAGCCGGTCCAGTTATAGGCGGGAGCAACGTAAGCCGGGGCCTTGGTATAGGGCCGTGCCGCGAGGTCAGCGGCGTTGGCCGTGGCGCCCAATGCAATCAGGGTGGCAACGCTCAACAGAATCTTTTTCATCAATTCTCCAGCCTCGAATTTTGAACCGGACAGTAGGAAAATTTCACCACGATGGCTGTATCCGCCCTGCAACAGTGGCGGACATCGGCAACACTTATAAGATGAAGCGAGATACCGGCACCCATCATTTGATAGTCTGTGGATCGCAATGAGCGCTCAAGCATTCCCCGATCTGACCGGCTCCCATGTCCGCCTGCGCGGGATGCGCGAGGACGATGCGACGGCGCTGGTGCGCGCGGCCTCCGACGGCGAATTGTGGACTCTCAAAGTCACCACCGTGCCGTCGGCGGCGACGGCCGCTGCCTACATCAAGACGGCGCTGGACGCCGCGAAGACCGGCACGGTCGTGCCTTATGTGATCGAACATCTCGTCACCGGCGAGGCGATCGGCTCGACGCGGTTCTGGAAGCTCGAACGCGCCAACCGCACGGTGGAGATCGGCCATACCTGGGTTGCGGCCTCGTATCAGCGCACGGCGGTCAACACCGAAATGAAGCTGTTGATGCTGATCCATGCTTTCGAGACGCTGAACTGCGTGCGGGTGCAATTCCAGACCGACGAGTTGAACGCGAAATCGCGCGCGGCGATCGCGCGGCTCGGCGCGAAGCAGGAGGGTATTCTGCGCAACGAGCGGATCATGCCGGACGGGCGCATTCGCAATACCGTAATGTTCTCCATCCTCGACACGGAATGGCCGGATGTGAAAAGCAAACTGGTCGCGCGGCTGGCGGGATAAGGCCGCATCGGGTAGGGTGGGGCCTTCGAATTGACAATGTGATCCGTCATGGCCGGGCTCGTCCCGGCCATCCACGTCTTGGTGGATATGATTCAAGGAAGACGTGGATGCCCGGCATAAAGCCGGGCATGACGGATTGTTGGTTTTGTATAAAGTGACCTGATGAAACACATGCTTCACCGCACCCGCCTCTCTCTCGCCGCCGTCCTGCTGTTCGGCTCATGCGCAGCCGCGCGGGCGGCGAGTCTCTTCGTCGATCCGTCTCATTATGAGCTCTACAATTGCGAGCAATTGAACACCGCGCATCGAGAGGTCGGTGCGCATGTCGCGGAGTTGAAGGGCCTGATGGCCAAGGCGGAGACCGGCTTCGCCGGCTCGCTGATGTCGGGGCTTGCCTATCAGAGCGAATTCGTCACCGCACGCGGCGAACTCGAACAGATCGAGGAAAACCGGCAAAAGCTGAATTGCGGCCCGCTGCCGGTGGAGAAGCCGGGGCAGGTGGTCCTCCCCGAGCAGAAATCAAAGCATCGCAGGCGGCATTAAATGGTTACGCGCGCCAGCGATAAATCCAGTCCTGCCGTGCGAGCAGCCGCGTGCCGCCGAGGATTTGCATGCTCCGGTCGCGCGCGAATTTCGCCACGCCCTTGAGATGATAGATCTGCCCGTTGTGCCGTGAGGTGCGCTGCACCTGCGCGACGCGGCCGCGCCGCCGGTTGTCGTAATCGCGGAGCGCGGCGGCAAGGTCGCCGGGCTGGCTCTCGATGCAACGCGCCAGCGTGGCCGCGTCCTCGATCGCCATTGCCGCGCCTTGGGCCGCGAACGGCAGCGTCGCGTGGGCGGCATCGCCGAGCAGCGCGACACGATCCTTTGTGAATGCGCCGCCGGGCACTTCGAACAGCGCCCATTTGCGCCAGTCCGTCACCGCGCTGATCATCGCGCGCGCATCGTCATGCCAGGCCGCGAAATGCCGGGCGATCTCGCCGGGCTCGCCCGGCTCGCTCCAGCCGGGCTTGCGCCATTCGTCATTGACGATGGCGACGAGATTGACGTTGCCGGTGCGCGCCATCGGGTAGGCGACGAGATGCGCGTCGGGGCCCATCCACAATTGCACGCGGCGATGATCGAACGTGCGTGGCACGTTCGCTGCGTCGATCATGCCCCGCCATGCGATCCGGTGGCTGAACCGCGTGCGGATCTCGGGAAACACCTGGCCCCGCACGGCGGACCAGACCCCGTCGGCGCCGATCAGGGCCTGTGCCTGATCCTGCCGCCGCGACAGGCCGCGGCGTTGCGTGACGATGACGCCATGCGCGCCGTTCGAGACGTCGTCGAATTGCCAGCCGAGCCGCAGATCGATGCCCGGCGTGGCCTCGACCTTCGCCAGCAAGGCGGCTTGCAGGTCGGCGCGATGCAGCAGCCAGTAGGGCGTGCCATAGCGGGTGCGGATATCGTCGCCGAGCGGAATGCGGACGATCTCGCGTCCGGTCCGGGCATCGATGACATCGATGGAATCTGGCGTGGCCGCCGCCGCGGACAATGCGGGCGCGAGACCGAGATCGATCAGGACGCGGCTGGCGTTGGGCGACAATTGAAGGCCCGCACCGGCTTCGGTGAGTTGTGCTTCACGTTCGAACAGGATGACGCGGCAGCCGATGCGATGGAGCGCCAGCGCGGCCGTCAGGCCCCCGATGCCGGCTCCCGCGATGGCAAGCGTCGGCGCGGGCGCCACGGCCGATCAGACGACCTTGTCTTCGACCACGCACTGGGGCGGGCGGGCCGCGCCCGGCGCGAGATCGGCGGCGAAGCGGTACAGCGTCGAGCAATACGGGCAGATGATCTCATCGTCGTTGCCGAGATCGAGGAACACATGCGGATGATCGAACGGCGGGTTGGCGCCGATGCACATGAATTCCCGCGAGCCGATTTCAATGACGCTCACACCTTGGCCATTGTGGAAGTGCGGAACGATGTGGTCGGCCATGAGATTTACCCTGGAATTGACAGTGCGAAAGTTGGAAGCGGTTTTGTTCGTGGTTTTGATATTCAATCAGCAAGCGCGGCCATCTCTTACCCCCGGTCTACGCGCGATACCAGAGGGTCGGCGCGAACAACGGCGGATTCACAGCAGAAACTGACGAACTGATGCGTGGACGCCGGGAACAACTCCATACGCTATTTGTCGCGGCGGAAAGCCCTTCTTTCGGAGGGCCGTACTTTCGGCGGACGACTTTAATCCGGTGAAAATTTTGCCGCAAAATTGCCGTAAGGTGCGGCGCGACGCGCGGGATTTGTGCATGCAATATCGGAAAACCGGTGTGACGATTGGATGCGCCGTTCTCTGTGCGGCGGCCTCCGCATTGCTGGCGCCGCGCGCGCACCTGGCGGCGGCCGTTCTCATGGCGCAGGACGATCCCGCGCAATTGTCGGATATCCGTATTGAATCAATGCTGCCGGAGGACGAGGCGCGGCAGTCTGTCTTCGAAGGACAGATTGGGCAGGCGCTTGATGCTGATGACCCGGAACTTGCCGACAGTTTCCTCGCGCTGTCGCGGAGCAAAGGCATTCCCGTCGCGTCGGATGTCGCGGCACGCGTCCACTCCGCCCTTGAGGCGCACAATGCGACGGGGGCGGTGGCCGGGCGGTTCGTGCATGGACTTGTGACCGGCGAGGGCGACGACGGAGCGAGCCTGTCGGGCACGCTGGCGGGCGACCTGTTCGTGCTCGGCGACGTGCGCGACGTGGTGCGCGAGGGCAAGCGGCTGGCGATGGGCGAGGAGGCCGACCGGCTGGTGCTGGGCCTTGCCGGTGCCGGGATCGCGGTGACGGCGGCAACTTATGTCTCGGTCGCGGGCGCTGTCCCTCTGCGCGCCGGGCTGACGCTGGTGAAGGACGCGCGCAAGGCCGGGCGTCTCGGCGCGGGATTGACGGAGTGGGCCGGCCGCGCGGTGCGCGACGCGGTCGATACGCCCGCGCTCACGCAGGCGGTTCATCACGTCTCGCTGACGCAGCCCGTGCAAAGTGCCGGTGCGCTGAAGGCGGCGTTCAGGGCCGAAAAGGTGGGCGCGCTCGTGCGTCTCGCCAAGGATACCGCGCGGATCGGCGACAAGATCGGCACCAGGGGCACGCTCGAGGTGCTGCGCATCGCCGATGGCCCGCAGGATGTCGCGCGCGCGGCGCGGCTTGCGGAATCCAAGGGCAAGGAGACGCGCGCGATCGTCAAGCTGATCGGGCGCGGCGCGCTGCTGCTCGCTTCCGGCGCGTTCAATCTCGCCTGGTGGGTGTTCGGCGCGCTGATCGCGCTTCTCGGCTTTCTCGCCTCGATCAAATCCACCACCGAACGGCTGACATCCGCGTGGCTTGCACGCCGCAAACGGAAAAAAGCCCACGATGCAATCGCGCTGGCGCAAGGCTGATCTGCAAAGGCCGATCTGCGCAAGCCTCATCTGCATCAATTGATGGCCGTCAAGGACTGGCCATGACGCCGCGAGGCAGTTAGAACGGCGGCCGTTTGTTCCCTTACACTTCCATTGCACTGGAATTTGTCATGCCGAGTTTCCACAACGGCTCCGTCGAAATCGCTTACATCGATGAAGGCGAGGGCGATCCGATCTTCCTCGTTCACGGCTTCGGTTCGACTGCGGGCACCAATTGGGTCTATCCCGGCTGGGTGTCGGCGCTGACCAAGGCGGGGCGGCGCGTGGTCGCGCTCGACAATCGCGGGCATGGCGCCTCATCCAAGCTCTACGATCGCGCTGACTATTCGCTCGATATCATGGCGGGCGATGTGCGCGCGCTGATGGATCATCTCGACATCGAACGCGCCGACATCATGGGCTATTCGCTCGGCTCGCGCATTTCATGCAGGGTGGCGCTGCATCATCCCGAGCGGTTGCGCGCGCTGATTATCGGTGGCCTCGGTTATGGTTTGATCGAGGGCGGTGGCCCCGGCGAGGACGTGGCACTGGCGCTGGAAGCGCCGTCGCTCGACGACGTGACCGACCCGATGGGCCGCATGTTCCGCGCCTTCGCCGAGCAGACCCGTTCCGACCGCCGCGCGCTGGTGGCGTGCCTGCGCGGTTCGCGGCAATGGCTGACGCCGGAGCAGGCGGCTTCGATCAAGCTGCCGACGCTGATCGCGGTCGGCACCAAGGACGATGTCGGCGGCTCGGCGGAAAAGCTGCATCAGGTCATGACCCACGCCGAAGTGCTCGATATTCCGGACCGCGACCACATGCGGGCGGTAGGCGATCGCGTTTACAAGGAAGGCGTGCTGGCCTTTTTGGACCGGCAGGGCTGAAAAAATAAGGCTGAGAGAATATTATCCCTGTTGCCACAAGGGTGGGATTGTAGCCTCCGCAACGCCCATTATGTGCTAAATTCCAGATCCTGACTGCATGCCTCGAAACCGGAAGATGCCATGGTCAAAGTGAACGCCGATCCGAAAGCCGCTCTCTCGACGGTCGATCCGGTGTGGTCGCGGATTCGCGACGAGGCCGAGGAGGTCGCGCGGCGTGAGCCGGAGCTTGCGACCTTCCTCTATTCGTCGGTGCTGCATCACGACCGGCTGGAGGCCGCGGTGGTGCATCGCATTTCCGAGCGTCTCGATCATGCCGCGCTGTCGGCGGGATTGATCCGGCAGGCTTACAGCGAAGCGCTGCGCGACGATCCCGATATCGGCAACGCCTTCCGCGCCGATCTCGTCGCCGTCTACGACCGCGATCCGGCGACCTCGCGCTTCATCGATCCGCTTCTGTACTTCAAGGGCTTTCACGCCCTGCAGGCGCATCGCCTCGCGCACTGGCTCTACAAGCGAGGCCGCAAGGATTTCGCCTTCTACATCCAGAGCCAGTCGTCGGCGGTGTTTCAGACCGACATCAATCCGGCGGCGCAGATCGGGCGCGGCATTTTCCTCGACCACGCGACGGGCTTCGTGGTCGGCGAGACGGCGGTGATCGAGGACGATGTATCGATCCTGCACGATGTCACGCTCGGTGGCACCGGCAAGGAGAACGAGGACCGCCATCCGAAAATCCGCCGTGGCGTGATGATCGGCGCGGGCGCGAAGATCCTCGGCAATATCGAGATCGGGCATTGCGCGCGCATCGCGGCGGGCTCGGTGGTCGTCAAGCCGGTGCCGCACAACGTCACGGTCGCGGGCGTTCCGGCGCGTGTCGTGGGCGAGGCGGGCTGCTCGGAGCCGTCGCGCACGATGGACCAGATGCTCAGCGAACTCGGCCTGTAAAATCTTCTCGGTTCTTTCGACCGGGATGCGCGCTGCGCTATTGGCTCGCGCCGCGCGTTGCGCTATTGGCGTGCGGCAGGCGCCGCGCTAGGCTGAAGCCGCGTGGGCAACGATGATCATGATTGGAGACGGCCGTGGACGTTACCGAAGTCAGAAAGCTCGACGCTTATCTCAAGCGTACGTTCGGCAATCCGAAGATCCGCGTCGTGCCGCGTCCGAAAAAGGACGACTCGGCCGAGGTTTATATCGGCGAGGAATTCATCGGCGTGCTGTTCGTCGATGATGAGGACGACGATCGCTCGTATCAATTCCAGATGGCGATCCTCGAGGACGACCTCGCCGACGAGGAATAAGTTTTGTCATCATGGACGATGCGATGGCCGGCGTAAGCCGGCCATTTTGTTTTGGGGTTCTATTTTGCCGTCCCCGCGAGGACGGGGAGAACGAAGATTCGCCGAGCCATCCGCGTCATTGCGAGGAGCTCTTGCGACGAAGCAATCCAGTTCTGCAACGGCGTCTCGCCCTGTTCTGGATTGCTTCGCTTTGCTCGCAATGACGAGGCCGCTATTTCCCCGGTCCCTGCAACTGGTCGGCAAGCTTGTCCATCGCGTCCGCGACGTCGCGCCAGTGCTTCAGCCAGGCGCGCGGGAAACGGAAGTTGAGATCGGCGTCGCCAGCCCGGCGTTCGCTCAGGCACATGCCCGGCGTCTGCGCATCGCGCGAGCAGCGCGCGGTGAAGCTCGCGCCATCGGCCATGAACAGATCCTCGCCTGCATAGGGCGTGCCATCGCGGAAGGACTGCTCCATCAGCGTGTCCTCGACGGTGGACGCATCCGATTCCAGATAGCGCGAGTAGATCGTCTTGGCGCGCTCCTCCGGCGACACCGCATCATGATGGGCGATCAGCGAGACGAAAATCCGGTCGATCGGTTCGGCCTTCGTGGCGCTTTCGACTTCGGTCGCGGTGAGATGCTTCTGCGCGGACGGCGG
>Ga0153956_1002771_pt1 | contig 12330 bp, 9 predicted proteins | sample TSFL040MetaG_FD_104704 | JGI IMG/M metagenome (GOLD analysis project Ga0153956, IMG submission 104704) | Attine ant fungus gardens microbial communities from Florida, USA - TSFL040 MetaG | ecosystem: Host-associated > Fungi > Mycelium > Unclassified | place: USA: Florida, Wekiwa Springs...
ACCACGTACATGGCGCTCCCGAGCAACATGGCCAAGCTGATGTCCGGCACCTGGCGCCTGCAAGAGCTGGCCTCGCCGCTCACGCGCGCGCTCCTGGGCGCAGCGCCCGTCAAGCAGCGCGTGATGCGGACGATCGAACACAAGGTGCAAGGGCCCGATCAGGCGGCGCGCGAGCGTGGTCGCTCGTTCGTCTGGGCGCGCGCCGAGACGGCGGCGGGAGAGGTCTCGGAGGCCTGGCTCGACACGCTCGAGGGCTACGCCTTCACGGCGGTCTCCGGGGTGCGCATCGTGGAGAAGGTGCTCGAGCGAGGGGGCGAGGGCGCGCTCACTCCGGCCTTGGCCTTTGGGCCCGATTTCGTGTTGGAGATTCCAGGCACGCGCAGGTTCGACTCGCTGCCCGCGTGAGGTTCGCGGGGCCGGGCTCGGGCGCGGCGTCACGGTGTCTGGGCTCACTGTTCGTGCACTCGGGGCGGGGGAGAGGCCTCTCGGGTCATAAATCGGGGCCATTCACCCCACTCACCGAGTAGAACGCCTGCGTGGCGCTTGGCGCCGCCCACGGTGGACTCGTTGTGCCCCCTCATTCGTCTGCCGCGCGCTGTCGTGGTGGTGCCCATAGGTGTCTCGTGCGTAGCAACCCTCGACTGATCGCGATGTTGGCTCTCTCCCTCCTGGCTGGCGCTTGCGGCGACGACGCCAAGCCCAAGACCCAGGGCGGCCACGTGGGGGCCGGTGATGGTGACGGTGACGCCCAAGACGACGGCGGCAGTCGGGGCGGCGATGGCGGGCCGAGCAGCGGTGATGGCGATGGTGATCAGCCAGGCTCCATGGACGCGGGCGACGGTGACGTGGAGCTGGGCCTGGACGCGGGCGACGACGCCGAGGTGCCCGATCCCTTCGAAGGGCTGCCCGACGCTGGCGATAACGCCGGCCCGGATGGCTCGGTGATCAGCGAAGACGATCGCCTGGCTCTCGCGGTGGAGGCCAAGCTCCGCAAGTGTGGGACGGTGGTGGGGGAGGGACCGTTCAATGTTGGACTCGTGGAAGACGACTACGACCGCTGCGTGGGTAGCTGTGTCGTGAACTCTAGTTGCTCCAACCTCACAAGAAACTTGTGCGGGGGGGAGACGAACGCTTACGGCAACTGCACCGCGAACTGCTCTACAAGACCTGCCGATGGCTTTCTGTGCAACGACGGAAGCCGCATCCGCCATACTGCCGTGTGCGACGACGATCTGCTCGCGAAGGACGCCAAGTGTCCGGGCGGCGAAGACGAGCTCAACTGCGAGAAGTTCACCTGCAAAGACGGCGACAAGATCTCCATGAAGTACCGCTGTGACGGCACCAGCGTGGAGGGCGCCAAGGCATCCATTCTCGGCTGCAAGGACGGCTCCGACGAGGTCGGCTGCGCCGTGGCCTGCCCGGCTCCTCCGGCTCCCTGAGCCTCACTTCGCGGGCTTGGGGATGCCGAGCGAGAGCGTGTAGAGCAGGCTCTTGAGCATGAACTTGGTGAGCTCCTCGCGGGTCATGGAGCGCCGCTTGATCCAGTCGAGGCTGGCGGCCTCCACCATGCCGACCCAGCCGCGCAGCAGCGTCTGCTGCGCCGGGTTGAGCATCCCCTGACCGCCGCGCTCGAGCATCACGCCCACGAAGCGCACGCGCGTGTTGTCGATGATGCTGAGCACCTCGTCGTCGTGGCCGATGCCGCTCTGGATGAGCGACGTGTAGGCCGCGGCGTTCTGCTCCACGAAGCTCAGGTAACCGTCGAGGCCGCGCGCGATCTGATCGCGCAGCGAGAGCGTGGGGTCCGGCAAGACGCGCTCGATGAGCTGCTCGGCCGCGGTGCGCACCGTGGCCACGTAGAGCTCCCGCTTGCTAGGGAAGTAGTGATACAAGAGGCCCTTGGAGACCCCCGCGCTCTGGGCCAGGTCGTCCACCGAGACCTCGTCGTAGCTCTTCGACGAGAAGGCCTGCACCGCGAGCTGCAGCAGTTGTTCTCGGCGCTCTGGTAACTCGAGTCGCTTTCGGCGGCGCACGACCTGTGCATCCTAGCGTAATTCCGGTCAGTTCGGTGGGGCTTTACGCCGGGCGCCGAGGTCGCTACGGTGCGTCCCATGCTGTTCGGTCGTCACGAACCTGGTTTCGAGCCCCTCGCCCGCGCGCTCGAGGAGATCCTGTCGCACGCGCCCTTCGGTGGCGGTGCCCTGTGCGTGTACCACGCGGGAAAGCCCGTCTTCGACATGTGGGGCGGGCCACGGGACGGCGCCGGAACCCCCTGGGAGGAGCACACGCCCTGCGTCTCGTTTTCGACCACCAAAGGGGTGGCCTCCACGGCCCTTCACATGCTCGTCGATCGCGGACTGCTCCGCTACGACGACCCGGTCGCGCGCTACTGGCCCGAGTTCGGTCAGCGCGGCAAGGAGCAGATCACGCTGCGCCAGGTGTTGACGCACTCGGCGGGCCTCTACGACGCGCGCAGCGTCATCGCGCACGCGGACGACCTGCTCGACTGGGACAAGACGTGCGCGGCCCTCGCGCAGGCTCCTGCGGCCCATGAGCCCGGTCGCTACCACGCCTATCACGCGCTCACCTACGGCCACCTGGTCGGTGAAGTCGTGCGCCGCGTGGGTGGCCGTCCGTTCTCGGAGTTCGTGGCCGCGGAGATCGCCGCGCCGCTCGGGCTCAAGGACTTCTTCGTGGGCGCGCCGGACGAGGCCATCGCGCGTGCTGCGCGCCTGATCTTCCCCAAGCGCGAGCTCGCGTCTCCCAAGCCGGGCGCGGAAGCACCCGCCAACAAGCGCCCGCCGAGCGCGCGCCAAAAGCGGCTCGCGACGATGCAGCGGGTGCTGCGCTTGTTCGGCGTGCCGATGAGCCTCGAGCGCGTCCAGGGGGCGTTCTCGCCGCGCGGCATCGGGCGCTGGGACTTCTCGGCGCCGCGCGTGTTGAGCGCCTGCATCCCTTCGGTCAACGGCCTCTTCAGCGCGCGCGATCTGGCGCGCTTCTACCAGGTGCTCGCGCTCGGCGGTGCCATCGACGGAACGCGCCTCCTCTCGTCGCGCACGCTGCAGGAGGCCACGCGCGTCCATCGTCGTGGTCCCGATGGCGTGCTGGTGTTGCCGATGGGCTGGCGCCTCGGTTATCACGCGGTCCCCACGCGCACGGGCGTGGTGAAGGGGGCCTTCGGGCACTTTGGTTACGGCGGCAGCGGTGCGTGGGCGAGCCCCGACGATCAGGTCTCGCTCGGCTTCACGGTCAACGCCGGCACGGGCACGCCTGTGGGCGACCTGCGCGTGGTCAAGCTGAACTCGGTGGCGCTCGCGTGCATTCGTGCGCGCACGCATCGCGCCCGCGCGGTCTGAGCTCGACGCCCGCGCGGCGGTCGGCGTTGCGATCGAACGCAGCGCCCAGCTCGCTCAAGCCTCCGCGGGTTCGACGCTCTCGGCGGTGGGCGCAGGCGCTGCGGGGCGCGCGCGCAAGCGCGTGAAGAGCGTGCCGAGACCCTGTGAGGCCAGGATGCCGGCCAGCGCGAGCTTCGGGCTCTCGTGCGGCTTGGGCTCCTTGCCACGTCCCATGCGCTGGAGCTGACGGCTGTAGAAGGAGACCTCCATCATGCCCGTGCGGTCGATCAACCCCACGCCCGTGCGGATGGGGCGCACGCTCGACACGGTCTCCTGGCTGTTCATGAGCTTCTTGGGAAAGTCCGGGTCGAGAGCGAGCGCGCGCGCCAGGCCGACCATGTCGAGGGCGCCCGACGACAGCGCGTTGCTGATGCCCTCATACGTGCGGAAGCCGCCCGTGACCGCGAGCGGAACCTCCACGTGGGTGCGCGCCTTCGCGGCGAAGTCGAGGAAGTAGGCCTCACGCTTGCGTGTGCTCTCGCGGATGGGCGCGCCCTTGGCCATCACGGGGGCCTCGTAGGTGCCGCCCGAGATCTCGATCAGGTCGATGCCGCGTTGGGCCAGGCTCTTCACGACCTCGAGGGACTCCTCTTCACTCAGGCCGCCCTGCTGGAAGTCCGCCGAGTTGAGCTTGATGCTCACGGGGAAGTGGGGCCCCACGGCGGCGCGGATGCTGTCGTACACGGCGAGCACGAAGCGACGCCGGTTCTCCGGGCTGCCGCCCCAGGCATCGTTGCGCTGGTTGTGATGAGGCGAGAGGAACTGGCTCACCAGGTAACCGTGGGCGCCGTGGATCTGTACGCCCGTAAACCCTGCGCGCTTGGCGAGCCTGGCGCTGACCCCGAAGCGCACGATCAAGTCTTCGATCTCCGACTCCGTGAGCGCGCGTGGCGTCGCGAAATAACGCGCCATGTCCGGCCGGAACGGCACGGCGCTCGGCGAGACGGACTCGCTGTTCAAGCCGCGCGGCACTTGCTTGCCCGGGTGATTGAGCTGCATCCAACAGGCGGTGTCGCCGCCCGTGCCGGCCAGAGACCAGGCCTGAAAGGTGTCGATGTCGCGTTCGTCCTCGAGTGCCACGTTGTGTGGCTCACCGAGCGCGCGACGGTCGATCATCACGTTGCCGGTGACGCACAGCCCAATGCCGCCCTCGGCCCAGCGCCCATAGAGCGTGACCAGCTCCGGTGTGACGCGATTGTCCACCGTGGCCAAGCCCTCGCTCATGGCCGACTTGAGCAGGCGGTTCGGCAATTGCGCGCCGCACGGCAGACGCAGCGGCTCATCCAGGGACACGGGCATGCGAGACAACTCCTGCAAAAGATGGAAACGTTTCGCCGACGACGACGGGATCCCATGCTTAGCGGAAGCTGCTCACTTTGTACAACGCTGCGTGAATCAGCGTGCCTTCATCGGCACAGCGCGCGCTGCTCACTCTTCTCACGAAGACATGAGACATGATGTTCCAGAAATTACGGTTTCCAAACGGATCCGCGTGATCGTTCGGCGGCCGCGGCGATGTACCATCGTCGCCACCTCCCATGCTGTCGTGGTTCATCGTGTGCGCCGCGCTCTGCGCGAGCGTGTGGCTCTCGCGTCCCTGTGCGCGGGCCGAGGAGCGCCTTCGACAGACCCAGGCCCATGGTCAGACGGACGATCACGAGCCGGCGTTACAAGGGAGTCCACGCGCGACGCCAGCGGACGGCGCGCCGCGCACGAACGCGCCGGCGGCCAAAGCGGAGGAGGAGGACGCCACGCTCCCAGCCGTCGCGGCGGTGCCCCCTGCGGAGTCGGACAGCGTCTCGAGCCCACCGGCGGCCGTGCAAGCCGAGCCCGTCACTGCGGGCATGTTGCCGCCGCGCAAGTCGCTCTGGGATTACTTCAAGGTCCTGCCCATCTTCTACTACTCCAACGAAACCAGCCTCGGCCTCGGCGCCGGTACATTGCTGCAGTTCGACACGCGCGGCGCCGCGGGCGGCCGGCGCCCGAGCACGATCGCGATGGGCGCGGTCTACACGTTGAACAAGCAGATCACCGGGCAGTTCACGCCGGATCTCCGCTTCGGGAACGACGCTTACGTGCTGCGCGCGGACATCGCGGGCGCGCGCTATCCGAGCCGCTTCTTCGGCATCGGCAACGACAACAAGCGCAGCGACTACAGCAGCTTCACGGACGTCTACTTCCGCGGTGACGTCGACTTCAAGATGCGCCCCTTCAAGGAGAAGCACGCGCTGCGTCCCATGTTCCTCGGCGTCAACTACGCCGGTCTGTGGAGCAGCATGCGCGACGGCAAAGGAGACAAGTTCAAGGAAGTGCACGATCGCGGCGAGCGCGGGTTCGTGGCCTCCGGCTTCGGTCCCACGTTGACCTGGGACAGCCGCGACAGCTTGAGTTGGCCCAACCGCGGCAGCTTCGCCGAAGTGAAGAGCACCTTCTTCAACCCCGTGCTCGGCAGCGACATTCGCTACCGTCGCTTGGCGATCGATCTGCGCCACTACCAACGCCTCTGGCTCGATCACATCCTCGCCGTTCGCTTCGTCTCTCAGTCCGTGTGGGGCGAGGTCCCCTTCCAGCGTCTGCCGCAGCTCGGTGGTCCGAGCTTGTTCCGTGGTTGGTATGGCGGGCAGCTCCGCGATCGACTCTTGATCGCCATCGAGGCTGAGTATCGCGTGCCGATCACCAAGCGCTGGGCCGCGGTGGCCTTTGGCAGCGTCGGACGCGTCGCGCGCAGCGTCGCCCACTTCGACATGAAAGATCTCCACTTGGCGGGCGGCGGAGGCTTGCGCTTCTCGGTCGACAAGCGCGACCGCGTGAACATCCGCGTCGACCTCGCCTACGGCGACGAGTTCTATCCCTGTCTGCAATTCCGCGAAGCGTTTTAGGGCGGAGTCTCGCGAGAGGGCTTACCGCGAAAGCAGCCACCTCTCGCGCGCCGCGGCTCTCAGCGTTTGCGCTGCGTGAGCACGATGGGATCGGCGTGGTGTCCGCCTTGAGGCAGCTGGGTAGGCGTGGCCTGGGTGGCTGACTGAACGGGCATGCTGGCGGCGGGGGAGGCCACCGAAGGCGCGCTTGCCTGCGGCGCCACGGAGGGGGCGGCGTTGGCGGGCGGCGACATGGAGGGCGCCTTGGGCTGCTGCGGGGCCATGGAGGGCGCCTTGATGGAAGGCGCCACGGAGGGCGTGACGCCGGGGCCGACGGGGGGCCGTGAGACGCCGGTGCGCTCGCCTTTGATGCGCTGGGCGAAGCTCGCGGCGCCTCCCTTGGGGGCGTCTTGTTGGGCGCGGATCAGCGCTTGATAGGTGGGGCAGCTGATCAGGAGGTCATCGTGACGGCCCACGCCCATCAGCTTGCCGTGCTCGAGCACCACGATCTTGTCGGCCTCGACGATGGTGCTCAGGCGGTGCGCGATGATGACGCGCGTGCAGTGGAGCGAGCGCAGGCGCTCCTGGACTTTTTGTTCGGTCACGGTGTCGAGCGCGCTCGTGGCTTCATCGAGCACCAGCACGTTGGGCTTGCGCAAGAGCGCGCGCGCCAGCGAGAGGCGTTGACGCTGGCCGCCCGAGAGCGAGGTGCCGCCGTCGGCCAACATGGTGTCGTACGTCATCGGCATGGCCTGGATGTCGGTGTTCAAGCAGGCGAGCTCGGCCGCCTCCTCCACCAGCTCGAGCGGCACCGTGGGCTCGAACAGCGTGATGTTGTCGCGGATGCTGCCCGAGAAGAGGCGCGTGTCCTGGGTGACGATGCCGAGCTTCTCGCGCAGGGCCGTGAGGTTCCATTGCGACATCTCCGTGCCGTCGAACAACACGATCCCAGTGGTGGGCTGATAGAGCCCCGCGATCAAGCGCGCCAGGGTGGACTTGCCCGAGCCCGAAGCGCCCACGATGGCCACGCTCTCGCCCGGCCAGATGTCGAGCCGGATGTCGTCGAGCACGGGCTTGGGTTCGCTGGGGTAGCGGAACGAGAGGTTGCGCAGCTCGATGGATCCCTGGAGCTCGGCGGGGCTCGAGGCCGAGCCCTTCTGCTCGAGCTCGGCGTCGAGCACGTCCTCGAGGCGCGCCATGTAGCTCTTGAGCTGAGAGATCTCCATGCCGGTGTTCACGAGGTTCGTGATCGGGTCGAGGAAGCCCGCGCCGAGCGAGGAGAGCGCCAGCATGATGCCCAGGGAGAGCGAATCGGTGAGCACCAGATGGGCGCCCATCAACATCAACACCACGGGACCCGCGAAGCGCAGCGTGCTCACGAGCGCCTGGAAGGTCACGCCGAGCTCGCCGCGCTCCAGCGAGGCGTTCAGCACGTTGACGTAGAGATCGGTCCAGCGCTCCGTGGCCTTGGTCTCGGCGCCCATGGACTTGAGGGTCTCCACGCCCGCCAGCATCTCGACCTGATAGCCTTCGAGCTGAGACTGAGCGGCCAAGTTCTCGGCCATCAGGTCCGCGTTGCGCTTGCCCGCGTAGAGATAGACCACCACCTGCAGCGCGGCGATGCCCAGCGCCACCAGGCCGAGCTGCCACGACGCGCCCATCAACAGCACGAAGTAGACGAGCACCATGACGCCGTCGAGCAAGGCCGAGAGCGCGCCCGTGGTGAGGATCTCGCGGATCGCGTTCTGGCTGCTCATGCGCATCATCAGGTCGCCCGTGGTGCGCTGCTGGAAGAACGAATAGGGCAGGGCGAACAGGTGCTCGACGAAGTCGAACGACATGCGCGCTTCGACCTTGGTGCGCAGGTGCAGGAGCAGCCGCGCGCGCAAGAACGAGGACAAGAAGTAGAACGACGTGACGCTCAAGAACGCCGAGCTCACCAGCGTGAGCAGCTGGGTGTCGTTGCGGGGGACCACCTTGTCGACGAGGGCGCCCATCAAGCCGGGCAGCGCCAGCGACAACATCTGGAGGAAGAACGAGGTGAGCAGGATGCGGCCCCAGAGGCCGCGCACGCCCAGGATCCAGTCCTTGTAGCGCGCCCAGCGCGAGCGGCTCGAGCCCTTCTCGCGCACGAAGCCTTCACCGGGCTCCAGCACGATGGCCACGCCGGTGAGCGACTTGGACGCCTCGGCGAGCGGGATCTTGCGGCGCCCCACGGCGGGGTCGACGATGTAGAGGAACTTCGAGTCGCACTTCTGGAAGACCACGAAGTGGTTGAGATCCCAGTGCAGGATGCTGGCGGTGGGCAGGTAGGGCAGGCTCTTGGGCTCGATGGCCACGCCGCGAGCGCGCAGGCCCAGGGTGCGCGAGACCTGCACGAGCTGCCGCGCGGACACGCCGTTGCGGCCTCCGCCGAGGGCCTGGCGGATGTTGCCGATGGGCATGTTTTTGCCGTGAAACGCCAGCACCGACGCCACGCAAGCCGTGCCACAGTCGGTGGGCGTCAGCTGCGGGATGAACGGAATGCGGCGCTGCCGGCCGAGGCCGAGCACACGCGTCTTCTGCTTCGCGGGCTCGTTAGGTTGGGCCTCACCAGACACGCTCTACCCACTGTCTGAGCCCCGGCAAAAACGCGTATGCGACGGGCTCATCGCGCACCACGGTCTCGGCACGGCCGTGCATGCCGTGCGCGTACTGGAAGCGGGTGCCTTCCGCTTCGAAGTAATCCGCAGGCAGCGCGGCCTGCACCAACACGACGGGGCCTTGCACCGGGAAGGCGTCGGACAGGTCGCGCCCGATGTAGCGCGCGGCCTCGGCCGGACCCACCACCTGGTCGGCGACGCTGGAGATCTCCAGCTCCTGGGTGCGCCTGTGGAAGCCCTCGATCTCGAAGCGCAGGGCGGCCCCCGACTTGATCAGCGGGCGATAGCGGCCCGGCAACATCGCGATCACCGTGGCGGACGCTTGATCGCCCGCCAACTCGAGCACCGACATGCCCGCTTCGAGCATCTGGCCCGGGCGCACGCGCACGTCGCCGACGACGCCGTCGTGAGGGGCGCGCAAGGAGCGCTGGTCCAAACGCGAGTGCGCCAGATCGCGGCGCATGCGCAGCGACACCAAGGCCTCGCGGGCGGTCACGTCGTCGGGGCTGTTGAGCAGCTTGCTCAGCTGATCGTTGAACTCTTGAGATACCGCCTCGTATTCGGCGGCCTCTTCAGACGCGTAGAGCTGCACCAGCAGGTCGCCCTGCTTCACGCGATCTCCCGGCGCGACCTTGACCTTGCTCACCAGGGCCGGTCGGTCGGCGGTCAAGGTGGTACGCCCTTCGATGCGCACCACGGCGGGGCCCGTGGCGTACTCGCTCAGCTTGCCCACCACCAAGAAGAACAGGGAGACCACCAGGGCCGCGCACAGGATGCGGAACATCCAGGCGGTGGAGCCCGAGGAGATGCGCAGCAGATCGGAGCGCGCGGCCATGCGCTTGCGCTGATGTTCGACGGCCTCTTTGCGGAACAGCGTGGCCATCGTTCACTTCTCTCGCGGCAACGGCTTCTCGTCGTTCGGGGCGGCCACGTCCGCCGCCACCGGGGCGAACTGCTCGTTGTGCATGATGCTGGAGGCTTGATTGGAAGGGGACACCTCGACGCGCGTCCCGGGCAGCCAGGTGCGGCGTTGATTTTGGTCGAGGGTCAGGACGGCGGTCGCGAAGACGAGCTGTGCGGAGGTGTCGATCTCGGGTTTCACGGTCTTGATCTTGGTGATCATACTGCGACCCGAGAGCGGATCTCGAACGAGTACTTCGAACTCGCCTTCTTCGGGGGCCTGGTCGGGAGGGAGCGCGAAACGCACCTGGCGGTCGTCGCTGATCACCCGCGCCAGGATCTGCCCTGCGCGCACGCTGTCGCCGGGGTCCACGTCGCAGGTCACCAACGTGCCTTCGAAGGGCGCGCGCAGGCGGTAGCGAGCTTCGCGGTTTCTCTGCATCGAGAGCTTGGCCCGACCCATCTGGGCGGCCGCCTTGGCCCCGTGATACTCGGCTTCGGCCATCCGCGCCTCGGAGGCAGCCTGGGCGATCTCGTGATCTGCGATCCATTTTCCGCCGGCCTTGAGGCGGCTCAGCTTGGCGCGCGCTTCTTCCATTCGAGCCTGGGCCCGCGCGATCTCGGAGGAGCGCTGGCCCAGCTCGGCGCTGGCCATGCCGAGCGCGCCGGCTGCGTCGGAGCTGTCGATCTGCAGGATGGGCTGGTCGGCTTTGACGCGGGCTCCAGCCTCGAGCCAAACCTCGGTGACCTTGCCATCTGCCTCGGCCGCCAATTCGGCGGTGTTGCCGGCTGAGATGACGCCCACCCAGCTCGCGTGTGAGCTCTTGGATTCCTGGGCGCGGGCGGCGACCGCGTGCGCGCCCTTGGGCGCCGCGGCGTGCAGGGCTGGGGCGCGTTGGAACGCCACCAGGAGCACCGCTCCGGAGATCATGGGAATCGCTGCGAGACTAACGATCACGCGGTCAGACATCGGGAAAGCCTAGAGCGCTGAACGAATAGAGTGGCGCAGAATCAGGACGCTGAAAAGAAAACACCGGGCTCGCCGGCGGTGGTGAGCCCGGTGCGTTCCTCTCAAGAGCAGTTCAGCTGAAGAGGCTGAGGCTGAACTTGATGAGGTTCTTGCCGAAGAGGCTGAGGCTGCCGGCGATGCCGTTCTTGAGGTCGAGGCTGGCGGACACGATGCTCTGATCGTTCACGCCGAGGTTGACCGAAAGGCCACCGTTCACGTCTTCAAGGGCCGCGTCATCGAGGGAAACCAGCATGTTCTCGTTCATTGTCGTTCTCCTGGTTGGTTGGTTCGTGATCGGCACCGAGGTGCCGGCACATCTGAGTAGAAGCGCCCCGCTCCCCACCCGCAGGGGGGAAGATTCGGAGGGGTGGGGAAGTGCAGGATGGGGAGCGGGACTGAGGTCGCTTCTACGAAGTTCGCCAGGCTGTGTGTATGTCGAGCCTGTATCTTAGAGTGGGGTCACCCATGAGCGATTATGAGCTTCGCGAAGAAAAAAGCGGGGGGACGCATAAAGCCCCAAGAAACCCCCAAAGGAGCGCTCAAAAGGAGAGATTTCTCGCAAAAATCCCGTGTCGCGGCCGCAAAAGTGCGCCCTACGTGTAGGCATGAACGGGCTTCGAGGGCGCTTGCCATCACGGGAGACACCTCTCTTCTCGAGCGAGAGGAAGTGTCGCGCGACACCGAGAGGAAAATCGTCGCGCCTGCGATGAAAGGGCTCTAGCTGCGGGCTGCGGTGTAGGGGCCCGCGGGAGCGAAGTCTGGCTGCTCGGCCACGGGGTGAGTGGTGGGCACGTGAAAAGGCACGGGACCGCGTCGCTGATCCCAGCGCAAGAACTGGCACTGATAGTCGTCGTGCTGGAAGCGCAGCAACATAAAGGAGCACGGGCTCGGTTCGTCGTGCGCAGCGCGCTCTTCGGGGGGGTCGTCTTCACCCCAACTGCCCAGGTTCACGTAGCGGACGCCCGCCGAGACCTCATCGAACACCGGCTCGTGGGTGTGCCCCATCACGACGTAACGCGTCCCGAACAGCGCAGCAATTTTTGCCGCGCTGCGTCGCATGCGCTCGGTGGGTGAGGTGTTCTTGCCGCTGCCCAACAGCGTGTAGGTGAAGAGCAGCGCCGCCAACAACAGGCAGCTGCCGACGGGCAAGAGGTTGGCGTGCTCGGCCACGAGGAGCGCGCAGCCGATGGCCACCACGGTCAGGAGGGACGTCAGCACCCGATCCAGATAGAGGCTCCGCAGCACCGCGCCGAAGCTCCTGGTGGCGGGCTCCACATAGAGCGCGCGCAGCGTTTGTAGCTTGGTCGAGCAGACGCCCTTGCGCGCGGCGAAGCGGGCATGGCGCGCCCGAGCGCTGCGTTCGCGGCGCGGCCTGCGCATGACCAGGCTCGTGTAGCACTCGCGCAGGAGCAGATAGCTCGCGCGCGCGAAGTGACCCGCGATGCGCACGCTGCCGCGAATGCCGAGGTGCAAGAGCAGGCGCAGGTACTCGCTCATGCCCACGTATTGATAGCCGGCCGCGCGCA
>Ga0153956_1002772_pt1 | contig 12313 bp, 10 predicted proteins | sample TSFL040MetaG_FD_104704 | JGI IMG/M metagenome (GOLD analysis project Ga0153956, IMG submission 104704) | Attine ant fungus gardens microbial communities from Florida, USA - TSFL040 MetaG | ecosystem: Host-associated > Fungi > Mycelium > Unclassified | place: USA: Florida, Wekiwa Springs...
CCGGCCTCGATCTGCCGCGCCAGGGCGGAACTGGCCGCAAAGGACAGCTGCACCTTCTGACCGGTCTCACGGGTGTAGGCCCGGGCGACCTCCCCGAGTGCATCGGTCATGGAGGAGGCTGCCAGCACCACGAGGTCCGGCTGGGGGGGCGCGGCTGCCTGCGCGGGCGCGCCACCCACGGCCAGCAGGCCGAACAGGCCTGCCGCAAGGCCGAGCAGGATACGCCGTCCGCGACTTGCCGGGACGGGCCCGTGCGACCGGCTCGTGATACGGTTCATGTCCTGATCCTGATGCTGTGTGCAACAGAACATGACCTTAACACCTGTGGTGCGGCTGCGTATCGATCTGGGACCGGGCATTTCCATCGGGCCGGGCAAGATCGCGTTGCTGGAACAGATAGAACGCAGCGGGTCGCTGTCGCAGGCGGCGCGGGTGCTCAAAATGAGCTATCGCCGCGCCTGGCTGCTGCTGGATGACCTCAATCACGGCCTGGCGGCTCCCGTGACCACGGCCAGCGTGGGTGGCAGTGGCGGGGGTGGCGCGCAGCTGACCGAGTTCGGTCGCCGCGTCGTGGCGGCCTACCGCGAGGTGGAGCAGGGATCGCTGGCGCTTGCGGCCGAGCGCCTGGAGTGGCTCACCTCCGGGATGGTTGCGGCGCGCGAGGACGCCGGACGGCGGCCGATCAACCGTCCGCTGGCCCGCGCGGCGGCGACGCCCATGGAGCCGGCGCAGCCGCAGGCGGGTCCGGCGGCGGCACCTGCCGTGCGCGGGCCGAAACAGCCTTGACGGATACCTGGACCTGCACCGCCTGGCCGGGCTGCAGCGCGGCCGATTCAACACTCAGGGCATCATCGCCGACGCGGATGCGCGCCAGTCCGGTGGCCGCATCCACGGTTTCAACCACGCCCTCGAACATTGATCCCGTGGCGTCGTTGCCGACGATGGCGCGCAACGCGCGCGAACGGCTCATGGCGGTGATGCTGCCGCTGTCCACCGCCACGCCCTGTTCCAGCAGCACCACGGTGTCGGCCAGCCGCAGCACCTCGTCGAACTGGTGGCTGACGTACACCATGGGCAGCGCGAGTTCGTCGCGCAGCCGCTCCAGCCAGGGCAGCAGTTCCCCGCGGCGCGCGCCATCGAGCGCCGCGAGCGGCTCGTCCAGCAGCAGCAGCCGCGGCTGCGACAACAGCGCGCGGCCGATGGCCACGCGCTGGCGTTCGCCGCCGGACAATCCGGCGGGGCGGCGCGCCAGCAGCGGCTCGAGGCCCAGCAGCGCCACGGTGTCGTTGAAACGGATGCCGACGTCGGCCCGGGCACGGGACAGGCCGTAGCGCAGGTTGGCAGCGACATCGAGGTGCGGGAACAGCCGCGAATCCTGGAAGACGTAGCCGATGCGGCGATGCTGGGTGGGGACATTGACGCCCGCAGCCGAATCAAACAGCAAGGCGCCGTCGATTTCGATGCGGCCCGCATCCGGGGTGAGCAGGCCCGCCAGCAGGTGGGTGGCGGTGCTCTTGCCGCAACCGGAGCGGCCGAACAGCGCGGTAACCCCCGGGGTCGCCGTCCCGAAATCCAGCGCCAGCTGGAAGTTGCCGCGGCGTTTGCGCAGGGAGATCCGCAGCATGCTCAGAGCGCATTGCCGAGACGGTCGCGCAGGCGGCGCGCCAGCCATTCGGACAGCAGCAGGCCGGCCAGTCCCAGCGTGAATGAGAGCAGTGCCAGGCGGGCGGCATCGGCGTCGCCTCCCGGGCTTTGCAGGGCCGTGTACAGCGCCAGGGGCAGGGTCCGGGTCTGGCCCGGGATGTTGGATACAAAGGTGATCACGGCGCCGAACTCGCCCAGGCCCGCGGCAAAGGCCGTGACGCAGCCGGCCAGAATCCCGGGCAGCATCAGGGGCAGGGTGATGCTGCGGAAGCGGTCGAAGGGGCTGGCGCCCAGGGTGCGGGCCGCGTCCTCCAGGCCGGTGTCCACCGCGTCCAGGGCAATGCGGATGGCGCGCACCATGAGCGGCAGGGTCATGACGGCCACGGCGAGCACGGCGCCGGCCCGGGTGAACACCAGTTGCAGTCCGAAGGTGGCCAGCAGCCAGTGACCCAGCGGGCCGTGGTTGCCGAACAGCAGCAGCAGGATGTAGCCGGTCAGCACCGGCGGCAGCACCAGTGGCAGGTGCACGAAGGCGTCCAGCAGGGTGCGGCCGGGGAAGCGGCGACGCACCAGCACATAGGCCAGGGTGATGGCCAGCGGTAGATCGAGCAGCAGGCTCGCGGCTGCGATCTGCAGGCTCAGGCGCAGGGCCTGCAGGTCCTCGGGGGTCAGGGACATGCGAAATCCTGCCTGAGCAGGTCGCCGATGCGCTCAACGGTGATGTCGGCGGGGGCGAAGGCCGCGACCGCGGCGGCATCCAGGGCGTAGTGACCCTGGCGCGGGAACACGGTGGTGACGCGCGGGCCCCAGTGCCGGCGCACGGCGTCCAGGATGCGCATCTTGTCGTCGATCATGACGTAGTGCCGCGCCGGGAAGCGCCGCTGCACCGCCTCGAGCATCTGTTCCTTGTGGATGTAGATCAGCACCCGGCCGTCGACGCTATCCCAGATGCCGGAGCGCTGGGCCTTGCGCGGCTGGAACACCACGTCGCCGTCCGACAGGATCACGGTGGTGCCGGATTTGCCGAGGTGTCGCAGCACCTGCAGCGCCTGGGGATAGAGCCGGTCGGCGAAGGGGTAGTCGACCAGGAATGAGGACAGGCGCAACAGCGACGGATCGTCCATGTCGTCCAGGCGGTATTGCTGCAAGGCACCGAGGTAGTCGACGTAGCCCAGCTGGCTGCGCACCTGCTCCAGGATCTGCGCGTAGCGGGCCCTGCTGGCAGCGCCGTGCTCACGCTCGATGTGTTCCATCAAATCGCGGATCAAGCGGTCGTTGTCCAGCAGGGTGTTGTCGATATCCACCAGGAAGACGACATCGTGCGGCGGGCTGGAAGCAGAATGGGACATGCCGTGACAATCCTGCCGGGTGTGACCGGCACAGTAGCGGTTGCCCGGATCATAATATCCTCCGGGGAGGTGAGGAGAGGGGAAATGGCCACCGTACTCGTCACGGGCGGTACCGGATTCATAGCCAGTCACTGCATCCAGCAGTTGCTGGATTCCGGGTACGTGGTGCGCACCACCCTGCGCAGCCTGGCCAGCGCGCTCGATGTGCGCGCGATGGTGACCCGCGCCGGCGCCGCCTCCACCGAGCGGTTGACTTTTTTCGAGGCGGACCTGCTGCGCGACGACGGCTGGCGCGAGGCCATGACCGGTTGTGATTATGTCCTGCACGTGGCTTCGCCGTTTCCGGCCGGTGCCCCGGCCCACGAGGATGACCTGATCATCCCGGCGCGCGAGGGCACGCTGCGCGTGCTGGCCGCCGCCCGTGATACCGGCGTGCGGCGCGTGGTGGTGACGTCCTCGTTTGCAGCCATCGGCTACGGCCACCCGGTCCGCGCCGAGCCCTTCGATGAACGGGACTGGACCCGCATCACGGCCCATACCAGCGCCTACGTGAAGTCCAAGACCCTGTCTGAGCGCGCCGCCTGGGACTTCATGGGCCGGGAGGCCGGTGCGCTGGAGCTGTCGGTGATCAATCCCGTACTGGTGCTCGGTCCGGTGCTGGGTCCGGCCTACTCGACCTCGGTGGCCGTCATCCAGCGCATGTTGAGCGGCGGCATCCCCGCCTGCCCGAAGCTGTGCTACGGCGTGGTGGACGTGCGTGACATCGCGGACCTGCACATCCGGGCGATGACCCGCCAGGAAGCGCGTGGCCAGCGCTTCCTGGCCACGGCGGGGGACTTCATGTCCATGCTGGAAATCGCCACCACGCTGCGCAACGGGCTGGGTGAAGCCGCATCCCGGGTGCCGAGACGCACGGTTTCCGACGCGGTGGTGAAACTGCTGGCGCTGCGTCAGCCGCTGATACGCGAGATCGTGCCCGAGCTGGGGAAGATGAAAAATGGCAGCAATGCCAAGGCCCGGGAGCTTCTGGGATGGCGGCCCCGGCTGCGTGAACTGGCGATCGTCGACGCGGGCCGGAGCCTGCTGAGATTGGGGTTGGTGCCAAACGCGCCGCGTTGATGCCTGGACCGGTGCTGGTGCACGGCCAGGCACGCGCCCGGGGTCAAAGATCGCGCTCCAGCGCGCGATTCACCGCCGAGCGGGCGGTGCGGCCCTCCAGGAAGAAGGGCTGGAAAGCGGCCCAGTCCACGTCATCAGCCGAGATGAAGTTGGTGAATTCATCGAGGTCCTCGCGCAGCACGGTGACGACCTCGCTCTGCCATTCAGTCCATGTCTGCATGGAGGATTCCTCCGTCGCAAAATAGTTTGGAGACCGGCGCATGCGGGAAGTTCAACTCGAATGCAGCTGTGTCCTGTGGGTGGACGGTATGGTTATATTGGCCAACAGATGTTGCGCCAGTTTTTCCGCGTGCACCCGCAGTTCGGGCGCGGCGGTGCATTCCCAGTAACCGGACCGCAACATCGGGCCCAGATAATGCATGCCGCGTACGACATCACCACGCGCGGACAGCAATGCGCCATGGTCCGCCGTGCGCAGCCCCAGTCCCAGCGGACAGGGTGATGCGATTCCTTGTGCCAGCAGTTGCACCAGCAGCGGGTCGCGGGACTGACGGCAGTCGTAATCCGGCCCGGTGCAGTTGATGACGCGGTCCACGCGCAGCGTCCGCGTGGCGCTTGCGCCGCGGGGACGCCAGGTGACGCGCGCGCCCATGCCTTCGGCAGCGATGTTCACGATACGTCCGGCGTGGATGCCCAGTGCCCGAGCCTCGCGCAATGCCCGCAATCTTTCAAATGTCGCCCGCGGCAGGCGATGACGGTGTATGTCCCACCAGGTGGCCAGGTGACGCAGGAAGCGGCGCCGCTCGCGTTCCGGCAGGCGCTGCCACAAGGCCGGTGCGTGCGCGCGCACAAAGCTGATCACCTCGCGCCAGTCGCCGCCGGAAGCTTCGAAGTCCCGTGCCAGCCGCCGTACCTGGCGCATGAGCTGGCGCACGGAAAAGGCCGCGGCATGCAGCAGGGAGCGCGGGTCGGTCTCGAAGGCCGCATGCCCGCCGGCGCCCTGGGGATGCGCCAGCAGGCCATGGCGCGAAATGGCGTGCAAGGTGACGCGGCCGCCGGTGGCATCGGCCGCGGCCGCAGCAAGATCGGCCATGGTGAGACCGGTGCCGATCAGGAGTAGCGTCTCACCGGCGCGGAAGTGCAGGGGGCCGGCCCAGGGATCAGGGGTCCATGCCGGTGAACCGCGCAGTGATTCGCATGCGGGCAGCGTTGCCGGCGGCGGATTGCCCAGCGCCAGCACCACCTGGTCCGCGATCAGCTCGCGGCCGTCGGCGAGCCGGAGCCGCGAGGTGCTGGCCGCGGCAGCGGCTTCGCGCCGGATGCCGGTCACCCGGCCGCGCAGGCAGGTGAGGTGGGCCGAAGCCGGGGCCAGCCGTTGAGTTTCACGCAGCACTGATTCCAGGTACTGCCCGTACAGGGCGCGCGGCAGGAAGTCCTCCGCCGTGGCGTCCGGGCGACTGCGGCGCGCGAAGTCCAGGAATTCCAGGGGCCGGGTCGCCATGGCGGACATGCGACCGGCGGGAACATTGAGCAGGAAGGGGTGGTTGCGGTCGGCATAGGCCAGTCCGCGCGCGGGTGGAGCGCTGTCGATCATCGTCACGGACAGCGGCTGCGTGGCCTGCCGCAGCAGGTGGGCGGCGAGCACGGTGCCGCTGAAACCACCACCCACGATCACGATGCGCCTGAGTGCTGACACGGTACACCTCCACCTGGGGACTGCGTTGCGGCATAGATTCATCACCGGACGGTAAAAATGCGATGGCGCGCCGGTATCAATCCGGTTATGGCCGGCTGCGGTTTTGGCCGTACACTGGCTGCGCCCGCGTCCGGGCCCACGCTGGCTGGTGCGCGCATTCAAATAACGAGACCTTGGGGGTTGCCGTGAAGAATCGGTGTCGTGCCTTTGGAGCGGGCCTGGTGCTTGCCGTCCTGGCCGGTGGCGCAGCGTCCGCGATCGTCACCAATGCATCCGCGGCGGATGCGCCCGCCGCTGTCACCGCGAAGCGGCTGACCAACGCAACCCGGGAACCCGGCGAGTGGATGACCTATGGCGGCACTTATTCAGAGCAGCGTTTCAGCGCCCTCGACCAGATCAATACCGGCAATGTGGCGCAGCTGGGCCTCAAGTGGTTCGCGGATTACGAGACCAACCAGGACCAGCACGGTTCGCCGCTGTACATCGATGGCGTGATCTACGTCTCCACCGCCCGCAATGTGGTCTATGCCTTTGACGGCAAGAACGGCGCGATGCTGTGGAAGTACGACCCGATGATCCATGGCGAGCGCCTGCGCTACAACCTCGGGCTGGTGAACCGCGGTATCGCGGCCTGGGACGGCAAGATCATCATGGGCACCATCGATGGCCGGCTGGTGGCGATCGATGCGCGCAATGGCAGGGAGGTATGGTCCACGGACGTGGTGCCCGCAAGCCTGGGCCTGGGCGAGATGGCCAACCACTATTCCATCACCATGGCGCCGCGGGTCGCCAAGGGCAAGGTGTTCATCGGCGCCTCGGGCGGCGAGTTCGGCGTGCGTGGCTTCATCGCCGCCTTTGATGCCGCGACCGGCAAGGAGGCGTGGCGCTTCTGGACGGTGCCCGGCGATCCGGCCAAGGGTTTCGAAAGCAAGGCGCTGGCCAGGGCCGCCAGCAGCTGGGGAGGCGAATGGTGGAAGGTCTCCGGTAGTGGCGGCACCGTCTGGGACGGCGTGATTTACGATCCGGTGACCGACCTGCTGTATTTCGGCACTGGCAACGCCACACCCTGGAATCCGCGCACACGTGAACAGGACGGCGGCGACAACCTGTTCTCCGCCTGCATCATCGCCGTGAAGCCGGACACGGGTGAGTACGTCTGGCACTACCAGGAAACCCCGGGGGATGCCTGGGACTACGACGCTGTCAGCCCGATGATGACCGCCGACCTCACCATCGACGGCAGCAGGCGGCACGTGCTGCTGCAGCCGTCCAAGAATGGCTTTTTCTATGTGATCGAGGCGGCCACCGGCAAACTGCTGAGCGCGGACCCGTTCACCGTGGTGAACTGGGCCACCGGCGTGGACCTGAAGACCGGGCGCCCGATGGTGGTGCCGGGGGCACGTTACAAGGATGCGCCCTGGGACCTGGCGCCGGGAGTGCAGGGCGGGCACAGCTGGCATCCCAATGCCTTCAGTCCCGGCACGGGGCTGGTTTATATCCCCGCCTGGGAGGCCTACTTCACCATGGCGGGCGTTCCGGCCGGTGCCGCCGTGCCGCCCGGTTTCAGCCTCGGTATCAGCATGGGTGCCAAGGTCGACCCGGGCAAACTGCAACCCTATGACCGCCAGGGCGTGAGCGGGCGCCTGGAGGCCTGGGATCCGGTGGCGCGCAGGATCGTGTGGGAGACCGAGCCGTTCGCCAACGGCCGGCCCACGGGCGGGGTGCTGGCTACCGCCGGCAACCTGGTGTTCATGGGCAATGGCGGCGGCAAGACGCTGAGCGCCTACGACGCGAAGACCGGCGCCAGGGTCTGGAGCTTCGATGCCCAGACCGCCGTGTTTGCCGCGCCCATCAGCTATTCCCTGGATGGTGTGCAGTACATCGCGGCGAGCGTCGGCGGCGCCGCGCAAGGCGGCTACTTCGCGCCGACCCACGCGCGCATGCTGGTGTTCGCGCTCGGCGGCACCGCCGTGCTGCCCAAGCCCGAACCCTATGAACCGCCGCAGCTGAATCCGCCGCCGTCCACCGCGGCGGCGGACGTCATCGCCCATGGCGGGGAGGTCTATGCCCGGTTCTGCGCCACCTGTCATGGCGCCAACGGCCTGCAGGGCCGCACCAGCTTCCCCAACCTCACCGTGTCGCCGCTGCTGTGGACCCAGGGTGGTTTCGATGGCGTGGTGCTGATGGGCGCACGGACCGACAAGGGCATGGGTTCGTTTGCGAAGGAGCTCAAGCCCGAGGACACCGCGGCCATCCGCGAGTACCTGGTCGCGCGCGCGGATGCCCTGAAGGCCGGTGGCCCAGGCACCGGGGCTGGCGCGGCGCCAGGGCCGCAGACCGGGCACGCGCAGAACTGACAGCCGGCGGTTCTCCCGTGTAACCGGAGTGTCACGCTCCGGCGCCAAGCTGCGCACCCGGCCACAGGGCCGGGTGTCACAGGGGAGAATTCCATGCTTGTCCGTCTGCTCAAGCGCGCGGCGTTTGCCGTGACCGCCGCCGCCGCCATTTTCGCCGCGCCTCACCGTGCCGTGGCCGATGATCACAGCATTTCCACCGCCGCCGCCAACATCAGGCACGTGTTCGTCATCGTGCTGGAAAACAAGAGTTACGCGGACACCTTCGGCACCAGCACCCAGGACCCCTACCTGCAGCAGACGCTCGTGCCGCAGGGCGCGCTGCTCACGCAGTACTACGGCACCGGCCATGTCAGCCTGGACAATTACATCTCCCTGATCAGCGGCCAGGCCCCGACCCGGGACACCGACAACGACTGCCTGCCCGGCTTCACCGGCACGGTCGGCAACTACAACAACGTGGTACAGACCGGTTGGGCGCCACAGGGCCAGGTCGTCGCCACCGGCGGCTGCATTTATGCCCGCAATGTTGCGAACCTGCCCATGCAGCTGGAAGCCGCCGGCCTGTCCTGGCGCGGTTACATGGAAGACATGGGCAATGATCCGGCCCGCGAGGCGGCGGCCTGCGGCCATCCCGTCATCGGCACCGGGACTGACAACACCAACTCGGCCGAGGCACCCAGCACGGCCGTTCCCAAGGGCGATGCGTATGCCACGCGCCATGACCCCTTCGTGTACTTCCATTCCATCATCGATGACCGGGCCAGCTGCGCCCGGCATGTGGTGAACCTGGACAAGCTGCCGGCGGACCTCAAGGACGAGCGCGGCACGCCGAACTTCGTGTTCATCACCCCGAACCTGTGCAACGACGGCCATGATGGCAGCGGCACCGGCGCCGCCGGCACCACCTGCGCCAACGGCCAGCCCGGTGGCCTGACCTCCGCCGACCAGTTCCTGCGCACCTGGGTGCCGCAGATCATGAACTCGCCGGCCTTCCGCAAGGACGGCCTGCTGATCATCACCTTTGATGAAAGCAACTACACCGCCAGCGAGAGCGTCAACACCACCACCGGCCAGGTCACCTACGACATCACCTTCCCCGGCCAGACCTGCTGCGACCAGCAGCCCGGCCCGAACCTGTCCGGCGTCCGTCCCGGCAGCTTCACCCTGGTGAACACCCCGTCGCTGGTGGAGCAGATCGTGATCAATGGCTACGGTGGTGACCGCATCGGTGCCGTGCTGCTGTCACCGTTCGTGAAGCCGGGCAGCACCTCCGCCACGGCCTACAATCATTACTCCTTGCTCAAGAGCATCGAGGACATCTTCCATCTGGGCCATATCGGCTATGCTGCCGATGACTACTGGACCCATTACCACCTGGATACGATTGGCGAGGACGCCGAGGTGTTCCTGCCGGGCCGGGGCCGGGGTCGCAGGCAGATCAGCGAATGGCAGTTCGACTCCCACAGCAAGGTGCCCCGGTTCTGAAGTTCCGGGCCTTCCGGCGCGGCGCGGCGCCGGCGCTGGCCGTCAGTGTCCTGGTGATGCTGGTGGCCAGCGTGTTTTCAATGGGCGCGACGACTGCCGCGGCAGCCGCTGCGACGTCTGCCGCCAGCGCCGCACCAGCTGCGGGTTCCCTGCCGGCAGTTGATGCGGCCACGCTGCGTGAACTGGGCCGGCTGGTGTTTCATGATCCCTCCCTTTCCGGTTCGGGCCGGCTGGCGTGCAGCAGCTGCCATGACCCGGCCCATGCCTATGCGCCGGCCGGCAACCTGGCGGTGCAGTGGGGCGGGGCGCACCTGGACCGGCAGGGACCGCGCGCCGTGCCGTCACTGCGCTACGTCCTGAACCGTACGCCGCGCTGGAGCGAGGAGTACGTGGCCAATCTGGCCGAGCGGCTGCTGGAAGGACCGGAACCACCGGCCGGCGGCTTTGGCTGGGATGGGCGTTTCGACTCACTGCGTGAGCAGGCCGTCTTTCCACTGCTGTCAGTCGACGAGATGGCGAATGCCAGTGCCGCCGACGTGGTGGCGAAGCTGCGCCAGGCCGCCTACGCCGATCGCTTCCGGCACGCCTTCGGCGCGCAGGTATTCAATGACACCGCAACCGCGTTTGCGGCCCTGCTGGCCGCCATCGAGCGCTTCGAACTGGATGATCCCAGCTTCCATCCTTATACCAGCCGCTACGATGCCTACCTGGACGGCAAGGTGGAACTCACCGCCCAGGAGCAGCGTGGTCGGCAACTCTTCGACGACACCCGTCGCGGTAATTGCGCCACCTGCCACCCGGATCGCAGGGGCGCCGATGGTTCGCATCCGCTGTTCACGGACTACCAGTTCGAGGCCCTGGGAGTGCCCCGCAATCCCGAAATCCGCGCCAACGCCGACCCGGCCCATTACGACCTGGGGCTGTGCGGTCCGTTGCGCACCGATCAGTCCAGCCAGGACCGGTTCTGTGGCCTGTTCAAGACCCCGACCCTGCGCAATGTCGCGACCCGGGGCGCGCTGTTCCACAACGGCCGCTTCCACGACCTGAAGCAGGCGCTGCAGTTCTACGTCAGCCGTGATACTGATGCCGCGCGCTGGTATCCGGCGGCGGACGGCCGGGTGGAGCAGTACGATGACCTGCCGCGGCAGCTGCGGGGTAATGTCGATGTCACCGATGAGCCCCTGACGCGCCATCCGGGGGAGCCGCCGGCATGGACCGATGCGCAGATCGATGACGTCGTCGCCTTCCTCAAAACCCTGACGGATGCCGATGCGCGCGGACCCGGGGGTTGAAAGCGGGCGGCCTGCATGCGCTTTGCAAGCCCGGGCAAAACTGACACACTGCCGGGATGAAGCTGTCAACGCTGCTCCGGAGCGCGGCGCTCGCGCTCATCGCAACCACCACGGCTTTTGCGGCTCCGCCAGCTGAACCCCCCGGCCCCGTGCCGACCGCGGCAGCCGGCATCCGCCATGTGTTCATCATCCTGCTGGAAAACAAGAGTTACGATGATACCTTCGGGTCCAGCACCCAGGATCCGTATCTGCAGAAGACCCTGGTTTCCCAGGGGGCGCTGCTCACGCAGTACTATGGCACCGGCCATGTCAGCCTGGACAATTACCTGTCCTTGATCAGCGGGCAGGCGCCGACCAGGGACACCGCCAATGACTGCATGCCGGCACTGGCTGCCGGTGGCGCGCAGTACACGGATGTGCGCCAGACCGGCTGGGCCGCGCAGGGCCAGGTCGTCGCCAGCGCGGGCTGCGTTTACGGCCGCGACGTGCCCACGCTGCCCGGGCAACTGGAGGCGGCGGGACTGTCGTGGCGTGGTTACATGCAGGACATGGGCAATGATCCGGCGCGGGCGGCCGCCAGCTGCGGCCATCCGGTGCCCGGTGGTCCCGACACAGCCGCCAGCGCCGAGGGACGCAGCGCATCCGTTCCCGAGGGGGACGCGTATGCGACTCGCCACAATCCCTTCGTGTACTTTCATTCCATCATCGATGACAAGGCCGGTTGTGCCCGGCACGTGGTAAACCTCGACAAGCTGCCGGCGGACCTGGCGCGGGTGCGCAGCACGCCGAACCTGGTGTTCATCACGCCGAACCTCTGCAGCGATGGCCACGACGGCAGTGGTACCGGGGCACCCGGTACGACCTGCGCCAATGGCCAGCCGGGCGGACTGACGTCCATCGATGCCTTCCTGCGTACCTGGGTGCCGCGCATCATGGCCTCGCCTGCGTTCCGCAGGGACGGGTTGCTGATCATCAGCTTCGATGAAAGCAACTTCACCGTCCACCAGAGCATGGGGGCCGGCGATCAGATGCAGGTGGACATCACCTTTCCCGGCAAGACCTGCTGTGACCAGCGGCCGGGACCCAACCTGGCCGATGCGCGTCCGGGCGGGGTCACCCTGGTCGATACCCCCAGGATGCGCGAACGGCTGGTCATTGAAGGTTATGGCGGCGACCGCATTGGTGCGGTGTTGCTGTCACCCTTCATCCGTCAGGGCAGCACTTCCGACACGCCCTACAACCATTACTCGTTGCTCAGGAGCATCGAGGACATCTTTCATCTGCGGCACCTGGGCTATGCCGCCGATGATGCGGCGAGCCACTATCACCTGGACACCATCGGCGCTGACGGCAGGGTGTTCCTGCCGGCCG
>Ga0153956_1002773_pt1 | contig 12311 bp, 12 predicted proteins | sample TSFL040MetaG_FD_104704 | JGI IMG/M metagenome (GOLD analysis project Ga0153956, IMG submission 104704) | Attine ant fungus gardens microbial communities from Florida, USA - TSFL040 MetaG | ecosystem: Host-associated > Fungi > Mycelium > Unclassified | place: USA: Florida, Wekiwa Springs...
CCGGCGAGGTCTACAACATCGGCGGCGGCACGGAGCTGACCAACAAGGAGCTCACCGAGAAGCTGCTGGAGGCGACGGGACGCGACTGGTCGTTCGTCGACCACGTCGAGGACCGCAAGGGTCACGACCTGCGCTACTCGGTCGACATCTCGAAGATCCGCGCCGAGCTCGGCTACGAGCCGCTCGTCCCGTTCGAGCAGGGCCTCGCGGACGTCGTCCAGTGGTACCGCGACAACCGCGCCTGGTGGGAGCCGCTCAAGGCGCGCGCCGCGCTCGCATGACCCGCTACCTCATCACGGGAGCGGCGGGCATGCTCGGCCGCGACCTCCAGCACGCCCTCCGCGACCGGGAGGTCACGGCCCTATCGCGCGCCGAGCTGGACATCACCGACCGGGATGCCGTCCACGCGGCGGTCGCGGGACACGACGTGGTCATCAACTCGGCGGCCTACACGAAGGTGGACGACGCCGAGACCCACGAGGACGACGCCTACGCCGTCAACGCGACCGGTCCCGCGCTCCTGGCGGAGGCGACGGCGGCGACCGGTGCGCGCCTCGTCACGATCTCGACCGACTACGTGTTCCACGGCGACGGCACGTCACCGTACGCCGAGGACGCGCCGACCGATCCGATCAACGCCTACGGGCGGACGAAGGCGGCCGGCGAGGCGCTCGTCCGCGAGATCGCCCCGGACAGCTCGTACATCGTGCGGACCGCGTGGATCTACGGCGCCCACGGGCCGAACTTCGCCGCCACGATGCTCCGGCTCGCCGCCTCGCACGACACGGTCAGCGTCGTGACCGATCAGGTCGGGCAGCCGACCTGGACCGGCGACCTCGCCGCGCGGATCGTCGAGCTCCTCGATGCCGACGCGCCGGCCGGGATCTACCACGGCACGAACTCCGGGCAGGGCTCCTGGTTCGACTTCACGAAGGCGATCTTCGCCGAGGCGGGCCTCGACCCCGCCCGCGTCCTGCCGACCGACAGCACCGCCTTCGTGCGCCCTGCGCCGCGCCCGGCGTACAGCGTGCTCGGGCACGACGCGTGGGGTCGCGCCGGCCTGACGCCCCTGCGCGACTGGCGGGAGGCTCTGCACGCGGCGGTGGCCGAAGGAGCGCTGAGGACATGAGCTCCCTGCGGGTGATCGTCGACGAATCCGCCGGCGGCACCGGCGGCGGCGAGCACTACGCCGAGGAGCTCATCCGCGCCCTGGTCGCGACGCGGCCCACGGGCGCCACGGTCGCCGGCATCGTCCCGTCCTCCCCCGCGAACGAACTCCAGGTGCTGGAGGAGCGCCTCCCCGGCGTCGAGCTCCTGCGGAGCGCGCTCACCCGCCCCCAGCTCGCGGCCGCGTGGCAGTACGGATTCACGGCGCTGCCGGGGTCTGGGATGGTGCACGCGACGAGTCCGCTGGCGCCGCTGCGCCGGCACGACCGCGCCGCGAGTCCGGGGTCGCAGATCGCCGTCACGATCCACGATGCGACCGCCTGGACGGCTCCCGGACTGCTGTCGCCCCGCGACGTCGCCTGGATGCGAGCGATGGGCAGGCGCGCCGACCGACATGCGGACGCGATCGTGGCACCGACGTTCGCGGTCGCCGCCGACCTCGACGCCCAATTCGGATTCGGGGACCGCATCCGAGTCATCGGCGGGGCGCCGAGCACCTCGCTGCGCCACCCCGGCGACGCCGTAGCCCGACGGTCGGCACTCGAGCTCCCCGAGAGGTACCTCGTCGCGCGCGCCGGCTGGGGTCCGGGCACGGGGCTCGCGGCGCTCGTCGAGGCGCTCGGGCGTCTCGACGAGAGCACGCTCGTCGTGGTCGGAGCCGCCGGCTCGGAGGATGAGCTGCGCACCGCCGCCGGGACGGGCACCGTCGACCGGATCCGGGTGCTCGACCGTCTCGACGACGACGATCTCGGTGCGGTGTTGGGGGGTGCCGACCTCCTCATCCAGCCGGATCTCGCCGGGAACCTCTCCCTCCCCCTCCTCGAGGCGTTCTCGTTCGGCGTGCCCGTCGTGCACTCGGACGCACCGGCTCTCGTCGAGGTCGCCGATGGCGCCGGGATCGTGGTGGAGCGCGAGCCGGCCGCGTCCTACGCCTCCCGCCTCGCCGACGCGATCCGCGGTGTGCTCGACGACGACGCCCTCCGCGCCCGGCTCGCGGTCGCCGGCACCGACCGCGCGAAGGCGTTCAGCTGGCGCGACTCGGCCGAGAAGGTCTGGCAGCTGCACGCCGACCTGTAGGCCGTGTCGGCGAACCCGTGCTCAGCCGCGTCCCGCCGAGCAGGTCTGCTCCTGGGCGGACTGCCCCGAGATCGTCGTCGGGAGCGGCACGGGCGTGGACACCGTGCTCGACGCACTCGGCGAGGGCGTCGGCGACGGGGTGCTCCCGGAGCTCGGGCCCGCGACGGCCGCGCTGCCGAGGCCGCCGGCCGCGACCGCCTCGTCCTGGGCGAGGGCCTGCATGAGGGTGTCGGCGTCCCCGGTGAGCGGGAGAGTGACGTCCTGGCCGTGGATCGTCTTCGGCGTCGACGGGTACTGGACGAACGCGATCCGGCTGAGCGGGATGCTCTTGAGCGCGAGGGCCATCGACACGAGCGTCCCGGTCTGGCCGAGGTCGCTGCTCAGCACCATGTTCTTCGCGGCCGCCTCGGCGAGGTCGAGGAGCCGTCCGGGGTTGGTGAGCGTCCCGGAGCTCGTGACCTGCCGGAGGAGCGCCGACAGGAACACCTGCTGGTTGCTGATCCGCTGCAGGTCGCTCCCGGTCGACAGCCCGTGCCGGGTGCGCAGGAAGGCGAGCGCGGTCGCGCCTTGCAGGGTGCTGGTGCCGGCCGGCAGCTTCAACCCCGTGTAGGGGTCGTCGATGGGCGCCGCGAGGCACACGCTCACCCCGCCGACGGCGTCACTCATGGCGATCACGCCGTCGAACGACACCAGTCCGACATAGGGGATGCTCAGGCCGGTCAGCTGCGACGCCACCGTGACCGCGCAGCTCACCCCGCCGCGCTCGAGGGCGGTGTTGAACCGCGCCGTCACCGCCGGAGCCGTCGTGCCGTCCGAGCGCTTGCAGGCCGGCTGCGAGATGTCGAGGTCGCGCGGGATGCTCACCGCGGTCACCGACTGCGACTTCGTCGACAGGTGGATGAGGATGTTGACGTCGTTGTTGCCCGCCCCCGACGATCCGGCCAGGTCGGCCTTGTCCTGGAACCCCGCCTGGCCGGTCCGGGTGTCCGTGCCGAGCAGGAGGATGTTGGCCTCCCCGTCGAACGGTCCGACGTTCACCGGCTTGCCGTCCGGTCCGATGATCTGGATGGTGTTGGAGCCGACCTCGGCGAGCACATGAGCCGTCCGCCCCGCCGCCACCGCGCCCGCGAACGCGGCGCCGCCGGTGACCACGAGCGCGACGACCGCGACGACCGCGACCCCGAGCCGGGAGGCGCGCCGCACCCGGACGAGCCGCAGCAGGCGGAGCGTGTCGAGCGTGCAGACCAGCCACAGCAGCCCGTACAGGGCGAGCAGCACCGCCAGCACCCACAGCACGATCGGGTTGGCGATGAGGACGAGCGCCTCGGTGCGTCCGACGATGGCGGCGATCACCGCGACGACCACCAGGACCCAGAAGACGAGCGTCAGGGTCATCGCGAACCGGCCGAACCGCCGGTTGCCGGCGAGGGTCTGCGCCGACCCCGGCACGAGCACGTTGAGCGCGACGAGCCACCACGCCCGCTTCGTCATGACCTCGGGCGAGGACGGATCCGCCGCCCGCAGCGCGTTCTGGCTCACAGCGCCGACGGAAGCCCTGCGTCGGCCTTCACCGCGGCCCTCAAAGCGGCGTTCTTCTCGGCGACCATCCGCTCGAGGCCGGCGGCGTACTCCGCGAGCCGGGCGGTGAGCTTCGGGTCGCCCGAGGCGAGGATGCGCGCCGCGAGGATGCCGGCGTTGCGCGCTCCCCCGATCGACACCGTCGCGACCGGGATCCCGGCGGGCATCTGGACGATGGACAGCAGCGAGTCGAGCCCGTCGAGCTTCGCAAGCGGCACCGGCACGCCGATCACGGGCAGCGTCGTCACCGAGGCGAGCATGCCCGGCAGGTGCGCGGCGCCCCCGGCGCCCGCGATGATCACGCGGATGCCGCGGCCGGCGGCCTCCGATCCGAACTCGATGAGCCGACGGGGCGTCCGGTGCGCGGAGACGACCTCGACCTCGTGCGCGATCCCGAACCCGGTGAGAGCGGCGGCGGCCTCCGCCATGACGCTCCAGTCGGAGTCGGAGCCCATGACGACCGCGACGATCGGCGCACGGCCTGCCGGGGTGCGGTCGACGGGCTGCGCGGCGGAGGCGGTCACCGCCCCAGGGTACGGGTCAGCCCTGGAAGAACGCGGCAGCCGCGCGCGCCCGCGCCAGGACGTCGTCGAGCTCGTCGCCCGTCGCCGTGACGTGGCCGACCTTGCGGCCGGGCCGCGACGACTTCGCGTAGGAGTGCAGCTTGACCTCGGGCCGGTCGGCCATGGCGGACGGGTAGCGCTCCGGCATCGTCGCTCCCGCGGGCCCGCCGAGCACGTTGACCATGACGCTCCACGGTGCGGTCGGGGCCGGGTCGCCGAGCGGCAGGTCGAGGACGGCGCGCAGGTGCTGCTCGAACTGGCTCGTGGTCGCGCCGTCGATCGTCCAATGCCCGGTGTTGTGCGGGCGCATCGCGAGCTCGTTGACGCTCAGGCCGCCCTCGGCGGTCTCGAACAGCTCGACGGCGAGCACGCCGGTGACGCCCAGCTCCTGGGCGATGCGCGTCGCGAGCTCGCGCGCCTGCGCCGGGAGCCCGCCCGCGGCCGGAGCGGGCGCGAAGACCTCCGCGCACACGCCGTCGCGCTGCACCGTCTCGACGAGCGGCCAGGCGCGCACCTCGCCGGACGGACGCCGCGCCACGAGCTGCGACAGCTCCCGCCGGAAGTCGACCAGCTCCTCGGCGAGCAGCGTCCCGCCGACCGCGAACCAGTCGTCCGCGCCGTCGGCCGCATCCACGACCCGCACGCCCTTGCCGTCGTAGCCGCCGCGCGGCGTCTTCACGACGGCACGGCCGCCGTGGTCGGCGAGGAAGGCGCCGAGCTGCGCCGCATCGGCGACCTCGGCCCAGTCCGGCACGGGCGCGCCGATCGCGCTGAGCCGTCGGCGCATGACGAGCTTGTCCTGGGCGACGGCGAGCGCCTCGGGCGCCGGACGCACGGCGATCCCCTCGGCGACCAGCGCGGCGAGGACGTCCTGCGGCACGTGCTCGTGGTCGAAGGTGATCACGTCGACGTCGCGCGCGAATGCGACGACCGCCGCGGCATCCGTGTAGTCGCCCACCGCGGTCGCCGCGATCGCCGCGGAACCGCCCTCGGCCTCCGCGAGCACCCGGATGTCGAGCCCCAGCGCGATCGCCGGCGGCACCATCATCCGGGCGAGCTGCCCGCCCCCGATCACCCCGACGCGCATCTGAGCCTCCCTGAGAAGTCGTTCATCCGGCGCGCCCGGCGCCCTGAGGGACGCTCGCTAGACTGCCGCGGACGTCACCCATCTTCCCGGATCGAGAACCCCGCCCATGCGCACGCTCATCGGCCAGTTCGCGCGCTTCGGCGTCGTCGGCGGCCTCGGCGTGCTCATCAACCTGGCCGTCTTCAACCTGCTGCTGTTCACGGTCTTCGACGCCACGCGCATCCACGAGGGCCCGCTCTTCGCGAACGTCATCGCGACCATCGTCGCCATCGTGTTCAACTGGGTCGGCAACCGGTATTGGGCGTTCCGCCAACATCGCGGCCGGCAGATCGTGCGCGAGGGCGTCGAGTTCGCGATCGTCAGCCTCGGCGGTCTGCTCATCGGCCTCGGCTGCCTGTGGATCTCGCACTACGTGCTCGGTTTCGACAGCAAGCTCGCCGACAACATCGCCACCAACGTCGTCGGCCTCGCCCTCGGCACGGTCTTCCGCTTCGCTCTCTACCGGCTATGGGTGTTCAGCCCCCGGCGCGGCGATCGCTCTCCCGCGGTGTTCCCGCCGGTCGGCCACGGCCAACCGGGAGCGCCTGCCGTCGAGGCTGCGATGCCGCGAGTCCCGGCACCGGGTGAGGAAAGCCCGGCCGCCTGATCGAGCCGCTAACCCGTCGGACGCAGGTGGACCACGTCGCCCGCGGCGACCCGTTCCGTCGCGCCGGCCGTCGTCCGCACCACGAGACGCGCATCTTCGGCGACGTCCACTGCGCGGCCGAACAGCTCGTCGCCGCCCGGCAGCTCGACGCGCACGTCCCGTCCCAGGGTGTCGCATGCGGCGACGATCGCGGCGCGGAGCCCGGAACCGTCCGGGCCGAGTTCGAGCAGCGCGTCGACGAGCTCGCGGACTCGCGTGAGATAGCCGGCCAGCAGCCGATCGTCGAGGGCGCCGTCGTCGGGCGCCCCCTCGAGCAGCAGCGAGGTCGCCGTCGGCACCGGGAGCTCATCGGCCGCGAGGCGCACGTTGACGCCGGCACCCATCACGACCCCACCCGCGACGAGCTGCCCGAGCACGCCGCAGATCTTGCGCCCGCCCACGAGGACGTCGTTGGGCCACTTCACCGCGACGTCGCCGGAAGGGAGGACCGCGGCGATCGCGTCGCGCATCGCGAGACCCGCCGCCAGCGGCAGCCACCCGGCACGATCGCCCTGCGGCATCGGGAGCAGCACCGAGATCGCGAGGCCCGCTCCCCGGGGCATCGCCCAGCCGCGATCCCGGCGCCCGCGTCCCGCGGTCTGGTCGTCGGTCACCAGCGTCGTGTACGGGACCGCGCCAGCGCGGTCCGCGAGGGCGTCGTTCGTCGACCCGACCTCGTCGAGCACGATCAGCTCGGGCACCCGGGAGCGCGCGAGCGGGAATCTCATCGCGACGCCGCGCCGGATCCGCGTCCGAGGGCACGGACCCGCCAGCCGGCGGCGATCCATCGCTCGCGGTCTAGGACGTTGCGTCCGTCGATCATCAGCGGAGTGCGGACCACGGCGCGCTCCTCGACCGGATCGAGCTCGCGGAACTCGGTCCACTCCGTGAGGAGCACGACGGCCCCCGCATCGCTCATCGCCTCGCGCGCGGTGGCGGCGTACTCGACCACGAGCTCCGGATGCGCCCGCCGCGCCGCCTCGATCGCGCGCGGATCGGTCGCGACGACGTCCGCACCCGCCGCGTGGAGGCGTCCGATCACATCGATCGCCGGCGAGTCGCGGACGTCGTCGGACTCCGGCTTGAACGCGATCCCGAGCACCGCGATCCGTGCGCCCTGCAGCTCGCCGAGCTCCTCGGCCAGCAGCTCCACGATGCGATCGCGCCGCCGGAGGTTGATGCGGTCGACCTCGCGCAGGAACGCGGTCGCCTCACCCGCGCCGACCTCCTCCGAGCGCGCGATGAACCCGCGGATGTCCTTCGGCAGGCAGCCGCCGCCGAACCCCACCCCGGCGTTCAGGAAGCGTCGTCCGATGCGGTCGTCGCGCCCGATCGCGTCCGCGAGGGCGACGACGTCGGCATCCACCTTCTCCGCGATCTCCGCCATGGCGTTGATGAACGAGATCTTGGTCGCCAGGAAGGCGTTCGCCGCCACCTTCACGAGCTCGGCGGTGCGCAGGTCGGTCACCAGGCGCGACACCCCACGGGCGAGCGCGTCCGCGTAGACGGCATCGAGGATCCCCACGGTCGTGCCGTCGCCGTCCGCGACGCCGTAGACGATCCGGTCCGGCGAGAGCGTGTCCTGGATGGCGTGCCCCTCGCGGAGGAACTCCGGATTCCACGCGAGCGCCGCTCCCGTCGGCGCCACGAGCGCCGCGAGCCGGTCGGCGGTGCCCACCGGCACGGTCGACTTGCCGACGAGCAGCGTGCCGGGGCCGAGATACGGGATCGCGGCCGCGACCGCCGCGTCGACGTAGCGGAGGTCCGCCGCCCCGCTCTCGCTCTGCGGGGTGCCGACGGCGAGGAAGTGGACCTGCGCGGCCGCGATGTCCGCCATGTCGTGCGAGAAGCGCAACCGACCGGTCGCGATGGTGGCGGTCAGCAGCTCGTCGAGACCGGGCTCGAAGAACGGCGCCTCGCCACGCGCGAGCTTCTCCACCCGGCGCGCATCGACGTCGATCCCGATCACGTCGTGCCCCAGGGATGCCATCGAGGCGGCGTGCACCGCGCCGAGGTATCCACAGCCGATGACGGAGATGATCACAGTCCTCCATCATGCCGGAGAGACGTCGACGGCCACGGCGCCCGCTGCGGGGGACGCCCGGCCTGCGTCCCCTACGCTGAACCCACCATGACCGGCCCGGCACCCGCCCGCACCGTCGTGATCATCCCGACCTTCGACGAGATCGAGAACCTCGAGAACGCGGTCGCTGCGGTGTTCGCGGCGGCTCCCGATGTCGCGATCCTCGTCGTGGACGACGACAGCCCGGACGGCACGGGCGCCCTCGCCGACCGGCTCGCGGCCGCCGATCCCCGGGTCTCGGTGCTGCACCGCACCGATCGCGCCGGACTCGGCCAGGCCTACCTGGCGGGCTTTTGCATCGCGCTCGACGCCGGGCACGAGGTCGTCGTCGAGATGGACTGCGACGGCTCGCATCCGGCATCCGCACTGCCGGCGATGCTCGCGCGGCTCGACGAGACGGACCGCCCGGGCCTCGTCATCGGGTCGCGCTGGATCCCGGGCGGGCGGGTCGTCGACTGGCCGTTGCGCCGCCGCGTGCTGAGCGAGGGGGCGAACAGCTACGCGCGGGTCGCGCTGCGGATCCGGGTGCGCGACTCGACCGCCGGTTACCGCGCCTACCGCGCCGAGACGCTGCGCGCCATCGCGCTCGACGAGGTGCAGTCGCACGGCTACTGCTTCCAGATCGACATGACCCTCCGCACCCTCGACGCCGGCTTCGGCATCGCCGAGGTGCCGATCACGTTCCGCGACCGGCTCCTCGGCACCTCGAAGATGAGCGCCGGGATCGTGTCGGAGGCGATGCTCCGCGTCACGCAGTGGGGCCTGCGGCGATGGCTCCGGCCCCGATCCTTGTCGCGAACCTCCAACGGAACGGCCGCGGAGCGCTCGGTAGGCTGACGGGGTGACCGCCGACGCCGCTCCCGCTGGCCAGCCGACCCCCGACCTCTCGAGCACCGCGGGCCGGATCGCCGACCTCAAGGTCCGCTATCACGAGGCCGTGACGGCGAGCGGCGAGGCCGCGATCCAGAAGCAGCATGCCAAGGGCAAGAAGACGGCCCGCGAGCGCATCGAGGAGCTGCTCGATCAGGGCAGCTTCGTCGAGCTCGACGAGTTCGTCCGGCACCGCACCCACGCCTTCGGCATGGAGCGCAACCGCCCGTACGGCGACGCGGTCGTCACCGGCACCGGCACCATCCACGGCCGACAGGTCGCGGTCTACGCGCAGGACTTCACGATCTTCGGCGGATCGCTCGGCGAGGTCGCGGGCGAGAAGATCATCAAGGTCATGGAGCTGGCCCTCAAGACCGGCGTGCCGATCATCGGCATGCTCGACTCGGGCGGCGCGCGCATCCAGGAGGGCGTGGTCGCGCTCGGCAAGTACGGCGAGATCTTCCGCCTCAACACGAAGGCGTCGGGCGTCATCCCGCAGATCTCGATCATCATGGGACCGGCCGCGGGCGGCGCCGTCTACTCCCCGGCGCTCACCGACTTCGTGATCATGGTCGACAAGACGAGTCACATGTTCGTCACCGGCCCCGACGTCATCAAGACCGTGACCGGGGAGGACGTCGGCTTCGAGGAGCTCGGCGGCGCCCTCACCCACAACAAGACCTCCGGCGTGGCCCACTACCTGGCCTCCGACGAGGACGACGCGCTCGACTACGCGCGCACCCTCATCTCCTTCCTGCCCGACAACAACCTCGTCGACCCGCCGCTGTACGAGACCGAGGCCGAGCTCGAGATCACGGATGCCGACCAGCAGCTGAACCGGATCATCCCCGACTCGCCGAACCAGCCCTACGACGTGCACGAGGTCATCGACCACATCGTCGACGACGGCGACTTCCTCGAGGTGCAGCCGCTGTACGCGCCGAACATCGTCATCGGCTTCGCGCGCATCGAGGGCCGCTCGGTCGGCATCATCGCCAACCAGCCGCAGGCGATGGCGGGCACGCTCAACATCGAGGCCGGGGAGAAGGCCTCGCGCTTCGTGCGGTTCTGCGACGCGTTCTCGATCCCGATCCTCACCCTCGTCGACGTGCCCGGCTATCTGCCCGGCACCGACCAGGAGTGGACGGGCGTCATCCGCCGCGGCGCGAAGCTGCTGTACGCGTACGCCGAGGCGACCGTGCCGCTGGTCACGGTCATCACGCGCAAGGCCTACGGCGGCGCGTACATCGTCATGGGCTCGAAGCAGCTCGGCGCCGACCTCAACTACGCCTGGCCGACCGCGGAGATCGCCGTCATGGGCGGCCAGGGTGCGGTCAACATCCTGTACCGCAACGAGATCAAGGCGGCCGAGGCGGCGGGCGAGGACATCAACGCCGTGCGCACCAAGCTCGCCAACGAGTACCTCTACAACGTCGCCTCGCCGTTCCTGGCGGCGGAGCGCGGCGAGCTGGACGGCGTGATCGAGCCCGCCGCGACCCGCATTGTCGTCATCAAGGCGCTGCGGGCGCTGCGCACCAAGCGCGCCGAGCAGCCGCCGAAGAAGCACGGGAACATCCCGCTGTGACCATCCCGCAGCAGGACCCGGATGCGGTGGACTATGCCGCGCGGATCCGGATCGCCTCGGGCTCGCCGAGCGATGTCGAGGTCGCGGCGGTCACCGCGGTCGTAGCGGCCGCGCTCGAGCAGCTGGCGGATGCCGATCGCCGCCGCGAGGTGCCGGCGCCGAGTGCGTGGGAGCGCACGCGACGCGGTCTGCGTCGTCCGCTCCGGCACGGCGACTGGCGGTTCCCGGCCCGTTGACGACGGATTCCGTCGATTTTGCGACGGAATGAGTCGTTTCGGGCGTCGCCGACGGTCCGCCCGCACCGCGCCGACGAGCGCTGTCCCCCGAAGTCGTCGACAATGCGGAATTTGTCCCCCGAAATGATGACTCCCCCGGTCCCGCTCCAGGCCGCATAGTTGTAGATGTCAGGCGTGCCTCTCAGTGCACGCCGCCATTCATCGGCTGACAAGGGTAAGCGAGCCGATGACGTGGGGGCGGGTCAGGGCGACATTCGGGTTGTCGCCCTGACCCGGAAACGTCCGGGGACCGGTGCGGGGGCATCGGTCCCCCGATGTTCCCCTTCGCGTCCAGGGTGCGCGTGTGCTTCGGTAGAGTCGGAGCCACCCGCACACCCCGCGTCGTCGCGGATTCCCCCTGAAGAGGCAGCCGTGACCGCCGACGCCGCATCGACGTCCCTCCCCGCGACCGCGCGCGTCCCGCGGCGCTCCGGCTGGCGGCTCCGCGCCGCGCACGCGCTGTACCGGGTCGCGATCCGCCTGCACTGGGCGGAGCCCGAGCTCAACGGCCTCGAGGCCGTCGTGCGCCCCGGCGACACGGTGCTCGACATCGGGGCCGCCCTCGGGATGTACACGGTGCCGCTGGGTGACATCGTGGGCCCCGACGGCCGCGTGTTCTCCTTCGAGCCGCAGCACCGGGGCGTCGCCACCGTGCGCCTGCTCCGCGTCCTGGCCGGCGTGCGGGGCGGCGTCACGCGCCGCATCGCGCTCGGCCCGACGGCGGGGCACGGGCACATCGCGGTGCCGTTCCTGCGCGGCTTCCCGATCTTCGGGCACGGGCACATCGCCGAGGGCGCCGATGACGGCAGCCACCGCATCCACCGCAGCCGCACGCGCATCGACACCGTCGACGCCTGGTGCGCCACGCACGCGCTCGACCGCATCGCCTTCATCAAGATCGACGTGGAAGGCTTCGAGCCCGCCGTCGTCGAGGGGGCCCGCGCCGTCATCGACCGCGACCGCCCGAGCCTGCTGCTCGAGATCGAGGACCGCCACCTCGTGCGCTACGGCCGCGACGCCGCCGGATTCCTCGCCGAGGTGCACGAACGCTGGCCCGAGTACCGGATGCACACCTGGTCCGGCACGACGTGGGTCGAGGTCGACCGCGTCGAGCCGTCGACCCGCAACTACCTCTTCGCGACCGGCGACGCGCTCTCGCGCTGATCCGGGGTGGGCCCGTCGGGCGCCGGCGGCGTCCGCGGGATCTCGAGCCAGAGCACGACGTCCTCGTCGTCGTCGAGTCCGAGCGCGCGGGCGTGCTCGTCGGGGCTGCGGAGGCCGACGACGGTGACCGCGACATCCGAGCCCTCGGGCACGGTGCGGGCGATCACGCGGTCGGCG
>Ga0153956_1002774_pt1 | contig 12299 bp, 12 predicted proteins | sample TSFL040MetaG_FD_104704 | JGI IMG/M metagenome (GOLD analysis project Ga0153956, IMG submission 104704) | Attine ant fungus gardens microbial communities from Florida, USA - TSFL040 MetaG | ecosystem: Host-associated > Fungi > Mycelium > Unclassified | place: USA: Florida, Wekiwa Springs...
ACCACGTTCCACCATCTTGCGAGGAGCAGCCACCCTATCGACTCGCGGCTGAGCCCCAATCACCCCATCTGTTTGGAAATTCGCGAAAGAGCGAATTTCTGGGCGGTGCCGGCCCGCTCCCCCGCCCGGCCGCCCAATCAGCATATTCCATGGGCGGTCGGGCGGGGGAGCGGGCCGGCACCGCGACAAGCAAATGCCACTTCGCTTGACAAACGCGCCGACGTTGGGCATTGGCCCGCCCCTGACAAGCGGCGGCTCGTTCCCGCCGCTTTTGCATTTCAACTTACAGGAATTCGGGTCATGGCAAAGCCGGCCACCGTCAAGATCAAGCTCGTCAGCTCGGCCGATACCGGCTTCTTCTACGTGACGAAGAAGAATCCGCGTAACCAGACCGAGAAGCTGTCGTTCCGCAAGTACGACCCGATCGCGCGCAAGCACGTCGAGTTCAAGGAAGCGAAGATTAAATAAGCCTCCGGCTTATTTATCCCCGCGAAAGCGGGGACCCAGGGCCGCGAGGAAAACCTCCGCGGCCTTTTCCTTGTTCAGAGCAGCGCATTCACTTCATCGACGAATCGGGCCACCGAAATCGGCTTCGACACGAACGCGTCCGCCCCCGCCGCGCGGATACGGTCCTCGTCCTCGCGCCCGGCATAGGCGGTCACCGCCATGATCGGCGTGTGCCGCAACGCCTCGTCGCCCTTGATCTGCGCGATCAGGTCGAGGCCGCTGACATGCGGCAACTGGATGTCCATCACGATCAGGTCGGGCGAGAACAACCGCGCGCGCTCCACCGCCTCGCGCCCGTCGCGCACCGGCTCGGTTTCGAATTCATGCGCACGCAACAGGTCGCAAAACAGCTTCAGGTTTAGCTCGTTATCCTCGACAACCAGCACGCGCTTTGCCACGGGGAGTTCGTTCTCCATGCCCGGACGATAGCAATGGCCGCGCCAGACACCAGTCACGATCCCTCCATGCTCGGCCTGCGTGCGCTGGTCTGGACGCTGGCCGAGCCAGGCCGAGCGCGGCGGCTGCTCGACGTGACCGGGCTGAGCCCCGCCGACCTCAAGGCGTCGGCGGGCGATCCGGCGACGCTGGCGGCATTGCTCGGCTTCCTCGCAGGCCATGAGCCCGATCTGATCGCCTGCGCGGCGGAGATCGGCGTCAGGCCAGAGGCGCTGGTCGCCGCCCATCGCGCGCTCGACGCATGACGACTCGCCCGCTCCTGATCAGCGATTGCGACGAGGTGCTGCTCCACATGGTGCGGCATTTCGGCACCTGGATGCGCGAGCGCCATGACCTGCGCTTCGCCTATGAGACTGGCAGCTTCGTCGCGATCACCGCAGCCGACGGCACCCCGATCGAGCCCGCGCGCGCGTTCGAGATGCTCGACGAATTCTTCCCGGCGGAGATGGAACGCCAGACGCTCGTGCCGGGCGCGGCCCGGGCGCTCGCCGCGATCGCCGCCCAGGCCGATATCGTCATCCTGACCAATCTGGGCGATCATTGCCGCGACCACCGCGTCACGCAACTGGCGGCGCACGGCATCCGCCACCGCGTCGAGACCAATCGCGGCGGCAAGGGCGATCCGGTCGCGCGGCTGGTCGCCGAATATGGCAATCCGGTCACGGTGTTCGTCGACGATCTCGCCGTCCACCACGAATCTGTTGCCAAGCACGCGCCGAGCGTGCACCGGCTCCACCTCGTTGCCGAACCGGCGATGGCGCATAACGTGCCGCCGGCGCCGTTCGCGCACGCCAGGATCGATGATTGGGAAGGTGCGCACCGCTGGATCGCCCAGCGTTTCGCCGACAATCTTCCCGCTGACACAGAAGGCCAATAAGAGGGATTTCCGCATGACCGACCGTATCGACCGCAAGCTCGAGGAAATGGGGCTGTCGCTGCCGACCGCCGCCGCGCCGGTCGCCTCCTATGTCCCCACCGTCGATGCCGGCGGACTGCTGCACATTTCCGGCCAGTTGCCGTTCCGCGACGGCAAGGTCGTGACGGGCCGGCTGGGCGACAATGTCGACAAGGTCGCGGGCCAGGAAGCCGCCGAACTGTGCGGGCTGATGCTCGTGGCCCAGATCAAGGCGGCTTTGGGCGGCGACCTCAGCCGGGTCGAGCGGATCGTCAAGCTCGGCGTGTTCGTCAATTCGGCCCCCGATTTCACCGACCAGCCGGAAGTCGCCAACGGCGCCTCGAACCTGATGGAGGCCCTGTTCGGCGACGCCGGCAAGCATGCCCGCAGCGCGGTGGGCGTCGCGGCGCTGCCGCGCGGCGCGGCGGTCGAGGTGGATGCGATCGTCAAGCTGACGGCTTAACCGTCATGCCGGGCTTGTCCCGGCATCCACCCATCCGCATATTCCGCCCATGCATGATGCGCGGCACGGTGGACCCCGACACAAGGCCGGGGTGACGAAGGGATTTGGCGCTTGAGCCGCGACCCGATCACCGCCCGCATATCCGACGGCGTTTCAGCCATCCCCGCCGCCGACTGGGACGCGTGCGCGGGTAACAGCAATCCGTTCGTCAGCCATGCCTTCCTGGCGATCCTGGAGGAATCGGGCAGCGTCGGGCGCGGGACCGGGTGGCAGCCGCTGCCGGTGATCGTCGACGGCGCGTACGGGCGGCCCGGCGCGATCGCGCCCGCCTTCGCCAAGAGCCATAGCCAGGGCGAATATGTCTTCGACCATGCCTGGGCCGATGCCTGGGAGCGCGCGGGCGGGAATTACTATCCGAAACTCCAGGTCGCCGCGCCCTTCACCCCGGTGCCGGGGCCGCGGCTGCTGCTCCGCGACCCGGCGCTCGCCCCCGCGCTGATCGCCGCGCTGGAGGCGGTGACCGACAACAACCATCTGTCGTCGGCGCACGCGACGTTCGTCGCCCCCGGCCAGGTGCCGCTGTTCGAGGCGGCGGGCTGGCTGATCCGCACCGGCACGCAGTTCCACTGGCGCAATGACGGCTATACGCGCTTCGATGACTTCCTCGACGCGCTGTCGAGCCGCAAACGCAAGGCGATCCGCCACGAACGCGCGAAGGCGGTCGAGGGGCTGGCGATCCGGCATGTGACCGGCGCGGACCTGACCGAGGCGCATTGGGATGCGTTCTGGGCATTCTACCAGGACACGGGCAGCCGCAAATGGGGGCATCCCTATCTGACCCGCGCCTTCTTCTCATTGCTCGGCGAGCGGATGGCCGACCGCACCCTGCTGATCCTGGCCGAACGCGACGGACGGCCGATCGCGGGAGCGCTCAACCTGATCGGGGCCGATACGCTGTACGGCCGCTACTGGGGATGCACCGAGGAGGCGCCGTTCCTCCATTTCGAATTATGCTATTATCAGGCGATCGACGCCGCGATCGCGCGCGGCCTCGCGACGGTCGAGGCGGGCGCGCAGGGCGAGCACAAGCTGGCGCGCGGCTATGTCCCGGTGCCGACCTGGTCGGCGCATTATATTCCCGACCGCAATTTCCGCCACGCGATCGCCGATTTCCTGGCGCGCGAGCGGCTGGGAGTGGCAAGCGACCGGGACTATCTCAGCGCGCTGACGCCGTTCAAACGCGATCAGTAGAGCGGGTTCTTGCCCCGTGGCGGCAAGGGGAAATCGCCCCGTTTCGTCACCGGCGCGACTTCGACATGGTTGACCTTGAAGACGGCGCTGGTGCCGTCACGCCAGATCGGGGTCAGGTCCTGAACATATTTGGGATCGTAGGGCGGCGGGCTGATCAGCCAGACATAGTCGAACGCCGCGCGGGGGAATCGCGCCAGGCTGCGGTCGATCGGCCGCCAATATTCGCGCGGACATTGGGTCAGCGTCGTGATCTGCGACGGGTCGTGCGCGAAGGGCCCGGCGGGCACGTATCTGGTCGTCAGCAATTGCGCGCCGGCCATCGACCATTGATCGTTGGTATAGGCCATCCGCCGTTCGAGCGCGAGCGCGGGCATGTGCTCCAGCCGCGTCATCTTCCAGTCGGCGACGCAATTCTGCCCGACGAAACTGACCAGCCGCGCGCCGACCGGTATATGGTCGAGCGCCTTCAGCTCGCGCGTGTAACGCTGGTCGAACATCGCATAGCTGACCGTCGTCGCCGTCGTGCGCGCCACCACGAACGCCAGGCCGAGCACGGCGAACCGCGCCATCGTCCGCCGCCGCCGCGTCGCGACGATGGCTTGAAGCTCGGCATCGCCCAGCCCCGGATTCTCCAGCGCGAGCAACCGCGTGTCGCCGGGCAGGGGACGCGGCCGGATCGCGATGATCGCGATCGCGACCATGAACGGCGTCAGGCGCATGTCGGCATAGGCCGATCCGAACACGATCCGCGGCAACAGCACGAACACCGCGACCAGGAACGCCGTCGACAGCCCCAGGTTACGCGAGAATTCGATATTCCGGTCGCGCACCGACTTGTACAGGATCAGCCCCAGCAGCGCGTTCGACGCGATGTCGAACCCCAGCCAGCGGTCGCGCAGCATCATCGTCAGCCACGCGAACTTGGCGCGCCAGTTGAAGAAATCGGTGGTCTGGCCCGACACATGCTCGCCGCTGCGCCACGCGACCATCAGCAGCATCGGCAGCGCGAGCGGGATGCACTGGATGCCGCCACGGAACCACGCGATCGCCCAGCGCTTGATGCCGGCGGCGGTGACCGGGCCGAAGCGATGCAATTGCTCCTCGGACTGCTTGGCGCGGTCATGCTCGCGCACCATTTCCGCCGAAAAGGCAAGCACGCCGAGCACGCCCCAGCCGAACGTGTGACAGACCCACAAGGCGCAGGACAGCGGCACGAACACCCAGGCGCGCAGCTTGAGCTTGCCGAGCCGCCCCAGCCGCAGCCACAGCGCGAACAGCGGCAGCGCCAGCGCCATCGACAGCATGAAATTGACGAAGCCGAACTGCAGCGGGAAGCAATAAGCCAGCGGCAGCGCGAACAAGGCGGTCGCCGGGATCCGCCCATGCACCTCGCGCGAGATCCACAACAGGCCGACGACGATCAGCGGCGGGATCGACATGACGATCAGCTTGACCGTCAGTTCGAGCCCCAGCAGCGGCGCGAAGATCTGGACGAGGATATCGATCCCGAGATTGCCGATCAGCTGCCATTTGAAATTGTACCAGTCGGTCAGCCACGGATAGGTGTGGAGATCGAGCTGGACGCGATAGCGGCCCATATGGCCGGGCAGGTCGACCAGCGGCGGGATGTCGGGCCACAACAACGGCACCATCGACAGCAACGCCATCGCGACGACGAACGTGCGCGTCTGCCACCATCGCAGCGGCACGATCGGTTCGTCAACGGTCATCGCAGCGCTGTAGAGCGACGAAGGCCGCTCGGGCAAGCGGCGGCTAGCGTATGACGCGATAGATCGTCATGCCGCCGTCCTGCCAGATGATCCGCCGCAGCCAGGCGGGCGGACGTCCGGCCTGCAGCGCCTCGATGAGACTGCCGCGGCGCAAACGGTCGACATAATCCTCGCGCAAACTGTTCTCGCAGGAGACGACGTAACGCACGTCGAGCGCGCGGGCCATCGCCGCCGCTTTGTCCGGGGACGACAGGAAGAAACGGTACATCGCCATATTGCCGGCATTGTTGCGATGATAGCCCGCCGCGAACGAACGCTGCGGCGTCATGCCGATGATGTAGGCGCCCGAATCGAGCGGCGCCATCACGTTGCCGCGCGGCTGGCGGGCGAGCGCGAGCAGCGGCCCGCCGGCGGTGCAGTCCTCAGCCGCGCGCTTGGCCTGGACGAGCGGCGGCGGCGAAAGCGCACGGTCCAGTTCGACGCCCGCCAGGTTGTAGACGAACCCGGCGCCGAGCACCCAGATCGCGAGACGGCGGACCAGTCCCCCTTCGTCGCCGCCAGCATCGTCCATCAGCGCGACGAAAGGCAGCGTGGCGATGCCGGCGAGGATATAGCTCACGCGAATCTGCAGGATGAGGACGATCATCGAAATCGCGAGGAACACCGCGAACGGCCACCAGCGTGCGCGCCGTGCGGAATCGCGCAGCACCAGCATCAGCGCGACCAGCGACGCGAGGCCGAGTCCGCCATAGGCGATCGACGTGCCGACCGTGTCCTGCCCGAAGAACAGATCCTTGGCTTCGCTGACATTGTCCATGAAAGCGTGCTTGAGGAACGGGTCGAGCGCGCCATAGGGCCCCATCAGGCAGACGCGCGACGCGTGGAACACCCATGCTGCCGTGACGGCGCCGACAAGGGCCGCGGCGGCGAACCGCGATACCGCGCCACGCCAACGCATGCCGACGAGCGCCAGTGCCGCGAGTGCGATCGAAGCGCCGAAGGTCGCGTTGGTCGAGGCCGGGGTAAAGCCGTCGCACCATTCCGCCGGCCAGATATCGGGGCGCGCGAAGAGCAGCAGGCCGAGCGTCGTCAGCCCCATCGTCGCGCCGAGCCCGGCGAGCCGCGGCGTCTCGTCTTTTCCGCCGAAAATCCATCCGAGCCCGATCGCGGCGAAGGCGGCGAGCAGTTCGGGTGCGACCTCAAGCCCGACCGCGAGGCTGAGGCTCGCGGCAAGCCCGCCCTCGATCCCGGCGCGCCACGAAGACGGCGCGACGATCGCGCCGACCATCACCATCGTCAGCACGATCTGCAACGCGTGATGGTCGATCCGGCCGGGGCTGAACAGCGAGACGGTCGGGAAGGCCAGCGCGGCGAGGATCACACCGACCGGCATCGCGCGTTCGCCGACCAGGAAACGCGCGTTGCGCGCAGCGAGCAACAGATAGGCGAAGAACAAAAGACCCTGATAGAGCACCAGCATGATCAGCGTTGCCGCGCGCTCGCCGACCAGCGGCGAGAACAGCCGAAGGATCAGCGCCGGCCCGACATCCGCGATTCGCGACCAGTGCATCGAGGCGCCCGGCGGCATGCCCAGCCGGTGCTGGACAAGATCGTGAAAGCCCTGCCCGCGCACCCAGTCCTGCACCTCGGCCAGCCGCATCAGATCATCGTTGTCGGGCAGCCGCAGGATCGCGAGTTGAGGCCAGTCGGCGATCGCGCGCGCGGCGGTCAGGATGATCGCGACGACGAGCGCGAGCAGCCAGGTCCGGCGGCAGAGGTTCGGGGCGGGCGCGGGATCGGCAGGCGACATGCCGCCCCTCTTCACGGGATATCTTTAAAATTGGGTTTAGCCATTAACCATTGATTGACCATATGCCCTCAGAAGACCGGACATCGCATCAGGAGAAATGCATGTCCGCGCTCGCACATCGGCTCCGGCCCGCCGACACGCCTGTTCGCCCGCCCGTCGCGGAACCCGAGGTCGAACTGTCGATCGTGATGCCGTGCCTCAACGAGGCCGAGACGCTGGCGATATGCATCAAGAAGGCGCAGGCGTTCCTGCGCGAGCACGGCGTCGCGGGCGAGGTGCTGGTCGCCGACAACGGTTCGACCGATGGCTCGCAGCAAATCGCCAATGCGATGGGCGCACGGCTCGTGCCGGTCAGCGAACGCGGCTACGGCGCGGCCCTCATCGGCGGGATCGCCGCCGCGCGCGGCCGCTATGTCGCGATGGGCGATGCCGATGACAGCTACGATTTCGGCGGACTGATGCCGTTCATCCACCAACTGCGCGAAGGCGCCGATCTGGTGATGGGCAATCGCTTTCAGGGCGGCATAGCCCCCGGCGCGATGCCGCCGCTCCATCGCTATCTCGGCAACCCGGTACTGAGTTTCCTCGGCCGCGCCTTCTTCGACATCCCGGTCGGCGACTTCCATTGCGGGCTGCGCGCGTTCAATCGCGATTCGATCCGCGAGCTGGGACTGACCGCGCCCGGCATGGAATTCGCCAGCGAAATGGTCGTCAAGGCCGCCATCGAGAAACTCGACATCCGCGAAGTGCCGACCACGCTGCAACCCGATGGCCGCAGCCGCCCGCCGCATCTGCGAACGTGGCGGGATGGCTGGCGGCATTTGCGGTTCCTGCTGATCCACGCCCCCAAATTCCTGTTCCTCTATCCCGGCCTCGTCCTGGCGCTGGCCGGACTGGCCGGCGTGATCGGGCTGGCCCCCGGCGATCTGCATTTCGGCGCGGTCGAATTCGGCATCCATACGATGATCTTCGCGGCGATGGCGGTGCTGATGGGATCGCAGCTGATCGGCCTGTCGGTGATGGCAAGGCGCTACGGAACGATCGCAGGGCTGTGGCCCGAAAGCGGCGTGATGCGCCGTGTCCGCAACAGCTTCACCGTCGAACGCGCCTGTATCATCGGCGGCGCCATGCTTGCCTGCGGCATCGCCGGCGCCGTAACCGCGACCGCGATCTGGGCGGGCAAGGGCTTCGGCGATCTCAACCCCGCCGCGCTGATGCGGCTCACCATCCCGTCGATGCTGCTCGGCTGCATCGGCTTGCAGATGGTGGTCACCGTATTCTTCATCGGTCTCTTGGATCAGCCCCGCCCGCGAGTCCGCTGACATGGAAATGATGCCGATCGACCGCGCGGCGGCTTCGCTCGTCGCGACCGCGCCGCCCGAAATCGCGAGACGGCGGCGAATGTCCGCGGAGGCGATCTGGCTGATTCCCTGCACCATCATCGTCCTGGCGGTCGTGGCCATCGCGATGACGGCGGCCGCGGCACGCGGCGTCGGCCCCGGCGTACTGATCCGATATTATGCGGTGATCTGGCAGGGAGCCGGCCCGACCACCGCCCTCACGGTCCTGTGTGCCGGGCTGATCAGGGCGATTGCCAGCGGCACGCGCACACCCTTCCGCTACCTCTGGCTCGTGGCAAAGAGCCGCCTCGACACCTTCTGGGGCGCGACCGCGACGATTGCACCGCTGGTCCTTTGGCCGACGCTGCTCGCGGCGTTCGGGCTGCTGAAGCTGTTGCTGCCGGACTACACGCCATTTCGGTACGATGCCGCCTTCATGCGCGCCGACCGGTGGCTGTTCGGCACCGATCCGTGGCGCATCACCCACGCGATCGCCGGCGACGGCACCGCGACCATCCTGATGGACCGGCTGTACACCGCGTGGATCATGGTGATCCCCTTCACGACTCTGTGGTTCGCGGTGTTCGCGTCTCGCCGTGATCGCGCCAGATATTTCACCTCTTTCATCCTCAGCTGGGTGCTGCTCGGCGTGGCCGGCGCCTATCTGGGCTCGTCCGCCGGGCCGACCTTTCTCGCGCTGATGGAGCATCCCGACGCCGGGCGCTTCGCCGGGCTGATGCAGCGGTTGCAGTTCACCGATGCGTTGCAGGGGGATCGCGGGCTCGACGCGATCCGCTGGCGCGACCTGCTCTGGCACACCTATGCCAACCGCCAGATCGCGATCGGAATGGGCATTTCGGCGATGCCGTCGATGCACAATGCGATCAGCGCGCTGCGCGTCTTCTCGGCCTATCGCATCAACATCTGGCTGGGCCACGCCGTGCTGTTGCTGTCGGCGGTGATCTACGTCGCCTCGATCCATCTCGCCTGGCATTACGCCGTCGACGGGATCGTCTCGATGCTCGCGGTCGCGGTCATCTGGTTCGGCGTCGACTATTATCTGCGCGTGACGGGCTTCGATGCCCGGATCGCGGCGGAGACACCGGTTACGGCCGGTCGCGGCGCCCCAGCAGCCGCAGCCGCAGCGCGTTCAATTTGATGAAGCCCGCCGCGTCGCGCTGGTCGTACGCGCCCTGGTCGTCCTCGAAGGTCACGACCTTTTCGCTGTACAGCGTGTTGGGCGACTTGCGGCCCGTCACGACCACGCTGCCCTTGTAGAGCTTGAGCCGGACGGTGCCCGACACCTTTTCCTGGCTATGGTCGATCGCCGCCTGCAGCATCTCACGCTCCGGCGCGAACCAGAAGCCGTTATAGATCAGCTCGGCATAGCGCGGCGCGAGTTCGTCCTTCAGGTGCGCGGCCCCGCGGTCGAGCGTGATCTGCTCGATGCCACGGTGGGCCAGGTGATAGATCGTCCCGCCCGGCGTCTCGTACATGCCGCGCGACTTCATGCCGACGAAGCGGTTCTCGACCAGATCGAGCCGCCCGATGCCATGCTTGCGCCCGAGGTCGTTGAGCGCCGCGAGCAAGGTCGCTGGCGACATCGCCTGGCCGTTGAGCGCGACGCCGTCGCCACGCTCGAAATCGATCGTGATGACCTCGGGCTGGTCGGGCGCATCCTCGGGATTGACCGTGCGCGAATAGACGTAATCCGGCACTTCCTGCCACGGATCCTCCAGCACCTTCCCCTCCGACGACGTGTGCAGCAGGTTCGCGTCGGTCGAGAACGGCGCTTCGCCTCTTTTGTCCTTGGCGATCGGGATCTGGTTCTTCTCGGCGAACTCGATCAGCCGCTCGCGGCTGGTCAGATCCCATTCGCGCCACGGCGCGATCACCTTGATGTCGGGGTTGAGCGCGTAATAGCCCAGTTCGAAGCGCACCTGGTCGTTGCCCTTGCCGGTCGCGCCGTGGCTGACCGCGTCGGCGCCGACCAGCTTGGCGATTTCGATCTGGCGCTTGGCGATCAGCGGCCGCGCGATCGACGTGCCGAGCAGGTACAGCCCCTCGTACAGCGCGTTGGCGCGCATCATCGGGAAGACGTAATCCTTGACGAACTCTTCCTTCAGGTCATCGATGAAGATGTGCTCGGGCTTGACGCCCGCCATCTCCGCCTTCTTGCGCGCCGGCTCCAGTTCCTCGCCCTGACCCAGGTCGGCGGTGAAGGTCACCACCTCGCAACCATAGGTCTGCTGGAGCCATTTCAGGATGACGGAGGTGTCGAGGCCGCCGGAGTAAGCCAGGACGACACGCTTGATGGAGGAATCGGTCATGCGCGCGCCTCTAGGTCCCAGGGGTCGGTTCCGCAAGCGGTGGCGGCGGGCCGACGTGCTTGAGCAGGCCGGGCCAGTACAGCGCGAGCGCGCCGGCGCGATAGATGTAGCTGAGCGTGAGCGCGATCCACACGCCGAGCGCGGCCCAGGGGCGCAGCGCAAGGTCGGTCGCGACATAGAGGATGGTCGAAAGGATCGCGGCGTTCCTCAGCGCCCGCCCGCGCGTCGCGCCGATGAAGATGCCGTCGAGCAGCCAGGCCGGCGCGCCGATCAGCGGCTGCAACGCGGCGAACGGCGCGAAGGCGAGCGCGCGCGCCTTCACTTCGGGATTGATGGTCATCAGGTCGACCAGCCACGGCCCGCCAAGCGCGATCACCGCGACGAAGGCAAGGCCGCTCGCCACCGAGAACTCCCCCGTCAGCCGGATCGCGCGCAGGAAATCGGTGCGCGACTTCGCCCCGATCGCCTGGCCGACGCGCGATTCGGCGGTGAAGGCGAACCCGTCGAGGACATAGGCCGCCAGCCCGACGAACTGCGACAGCACATGGTTCGCGCCCAATTGCACCGGGCCGAGCCGCGCCCCGGCATTGGCGAACCAGCCGAACAAGGCGAGCAGCGCGACGGTGCGGACCATGATGTCGGCATTGACCCCGAACAGCCGCTTGAGCGCCCGGGGATCGAACGCCCCGCCCAGGCCGCGCCGGATCGCGGCGCGGCCGTCCCCGCCGAGCACGCTGGCGACGATCGCCAGCCCCGTCGCCAGTGCGATCCACTCGGCGCTCGCGGTGCCGAACCCGACACCGCGCGCGCCCATATGGAAATGCCACACGAACATCAGGTCGAGGCCGATATTGGCGAGGTTCATGACGATCTGGAGCAGCAGCGCATGCCGCGTCTTGCCGAGCCCCAGCAGCCAGCCGTTGATCGCGAACCCGGCCAGCGCCGCGGGTGCGCCGAACAGGCGCGCCGCGACGAACCCTTCCGCCACCGCGTCGAGCTGGCCCGATCCCGCGAACAGGCGGAACGCGAACGGCACCGCGACGGCCTGCAACGCCAACAGCGCGCCGCCGAGGGCGAACCCCGTCGCCACGCCCCGGATCAGCAGCGCCCGGACTTCGCCGCCATCCCGCGCGCCCTCGGCCTGCGCGGTCAGCCCGGTCATCCCCATCCGCAGGAAGCCGAAGGTCCAGAACAGGAAGGTCACGACGAAGCTGCCCAGCGCCACCGCCGCCAGCGCGACCGCATCGCCCGTCCGCCCGATCACCGCGGTATCGACCAGCCCGACCAGCGGCACGGTGATCTGGCCGAGCATGATCGGCCAGGCCTGGGCGAAGATCGCGCGGCGGGTGAGCGTGGGGGTCATATGATGCTCCCTAGCCGCACCGCCTGTTCTACGTCACCCCGGGCTTGAGCCGGGTGTGGATTCACATTGGAAGTGCAACGGGTAGTTGAAGGCCTCGGCGGGGGTGTGGAAGGCGAGGCATTTTCGTGGAGTGTGGTTGTAGGCGGCGATGATG
>Ga0153956_1002775_pt1 | contig 12287 bp, 11 predicted proteins | sample TSFL040MetaG_FD_104704 | JGI IMG/M metagenome (GOLD analysis project Ga0153956, IMG submission 104704) | Attine ant fungus gardens microbial communities from Florida, USA - TSFL040 MetaG | ecosystem: Host-associated > Fungi > Mycelium > Unclassified | place: USA: Florida, Wekiwa Springs...
CATCGCTTCGGGCAGGAAGTAGGCGGCATACAGTTCGCCCGCGTAACCGAAATTGGGTTCGCGCGACGGGCCATAGGTTTCGAATCCGATGATCTTTCCGCCGTCTTCCGCCACGAGCAGACGCGCGCCGGGATGCTTCCCCTCCCCCGCGTCGCGCCAGCGCTCCACGGTTTTCTCCGGGTACATGTCGTCCAGATAAGACTGCGGAACGAGGCCGGGATATGTCGCGCGCCAGGAGACGGAATGCACGGCGGCGATACCCTCCGCATCCTCGCTCCGCGCGGGCCGGATCGTGACGGTCATTTCTTTTTCTTCTTCGTGAGCTTGGCGGCGCGTTCCGCCTTTGCGCGCGCTTCGGCTTCGCGTTTTTCCCTGCGGATGCCATCTTCGTGAATCCAGAGCAGCCGGGCAACGACGGTGCGCCACGGCTTCCAGTTCTTCGACAGCTTCTCCATCTGCTTTTCGTTCGGGCGCTTGCGCAGTTTCAACACGCGCGTGATGGACGCCTGCAGACCGACATCGGCCGCGGGCCAGATATCGGCGCGACCGAGCGACGACATCAGATAGATGTCCGCCGTCCACGGGCCGATGCCTTTGATTGCGACAAGATGCGCGCGGGCATCGTCGTCCTGCATGCTGCGGATGCGTTTCAGATCGAGCGAGCCATCGAGGATCGCCGTGGCGATGCTCTTCATGTGCTTCTGCTTCGGTGCAGAGAGACCGCAGGCGCGCAAGACGCCCCCCGGCGTCGCCAGCAGATTCTCCGGCGTGAAGGGCGAAACCTTCTCCTTCACGCGGCCGAAGATGGTGTCCGCCGCGGCGATGGAAAGCTGCTGGCTGACGACGATATCGACCAGGGCTTCGAACCCATGCTTGCGGCGCGGCTTGTATTGCGGCCGTCCGGTGCGCTGCACCACCGGATGAAAGCGCGCATCCGCCGCCAGAAGCGACTCCAGCGCCGTGTCAAGATGTTCGGCGGATGCGATGCGGTGCGGCTTGGGCATGGAATTTTGGGCGTGTAAACTCCGCGAATGATTGTCACGCGCTTTGCGCCAAGTCCAACCGGCTTTCTGCATCTGGGGCATGCATTCGCCGCGCTGACCGCGGCGCGCGCGGGCGAACGCTTCCTGCTGCGCATCGAGGACATCGACCAGATGCGCTGCCGCCCGGAATATGAGGGCGCGATCTATGAAGATCTCGCGTGGCTGGGGCTCGCCTGGGAAAAGCCGGTGCTGCGCCAATCCGAACGGTTCGATGCTTACCGCGCGTCGCTGGATACGCTTCAGGACCAGGGCCTGCTCTATCCCTGCTTCTGCACCCGCGCGGAAATCGCCGCCGAAGTCGCGCGCGCCATCGAGGCACCGCATAATATGTCTTTGGGACCGGAAGGTCCGGTCTATCCCGGCACCTGCCGTCGTCTGAGCGAGGCGCAGCGGCAAGAACGCATGACGAGCGGCGCGCCTTATGCGCTGCGGCTCGATGCGCAGAAGGCTGCGGACAAAGTAGGCGCGCTCTCATTCAAAGAGAATGGTGCGGGGCCACGGGGCGAACATGGCGCCATCGCAGTCGACCCGATGTTGTTCGGCGACATCGTTCTGGCGCGCAAGGAAATGCCCGCATCCTATCATCTCGCCGTGGTCGTGGATGACGCCTTTCAGGATGTGACGTTGGTGACGCGCGGCAACGATCTGTTCGCCGCGGCGCATATCCAGCGCGTGTTGCAGACGTTGCTGGATCTGCCCGCGCCGGACTACGCCCATCACAAGCTCATTCTTGATGCGCAGGGAAAGAAATTCTCCAAGCGCGATTCCGCCGCCACGCTGCGCAGCCTGCGCGCGGACGGCATCACGCCGTACCAGATCAGATTGCGCCTGTTCGGCTGACTACCAGTCGTTCAGGCCCTGGAAGCGCGCGAAGCCGGCGGCGTGCGCCCAGCGATTCCACTCGCCGCGCAAACGCACCGTTTCGCTGGGGCTCCGGTCGCCTTCGCCCAAGCCGAGGATCTGCATGTCCGAACAGCCGGCGAAGGGACGGCCATCGGGCGCGGGCAGATGCGCGTCGGCATGGCCGAGGCGAACATATTCGGAATCCTCGATGCCGTCGCTGGCGAGGATGATCGTCGTCGGCATGCCCGAGCAGCCGATGGCGTTCGAAACATTGTCCATGAAGGCGAGGATGTTCGTGTTGCCCTGCGCCTGCCATTTGCCCTGCCGCACCAGCATCGGCGTGCCGGAGATCAGCTTCTCCACCGATGCAGCGACGACTTCCGGGCGATTGCGCACGGAGATCTGCACGTCGTAGTGGAAGTTGTTCGAGCTGGCGTCGTAGCTGCCGAAGGTGCGCACATGCACTTCGGAAGCGAAACCCAGCCCGCGGATTTCATCGCCGACGCGATCGGCCACTTTCGCGGCGAAGCTGGGATCGTCGATGAGCGGATTGCTTTTGGACAGATCGATCGCGATGACGATGCGGCGCGGCGCGATGTTGGCGTGATCGGAGAGATAAGACGCCGGGGTGGCGCGCAATGCGGCGTCCGCGGTTTGCGCGGCATCCACGGCCAGATAGCCGCCGCCGACCAGCGCCGTGGCGGTGGCCACGGCGAGCATCGCGTTCATCAGCATCAAGCTTCGACTTCGGCGCGGGCCGCTTCGCGCTTGTCGGCCAGCTGCAGCAAATGAAGCTGCGCGAACTGGCGCTGGCGGTGTTTGTAGTCGCGCGCCAGCATGACGTTGCGCATGTTATTCTCCGCGCCCTGGATATAGAGCGCCGCCACGATGGTGACGATGAAGAAGATCACGCTGGCGAACGCGAACCAGAACCAGCTGTCGGCATTGGCGAGCGAGCTTTGCGAAAGCTTCGGCAGGCCCAGCGAATATTCGCTCTTCGCCGAGGCGTTCTGAAGCGAACTCTGCGTGCTGACCGGCGCATTGGTCTGGAACAGGCGGTCGATGGAATTGCTGCCGCCACCGCCATCGCTCTGATGTTCCAGCGTGGTGGAGGTGCCGCCGGTCATGTTGTTGTAGGCAACGAGGTAGCCCAAGCCGCCGATCATCACCAGCGCCAGCACGAAGGCGGCGACCACCATGGCGTTGCGGCCATAGACGCCGGTGATCTTCAGCATGAAGTGGATGATGAGAACCGCGAACACGACCTGCAGGCTCTTGAACACGACGGTGGATTGCAGCGCCGCGGGCACAACCATGAACTCGTTGGACAGTGCACGCGTCCACACATCGCCGCGGATGATCTGGTAATCCACGAACATCGCCGCGAACGCGATCAGAAGCGTGATGCCGATGGCGGCGACATAGAGCCATTTGTAATGCGCGATCTGGCGGCTTTTCTCCATGTTGCGCGCGATGCGGTAGTCCTCATCGGTCGCGACGTCGGGAGATTCGTCCGCGTCTTCTTCCTCGTCTTCGCGGTTGAACACACGCGCGAAGAGGCCCGGCTTCTCGCTGCCGCGCTTGGGCGCGTATTTGTCGCCGTGATGGATCCAGTCCGGTCCCCAGCTCGGCGAATCCGGCGGCGTGAGCAGGCGTTCGGTGAGATGCGCTTCCATGCGGCGGCGCACGGCGGGCGTCATCGCGCGGACCTCGGCGACGGTGCGCGCTTCGTTGTCGAATTCTTCGGGCGTCAATCCGTGGAAAAGTTCGTGGCTCAACGCGTGCTTGCGGCTCGCGGGCACATTCACTTCATCGATGCGGCGATAGGCGACCATAATATCCCCCGGCGTTACGAGAGGGGCTTCCTTGGAATTTCCCCTCGCGTTTAACATAGTAAACAGAAAGTTACCGGCGGAATCTTGGACGGATTAAGGCAGCCCGCCACAATTTTGCGGATGCTGTGATCAGATGCTGTCCGGTTCCAAACCCGGAACTTTCCGGAGATGCTTATGAGCCTGACCATCCGCACAGGAACTGCCGAAGACCTGACGGCGTGTATTCCGATCCTCGAAGCAATACGCCAGCGCTACCAGACCTTTGAGCCCCAGTTCTGGAAGCGGGCACCGGGGGCGGCGGCGATGAGCCACACATTTCTGACCTATCTGATCGCGCAGGAGACGACGCTATTCCTGATCGCCGAGGAGAACGGCGCGGTGACCGGATTTCTGACCGCCAAGCCGCAGCCCGCACCGCCGGTCTTTGCACCCGGCGCAACCGCCTTCGTGGACGATTTCTGTGTGGCGGATGAAGCAGCCTGGGCGACGACCGGTGCCGCGCTTCTGCGCGAGGCGCGCGCAAAATTGAAAGAACGCGGTTTCGAACAGGTGATCGTCGTTACCGCTTATCGCGACGACGGCAAGATGGCGATGCTGAAACAGGAAGAGCTTTCGCTCGCATCGGCATGGTGGGTTGGGCGGCCTTAGTCGTTGCCAGCCAATTCCACGATCTCGTGCATGATGGCGTTCAGGTCGTAGTCCTTCGGGCTGAACACCGCCGCGATACCCGCCGCCTTCAGCGCCGCCTCATCTTCGGGCGGGATGATGCCGCCGGCGACGACCTTCACATCCGCGAGGCCCGCGTCCTTTAGCTTGGCCATCACGTCGCGCGCCAGCGGAATGTGCGAGCCGGACAGGATGGACAGCCCGATCATGTGCGGCTGCTTCTCCTTCGCGGTGGAGACGATCTCCTCCGGCGAGAAGCGGATGCCGTCATAGACCACGTCCATGCCCGCATCGCGCGCGCGGATGGCGATCTGCTCGGCGCCGTTCGAATGACCATCCAGTCCTGGTTTCGCGACAAGAAAGGTGAGACGGCGGCCAAGCTTCTTCGACACCGCATCCACTTCGTCGCGCAATTCGCCGATGCGCGGATCGTTGCGGCCGGGGCCTGATGCGGCGACGCCGGTCGGCGCGCGATATTCGCCGAAGACATGGCGCAAGGTGCGCGCCCATTCGCCCGTCGTGACACCGGCTTTCGCGCAGGCGATGGAGACGGGCATGATGTTGGTGTTCTCTTTCGTCGCGCGTTCCAGATCGACCAGCGCGGCGTCGACCTTTTTCTGATCGCGCTGCGCGCGCCACGCTTTCAGGCGTTCGATCTGCTCGCGCTCGGCCGCTTCGTCCACCACGACGAAATTGCCGTTGCCCACCGTGAGCGGCGACGGCTCGGTTTCGGTGTAGCTGTTCACGCCGACGCGGATCTCGTCCGACGTCTCGATCGCTTCCATGCGCGCGGCGTTGGAGGCGACAAGGCGCTCTTTCATATACTCCAGCGACTCCTGCGTGGCGGCGCCGCCAAGATCGGCAATACGCGCGATTTCTTCTTTGATCTGTGCGACCAGGGCGGTGACTTTTTCTTCGATCACCTTCGAGCCGTCGAAGATGTCGCCATATTCCAGCATGTCGGTTTCATAGGCGCCGATCTGCTGCAGGCGCAGCGACCATTGCTGATCCCACGGGCGCGGCAGGCCCAGCGCTTCGTTCCACGCCGGAAGCTGCACCGCGCGGGCGCGCGCGTTCCTGGAGAGTGTCACACCCAGCATGCCGAACAGGATGCGATAGACGTTGTTCTCCGGCTGCTGCTCGGTGAGGCCCAGGCTGTTCACCTGCACGCCATAACGGAACAGCCGCAGCTTGGGATCGGTGACGCCATAGCGGTCCTTCGCGATCTCGTCCCACACCTTGCCCATCGCGCGCAGCTTGCAGATCTCGGTGATGAACTTCACGCCGGAGTTCACGAAAAACGAAATGCGGCCGACGGCTTTGGGAAACTCGCTGTCCGGAATCGCGCCGCGCGCCTTGCAGGCATCGAGCACGCTGATGGCTGCGGCCAGCGCGAACGCGGCCTCTTCCACCGCATCGGCACCGGCTTCCTGCAAGTGATAGGAGCAGAGATTGATCGGATTCCACTTCGGCAGCTCCGCCGTGGTGAACGCGATGGTGTCGGTGGTGAGGCGCAGCGCCGGCTTGGGCGGGAAGATGTATGTGCCGCGCGCGAGATATTCCTTGATGATGTCGTTCTGCGTCGTGCCGGTGAGCGACGAACGCGGCGCGCCCTGCTCATCCGCGACAGCGACATACAAAGCGAGCAACCATGCCGCCGGCGCGTTGATCGTCATGCTCGTATTCATCTTGTCGAGCGGAATGCCGTCGAACAGCGCACGCATGTCGCCCAGATGGGAGATGGGCACGCCCACCTTGCCGACTTCGCCTTTCGCCAGCGCATCGTCGCTGTCGTAGCCGGTCTGCGTCGGCAGATCGAACGCGACGGACAGACCTGTCTGCCCCTTGGCGAGATTGGTGCGATAGAGCGCGTTGGAGGCGGCCGCGCTCGAATGGCCGGCATAGGTGCGGAAGATCCAGGGCTTGTCCCGGTTGATGTCGCGCTCGCTCATGCGCGCATTAAGGCGTCAGGCGTGCTGCAACGCAACATCCTTGGCCGCGACGAGTTTCCGGGACCGGCGCGAAACGAGACTTGCCACCAACAAGGTCGCTGCAAGGCCGACCGGCGCATCGAGCCACGGGAAAGCGGCAATCAGCGTCGCCGCGCCCAGCAAAGTGACGGCTTCGCGACTGTCGAACGTGCGGTGGCGGTAAAGGAACGCAATGGACACCGCCAGAAGCGGAAAATCGTAGATGTAAGCATAAGGAGTGACGAGCAGCGTGGCCGCGCACAAAGCGGAAGCTTTCAATGCAAAGGGCATGCGGCTGCGCCACATCAACGCGATGCCGAGCGCCAGCAACGCGGCGATACCGGTCTGCCCTGTCCACGCGGCCGCATCGCCGGCGCCGATCCAGCGGGCGAGACCGTAGACCGTCTGCAACTTGTTCCAGCCGGCATGGCCGCCCGCGAGAATCATCTGCGTGGTGTGTGGAATGGAATGGAAGAACGCGATCCAGGTCCCCGGGCCGAAGGCGAGCAAGGACGCTATCGCGATCAGAGCAGCCGTGCCCGTCGCCGAAGCGAGCGCGCGCCAATGGCTTCCCGCCAGCAATGCGATGGGAATCATAAGCCCGAACTGCGGCTTGTATGTCAGAAGGCCGATGAAAACCCCGCTGAGGATCGGCCGGTCTTTCAAGGTGAGAAGCGCCGCGCCGAACAAGGCGGCGGTGAAGAACCCGTTCTGTCCCACGTAAGCATTCAGCAGCACGGCGGGAAAGGCCAGAACCCACAGCAGTGCTGCGCGTTTTTGCGCGATGCGAGAAACAGCGAATGCAAACGGCGCAAGCGTTCCCAGAGTCCAAAGGAAGAATGACGCGAAATAGGGAAGCGCCGAAAGCATCACCGCGACAAAAAGAAATGGCGGCGGATAGTGCCAACCGTAATAGCCGGCGAAATCATGCCCGATGACCGATACCTCTTCGGCACGATGGACCGTCCAGTCATAGGCGGACGCAGCATGTCCGGCCGCGGCCATCCGGCCCGCTGCGAACACATCGACGAAATCATTGGCGATGGGCGTGCCGTCGGCGGCACGCAGCCACAAATGCGCGGCGAACATCGCGGCAAGGAAAACGGCGTAAGACAGCGCGACGCCACCGGCGATCGCTGTCCAGTCCACACGCCGTTTTGCGATCGCAGAATCCATCACGAAACCTAGCGTTTGCGCCCTTGCCGCTTGCTTAACCGCGCGGGCGGGATAGGCTGTCTGGCAGAGAAAACAAGCCATTTTGTGGGGAAACATGAGAGTTGCAGTCCTGCTGTCCGCCTTCGCCGCCACCGTTCTGCTGGGCGCCGCCGCGCCGCCCCAGACGCCGGAAGAGGAATGGAAAGCGGGAATCGCTGATGCCAATCTGGCGTGGGCGAAACGCCCCCATGCGATCCTCAAGATCCAGGATTCCGCTTATCTGCACGATGGCGATACCGCGGTGCTGCAAGGCACGGCAGGCAAACCAGGTTCCTATCATTGGAGCCACGATCCCAAAGCAACGGGTGTTCTCACCGTGGCGCTGCATAGCGGAAAAATCTCGGCGACGAAGGCCGGCAAGAGCATCGACGCCGCCACGCTGATGAAGAGCATTCCCATCGACAAGGATGTCGATGTGGACGGCCAGCCGACGCAGGTGGATGCGGGCGTGATGGGCTGGCGCATCTTCGTGTTCAATCAGCAAAATCCCGATGCGCTGAATTTCAAGGGCGTGGACTATTTCCCCTACGACCCCGCTTATCGCGTGACGGCGAGCTTCAGGCCCGATCCGAAACGCCCGGCGCATGTGTTCCGCACATCGCGCGGCACGGATAAGCAGTTCTATCTCGTCGGCGAAGCGACGTTTAAGCTGCAGGGCGAGACCGTCACGCTGCCCTTCTATTCCGGCGACAACGATCCGAAGAAGATCACCGACATGTCGGCGTTCTTCACAGACGACCTGACCGGCAAAGGTGCCTATGGCGCGGGGCGTTATGTCGATATCGGCGATTTCGGCGCCTATCCGCCGAAGACGGTGACCATCGATTTCAACGACGCCTACAATCCCAACTGCGCGCGCTCCAAGCATTTCACCTGCCCCGTCGCCGTCGACAACATCCAGCTTGCGATGAAGGCCGGCGAGAAAGATCCGCACGTCGCGCACTGATCCATGCCGTTCGGAAAGCCGCCGAAGCGAAAGTCGCAGAAAGAGCAGCGTGAAGCGGAGCGCAAGCACGCCAAGCGCGTGGCGCTGAAGGCGTTGCGCAAAGCGAAGAAACTGGCAGACACCGCCGGCGTGAAACTGTCGGATTGGGAAGGCGAATTCCTCGGATCGGTGGAAGAACGGCTGGAGCGCTATGGCCGCGCCTTCGGCGATCCGGAAAAAGGCTCCCTCGCCTCTTCGCTCTCGGTCCGCCAGACCGTGAAGGTGAAAGAAATCGTGGCCAAGGCGAGCGGAAAGCCGCGGAAATCCCGCTTCCGGCGCCGGTCCGGCTGATACGCAATTTTATTGCCGAAAATCGTTCCTCCACAGGCACATACCCACTTTTCTGTTGCATTGCAGCAAAAGCATTGGCCTACTGCGCCACCGCGCGGGAACAAGCGCGTTACACGAGGGAATGAGGAGCGAGGGTTCAATGGCCGCCGTCGAGACCAAGCCGCAACTGGACGTCTACAAGGACCTTTACGAGATTGGCGAGATTCCGCCGATGGGGCATGTTCCCAAGAACATGTACGCCTGGACCATCCGCAAGGAGCGCCACGGCGAGCCTGAGAAATCCTTCCAGATGGAAGTGGTGCCGACGTGGAGCCTCGACAGCCACGACGTGCTCATTCTCGTGATGGCGGCGGGCGTGAACTACAACGGCGTGTGGGCCGGTCTCGGCGTTCCGATTTCGCCGATCGACGGTCACAAGAATCCCTATCACATCGCTGGCTCCGACGCGTCCGGCATCGTGTGGGCCGTGGGTAGCAAGGTCACGCGCTGGAAAGTCGGCGATGAAGTCGTCGTGCATTGCAATCAGGACGATGGCGACGATGAGGAATGCAATGGCGGCGATCCGATGTTCTCGCCGAGCCAACGCATCTGGGGTTACGAGACGCCGGATGGCTCGTTCGCGCAATTCTGCCGCGTGCAGGACCGCCAGCTCATGGAGCGTCCCAAACATCTGTCATGGGAAGAGTCGGCTTGTTACACACTGACGCTTGCCACGACCTATCGCATGTTCTTCGGCCATCGCCCGCACATCCTGCGGCCGGGGCACAATGTGCTCATCTGGGGTGCGTCCGGCGGGTTGGGATCGTTCGCGGTACAGCTTTGCGCGGTGAGCGGCGCGAACGCGATCGGCGTCATCAGCGACGAGAGCAAGCGCGATTTCGTTCTGTCGCTCGGCGCCAAGGCGGTGATCAACCGCAAGGATTTCAATTGCTGGGGGCAGATGCCGCAGGTCGGCACGCCCGAATATGACGCGTGGACGAAGGAAGCGCGCAAATTCGGCAAGGCGATCTGGGACATCACTGGCAAGGGCAACGATGTCGACATGGTGTTCGAGCATCCGGGGGAATCGACGTTCCCGGTGTCGTGCCTCGTGGTGAAGCGCGGCGGCATGGTCGTGTTCTGCGCCGGCACCACCGGCTACAACATTACCTTCGATGCGCGCTATGTGTGGATGCGCCAGAAGCGGATTCAGGGCTCGCACTTCGCGAATTTGATGCAGGCCTCACAGGCCAATCGCCTCGTTGTGGAGCGCCGCATCGATCCGTGCATGTCCGAGGTCTTCCCGTGGGCGGACATTCCGCGCGCGCACACCAAGATGTGGAAGAACGAGCATCTGCCGGGCAACATGGCGGTGCTCGTCAACGCGCAGCGCCCCGGCCTCAAGACCTACGAGGACGTGCTGGAAGCGCAGAAGGCCTAGTCCTTCGGATAGAGCCATGCCGTCGCTTTGAGCGCCTTCTCGTTCTGCTTGAAGAAAGCGACCTGCTGCGGCGACGTCTCGTCCGAAAGCTTTGCGGCGGTTTGGGGATATTCGACGATCATGCCCGCATACATCAGCACGAACGGCATGAGCACGGCATCGGCCGGTGAAAGCCCATGCGCACGATAGACCGCCATCATCTTGGGATTGGACGCGACCTTCGCCTCCATCTCCGTGAACGACTTGCTGGTGTCACCGACATTGTGCGCCTGCTTGTTGAGCGTGGGATCGCTCTTGGACATTTTCTCGAAATCGTTCAGTGCCGCGCCCATGGCCTGCACCTTGGCCATCGACAGCGTATAGTCATGCATCGCCTTCTTGTCGGCGGGCGAAAGATCCGCGGCGGCAAAAGCCGGCATGCTGAGAACCGCCGCCGCAACGCAAGCGAGAATGGAGATCCGTTTCATGTGAGCGCCCCCGAAAGATGCGCCGATATTTGGCGGCGGCCGGGCAGAACTCAAGCGGCGCGGACCGCCTGTGATCACAGCACCGCATGGTGCGCTGCGAAAGCTCCCGTTAGCCTGATGCCCTTCCGCCGGTGACCAAGCCCATGACGAACACGACCGAACTCTTCAAGCACTGCGACGATGCCGTTCTGGCGGCCGAGAAATTCCTGGCTGCCGCACGCAGCACGGTTGCGGCCAAAGTCACGGTTGGCGGCAAGGTGGACACCAGGGCTATCGACCGCGAGCAGCGCGCCGTGCATGCCTTTGCCTGGTACGCAACTTATGTGGAAGCCCTGCGCCAGATGGCGCGATGGGCGCGCCGGCTTGAGGGCGAACGCCGGCTTGGCGATATCGAATTGCTCCTTCTGCAAGCCGCCTTTGCCGAATATCTCTCGCAAATGGCCGGCGGCGTGATGATGAGCCAGGGCGAGGTCGTGCGACCCGGCGATCTTGGCGTCAGCAATGACGATTTCGCGGCGTTCTGGAATTCCGTTCGCAGGCTGATCGAGAACGGATCGCGAAAAGAAGTGCGCGACAGCATCGCGGGTTACCTACGCAGCTACGCAGGCGCGATGTTCTATGGCGAACCGGGCCTCGACGAGACGATGAGCATGGTGCGCGAGCAGTTCTACCGCTTCGCGCAGGACAAGGTGACGCCGTTCGCCCATCAATGGCATCTGAAAGACGAGTTAATCCCGATGACGGTGATCGGCGAGCTGTCCGAACTCGGCGTGTTCGGCCTCAGCCTGCCGGAGGAATTCGGTGGCTCGGGACTTTCCAAGACGGCGATGTGCGTCGTCTCCGAAGAACTGTCGCGCGGTTATATCGGTGTCGGCTCGCTCGCCACGCGTTCGGAAATCGCCTGCGAACTCATCCTCACCGGCGGCACGGACGAGCAGAAGAAACATTGGCTGCCAAAGATCGCCAGCGGCGAGATATTGCCAACCGCCGTTTTCACCGAGCCCGCCGGCGGCTCCGACGTCGCCGAACTGAAAACGCGCGGCGTGCGCGAAGGCGATGTGTTTAAGATCTATGGCAACAAGACCTGGATCACCCATGCCGCCCGCGCCGACGTGATGACGCTTCTGGTGCGCACGCTGCCGGACCAAAAAGGCTACCGCGGTCTTTCCATGCTTCTGGCCGAAAAGCCGCGCTTCACCGAAACGGAAATTTTCCCGGCGAAAGGCATGACCGGCGGCGAGATCGAAGTGCTCGGCTATCGCGGCATGAAGGAATACGAGATCGGCTTCGACGGCTTCGAGGTGCCGGCCAAGAATTTGCTCGGTACCGAAGAGGGCCAGGGCTTCAAGCAGCTCATGCAGACCTTCGAGTCCGCGCGCATCCAGACGGCGGCGCGCGCGATCGGCGTGGCGCAGCGCGCGCTGGATCTCGGCCTGCAATACGCGCTGGAGCGCAGCCAATTCGGCAAGCCGATCTTCGAATTCCCGCGCGTGAGCGACAAGCTGGTGATGATGGCGGTGGAGATCGCGGTATCGCGCCAGATCGCCTATCA
>Ga0153956_1002776_pt1 | contig 12286 bp, 13 predicted proteins | sample TSFL040MetaG_FD_104704 | JGI IMG/M metagenome (GOLD analysis project Ga0153956, IMG submission 104704) | Attine ant fungus gardens microbial communities from Florida, USA - TSFL040 MetaG | ecosystem: Host-associated > Fungi > Mycelium > Unclassified | place: USA: Florida, Wekiwa Springs...
CGGCTCCGGCGGCGCGCCCCAGGAGCCCCCGAGCGGCCCGATCACCGGCGCCGTCACCCGCTACAGCTACGCCTTCGACGTCGGCAGCGCGCACGGCAAGAGCGCGCTCGACGTCGACGTGGCCGCGCCGGGCGGCGTGCGGTCCTACGAGATCGTCACCGTCAGGCTGCAGTAACGCGGCCGGGAAAGGTAAACCCATGACCGATACGCTGCCCGACCGACTGAGCGTCGATCCCGCCAGCCGCTACTACGACGAGAAGCTGCTGGCGCGGAACATCGGCATCCGCTTCAACGGCATCGAACGCAGCAACGTCGAGGAGTACTGCATTTCCGAGGGTTGGATCCGCTCTGCCATCGGCAAGACACTCGACCGGCGCGGCAAACCCCTGACGATCACCCTGAAAGGCAAGGTCGAGCCTTTTTTCAAGGCCGATTGACCCTGTACGGCCGACGCACAGTGGGCCGGGGCCACCAGGCGCGGGGAGCTGGCGGCCTGGGGCGTCCTGGTGGCTTTTCAGGCGTCGGGAATGATCAGGGCGGGTTTCTTCGCCGGCTTGTAGAGCACGACGGTGTGGCCGATGCGGTGAATCAGGGCGCTGCCGGTGCGCTGCGCCAGGTCCTCGAACATGCTGTTGCGGGCATCGCGGTCCGCACCGCGGCCCTTGACCTTGATGAGTTCGTGGTCCTCGAGCGCGCGGGCGGTTTCCTTCGCCACGGCCTCGGTCAGTCCCGCATTGCCGATCAGGATGACGGGTTTCAGATCGTGCGCCCGTCCCCGCAGGAAGCGGCGCTGGTTTTCAGTCAGTTCCATCCAGGCATTGTAGCTTCCACCAGTGCGGGTGGGTGGGAAGCATTCCGGGCCAAGCCCTTGAAACCGCGGGTTACCGCCCCGACCAAGACTGATCAGGACCCTTGTTTTACAAAAACCGCATGTCTCGTGTCAGTCCCCGGCAGTAGTCACTGGCTAAGGGCTTCACAGTGGTGTAGTTTTCAGGCGATAAGGGGTAACAGTCACTCCGTGAGGGCGCTGAATTGAACGATCTGGCGAAAAACATCCTGTTATGGGTGGTCATCGTCGTCATCCTCCTGGTCGCTTTCAGCCGGTACATGCCGGTGGGCAGCCAGCCGGAGGAAATCCGCTATTCGGTGTTCCTGGACGATGTCCGGGGTGACAAGGTCGAGTCGGTGGTGCTGCAGAACGAGACCATCACCGGCACCCTGAAGGATCACACGGCCTTCAAGACCTATAACCCGGAAACCGACTACACCGCCCTGATCGGGGAGCTGCAGAAGGCCAACGTGTCCTTCGAGGGCAAGCCTCCCAAGCAGCCCAGCATCCTGATGCAGCTGCTGCTGCAGCTGGCGCCGGCGGTGCTGCTGCTGGTGGTGTTCGTCTACATGCTGCGGCAGATGCAGGGCGCCTCCGGCGGCCGCGGTGCCATGTCCTTCGGCAAGAGCCGTGCGCGCCTGCTGGGCGAGGACCAGGTCAACGTCACGTTCGCGGACGTTGCGGGGGTGGACGAGGCCAAGCAGGAAGTAGCCGAAATCGTTGACTTCCTGAAAGATCCGGGCAAGTTCCAGAAACTTGGCGGCAAGATTCCCAAGGGCGTGCTGATGGTCGGTTCGCCCGGTACCGGCAAGACGCTGCTGGCCCGCGCCATCGCCGGTGAAGCCAAGGTGCCGTTCTTCACCATTTCCGGTTCGGATTTCGTCGAAATGTTCGTGGGCGTGGGCGCTTCGCGCGTGCGCGACATGTTCGAGCAGGCCAAGAAGCACGCCCCGTGCATCATTTTCATCGACGAGATCGATGCCGTGGGCCGGCACCGTGGCGCAGGCCTGGGCGGCGGTCACGACGAGCGTGAGCAGACCCTGAACCAGCTGCTGGTGGAAATGGACGGCTTCGAGGGTAACGAGGGCATCATTGTCATCGCCGCCACCAACCGTCCCGACGTGCTCGACCCGGCGCTGCTGCGGCCGGGCCGTTTCGACCGCCAGGTCGTGGTGCCGCTGCCCGACGTGCGCGGGCGCGAGCAGATCCTGCGGGTGCACATGCGTCGCGTGCCGCTGTCCGAGGACGTCAAGCCGCAGCTCATCGCCCGCGGCACCCCGGGCTTCTCCGGCGCGGACCTGGCGAACCTGGTCAACGAGGCCGCGCTGTTCGCCGCGCGCGCCAACAAGCGCCAGGTGGGCATGGAGGAGTTCGAGCGCGCCAAGGACAAGATCATGATGGGCGCCGAGCGGCGCTCCATGGTGATGACCGAGTCCGAAAAGCAGATGACGGCCTACCACGAGGCCGGTCACGCCATCGTCGGCATGACCGTTCCGGAGCATGACCCGGTTTACAAGGTCACCATCATTCCGCGTGGCCGTGCCCTGGGCGTGACCCAGTTCCTGCCGGAACAGGACCGCTACAGCCTGTCGCGGCGGCGCATCCAGAGCTCGATTGCCACGCTGTTCGGCGGCCGCATCGCCGAGGAACTGATCTTCGGTCCCGATGCCGTGACCACCGGCGCGTCCAACGACATCGAGCGTGCCACCGACCTGGCGCGCAACATGGTCACCAAGTGGGGCCTGTCGGACAAGCTCGGCCCGCTGACCTACACCGAGGAGACCGGCGAGGTGTTCCTGGGGCGCAGCGTCACCCAGCACAAGCAGGTGTCCGACGGCACGGCGCATGCCATCGACGAAGAGATCCGGAACGTCATCGAGACCAACTACAAGTGGGCGAAGGACATCCTGGTCACCAACCTCGAAAAACTGCACTCCATGGCCGATGCGCTGATGAAGTACGAGACCATCGACGAGGATCAGCTCAAGGACATCATGGAGGGGCGCACGCCGCGTCCGCCGCAGGGCTGGGATGATTCGCTGCCGCCGAACCGGCCGCCGCCGCGGCCGGTCCAGCCGGGTCCGATCGGCTCTCCCGCCGGACAGCACTGAAACCGGTTTGCATTCATGACCCTCACGCCGACCGCCGGCCCCCGCCAGGAGCGAGGGGCCGGCGGTCGGCATGTACTCGGCCGCGGAAAGCGGAAAGCCCCTGGATGAGGGGTTGCGTGCAGGCACTTCTGGCTCGGCAGAGTGCCGGACGTGATCGTCGTTCGGGGGATGATGCCGTGACAGGTCGACTTACATGAAGCTGAGCTGCGCCGGCACCGAGCTGGACCTGTCCCGGCCGGTAGTGATGGGCATCCTGAACGTCACCCCGGACTCTTTTTCCGACGGCGGCCGTTACCTCGCCCCGCAGGCCGCCCTTGATCACGCCCGGCAGATGCTGGCCGAGGGTGCGACCCTGATCGACGTCGGCGGGGAGTCGACCCGCCCCGGTGCCGCGGCGGTCGCTGCCGGGGAGGAAATCCGGCGGGTGGTACCGGTCATCGAGGTGCTGCGCCGCGAGACCCAGGCCCTGATCTCCGTCGATACCAGCAAGCCCGAGGTCATCCGGGCCGCCGCCGCGGCGGGCGCCCACCTCATCAACGACGTGCGCGGACTGCGCCTGTCCGGGGCCCTGGCGGCTGCGGCAGCGACGGACTGTGCGGTCTGCCTCATGCACATGCAGGGTGAACCGGGCACCATGCAGCACAACCCGGTGTACACGGACGTGGTGGGCGAGGTGCGCGAGTACCTGCGGCAGCGGGTGGCGGCGTGCGAGGCCGTCGGCATCCGCCGGGAGCGGATCGTGCTGGACCCGGGTTTCGGGTTCGGCAAGACGGTGGCGCACAATCTGGAGCTGATGCGCCGGCTGCCGGAGTTGCTGGGAGACGGACTGCCGCTGCTCATGGGCATGTCGCGCAAGTCCACGCTGGGGACCCTGACGGGCCGCGCCCCGGACGAACGCCTGGCGGGCAGCCTGGCGCTGGCGCTGCTGGCGGCGCAGGGCGGCGCCGGTATCCTGCGGGTGCACGACGTCGCCGCCACGGTGGACGTTCTGAAGGTGCTCGAGGCCGTGCGGGGCTGAAAAACCTTGAGGTCGAGGATCATGGGACGACGGTATTTCGGAACGGATGGCGTGCGCGGCCGGGTGGGGGAACACCCCATGACGGTGGACTTTGCCCTCAAGCTGGCCAGTGCCGCCGCCCGGGTACTGGCCCCCGAAGGGGGCAGGGTGCTGATCGGCAAGGACACCCGGCTGTCGGGCTACCTGTTCGAGGCGGCGCTGGAGGCCGGCTTCGTGGCGGCCGGCGTCGACGTGATGTTGATCGGGCCGCTGCCCACGCCGGGCATCGCCTACATGACCCGGCGCATGGGCTGCCGCTTCGGCGTGGTGATCAGCGCCTCGCACAACCCCTACGATGACAATGGCATCAAGTTCTTCGACGGCAGCGGCGGCAAGCTTTCCGATGAACTCGAGGAGTCCATCGAGGCGGAACTCGAACGCGGCCCCGTGACCCGGCCTTCGGAGAGCCTGGGCCGCGCCACGCGCGTGGACCGCGAACGCCAGTATTACCAGGAGTTCTGCGCCAGCACGCTGCCGGCCGGCGTGGACCTCAAGGGCATGAAGATCGTGCTGGACTGCGCCAACGGCGCGGCCTACAAGGTCGGCCCGCGGTTGCTGGCCGACCTGGGCGCGGAAGTCATTCCGGTGGGCTGTTCCCCCAACGGCCGCAACATCAATGACGGCTGCGGTTCGCAGCATCCACAGCTGCTGCAGCTGACGGTGCCCGGAGTGCGCGCGGACCTTGGCATCGCCCTCGACGGCGATGGCGACCGGCTGGTGATGGTGGATCACCTGGGACGCGTGGTCGACGGGGACCAGCTGCTGTATGTCCTGGCCCGCGCCCGCCAGCGCGAGGGCACGCTCGCGGGACCGGTGGTGGGCACCGTCATGAGCAATTTCGGGCTGGAGCAGGCCCTCAAGGCCGAGGGTATCGACTTCCGGCGCGCCCAGGTCGGCGACCGCTACGTGCTGGGCATGCTGCGTGAGACCGGAGGCATGCTGGGCGGGGAGACCTCGGGTCACCTGCTGTGCCTTGACCAGACCACCACGGGCGATGCGCTGATCAGCGCCCTGCAGCTGCTGGCGGTGATGCGGCGCTCGCGCCAGCGGCTGGCGGAGCTGGCGGCCGGCATGCAGCGTTTTCCGCAGGTGCTGCTGAACGTGAGGGTGGCACAGCGCTTCGACCCCGGCACCATACCGGCCATTCGGGACAGCGTCAGCAGCATCGAGGCGCGGCTGGCGGGGCGGGGGCGGGTGGTGCTGCGCGCCTCCGGTACCGAACCCCTGATCCGGGTCATGGTCGAGGGGCATGACGAAAAGACCACCCGGGCCTACGCCACGGAATTGGCGGAAGTGGTCAAGGCAGCGGCGACGTAACATTGCAACGGCGCGACCGGGTGGCTATCATCGCGCGCCTTTTCAAGGCGGGCCCGCCGGGCGGATTCCGTCAAAAAGAGGCCTGAAACTGGCCCCAAGCTGCGGCCAGAGGCTATGGAAGTTATGCGCACACCCCTGGTTGCCGGCAACTGGAAGATGCATGGTAGCCGCGCCGACAACGCGCGGTTGATCGAAGGCATTGTCGCGGGACTTCCGGCCCGCGCCGCCGACTGCATCGTCTGTCCCCCGGCGGTCTATCTGCCGGAGGTCGGCGGCCTGCTCGCGGCGGCCGGCGGGCGGGTGCTGCTGGGCGCACAGGATGTCAGCGCCGAATCACACGGCGCCTTCACCGGCGAGGTCTCGGCGGCCATGCTCAAGGACGTGGGCTGCCGGTACGTCATCGTGGGCCACTCGGAGCGCCGCACGCTGTGGCACGAGGACGATCATCGCGTGGCACGCAAGTTCCAGGCCGCCAAGTCCCATGGGCTGCAGCCGATCCTGTGTGTCGGCGAGCATCTGGGTGAGCGCCAGGCCGGGCGGACCTTCGAGGTGATCGCCCGCCAGCTGGGCGCGGTGCTGGAGCTGTGCGGTCCGATGGCGATGGCGGACGCGCTGGTCGCCTACGAACCGGTATGGGCCATCGGCACCGGCATGACGGCGACGCCCGGGCAGGCGCAGGAGATTCATGCATTCATCCGCGGGCGCATTGCCGGTGAAAATGCTAAGATTGGCGGCGAGGTTCGTATTCTCTACGGCGGCAGCGTCAAGCCGGGTAATGCGGCGGAGCTGTTCGCGATGCCCGACGTCGATGGTGGACTGATCGGGGGCGCCTCGCTGAAAGCAGAGGAATTTTTGACCATCCTGGCGGCCGCGGGCCGCTGAGCAGGCGTTCGTAAATGTTGCACATTGTTCTCATCATCCTGCAGTTCGTCAGCGCGGGCTGCATCATCGGCCTGGTGCTGCTCCAGCGCGGCAAGGGCGCCGATGCCGGCGCCGGCTTCGGCGCGGGCGCTTCCGGCACCGTGTTCGGCGCGCGCGGCGCGAGCACGGCGTTGTCACGCGCCACCGCGATCTTCGCGGCGGTGTTCATGGTCAACAGCCTGGCGCTGGCCTACATGGGTTCGCATACCAAGACGGAGCAGCCCAAGACGATCCTGGATACCGCGGGGCAGGTGCAGCCTGCGCCGCGGGCGCCCGCAGGCGCTGCGCCCGCCGTCACCACGGCCCCGGCAGGATCCGTTGCAGCACCCGCCGCGGCGGGTAGCGGGCCTGCGCCGTAAGGTTTTTTTTGATGCCGACGTGGTGGAATTGGTAGACACACTAGCTTGAGGGGCTAGCGCGTAACAGCGTGCGAGTTCGAGTCTCGCCGTCGGCACCACATATTCAGTTCGTACTGCTACAATCAGGAGCGTTGCAACAACCTGCAACGCAGGACGTACCGCCTAAAGACAATGCCCGCCAATTATCTTCCGGTCCTGATCTTCCTCATCATCGCTTCGGCCCTGGCGGCAGCCATGCTCGGGCTGGGCGCCATCGTCGGGCGCTTTTCGACGCGCTCCCGCAATGACGCGGAAAAGATTTCCCCGTATGAGTGCGGCTTCGACGCCTACGAAGACGCCCGCATGCGCTTCGACGTGCGCTACTACCTCGTTGCCATCCTTTTCATCGTGTTCGACCTCGAGATCGCCTTCCTGTTCCCCTGGGCAGTGGCGCTGTCGAAGATCGGGCTCTTCGGCCTGGTCGCCATGGGCATCTTCCTGGGCGTGCTGGTCGTCGGGTTCATTTATGAGTGGAAGAAAGGAGCGCTGGAGTGGGACTAGACCAGGACCTGTTCCCGGTTGCGCAAAGCCCGGGTGAGGGGTTCACCGAGCGTGGTTTCCTGACCACGCAGGTCGACAGCCTCGTCAACTGGGCCCGCACGGGTTCGCTGTGGCCGGTGACCTTCGGCCTGGCCTGTTGCGCCGTGGAAATGATGCACGCCGGAGCCTCGCGCTACGACCTCGACCGCTTCGGCATCGTGTTCCGCCCCAGCCCGCGCCAGTCGGACGTCATGGTCGTCGCCGGCACCCTGGTCAACAAAATGGCCGCGCCGCTGCGCAAGGTCTACGACCAGATGGCCGAGCCGCGCTGGGTGATCTCCATGGGTTCCTGTGCCAACGGCGGCGGCTACTACCATTACTCCTACGCGGTCGTGCGCGGTTGCGACCGTGTCGTGCCGGTTGATGTCTATGTGCCCGGCTGCCCGCCGACCGCCGAGGCGCTGATCTACGGCATCGTGCAGCTACAGAAGAAAATCCAGCGTACCAGCTCGATCGTAGGCGCGGCCGCCGATACCCTCCGTGGCGCTGGCCAGGGTGGGGCGGTCATCAAGCGTTCCACGGCCGCCAGCGCGGCCTGAAGATACGGGGAAACGGATTTGAGTGAGCACATCGAGGCTCTTGCGCGTGATGTGGACGCGCAGCTGCAGGGGCGCGGCACCCGTGTCCCGTCGCTGGCGCACGAGCTGACCTACGAAATCCCGGCGGCCTCGCTGCTGGATGCGGCCCGTATCCTGCGCGACCACCCGGCGCTGAAGTTCGACCTGCTGGTGGATGTGACCGCCGTGGACTACCTGCAGTTCCGTGAGGAGCAGTGGGTCACCCAGTCGGCCTCCAACACCGGCTTCAGCCGCGGCCGTTCGCCGGCATCGCGCATGCAGCCGGCCGAGGAGCACGCCATGCCGCCGCGTCCCGCCGCGGGCGCGCGCTTCGCCGTGGTGTACCACCTGCTGTCCGTCGCCAACAACCAGCGCATCCGCCTGCGGGTGAAGTGCGAGAGCGATGAGGACCCGGTGGTCGACTCGGTGGTGCCCCTGTGGGCTTCCGCGAACTGGTTCGAGCGCGAGGTGTTCGACCTGTTCGGCATCATCTTCCGCGGGCACCCGGACCTGCGCCGCATCCTCACGGATTACGGCTTCACCGGCCATCCGTTCCGCAAGGACTTCCCGCTCATCGGCAACGTCGAGGTGCGCTACGACACGGAGCGCAAGCGCGTCGTGTACGAGCCGGTCAGCATCGAGCCGCGCGTGCTGGTGCCCAAGGTGATCCGCGACGACAACCGCTACAACCCGGCGCTCAAGCAGTGAGCCAGATGCAATGAGCGAAATCCGCAATTACACGATGAACTTCGGGCCGCAGCACCCGTCGGCGCACGGCGTGCTGCGCCTGGTGCTGGAGCTGGATGGCGAGACCATCCAGAAGGCCGATCCGCATATCGGGCTGCTCCACCGCGGCACGGAAAAGCTGGCGGAGTCCAAGCCCTTCAACCAGTCCATCGGCTACATGGACCGCCTCGACTACGTGTCGATGATGTGCAACGAGCACGCCTACGTCCTGGCCATCGAAAGCCTGCTGGGCGTCGCGGCGCCGGAGCGTGCGCAGTACATCCGCGTCATGTTCGACGAGATCACGCGCATCCTGAACCACCTCATGTGGATTGGCGCGCACGCGATCGACATCGGCGCCATGACGGTGTTCCTCCTGGCGTTCAAGGAGCGCGAGGAACTGATGGACCTGTACGAGGCGGTGTCCGGCGCGCGCATGCACGCCACGTACTACCGTCCGGGCGGCGTGCACCGCGACCTTCCGGACTCCATGCCGAAGTACCAGGCATCCAAGTGGCGCTCGCAGAAGGACTGCGACCGCATGAACGAGTCCCGCCAGGGCTCGATGCTCGATTTCATCCTGGCATTCACCAGGCGCTTTCCCAAGTGCGTCGACGACTACGAGACGCTGCTGACCGACAACCGCATCTGGAAGCAGCGCACGGTCAACATCGGCGTGGTCACGCCCGAGCGGGCGCTGCAACTGGGCTTCACGGGCCCCATGCTGCGCGGTTCCGGCGTCGAGTGGGACCTGCGCCGCAAGCAGCCGTACGAGGTCTACGACCGCCTGGACTTCGACATCCCGGTGGGCGTCAACGGCGACTGCTATGACCGCTACCTGGTGCGCGTCGCGGAGATGCGCCAGTCCACCCGCATCATCGCGCAGTGCGCCGAGTGGCTGCAGGGGAATCCCGGCCCGGTGATGGCGGACAACACCAAGGTCCGCGCGCCGCGCCGCGTGCAGATGAAAGAGGACATGGAGTCCCTCATCCACCACTTCAAGTTCTTCACGGAAGGGTATTGCGTGCCGGAAGGGGAGACCTATGCCGCCGTGGAGGCGCCCAAGGGCGAACTCGGCGTGTACCTGGTGTCCGACGGCGCGAACAAGCCGTATCGTCTCAAGGTCCGCGCGCCGGGCTTCGTGCATCTGTCGGCCCTCGATGAGATGGTCCGCGGGCACATGCTGGCCGACGTCGTTGCCGTGATCGGCACGCAGGACATCGTATTCGGGGAGGTCGACCGCTGATGACTGCCGCAAGCGGCAATGTGGCGCTGCTGTCAGAGCACACGCGCCAGGAAATCGACCATTGGGTGGCGAAGTTTCCGGAAGGAAGGCAGCGCTCCGCGGTGCTCGCCGCGCTGCGTTTCGCGCAGGAGCAGAACGACGGCCACCTGACCACGGAGCTGATGGACGCCATCGCGGCGTACCTGAATCTCCCGGCGGTACAGGTCTACGAGGTCGCCAGCTTCTACTCCATGTACGAGCTGCATCCCTGCGGCCGTCACCATGTCAGCATCTGCACCAACATCTCCTGCATGTTGCGCGGTGGCAATGAGCTGGTGGCGCATGCCGAGAAGCACCTGGGCATCAAGCTTGGTGAGAGCACCGCGGACGGGCGCATCTTCCTGAAGCGGGAGGAGGAATGCCTGGCCGCCTGCACCGGCGCACCCATGATGATGATCGACCATGTCTTCCATGAGCACCTGACGCCGGAAACGGTCGCCAGGCTGCTGGACGAGCTGAAGTGAGCGTGCGCGGGTATCAAGCATGACCAGCAAGTACGACGACAAGCTGAACCTGAACCTGTTCGAGTCGCTGAAACTCGATCAGCCCTGGGCGCTCGAGACCTACCGCAAGATCGGTGGCTACTCGGCCTGGGAGCGCATCCTGGCGGAAAAAACCCCGCCGGAGAAGGTGATCGAGGAGGTCAAGGCCTCGGGCCTGCGCGGCCGCGGCGGCGCCGGCTTTCCCACCGGCCTGAAGTGGAGCTTCATGCCGCGCAACTCGCCGGGACAGAAGTACGTCGTGTGCAACTCGGACGAGAGCGAGCCCGGGACCTGCCACGACCGTGACATCCTGCGCTACAACCCGCACGCGCTGATCGAGGGCATGGCCATCGGCGGTTACGCCATGGGTGCCACCGTCGGCTACAACTACATCCGTGGCGAGTTCCTGGGCGAGCCGGTGCCGCGTTTCGAGGCGGCGTTGCAGGAAGCCTATGCCGCGGGCCTGCTGGGCAGGAACATCAAGGGGTCGGGTTGGGATTTCGACCTGCACACCTTCGTGGGCGCGGGCGCCTACATCTGCGGCGAGGAAACCGCGCTGCTGGAGTCCCTGGAAGGCAAGCAGGGCAAGCCGCGCTTCAAGCCGCCGTTCCCGGCCAACTTCGGCCTGTACGGCCGGCCCACGACCATCAACAACACCCAGAGCTACGCCTCCGTGCCGGCCATCCTGCGCAAGGGTGCCGCGTGGTTCGCCGGCCTGGGCCCGAAGAATTCCGGCGGCACCAACATTTTCTCGGTGTCCGGCCACGTGGCCAAGCCCGGCAACTACGAGCTGCCGATGGGCATCCCCTTCGCCGACCTGCTGGAACTGGCGGGAGGCATCTGGAAGGGCCGCAAGCTCAAGGCCGTGATCCCCGGTGGTTCCTCGGTGCCGGTGGTGCCGGCCGGGGTCATCATGCAGGCCAGCATGGATTACGACTCCATGAAGAACGCGGGCTCCGCGGTCGGTTCCGCCGCCGTCATCGTGATGGACGACTCCACCTGCATGGTGAGCGTGCTGGAGCGTCTGTCGCGCTTCTACCGCAGCGAGTCCTGCGGCCAGTGCACGCCGTGCCGCGAGGGCACCGGCTGGTTGAACCGCATGCTGGTGCGCATCCTGGCCGGACAGGGCCGCCAGGAGGACCTGGGCCTGCTGCTGGATGTCGCCAACCGCATCGAGGGACATACCATCTGCGCGCTGGGTGATGCCGCCGCGTGGCCGGTGCAGAGCTTCCTCAAGCACTACCGCCACGAGTTTGAATACATGATCGATCACGGTGGCCGCAGCCTGGTCGAGTCCCAGGGTCTGGCCGCCGCCTGACGCACAGGCGAGACGCGTGGACGACAACGCCCGCATAGAGACGCACAATGGCTGAAGAGTTCGTCAACATAGAAGTCAATGGCGTGCCGATGAAGGCACCCAAGGGCGAGATGATCATCCGCGTCACCGACGCGAACAACGTCTACGTCCCGCGCTTCTGCTACCACCACAAGCTGCCCGTGGCGGCCAACTGCCGCATGTGCCTGGTGGAGGTCGAGAAGGCTCCCAAGCCGCTGCCCGCCTGCGCCACACCGGTGGCCGAGGGCATGAAGATCTTCACGCAGTCGCCCAAGGCGACGGGCGCACAGAAGGCGGTGATGGAGTTCCTGCTGATCAACCACCCGCTGGACTGCCCGATCTGCGACCAGGGCGGCGAGTGCGAACTGCAGGACCTCGCCGTGGGCTACGGCCGCGACGACACGCGCTTCAATGAAGGCAAGCGCGTGGTCATGGACGAGACCCTGGGGCCGCTGGTCTCCACCGACCTGACCCGCTGCATCCAGTGCACCCGCTGCATCCGCTTCACGCAGGAGATCGCGGGCATCCAGGAACTGGGCATGGTGGGGCGCGGCGAGAACAGCACGGTGCGCGCCTTCGTCGAGCGCACCGTGGATCACGAACTGTCCGGCAACATCATCGACCTGTGCCCGGTGGGCGCGCTCAATTCCAAGCCGTTCCGCTTCAGCGCCCGCGCCTGGGAGATGATCGCGCACCCGCTGGTGTCGCCGCACGATGGCCTGGGAAG
>Ga0153956_1002777_pt1 | contig 12283 bp, 11 predicted proteins | sample TSFL040MetaG_FD_104704 | JGI IMG/M metagenome (GOLD analysis project Ga0153956, IMG submission 104704) | Attine ant fungus gardens microbial communities from Florida, USA - TSFL040 MetaG | ecosystem: Host-associated > Fungi > Mycelium > Unclassified | place: USA: Florida, Wekiwa Springs...
GAAGCTGGAGATCGATCCGCTTCATGCCGATACCGTGCGGCTGATCTATCAGCTATTCCTCGAAGGCGATGGCGTGAAGGGGCCGATGGGCGTTAAGGCCATCACTTGCTACCTCAACGAACGCCGCATGTTCACCCGCGACGGCGGGCGCTGGGGGCTGGCGCAAATCCACGCCATCCTGACCCGCACCACCTATATCGGTGAGCACAGGTTCAACACCCGCTCGCATAAGGATCGGGAGAAGAAGCCCGAAAGCGAAGTCGCCATCATGGCGGTGCCGCCCCTGATCGAGCGCGAAATCTTCGACGCGGTGCAAGCCCGCTTGAAGTCCCGCAACCCTATAGGACAGTCGCCGGTCAAAAGGCCGGCGACAATTCACAGACATGATCATCACCACATCCCCCATTCATCCCAAGACCATCGTTCGCTGCGGGACCTGCCGTAGCGAGCGCGTCATGCGCGACGCCTGGGCGTGCTGGTCTTACGAACGACAGGAATGGGAATTGGGCCAGGCCTTCGACCATGCCTACTGCGAGGACTGCGAACGGGACTGCACCCTCGAAGAAATAACGGACGATGTCCCGTAACAACCGCCGACTTCAGCTGAATTCGCCTCTGTTCATTGGAGACACCACATGACCACCAAGCTTCCCGACTTCCGGGCCTACACCGTCGTCGAGCGCGACGGCCAGAAACCGGTCTGGATTGATCTCGACGCCGCCTTCCTTCATCAGGACGGGGCCGGCATGAATGTTCTGCTCCAGGCCCACCCGCTCGACGGCAAGATCATCCTGCGGCCGTTCATCAACGATCATGGACATGCAGGTGGCCGATCCCGACCGGGTCATCGCCTTGGCCGGCAATCACGAGGATCTCCTCCTCGCTAGCCTCACGTCCCATGACGCGATCGGCCGCCGGCTCGCCAACAACGGCGGCACCACATTGCGATCTTACGGCGTCACCTCGCCCAAAGACCTCCCTGCCGATCACCTCGCCTGGATCCACAACCTGCCGACTCACCACGACGACGGACAACGGTTCTTCGTCCATGCCGGTATCCGGCCCGGCGTCCCGCTGGATCAACAAACCCGCGACGATCTGCTCTGGATTCGCGAGCCGTCCTGTCATCGACCGCGGACCATGGGCTTTTGGTGATCCACGGACACACGCCTGAGCGGGACGGCAAACCCGACATTCATCTCAACCGGGTCAACCTGGATACCGGTGCGGTCTTCGGCCGGAAGCTTACCGCCGCGGTGTTCACCGACGAGCGGGTACCGGTGGAATTTCTGCAAACAGCATCGCCACAGAGAGCGAACGCGTAAATTGAGATTCCTACCGTTTGTGGGCTCGTGTCGACCGCGAGCCGTCTTACGGAAGGTGCGTCAGACCTGTTCCAAACTGGCTGTTCTCAAACCGGGTGATATCGGTCGGCTTGGTATAAGAGCCATCCTGCGTTGGCGCGACCGGACGCGCGGTCTGCGATATTTTTTGCTGACTGCTCTGAATGGCGACGTTCTGTGCGGCGTTGAGAACCCGTTGATCGACGCAGCGGTTGTCGATCGTCGTCGCGCAGCGGACCTGGGCCGACAACGGCGCGATGCCGAGGGTTAAAGCAGCGATCGATACGGCAATGGTCAATTTGGTGTTCATGAGGCACCTAATTCAATGCAAGCGTCAGGCCGGCGGAGATCATCCATGCCCGCCCGGTCATGTCCGGCACGCCTGTGCCGGGAAACAGCGGAGCATCGGGATGAATGTTCTCGCGCGTCCAGATGTGCTCGAACCGCGCGTTCAATGTCAGCTTCTTGTTGACCGCATATCCGCCGGTGGCGCCGACCGACCAGCGCGTCTTCGCGGGGACAAAAGCGAATGCCGTCGGAACCCAGGCATTGGCGTCGCGATACAGGAAGCTCGCGATCGGTCCAACCGTGATCCCGTTGTCGAAGGCATATTTCAAACCAGTGTTCAAACGCACCAGGTTCGAGTTCGAGTTGAAGGCTTCGGGGATCAGCAGGGTGCCGGTGACATCGGGCACATCGTTGCGATTTGTGTGCAGGAAGTAACCGTCGAGCGTGGCCGACCAGTGGCTGTCGAAGGCATAGCCAAGCCCGCCGGAGATGAGGACATGCGACCCGGCGCGATACTGGGCGATGCCGTCCACCGTCGATTGCGTATCCCAGGAGTAAGCGACCGACCCGTTGGCGGACAACGCGCCTTCCGCGTAAGCCAGCGCCAGGGTGACCGTGCTCTCGTTGCCGTTCTGAACGCGCTGCGACGGCTGTGGCACGAAGATGGCCGGCCCTTCCTTGTTAAACGCGCCGCGGGCCGTGTAGCCGGCCGACAGCGTCATCACCAATGACGTCGACAGCGGAATATTCACACCAATGGTCGGGCCGATGTTGAAGCCTTCACCGTAGGTTTGCAGGTCGACCAGATCAGGGTCCATCCGGGCGAACCGGTCGTTGCCGTACAACGCCGATTTGCCGGTCGGCAGATTCGTCATCACCGACAGGAACGGCTGGAACCCGGTGAACCCGTAGTAGGTCCCGGTCGCAGACAGCTGCGTGTCCACCGGGGTGCTGACGCTGCCTGTTTCGTTCGCCGTCGTCTGCTTTGCGGACACGTAGCCGCCACGCGCGACGAAATCGAGCTTAAAGTCCGGAGATACATTGCCGGACAAAGACAGGCTCATAGGCGCGTAAATCATCGTGCCTCTGCCATTCGCCGCCAACGGCGAATTGCTCGGGAACCCGCGAGTTCCGCTCCACGAGAAATAGCGGACATCGGTTGTGTAATTTAGCGTCCAATTATTGGACTGCTCGGTCACGTTAGCCGCTTTGGTCGGCATGTCTGCCGACTGCGCCGCATGCGTCACGAAACACAATGCGCCGCCCAAAAATAGACGCCCCATCAACGACTTCACTTTGTCCCCCAACCCGCGCGCGGCACCTTTGGGGGCCAAAAGCCCCATCAGGCATCTTGCCGATTGTTAATTTTCTTTAATGGTTCCAATCTCCCAGTCAATTGAAATCCAAAATATGCTCAATTTTTACGTTTTTTTATTTCTGGCGAATCCAAGAAGCCCCCCGTCCCTTGACCCGATCGCGGCGGACGACGGAACGGACCATTTGGGCCAAGCCAAGGTCTTGGACCGGCCACGATGCCGCTTGAACCAGCCCGGTCGTTTTCACAGCGCTCAGGGTCGACAGGCACGTCCGAGATAAAGACAACGGCACTTGCCCGTAAGACGCACCGACAACACCCGAATAGTCAGCCCACCTCAATCATCGGTTGCTTGGCGTTGAATAGCGTGATTATTTTTGTTCAAATTTTTGAAGCGCTAAACTTGGGGGCGAGTATGCGCGCAAAATTTCTAGGGTCTGTTTCAATCGTCGCGCTCTTGTGGACTGCACCGGCTCTCGCACAACAACTCGACACTCAGGTTGAGCAGCAATTCGCAGCTCAGTATTCGCTGAACGCCGGGGATCTCACCGCGGCAACGATCCAGCTTCTGAAGGAGAAGCTGGCCGCCGAGCAGAAAGCCGGGGATGCGCAAAATAGCATTGCGGCAGCGCAGGCGACTATCGACAGCACGGCGCGGCAACTGAACGACGCCAAAGCCGACCAGCAGAAAAAGTATCAAGCGATTCTCGACTCCGGCCTGAAAATCGTGACCGGTGCGGACGGCAAAGTCACGACCGATGCGCAAGCTGCACGCGAATCGGCGATGCGACAAGCGAACGATCTCACGAACCAATACAAAACCGCCTACAACGAAGCGCTCATCGAATGGCAAATCGCGACGAAGAATCCAAGCGCCTATACTCCGCAGCAACGGGCGGAAATCGAATCGCGCATGAACAATGCCTCCGAGCACCAGAGGCAGGCCGAACAGGCGGCGATTCATGTAGCTGAGCAGATCGACAGGCAGGCGCTGACGCTGCTTCAGGATTACAACGGCGCACTCGACAAAACCAAATCGGCGACGACCGCGAACGATCAGGCGAAGTCGGCGCTGACCTCGGCAAACAATGCGGCGACTGTCAGCAAAGCGACGGCGCAAGATGTCAACGTTCTGCTGCAGGCGCGAGCCATCGCCGATTCCGACGCCAAAAAAGCGCGGGACGATGTGGCGCGCACCGCTGCGGCCGCTGGCAAGTTCCCGCCGGTTTCCGTCCTCGGCACAGTCGGCGGCGCAACCAATCTCAACGTCATCAACCTGGCCGATACGCTCGCGAACGGGACGATCAGAGTTTCGGATCTCACGCCGGAACAGAAATCCGCCATCGTCGCTCAAGGTGGCGGCAACATCGTCGCCCAAGGCGCCGGAAATATCCGGATCGCAGATTTGACGCCTGCCATGCTGCTGGGGATTGTCGCGCAGGGCGGCGGCAATATTGTTGCTCAGGGTGCGGGAAATATCGTCGCGCAAGGTGGCGGGAATATCGTTGCACAAGGCGGCGGCAACATCGTCGCGCAGGGTGCCGGAAATATCGTGGCGCAGGGCGCCGGCAATCTTGCCCAACTGGCGGCCGCGCTCGGCATTGTTGCGCAAGGCGCTGGCAACATCGTGGCTCAAGGTGCCGGCAACATCGTTGCCCAGGGCGCCGGCAATATTGTCGCGCAGGGCGCGGGAAATCTCGGACAGATTGCGACCGCCGCGCTCGCCAATGCGAAGGAAGCGCAAACAGCGCTGCTGACCGCGGGGCTGGCGAATTCGCTCATCACCAACGACGGCGCGTCTTTGATCGGCCGCCAAGTCGCCCAAGGTCTCATCACCAACGATGGCGGATCCCTCATCACAAATGATGGCGGTTCACTCATCACCAATGACGGCGGATCACTCGCGGGAAAAACCGCCGCGCAACTGGCCGCCTCCGCCGCCAGCCTGATCGACAACGCCAAGGTCGCATCGTTTATCAGCACCAACGGCGGCGGCATCGTCGCGCAGGGCGCCGGCAACATCGTCGCGCAAGGCGCCGGTAATATCGTGGCTCAGGGTGCGGGCAACGTACTACCATCCGCCGGCGGCATCCGTGCATTCCAAGGAACAACTGAATTCGCCCCAACGCCGCCCTCGCCTCAAGTGAATACGGTGGCCGCGCCAACCGCGCCGATCTCCGCCCCGGCAGGCGGCGGCTTCAAGCACGATACGACGATTTCAGTGAGCGGCTCCTACGTCGATCAGAAGACCGGCAACATCGTTTCGACAAATGACAAGCCGATCGCGGTCGCAACCGCCGCGCCGGCAGCGCCGGCAGCGCCGGCAACCGCAACCACGGTTGTGCCTGCGGCTGCAACCCGTCCCTACGATGCCAACGACTGGACCACATGGCCGCAGAAGAACGTTCAAGAGTTCATGCGGCCGGGAACAACCGTGGAGCAGTTCAAAACATCGGCTGAGAAAGATCTCGCCAGCTACAAATACAGTCTGGCCGCGCTATCGACCCACAGCACCCTGACGCCAACCCAGCAAAGCCAGAAAGCCGGCCTCGAAGCGCAGATTCAGTCGCTCGAATTCCAGATCGACTCGGCCAACCGCGCACTCGGCCTGCCTTCGGCTGCTTCGGCATCGAATTCGGCTTCCACGTCCTCTGGTACTGCTGTGGTTGCGGCGCCGGCAGCGCCCGCTGTTCCCGTCATGTCGGCTGCCGCGATCGCGGCGACGGTGCCTCTAAAAACCACTCTGGCCGAGGCGCAAACGCAGGTCGATAACCGACTACAGCAGATCGCGAGCGCAAATCAGGGCCTTGCCGAGCTCCAGGCTCAACGCGCCAAGACGACAGATCCAACGGCGCTCAAAGGCATCGACGTCGCGATCTCATCGGCCAAATTCCAGATCGACGTCATGCAGCAGTCGCTCGATCGCGAGAACAAGCAGATCGCGACTCTGCAGGCGGCGAGCCAGCCGGCAGCGTCTGCAAATCCGGCGGCAACACCAGCGGCGGCCATCGCGGCCGAGCCGGTCAAACTATCGGCGGACCAGAATACGGCGATCCAGAAAGCGTTGCGGACGATCCCCGGAAAACTCTCAGCGACGGAGAGAAAACAATTCGACAATCTTGGAATGCTTGCGGATCGTGCCGCCAGCAAAGGACTTTCCGCGAGTGAAGCTGGAGCTTTGAAGAACGGGATAACGACGTTGCTTGCGCGCCATCCGCAGGCGGCGAAGCGTTATCATCTCGATCAGGTGAATGCAGGAGTGTCCGCGAGCGGAGCGACCGACAACTCCGCGAAGCCCACTCAAGCGTCCCTTCCGATACGACCGGCCGATGCACCAACCGCCGCCGCACCGACGCCATCTCGCGACCGGCCACACCCGGTGTCACCGCCGGATGTGAAGAGGGCGGTTGCGCCGCCAGCCGCGCCGATCGCAAAACCCGACAAGCCGCATCACGCTCCGGTCGCACACGCACCAAATCCGCAACGTCCCGTGAAGCCAGACGTTGCAACTCGCGCGCCCGTTACGGCACCGAACGCCGCGCCGCATCGCAGAGTACCCGAAACCGCGAGGCCGCCGGTCGCACCGAAACCGGTCGCAACGGCCCGGCCCGCGCCTGCTCCGAAGGTGACGGCGCCGACTCCGCCAAAGCCGGTCATCCCCGCGCCGACGGTCACGCCGCCGCGACGGTGATCCTGACCGACCCATTACGACGACGGACAACGATTCTTCGTCCACGCCGGCATCCGGCCCGACATCCCGCTGGACCAACAAACCCGCGAGGACATGCTCTGGATTCGCGAACCGTTCCTATCCGGCGATGCGGACCACGGCCGCCTCATCGTGCACGGACACACGCCACAGCGGGACGGCAAACCCGACATTCATCCCAACCGGGTCAACCTCGATACCGGCGCGGTCTTCGGCCGGAAGCTCACCGCCGCGGCGTTCACCCACGACGAGCGGATGCCGGTGGAATTCCTTCAAGTCTGAAAGCTGGGGTCTATTTAGGCCGGCGACCGCTTTTTAACGGCTCCCCCTCGGGCTCGATCAAAAGTTCCAACATATCGGCAGTCGGCGCCTGAAGCCCCACGGGCAATATTGGGCTGCAGATTTGACTCGGAGCCACTCAGATTATATATATGAGTGATCGATCACTCATGTCGCCGTTATGACAATTAACCCATTGGCCATGGAACTACCATTCCGACGCGCGATGCGGCGAATGGCAGCAACGGCGTCAATTATTACGACTAGGCATGGCTCAACGAATTACGGCATGACAGCAACATCGGTAACGGCGTTATCGATGTCTCCACCGAGTCTCATCGTTGCTATCAACCAAAGCGCTTCAATCCATGAGCCCCTGCTCAAGGCGAGTGCGTTCTGGGTGAATCTACTGTCTGACGAGCACGATACCGAACTTTCGGTCTTCAGCGGAAAACTCAAAGGTCCAGAGCGATTTCAGCACGGGAAATGGCTGGATCGACATGACATTCCGTGCCTGGCCGACGCTCAAGCGAGCATTTATTGCGAAGTCGCGAAGACGATACCCTTTGCAACTCATACGATTTTCATTGGCAATGTGGTCGAGGCGCAGGCGCGGGAAAGCGTCAATCCGCTGATCTATCTCGACGGAAAAATTTTGTCGCCCGCTGAACGTCTCATGTCATCCATGATTCAAAGCGACTGATTAGTGGAATCCTGGAAGACCATGGCCCGACTGCCCCGAGATTTGATAGTGCGATACGGCCATCAGAACACACCTATTTCTTTGATCTTTCTCCATCCGGGAATGGGTGCGAAAGAAACTTGGGGCCGCTTTCCTGAACTGCTTTGTCAGAAGCTCGCAACATCTGGCTTAGCCTATACGAGGCCGGAATATGAAAAGCGGGACGGCACCGTTCACCTTCCGCTCGATTTCATGAAACGGGAGGCAAACCGCCTTGAAGCAATCCTGTCGGACCTGCGAATAGAGAAACCTATTCTAATCGGTAGTAGCGACGGTGCCAGCATCGCACTTGAGTTCGCGGCTGCGTTTCCGAACCGCGCGCGATGCGTAGTTTCTATGGCTGCTCACGTCAACATCGACCCTATCGTGGTCTCGGCTCTCACCCGCCTTCGCAACGAAACCCTGGCAAATCCCACGCCAAATTGGCTGATATCTCAATTCGGCGAGGATGCCATTCCGACGGCGATGGCCTGGTGTGATACGTGGACAGCGCTTGTCGCCGAATCTTGGTCGATGGAAGAACAACTATCTAAAATTGACTGTCCGGTCCTGGCAATGCAAGGCACGGAAGACAAGAATGGCCACATCGATCAGCTCCATTCAATCACCGCACGAATTCGCGATTGCGAGACTTCGGTATTGCGAGGATTGGGGCATTTTCCATATCGGGAAGAGCCGGAACACATCGCCGACAGTATCGCTGTGTATTTAAGACGAAAAATAGCTTGACACTCCTGACAAAATCTATCGCCGCGATCGCGCCAGCATGAAGGTTAGAGCTATAACACAAGTTCTAATCGGTCATATCGACGGCGAGTAGCGGCGTCGAAGACATCAAAACCCCGCAAAGCCGATCACCTTCACCTGCCTATTGGAGATGGCGCGCTTCTTTTTTTTGGCCGCCGCGAAAGCTGATCGTCTGTGAAACCCGCCAGTCAGCAGTTTCCGCCCTCCCGCTTTCGAATGCACATATTCAATCCCAACATTTGCAGCAGCGGAGCTCAGAATAAAGCATTTAGTTTACGCGACAGATCACCCCTATCGTCGTGGAAACCCACGATGAATCCAATCCAAGCCGTAGTACATTCCTCAATCGAATGATGAGAATGTACTTTCAAAGCGACGACTAAACATCCAATCCCAGGGATAATACTACAGCGCATAGACCACTGTTCTTGTGCGCGTATAAGCCTCGACACCTTCCGCTCCTTTTTCGAGACCCCAACCGCTCTGCTTCAAACCGCCGAACGGTAGCGCGATGTCCATCGACTTACCGTTCACCCACACGCTGCCGAAATCCAACCGACGGGTGAGCGTTTGAGCTGACGTCAGATCCTGGGTCCAGACTTGGGCCGTCAGTCCATAGTGCGAATTGTTAGCGATTTCGATCGCCTCGCCGATATCGTCAAACGCTATGAGCGATATCACCGGACCAAAAATCTCGTGTTTGTTGATCGACATGTCTGGCGTGCTCTGGTGAATGACGGTCGGTTTCACCAGATAGCCTTCCTGACCGATGCGCGATCCGCCGGTTGCGATGCTGGCCCCTTCCCCGACCGCTGTGTCGATGTAGCCGAGAACCGTCTTCATTTGTGCTTCTGAAACAACGGGACCCATCTCGGTGCTCACATCCAGCCCCGGCCCGACGCGCAGTGCTTCCGCGCCGGCGATCAGGCCGTCGGCGATCTGATTTAAAACGCGCTTATGAACCAAGGCACGCGATGGCGCCGTGCAGACTTGTCCCGAATTTGCAAAGGCTCCTTGCACAATGCCGGGAATCGCCTTGCTCATGTCGGCATCGGGCATGACGATCGTCGGATTCTTGCCGCCAAGCTCGAGAGTGACGCGCTTCAGATTCCCTGCCGATGCACGGATAATGCTCTTGCCAACAGCGGTGCTACCGGTGAAAGCGACCTTGTCTATCTCTGGGTGCTCGGCGATCGCAGCGCCCGCCCCTGCGCCGAAGCCCGGCACGATATTAACGACACCCGCCGGAAAACCGGCCTCCATGATCAATTCACCAAGCCGTAGCGTGGACAGTGGTGTGTTCTCCGCAGGCTTAAGCACGACAGTGCAGCCCACCGCTAGCGCAGGGGCCAGTTTCCATGCCGCCATGGCGAGCGGAAAATTCCACGGCACGATCTGTCCAACCACACCGATCGGCTCCTTTACCGTGTAGCTATGGAATTGCCCGGGCGCGCCGATCGGAATCGTCGAACCGGCAATCTTGGTTGCCCAACCGGCCATGTATCGAAATGTCTCTGCGCTGACCGGCACATCACCGCCGCGCGACACCTTCAGTGGCTTACCCTGGTCGAGCGTCTCGAGTTGAGCGAGCTCATCCGCGTTCTCCATGATGAGATCCGCGAGCCGCCAGAGCAGCTTTGCCCGGTCCGAGCCGGTGGCCTTGCTCCAGGGTCCGCTGATGAATGCGCGACGCGCGGCACGCACAGCCTGATCGACATCTTGCGCGACCGCACATGCCACTGTCGCGAGCTTACTGCCGTCTGCCGGATTGTAGGTATCGAAGGTCGTGCCGTCTTGCGCGGGCGTCCACACGCCATCAATCAACAGAAAATGGTCCTTGGCGAGAAATTCCTGAACAGATGGCAAGACCTTCATTGCGTTCCTCTCAAACAACGACAACGGCGTTGTCGTCTTCTCATGCAGAATAGCGGGGGGACATGGCAGCCTTAACATCGGACCGCCCGCGAGCTCGTCGATTACTCCGAGCGCAACGGGCGCAGGCTCTCGATGTGCTCGGCTAAGGCAAGCACGCGCCGGTCTTCTCCATGGCGCCCGATGACTTGAATCGAAACCGGCATCCCGGCCTCGCCGACGCCGAAGGGAACGGAAGCGACCGGATTACCAGCCAGATTCCAAATCGAAATGCCCGGGTAGCGTGGCCCGAGCCCCGATTCAGCGATGGTCGCAGGCTGGATCGGAGCTTCAGGACAACAGGGCGTCAAAAGGAAATCGAATGGCTGGAACCACTCCAACATCCGCGTTCGATAGGCCTCGCTTGCGTCAAGCACTTTGCGATACTGCCATGCCTTGACGTGGCGACCGTCGCTGTGGATCGGATAGGCATATTCAGTCAGATCCTTCGAATGTTTCTCGAAGAAGTTCGGTATCATTCGCTCAGCAGCGCAATACTGGTCGCCGGAGAACGCCCACGGCCCGTCATCCACATTCCCCGGCACATCGAAGATCGGAAGGGCCGGCGCCTCTTCAACGGTGACCCCCGCCATCTGCAACGCAGCAAGAGCGTTTTTCAACGCTTGGCCATAATCTACCCCGTCGGCACGGTAGACGATCCTCGCCTTGTCCAGAGACACTGAATCGTCTGACCAGGCATCACGCCGGCTATTCCAGAGCGCAATGTTGCGAACCATCCCCTGCATCGTGATAGCCGCGTCGCGCGCCGTGCTGCTAACGACGCCGATATGCGAGCGGGTCGGCGATGCCCGCCACCGCTGTGTAAAAGGAATGATGCCGAAGCTTGGTTTGATTCCGAATATCCCGCAGAACGAAGCTGGAATCCGGATTGAGCCCGCAGAGTCGGTTCCAATGGATACAGGCACTAAACCTGCCGCGACACTGGCGGCTGATCCGCCGCTCGAGCCGCCGGCGGTCCGCGTTTTATCGAGCGGATTAACCGTCGGCGGCGACAGCCGGTTGATGCAGTAGGTCGACAACGCAAATTCGGACGTATTGGTTTTGGCGACGACGAGCGCTCCCGCCGCTCGAAGCGCCGTCACGGCGGCCGAATCCGGGCACAAATTGTTCTTGAACGGCAGCGAACCGTAGGTCGTCGGCATGCCCGCTGCCTCCAGCGTGTCCTTGACCGTCACCGGGATTCCGCAAAGCGGCTTTGCTGCGTCACCGCCCGGATGGCTCATCCAGAACTGCTCCGCCTCGCGCGCGGCACGCATGCTGCCTTCCGGGTCCATAGCCAGGACAGAGTGGATATCCTTGTCGACGCTCGATACGCGATCGAAGAAATCCCTGACGACGTCGACCGGGGATATTTCGCGCCGCTGATAAAGCCGTATTAATTTCTCGACGGAGAGCAAGGACAGATTATCGGGGGAGGTCTTTGCCATTTTATCAATCGCCAGTCTGGCTATCACGAATGATTTGCGAGAAAAGTTCGTGCAGGTCGCTCCGCACAATCTTCCCGCTCGGATTGCGAGGAATTTCTTCGAGAAAGACGTATTTGCGCGGACGCTTGAAATTTTCCAATGCGCTACATTTGCAGAAGGCGTCGAGCACGTCTTCCGTCAACGAAGGCTCCGAGCGCACAATGAAGGCGGTGACCTGCTGTCCCCAGTCCGGGACCGGCGTGCCGATCACCGCAACGTCGGCCACGCCGGGATGCGACCCCAATACGGTTTCGACCTCAACCGGCTGGATGTTCTCGCCACCGCTGACGAACATGTCGTCGAGGCGGCCGAGAAAGTTATAGTTTCTGCCGGCGTCGCGCCTGAACAGATCGCCCGTATAAAACCAGCCGTCGCGAACTCTTTCGGCTGTCTTGGTGGCGGCGCCCTCACCCCAGTAGCCAGAGAAGATGCCAGGATTGTCCATGTCGACGATCAACTCGC
>Ga0153956_1002778_pt1 | contig 12279 bp, 15 predicted proteins | sample TSFL040MetaG_FD_104704 | JGI IMG/M metagenome (GOLD analysis project Ga0153956, IMG submission 104704) | Attine ant fungus gardens microbial communities from Florida, USA - TSFL040 MetaG | ecosystem: Host-associated > Fungi > Mycelium > Unclassified | place: USA: Florida, Wekiwa Springs...
CCGTCACCGCGCGGCGGTTCTGCGACCAGCAGGAGATGTCGTTACAGACCGCGACCGGGCGCTCCTTGCCGTAGGAGATCGTCCGCATGCGCTGCGCCGACACGCCGCGCGAAACCAGATAGTCGCGGGCCGCCTGCGCGCGGCGCGCGCCGAGCGCGATGTTGTATTCGCGCGTGCCGCGCTCGTCGGCGTGGCCTTCGATCGTGAACGTATAGCGGCTGTACTGGTTGAGCCACGTCGCCTGCTTGTCCAGCGTCGCGCGCGCCTGGGAATTCAATTCCGAGGAATCGCTGTCGAAGAAGACGCGATCGCCGACATTGACGACGAAGTCCTGCGCGCTGCCCGGCACGGAGGCCGAGCCGTTAACGTCGGGATTGTTCGCGCTGTTGTTCGCGCATGCGGCGAGTAACAGCGCCGAGGCGATCAGGACCGCGAACTGCGTTCCCCGAAACAGCCGAGTGAAATGGACCATAGCCGGTGGCTCCCCTTTAAATCCGCATCGGAATTGGGGCCGATCTAACCGTGCCAGGGTTAATCGAATGCTTCATTTACCTTGATGGAACCTTGGCGAGATGCGGAAAATCTTAGCTTTCTCGCTCGTCGGCCCGAAAAGCGAAAAGCATGGTTAATAATGATTGAACGGACCATCGTTCGGCAAAGCGGCCATATCAAGGCCGCATGCCGAACGGCTCAGGACAGAAGCGGCGACCATGCCGGATCGGACGCATAGCCCGGCGTCGGCACGCGCTGCTCGTTATAGCCGGTGAGATCGATCGAATAGAGCTGCGGTCCCGCGTTGCCGCCCGGATCGCGGAAGAACATCAGCACGCGGCCGTTCGGCGCCCAGGTCGGCCCCTCGTTGTGATAGCCCTCGGTCAGGATGCGTTCGCCCGATCCGTCGATCTTCATCACGCCGATGCCGAAGCTGCCGCTCGTCTGCTTGGTGAAGGCGATCACGTCGCCGCGCGGCGACCACACCGGCGTCGAATAGCTTCCCTGCCCGAACGAAATGCGCTTCTGGTTGGAGCCGTCGGCGTTCATCATGAAGATCTGCTGGCTGTTGCCGCGATCCGACTCGAACACGACCTGCCGCCCGTCCGGCGAATAGGACGGCGACGTGTCGATCGCCGCCGTGTCGGTGAGCCGCGTCGTGCGGCGCGAGCGCAGGTCCATCACGTAGATGTTGGAGTTCGCTTCCTTCTGCAGGCTGAAGATGATGCGCTGGCCTTCCGGCGAGAAGCGCGGCGCGAAGCTCATGCCGGGGAAGTTGCCGATCACCTCGCGCTGGCCGGTTTCGACGTTCATCAGCAGCACCTGCGGCTCGGCGGAGCCGTAGGACATGAAGGTGATTTCCTGGCTCGACGGGTTGAACCGCGGCGTCAGCACGAGATTCTGCCCGTTCGTGAGATAACGGACATTCGCGCCGTCCTGATCCATGATCGCGAGCTTCTTGACGCGCCGCTCGCGCGCGCCGCCTTCGGAAATGAACACGATCTTGGTGTCGAAATATCCCTTGTCGCCGGTGATGCGCTGGTAGATCGCATCCGAGATGATGTGCCCGATGCGGCGGACCTGTTCGGGCTGGGTGAAATACTGCTGGCCGTAAAGCTGCTGGCCGGCGAAGACGTCCCACAGCCGGAATTCCGTGCGGAAGCGCCCGTCGCCTTCGCGCGAAACGCGTCCGACCACGAGCGCCTGCGCGTTGATCGCGCGCCAGTCCTGAAACCGGGGAGCCGCGTCGAACACCGGATTGCGGTCGATGAACGCCGCCGGATCGAGCGGCTGGAAAAGCCCCGACCGCTTCAGGTTGTTCGTGATGACGGAAGTGAGAAGCCTGCCCACGTCGGCGCCGCCGCCCTGGCCGCCGCCGAATTCGGGGATCGCGATCGGAATCGGCTGCGGCGTGCCCTGCGTCACGTCGAGCCGCAACACCGCCTGCGCGCCGCGCGGGAACAGCAGCGATCCCGCGGCCGCGCCGCCTGCGGCGGCGAGCAAAGTGCGGCGGGACAAATTGCGCTTGAGGTCGAATCCGGAAATCATCTTCGGCATAAGCAAAATTCTCTTTCTGATTAACCGCCCAACATTTCGGTCGGGTCGAAATTGATCTCCATGTCCCGCCACTGGTCGTAATGGTCGGGATTGAGCATCGTGAAAGGCTGGCAGCTCAGGATCGCGCGCTTGGCGCTGTCGGCCATCGCGGGGCCGAGCGCGGAGGGAGGACCGGCGACGGTTTCGGGCGTCGCGGCCACCGTGCCGTCGCGGCGGAACTGGACGCGGATCACGACCTGCAGCTTGCCCGCGTCCGCGATGCCCGCCGGCGGATTCCAGCACTGCGCGAGACGGCGGCGCAAGGCATCGATCTCGGTCTGCGAGAGGGCCGCCGCCTGTCCGTTCACGTAACCCGGCGCCGGCGTCCGGTTCGGCTGCTGCTGCGCGGCGACTTCATGCCGCTGCGGCGAGCGCCGGTCGAGCAGCGCCGCGATCTTGTTCGGGTCGAACTCGTGCTTGGTCGGCGCCGCCTTCATCTTCGTCGGCGCGGTCTTGGCCTGCTCCTTCGGCTTCTCCGGTTTCTTCTTCGGCGGCTCGGGTTTCTTGTTGAGCGCTTCCTTGGCCGGCTCCGGCTTGGTCTCCTGCTTTTCTTCCGGCTTCGCCGCTTCCTTCTTCGTCTCTTCGGAAGGCGGAGGAGGCGCCGAGGCCTGCTTGACCTCCGGCTGCTTCGAGACCTTGTCGACCAGTTCTTTCAGTTCCTTCGGATCGGCCTGCTTCTCGACCAGCGGCTTCGGATCGTTCTTCGGCGTCTTGGCGCCTGCCTTGTTCTGGGTGATGTCGGAGATCGGCACGATGTCGACCGCCATCGACTCGATCGGGTGCGATTCCAGCGGCTTCGGCGTGAACCAAAGCAGTCCCCAGCCGAGGATGACGGCGTGGGCGACGGAGGAAACTGCGAGTCCCGGGCGGACTTCCATCGGATTGCTACTGTTCGGTTTCCGTAATCAACGCGACCTTGCGATAGCCCGCCTGCGACAGGCGGCCCATCACCTTCATCACCGTGCCGTAGTCCACGCGCTTGTCGCCGCGCACATAGATGCGCTCGTCCATGCCGCCGTTGCGGGCTTTGACGATCGCTTCCAGCTTCGGCAGCAATTCGTCCATCTTGATCTCGCTGTTCATGAGATAGACTTCGCCCTTCTCGTTCACCGAAACCTGCAGCGGCTCCTTGTCGACATCGAGGGCCTTGGCTTCCGTCTTCGGCAGATCGAGCGGCACGCCGGCGGTCAAGAGCGGCGCCGCCACCATGAAGATGATGAGCAGCACCAGCATCACGTCCACCATCGGCGTGACGTTGATCTCGCTCATTACATGCGCGCGGCGAAGCCGGCTTCTGCGGCTCTGCCATGCACCCTTGCCTGCTGCGTTCGCGGCCATGTCTCTTCCCTACTGCCGGAGCCTCAGGAGCGCTCGTCCACCTGGCGCGACAGGATCGCCGAGAACTCGTCGGCGAAGCCTTCCAGGCGCTGGGCGATACGGCTCACTTGGCTCGAAAACTTGTTATAGAAAATCGTCGCCGGTATGGCGGCCACGAGGCCCAAAGCCGTGGCAAACAGGGCTTCCGCGATGCCCGGCGCGACCACCGCGAGGCTCGTATTCTTCGAAGCCGCGATCGACTGGAAGCTCGTCATGATGCCCCAGACGGTGCCGAACAGGCCGACGAAAGGGCCGGCGGAACCGACGGTCGCGAGCACGAGAAGCCTGCGCTCCAGCCGCTCGATCTCGCGCGAAATGGTCACGTCCATCACCTTCTCGACGCGCTCGGTGAGGCCGGTGAGCGTCTTCGCGCCGCTCTCGTAGGTGCGCTTCCATTCGCGCATCGCGGCCACGAACAGCGCCGCGATGGCATGGTTCGGGCGCGAGGAAAGCTGCTGGTAAAGATCCTCGAGATTCTGCCCCGACCAGAACACCTGCTCGAACCGGTCGATCGCGCGCTGCGTGCGCGCGTAAAGAATGGTCTTGTCGACGACGATCGCCCACACCCAGACCGAGGCGACCATCAGGCCGATCATGACGATCTTCACGACGATATGCGCCTGCATGAAAAGCGCCCACAGCGACACAGTGGCGACGGGCGCGACAGGCGCGATGTCAGAAGGATTCATTTATTCGTCCTTGTAAATCGTCTCGGGCGTCTCGAGCCGATGGCCCGGCAGCCCGCTTTGCTGATGGAAGATGGTTTCGGCGATTGTCCTGCACCGGCGATACATCGGTATGACTCGGTATGACCTGGCAATGCGGCTGGGCCGGCGCCTGCCCCATCGGTTCAATACGGCAGGGATTCTGTCCAAACTTGGGCATATCCCGCGTATCGGGCGGCTATAAAGAGCGCCTGACGTGGTTAATGTCCAGTTAGCAATCAGCCTGCGGAATAGAGTTCCGCGTCCGCGCCCATCGCCTTTCGCAGGGGTTCCGGGATCCGGCGGGGTTTCCCCTCGGAAACGAAGGCCACCCGCACCTCGGCCTCGACCAGCACTTCCCCGCCCCGCAGCACTTTCTGGTGGATCGAGATCGAGGCCCCCGACACTTCCTTGGAGAGGCTCCGGATTTCGAGCAGGTCGTCCATGTAGGCCGGCCGGAGATAGTCGATCTTCATCGAGCGGACGACGAAGGCGAAGCTCGGCGCCTCCTTCTCCGTCGCCTCGAACAGCGCCCGATGATCGGCCCCCACGAGCCGGAGATAGTTCGTGCGGCCCCGCTCCATGAACCGCAGATAGTTCGCGTGATAGACGATGCCGCTGAAATCGGTGTCTTCATAATAGACGCGCACCTGCATCGTGTGGCCGCCCTCGATGAGGCTGCCTGCAAGTTCGGTTGAAGTGTCCTGGCCGGGCTTCGGTCTGTTCACGCGTCGTCACCTTGATCGAACAGCGGTATTTGTGACGCATCGCGCGCGGGTTCGGCAAGACCGAGATGCTTGAACGCATGCGAGGTGAGCATTCGCCCGCGCGGCGTGCGCTGCACGAGACCCTTCTGGATCAAATACGGCTCGATGATGTCCTCGATGGCGTCGCGCGGCTCGGAGAGCGCCGCCGAGATCGTCTCGACGCCGACCGGCCCGCCGCCATAGTGCCTCGCGATCAGCGTGAGATAACGGCGATCCATCGCGTCGAGGCCCGCGCCGTCGACCTCCAGCGCGCCGAGCGCGCGGTCGGCGCTGTCGCGGTCGACCGATGGCTTCCCCTCCACCATCGCGAAATCGCGCACGCGCTTCAGGAGGCGGCCCGCGATGCGCGGCGTGCCGCGCGCGCGTTTCGCGATTTCCTGCGCGCCGTCGGGCGTGATGGAGAGATTCAGAAGCCGCGCGCCGCGCTTCACGATCGTCTCCAGTTCCTTCACTTCATAGAAGCCGAGCCGCACCGGAATGCCGAAACGGTCGCGCAGCGGCGTCGTCAGCAATCCCGAGCGCGTCGTCGCGCCGACCAGCGTGAAGCGCGAAAGGTCGATCTTCACCGAGCGCGCCGCCGGCCCCTCGCCGATGATGAGATCGAGCTGGTAATCTTCCATCGCCGGATAGAGCACCTCCTCGATCGCCGGATTGAGCCGGTGGATTTCGTCGATGAAGAGAACGTCGCGATCCTCGAGGTTGGTGAGCAGCGCCGCGAGATCGCCCGCTTTCGCGATCACCGGGCCGGACGTCGCGCGGAAATTGACGCCCAGCTCGCGCGCGACGATCTGCGCGAGCGTCGTCTTGCCGAGGCCCGGCGGGCCGACGAGCAGCACGTGATCGAGCGCTTCCTTGCGCACCTTCGCCGCCTCGATGAACACTTTGAGATTGGCGCAGGCTTTTTCCTGGCCGATGAATTCGGAAAGCTGCTGCGGCCGCAGCGAGCCCTCGGCGAGGTCTTCCTCGCGGCGCTCCGGGGAAACGACGCTGCGGCTCATCGCGCGAGTTCCTTGAGGCCGTGACGAATGAGTTCTTCCGTCTTCGCCTGATCGCCCGCCGAACGCACGGCGGCGGCCACCGCCGCGCTCGCCTGAATTTCCCCGTAGCCGAGATTAATGAGCGCGGAAACCGCTTCGCTCACCGGCGTCGAACTGCGACGCTCGGCAAGATCGTCCTGCATCTGCACCACCGCCGGATCGACACTCGCGAAAGCGGGCGCCTTGTCTTTCAACTCAAGCACGAGGCGCTGCGCAAGCTTCGGCCCGACGCCCGGCGTGCGCGCGATCGCCGCCTTGTCGCCGAGCGCGATGGCGTTGGCGAGATCGGAAACTTTCAACGTACCGAGGATCGCCAGCGCCACGCGCGCGCCGACGCCCTGCACGCCGGTGAGGATCCGGAACCATTCGCGCTCGAGATCGGATGCGAAGCCGTAAAGCCGGATCTGGTCTTCGCGCACCCACGTCTCGATCGCGATCGTCGCGGCTTCCCCCGGCGAAGGCAGCGATTGCAGCGTGCGCGCCGAGCAATGCACGAGATAGCCGACGCCGTGGACGTCGATCACAACCGTGTCGTCGCCATAGGAATCGATCACGCCGCGCAGCTTGCCGATCATGCGCGCGCCCCCGCGGCGATCCGGAGCGTCACGCTCGTGCGGTGATGCGCATGCGTGATCGCGAGCGCCAGCGCATCGCAGGCATCGTCCGTTTCCGGTTCCGCCTTCGGCAGCAGAATCCCGATCATCTTGCGCACCTGCAGTTTCTCCGCGCGCCCCGCGCCGACCACCGATTTCTTCACGAGGTTCGGCGCGTATTCCGCGACCGCCAGCCCCGCCTGCGCGGGCGCAAGCAGCACGATCCCGCGCGCCTGCCCGAGCTTCAGCGCCGAGCGCGGATCCGCGTTGACGAAGGTTTCCTCCACCGCCGCCTCTTGCGGAAGATAGGACGCGATCACCGCGGCAAGCCCCGCATGCAGCGCCGCGAGCCGCGCGGCGAGCGCCGCGCGCTCGTCCGTCTCGACCGAACCGCAGGCGACATAAGCGAGCCGGTTGCCGTGGCAGTCCACGACCCCCCAGCCCGTGCGGCGGAGGCCGGGATCGAGCCCAAGAATGCGAATCGCCCCGATGGCCATGGCCCTCCATAGCGCGGAGAAGCCGCGAAGTCCCCTAGCTTCGGGAACGCTCCCGAAGCGCCAGAATGCCGCTTGCGAGCACGACGCCAATGCCGGTCAGCACGACGCCCGCGACCGCCCAGCGGTCCGGCCATTCGCCGAGCACGGGGATCGCGAGCAGCGTCGCCGCCACCGGCACCAGCGCGACGAAAGCCGCGGACCTCGACGCGCCCAGCCGGCGCACCCCTTCGCTGAAGGTCACGAGCGCGACGAGGTTCGACAGTATGCCTTGCATGAACGCCTGAAACAGCAGTTCGTGCAGATGACCGCTGCGGGCGAGCTCCAGCGCCGGCATGAAACTGAACGGCAATATGACGAGGCACGACCAGAACGCCACCAGCGCCGTCACTTCCACCGGCGTGAGGCCGCTCTGCCGGAAACCCAGCGTGTAGCCCGAGTAATTGAGCGCGGTGAGCAGGAACAGCACGTGCCCGAAATTGACGTTCGCGTCGCCGCTGAAGATGCCGTGTTGCGCGATGGATAAAACGCCGAGCACCGTGCACGCGAGCCCGAGCATGCGCTGCGCCCCGAAGACTTCATGGAACAGGAACGCCGAAAGGATCGCGACGAAGACCGGCAGCGTGCCGGGCACGAGCGCCGCGAAATCCGCAGAGGGCGCGTATTTCAATCCCGTCGATGCGAGGAAGATGTGCGGCAGGCCCGCGCCCAGCACGCAGAAGAACAGCGCGGCTTTGCTGCCCTTTCCGAACACGCCGATCCGCCAGACCACCGGCAGCAATACGATGGCCGGCACGAACATCCGCATCAGCGCGATCACTTCGGGCGGCAACGCGTGCTGCACGCCCTGCCGCGTGTAGACGATCCACGCGCTCCAGATCAGCACCGTGACGGCGAGCGCCACGTAGCCGATGAGGGCGGACTTCTTTTCGGGGCTCACGCCGCTTACGCGCTCAGCTTCTGCAGCAGCGCGTCGGAAATCTCGAAATTGGCGTAGACGTTCTGCACGTCGTCGTTGTCCTCGAGCGCCTCGATCAGCTTGAGGATCTTCTCGCCGGTTTCGTCGTCGACCGCGGTCTGGTTCTGCGGCCGCCATACGAGGCCCGATTTCTTCGGCTCGCCGAATTTCGCTTCCAGGTTCTTCGCGACCTCGTGCAGCGTCTCCTTGCTCGCGATGATGTCGTGCCCGCCCGCGGACGAAACGACGTCTTCGGCCCCCGCGTCGATCGCGGCTTCCAGCATCGCGTCGTTCGAGGCCTTGTCGGCGTCGTACTGCACCACGCCCACCTGATTGAACATGAACGACACCGCGCCCGTCTCGGCGAGGCTGCCGCCGTTCTTGGTGAAGGCCGCGCGCACTTCGCCGGCGGTACGGTTCCTATTGTCGGTGAGCGCCTCGACGATCAGCGCGACGCCGCCCGGCGCATAGCCTTCGTAGCGGATCTGCTCGTAGTTCTCGCTATCCGCGGCCTGCGATTTCTTGATCGCGCGCTCGATATTGTCCTTCGGCATGTTCTCGGCGCGCGCCGCCAGCACCGCCGCGCGCAGCCGCGGATTCATCGCCGGATCCGGAAGGCCGAGTTTCGCCGCAACCGTGATTTCGCGCGCAAGCTTGCCGAACAGTTTCGAGCGGGCCGCGTCGGCGCGGCCCTTCTTGTGCATGATGTTCTTGAACTGGGAATGTCCGGCCATGGTCGTTCCGAAGGCGCTCCGGGAATGGGCGGAGAGCTTATAAGGCTGCGCCGTCGCCTACTGCAACCCGTCCGGCAGCTTGAAGCCCGAATACTCCCGCTCCAGCATGGCTTTCAGCGCCTTCGGCTCGGGCTTCGCGCCGCGGGCGGGCTTTCCGTGACGATCCGCTTCGACGAAATCCGGAGCCTCCGCCGGCAAGCCGTACAGGCGAAAGCCGCTCCGGTTCGCCGCGAAGTCCGCCACCACCTCGCCCTCGCCTTTCATCAACTGGGCCGGCGCGAGATAGAAGCTGTCCTCGCGATAAGCGCCGAACACGGAATACACGGCCGAATCTTTCGGCACCTCGCGCAGTTCGCTCGAGATCCGCTCCAGCGGAACCTCGTGCCGCCACTTGTCGCGGATATAGACGCGCTTCAGCGGAAGCTCCTTCTCGTTCTTGCTGACGGCGCAGACCAGCACGATCACGTATTTCGCAAGCGCGCGATATTCTTCTTCGTCCTGCGCCCAGGCGAAATCGATCTGCGCCGCGCGGTCGGCGCCGGCGGCGCCCGTCTTCCTGATCTTCTGCGCCGACTCGTCGAGCCGCCGTGACATGTCGTCCGGCGTCACGGCGCCGGTCGGCTCCGCGTTCTTGGTCGTCACCTGCGCCTGGGCGGCAAACGCGAGGAAAAAGAGAGCTGCACACGACGTCATAAAACGCATCGAACCCTCCTCTCAAATCTGGTCCCAGAAGTCCGGTTTCGTTTCCTGCAGCACCCCGCCGAGGCGCACCGGCGCGATCCGCTCGGCAAGACCGTCCCTGCCGATCTCGGCCGCGACGCCCGAAAGCGTGCCCTCGCCGTTCGCGGCCTCGAAACGGCCGGAAGGAATCTTGGTCAGGAAACGGCGGATCGGCTCTTCCTTGTTCATGCCGAGCACGCTGTCGTAGTCGCCGCACATGCCGAGATCGGAAACATACGCCGTGCCGCCCGGCAGCACGCGATGATCGGAGGTCGGCGCGTGGGTATGCGTGCCGACGATCAGCGAAAAGCGGCCGTCGAAATAATGCCCGAACGCCTGCTTCTCGCTCGTCGCTTCCGCATGGAAGTCGCAGACCGCGGCATCGCAACCCTCGCCGAGCGCGCAGGCCGCGATCTCCCGCTCGACCGCGCGGAACGGATCGTCGAGCTGATCCATGAACACGCGGCCCATCGCGTTCATGATGAGAACGCGCGCGCCGTTCTTCGCTTCCAGCAGCGCCGCGCCGCGGCCGGGCGCCTTGCCGGGATAGTTCAGCGGCCGGATCAGCTTCGGCGCGCGCTCGATGAAGACGAGCGCCTCGCGCTGATCCCACGAATGGTTGCCGAGCGTGATCGCGTCGGCGCCCGCGTCCACGAGTTCTTCGTAGATCGTCTCGGTGATGCCGAACCCGCCGGCGGCGTTCTCGCCGTTGATCGCGACGAAATCGAGCTTCCATTTCTCGATCAGTTTCGGCAGCCGCTTCGTCACCACTTCCCGGCCCGGCCTTCCGACGATGTCGCCGAGAAACAGGAAACGCATCAAACGAGCTCCGGCTTGCCCACGCGCAAGCCTTTTTCCGTCATCAGGAAATCGAGCTTCTCGTCATGCGCCTCGACCGGGCACGCATCGACTTCCTGCGCTTCCAGGCCGAATCCGATCGTGACGATTTTCTTCCTTGCCTTGAGGCCCGCGATCGTCCGGTCGTAATAACCGGCGCCGTAACCGACGCGATAGCCGTGCCTGTCGAAGGCCGCGAACGGCACGAGCAGGATGTCGGGATCGATTTCCTTCGCTTCCGGCGCGGGCTCGCGGATGCCCCACTGCCCCGGCACCAGCGGGTCGCCGAACTTCCACGCCCGCATCGACAGCGGATGGCCGCGGCCGGCGATGCGCGGCAGCGCGATCTGCGCGCCGTTCTTCTCCAGCGCGCGCATCAGCGGAAGCAGGCTGAGCTCGGTCTTCATCGGAAAGAAACCGGACACGACGGTCCCTTCCGGCACCGCAACGGGAAACGGCGCGTTCGCGATCGTTTCGGCCGCGCGCGCGCGATAATCGGGGTCGAGCGCGTCGCGGCGGGCGAGCGCCTCGTTGCGGAGCGAGCGTTTGATTTCGGAAATGTCGGAAGGCATTGCGGATCATCTCGAAATAAAAAATCGGTGCGAAGCCACGATTGGCCGTTGGAAGCAACGATCCCGGGAAACCTACGAAGTAGGTGGGCGCCGTGATGACCGAGCCCAGGGGCAAGGTCAGGGACAGCTCCCGTTGAGATCGATAAGGCCCCAGGAATTTAGTGTTCCTGACGAACCGCGCAGCCTCGCCTTCACAATCTAGGCTCGTTATCCGTGCGCTGCCAGCACAGATTTATGACGCGCTCTTGCCCCCTGCGCCGTTCAGCGCCTGCGCGATCCGCTCGATCCGCTCCGCGGCCTTTTCGAGCCCGCGCGCGCTTTCGCGCTCGATCGCATCGACGCGCTCGACCGAGGCGATGCGCGCTTCCTTCAACCCTTCGATCTCCTGCTCCAGCCCGCGGATGCGGCGCTGCGCTTCCGAGAGATCGTCGGCGATCGTGATCGCGGCCATCACCGTGAGCCGCGTATCGCCCACTTCGCCGAAGGCTTCGCGCAGATGCGAAATCTTCTGGTCGAGCTCGCGCGCGATCTTCAGGAGATGCTCCTCCTGCCCGTCGTCGCAGGCCATCCGGTAGGTGCGGCCGCCGATGGTGACGTTGACCTGCGCCATCGCTACTGCTCCTGCGATGCGAGCACGGCGCGAATGGTTTCTGTCGCGCGCTCCAGCCGGCGCGAAACTTCATGGCTCACTGTCTCGAGATCGGCGGAGCGCGTGCGCAGGCGCTCGAGATCGGCCGAAAGCCGCGAGCGGTCCTGCCCGAAAGCCTGCAACTGGCCCTCGAGCTGTTCGCGCTGGCGGCTGTCGGCCGCCGATTGGCTGACCGCCGCTTCCAGCGCATCCAGAGCGGCTTCCAGCCGCCGAAGGGCCCCGTCCATCGCACTCACGTCGATTCACTCCGATCCCGCTAGTAAAGGTCCGCTAACATCCCGCGTCAACGGAAGGGGCGAAGTTATGACCAGACAAGAAAAATCCCCGCCGGCCGGAATGTGGTGAAAAGCCTTGGAAACATTGACTCCGGGGCCTTGCATGTTATCTGTCCGCCGCCTCGATCCTCGATCGAGATGGCCTTGTGAATTTGCAATCGGCCTTCGCCGATCCACTGAGGCTCGAGAGAGAACAGCCCGTGACAGACCGCGCGCAACACGACCGCATGGCGAATGCCATTCGTGCCCTGGCCATGGATGCCGTCGAAGCGGCGAATTCCGGCCACCCCGGCCTGCCGATGGGCGCCGCCGACATCGCGACCGTGCTGTTCACGAAATTCCTGAAATTCGACGCCGCCGACGCGAAATGGCCGGACCGCGACCGCTTCGTGCTCTCCGCCGGTCACGGTTCGATGCTGCTCTACGCGCTGCTCTATCTCACGGGCTATCCGGAGATGACGGTCGACGAGATCA
>Ga0153956_1002779_pt1 | contig 12277 bp, 8 predicted proteins | sample TSFL040MetaG_FD_104704 | JGI IMG/M metagenome (GOLD analysis project Ga0153956, IMG submission 104704) | Attine ant fungus gardens microbial communities from Florida, USA - TSFL040 MetaG | ecosystem: Host-associated > Fungi > Mycelium > Unclassified | place: USA: Florida, Wekiwa Springs...
TCGCTGATGGCGCTGACCCTGTCGGTGGGCTTCGTGGTGGACGACGCCATCGTAATGCTGGAGAACATCGTCCGCCATATCGAGATGGGCGAAAAGCCGTTGCAGGCGGCGCTGAAGGGCTCGTCCGAGATCGGCTTCACCATCCTGTCAATGACCGTGTCGCTGGCGGCGGTTTTCATCCCGCTGGTCTTCATGGGCGGCGTGGTGGGGCGGCTGCTGCACGAATTCGCCGTCACCATCATCCTGGCGATCGTCTTCTCCGGCCTGGTGTCGGTGACCCTGACGCCAATGCTGTGCGCCCGCATCCTGCGCGACCAGCACAAGGTCCGGCACAACGTCTTCTACAACTGGAGCGAAAGTCTCTTCAGCGGTTTCCAGGCGTCTTACGCGGAGAGCCTGGACTGGGCGCTGGCGCACAAGCGCACCATCCTGGGCCTGTTCGCCGCCAGCCTGGTCGCCAGCGTGGCGCTGTTCCGCACCATGCCGCAGGATTTCCTGCCCGCCGACGACCAGGGCATGCTGCGCGTGTCGTTGCAGGCCGCCAACGGCACTTCCTACGAGCATATGGTGGCTTACGCCATGCGGGTGGGCGACATCCTCAATGCCGATCCCCATGTCGCGGGCGCCATGGTGCGGGTCGGCTCCAACGGCGCGGGCTCCAACAGCGCGGACATCACCGTGATGCTGAAACCGGAAGACCAGCGCCCCGACGCCGAGACGGTGATGCGCCACCTGCGGCCCAAGGTCGGCAACATCACCGGGGTCAATGTCTTCGTGCAGAACCCGCCCAGCATCCGCATCGGCGGCCGCGACACCCGCAGCGCCTATCAATACACGCTGGAGGGGCTGGACATCCGGGACCTGCAGGATGCCTCGAACCGGCTGATCAAGCAGTTGCAGACCATGCCGGGCTTTGTCGGGGTCAACAGCGACTTCGACAATGTCGCGCCGTCGGTGGAAGTCACCATCGACCGCGCCCGCGCCGCGGCGCTGGGTGTCAACCCGACCCAAATCGAAAGCGCCATGGGCTATGCCTTTGGCGGTCAGCGCGTGTCGCAGATCTATGCCGCGTCCGACCAGTATCAGGTGATCCTGGAACTGCTGCCGAAATACCAGCGCAGCGCCCAGTCCCTGCGCAGCCTCTACATCACCGCCACCGAAGGCCCCAATGCCGGCAAACTGGTACCGCTGTCGGCCATCACCAGCGTCAAGAACAGCATGATGCCGGTCTCGATCCATCACAGCGGCCAGATGCCCTCGGTGACGGTATCGTTCGACCTGGCGCCCGGCTATTCGCTGAGCGATGCGGTGACCGGCATCGCCCAGGCCAGCGCCGCCATCAACATGCCCACCAGCATCAGCGGCGAGTTCCAGGGCACGGCCGGCGCCTTCCAGGCCGCGACCAAGAACATGGGCGCGTTGCTCTTCATCGCCATCATTACGGTCTACATCATCCTGGGTATCCTCTATGAGAGCTTCATCCACCCGCTGACCATCCTGTCGGGACTGCCGTCTGCGGCGGTGGGCGCGCTGATCACCCTGTGGCTGGCGGGCATCCCGCTGACCCTCTATGCCTTTGTCGGCATGATCATGCTGGTGGGCATCGTCAAGAAGAACGCCATCATGATGATCGACTTCGCGCTGCACCGGCAGCGCCAGGGCGCGCGCCTGCCGGCGCTGGAAGCGATCCGCGAGGCGGCGATCGTGCGCTTCCGCCCCATCATGATGACCACCATGGCGGCCCTGATGGGCACCCTGCCCATCGCGTTCGGCACCGGCATGGGGGCGGGCTCGCGCCGGCCGCTGGGCCTGTGCGTGGCGGGCGGCCTGATCCTGTCGCAGATGCTGACGCTCTACATCACGCCGGTGATCTATACCTATCTGGACAAGCTGACCCGCAAGCAGACCGGGGAAGCCTCGCTCCCCGCCGCGCATCCGGCCGAATAGTCACGGCGCCAGCAGCGCCAGGAATATCTTACCGAAATCCTTCAGCTTGGCCGCGCCCACGCCGTGCACTTCGGCAAAATCCTCCAGGCTGCGCGGACGCTTCTGCGCCATGTCGATCAGGCTGCGATCCGAGAAGATCACATAGGCCGGCACGCCGCGTTCATGCGCCAGCTTCAGCCGCAGCGCCTTCAGTTCCGCCAGCAGCGCCGGATCGCCGCTCAAATCGTCCATGCCGGGCGATGCCTTGGTCCGTACCGCCGCCGGCTGCGCGCGCCAGGTGAAACCGGTTTCGCTGTTGCGCAGCGCTTCGCCCTTGGGCGCGATATGAAGCCCCCCATGATCGTCGGGCTGCAAAAAGCCGCCCGCCACCAATTGCCGGATCAGGGACTGCCACTCTTCCTTCTTGCGCGCCTTGCCGCTGCCGAAGCTGGCGAGCCGGTCATGCCCCCGCTCGGCCAGCTTCGCCGTCCTGGCGCCGCGCAGGATGTCTATGATGTGGGCGACGCCGAAGCGCGCACCGCTTTGAGCCACGGCGGCGAACACCAGCCTGGCCTCCTGCGCGCCATCGGCCTGGGGTGCCGTGTCCAGGCAATTGTCGCAATTGCCGCACGGCGCGGCGGCTTCGCCGAAATAGCCCAGCAACACCTGGCGGCGGCACTGTGCCGTCTCGCAATAGCCGATCAGGGTATTCAGCCGGGCATGGGCGCGGCGCCTGTGATCCTCGCCCGCCTCTTCCTGGTCGATGAACAGGCGGCGCATGCGGATGTCGGCGGCGCCGAACAGCATCAGCGCCTGGGCGGGCCGCCCGTCGCGCCCGGCGCGCCCGATCTCCTGGTAATAGGCTTCCAGGCTTCCCGGCAGGTCGGTGTGGAAGACAAACGCCACGTCCGGCTTGTCGATACCCATGCCGAAGGCGATGGTCGCCACCATCACGATGCCCGGCTCGGTCATGAAGCGGTTCTGGTTGGTATCGCGCGCCTCCTTGGTCATCCCGGCATGGTAAGGCAGCGCCGCGATGCCGTGTTTCTCCAGAAAGGCCGCCGTCTCCTCGGTCTTCTTGCGCGACAGGCAATAGACGATGCCGCTGGCGCGCGCCTGGACGCGCACGAAATCCAGCAACTGGCGGCGGCCATCGCCCCGCGCCATGACGCCGAGTTTGATGTTGGGCCGGTCGAAACCCAGCACCAGGCTTTCCACGTCGCCGCCGAACAGCTTGGCGGCGATGTCGGTCCGGGTCGCTTCGTCGGCGGTGGCGGTCAGCGCGATCATCGGCACGCCGGGAAAGACACCGCGCAGCCGCGACAAGGCCTCATATTCGGGACGGAAGGCCGGCCCCCATTGCGAGATGCAATGCGCCTCGTCCACCGCGATCAGGCGCACGTCGCAACGGCCCAGCGCCTCCAGCATGCGCTCGGTCATCAGCCGTTCCGGCGCCAGGTACAGAAGCCGCGTCTCGCCCGCCGTCACCCGCCGCCAGGCCGCGACATTGGCGTCGCGATCCAGCGACGAATTGATGCTGTCGGCCGCCACGCCCGCCAGCCTGAGCGCCGCGACCTGGTCCTGCATCAGCGCCACCAGCGGCGACACCACCACCGTCAGGCCGCCCAGCGCCAGTGCCGGGACCTGGTAGCAGAGCGACTTGCCCGCGCCGGTCGGCATCACCGCCAGCACCGGCCTGCCCACCAGCAGCGCGCCGATCGCCTGGGCCTGGCCCGGACGAAAATCGTCGAAGCCGAAGGTTTCCTTCAGGATGTGCCGCGAATCCCGCATCTCCCCCGACCTCTACCGCGGCGGCGGGCCACCCCGCCAGACCCCTTGCCCGCCCGGCGCCGGCCGCTAAAGTCGGACAAAATCATCCGGGAGGCTTTCATGAAATTCTGCACCCTGCTGGCGGGCGCGTCGCTGCTTGCACTGACAATCGCTCAGGCCAACGCCGCCACCGCCACCCGCGCCGGGTTCGGCGCCGCCAACGGCCAGAAGGTCGAAGCCGTCACCCTGAGCAACGGCAAGGGCATGCGCGCGCGGATCATGACGCTGGGCGCGACGCTGCAATCGCTGATGGTGCCGGACAAGGCGGGCAAGGCCGCCGATGTGGTGCTGGGTTACGACACGGCGCAGCAGTATCTTGACCGGCCCAACTATTTCGGCGCCTCGATCGGCCGTTATGCCAACCGCATCGCCCACGCGAAATTCAGCCTGGACAGCAAGACCTACACGCTGGAAGCCAATGACGGGCCCAACACCCTGCATGGCGGTTCCAAAGGCTTCGACAAGAAGAACTGGAAGATCGATTCCGTCTCCAGCGGGCCGGAAGCCAAGGCGGTGTTCAGCTATGTCAGCCCCGACGGCGAAGCAGGCTTCCCCGGCGAACTGCATGTCACCGCCACCTATTCGCTGGACGACAACAATGTCCTGAAGATCGAGTACCGCGCCACGACCAGCAAGCCGACCATCGTCAACCTGACCAACCATGCCTATTTCAGCCTGTCGGGCGTCACCCACAGCGCGCTGGACGACATCGTGACCATCCATGCCGCCAAGTTCACCCCGGTGGACCAGACCCTGATCCCGACCGGCGAGCGCCGCGACGTGGCGGGCACGCCGTTCGACTTCCGCACCCCGCACCGGGTGAATGACCGTATCCGCGACGCCCGTGACGCGCAGATCCGCATGGGCCGCGGTTATGACCACAACTTCATCGTCGATGGCCGGCCCGGCACCTTGCGCCCCGCCGCCGTGGTGGAAGACCCCTCCTCGGGCCGGGTGATGGAGATGGCCGTCACCGCACCGGGCCTGCAATTCTACACCGGCAACTTCCTGGACGGCACCTTCATCGGCAAGGACCGGAAATCCTATCGCCAGGGTGATTCCATCAGTCTGGAGCCGGGCGTGTTTCCGGACGCGCCCAACCATCCGGATTTCCTCAGCGCGCGGCTCAATCCGGGGCAGACCTATACCAATGTGATGACCTACAAGTTCAGCGCGAAGTAGAGGCGGGACGGCAGGAAAGAAAAGGCCGGGCCTGCGCCCGGCCTTTTTGCTGCGCGTGTGGTGGCGCTACTGAACCTCCACCACCGCCACCGCCTTGGCGGGAAGATCGAAGGCCAGCTTGCCGCCATCCGTGGTGCCGCGATAGGCCACCGGATGCAAGGCATTGGGTGCCTCGAAGCTGTTGTGCGCGTCCATTGCCGCCGCCGTCAGGATACGCCCCGCCGCCGCGCCGGTCAGGTTGGTCACGACATGAGCCGGCTTGCCGGGGTCGGTGTTGACCAGGGCCAGCACCAGCCTGCCGTCCTTGCCCTTCGCCGCCGACACGTCGACCATCGGCACGCCCCTGGCGAGATCGGGGCCGTCCTGGGTCGCCGGATACGGTATAGCCCCCATGAAGGCCTGGTACATGTCGAAGACGTGATAGGTCGGCGTCAACACCATCTTCGGCCCATCGGTCATGATCATCGCCTGCAGGACGTTGATCATCTGGGCGATGTTGGCGCCCTTCACCCGGTCGGTATGCCGCTGGAAGATATTGAGCGACAGCGCCGCCACCTCGGCGTCGCGCAGGGAATTCTGCTGCACCAGGAAGCCCGGCGTCGAACCGGCAGTGGGATCGTACCAGGTGCCCCACTCGTCCACATACAGCCCGACTTTGTGGTCGGGATCGTATTTGTCCATGATCGCCGACGTCTTGCTCACGATCTCGTCGATATGGCGGGCATGCTGCAGGGTCGATATCCACTCGGCTTCCGGGAAGCCCAGCGCCGGCCCCTTGTCACGGAAGACGCGCGGCACGGTGTAATAATGCACCGACAGGCCGTCGAACTTGCCGCCGTCCCGCATCATGGTCTCGGCGAAATCCATGTCGTCGTCATGGCTGCCGCTGGCGATCTTCAGCGTGCCCATGTCGCGCGGGGTATTGGCGAAGGTGGCATAGCGGCGGTTGACGTCGGCGGCATAGGAGGCGCGCATGTTGCCGCCGCAGCCCCAGGTCTCGTTGCCGATGCCGACAAAGCCGACCCGCCAGGGCTTGTCGCGGCCGTTCCGGCGCCGCTCATCGGCCAGAGACGACTTGCTGTCGCTGGTGATATATTCCAGCCATTGGGCGTTGTCGTAGGGCGTCTTGCTGCCGACATTGAGCGAGACATAGGCGTCGGCCCCGATCAACTCGGCGAAATTCATGAATTCGTTGGTGCCGAAGCTGTTGTCCTCGGTAACGCCGCCCCAATGGACATTGACCCGCACCGGGCGCTTGTCGCGCGGCCCGATGCCGTCGCGCCAGTCGTAGAGATCGCCGAAGCAGCCACCCGGCCAGCGCACCACCGGCACATGGATGGCCTTCAGCGCCTCGACCACATCCTTGCGGTAGCCATGGATGTTGGGGATCGGGCTCTTCTCGCCCACCCAGAGGCCGCCATAGATGCCGGTGCCCAGATGCTCGGCGAACTGGCCATAGATGTGCCGGTCGATCGCCGCGCCGGGCTTTGTGGTGTCCACATTGACATGAACGGTCTGGGCCGCCGCCGGCAGGGCGCAGGCAAGCAGCAACAGGCAGGTCTTCCGGAGCATCTCCATCCCTCTTTGTTATTACTCAGACAATAGACGCAGGCCGGGGCAAAGACAATCCGGCCGGTTCGGGCTAGAAAGCGGCATGGAGACCGCCACCGCCGCCATCCGCATTCCCGCCAAGATCGCCGCCGATATCGGCGCGGCCATCGTCTCGGGCCAGCTCAAGCCCGGCACCATCCTGGACGGCGAGGTCGAGGCCAGCGGCGAGCGCAAGGTCTCCCGTTCCGCCTATCGCGAAGCCGTCCGCATCCTGACCGCCAAGGGCCTGGTGCTGTCGCGGCCCAAGATCGGCACCCGCATCACCGCGCCCGATCACTGGAACCTGCTCGATCCCGACGTGCTGAACTGGCTGTTCGCCAAGGAGCCGCCACATGCCTTGCTGGCCAACCTGTTCGAGTTGCGCAAGCTGGTGGAACCGGAGGCCGCCGCTCTGGCCGCCCAGCGCCGCAGCCAGGAACAGCTCAGCCGCATGGACACGGAACTGAAAATCATGGCGAAGGAAACGCTGCAGACCGAGCGGGGCCGCGAGGCCGACTGCGTTTTCCATGCTACCCTGCTGGCGGCGGCGGGCAATCCCTTCCTGACATCGCTGGCCAGCAGCGTCACCGCCGCCGTGGCCTGGAGCACCGCCTACAAGAACCGCACCCAGCGGCTGCGGCGCGACGCCGTCCCCGACCATGCGAAGATCTATGAGGCGATCGCCGCCGGCGATCCGCATGCGGCGCGGCGGGCGATGGCGGAATTGATCGAGCTAGCTTTCATCGACTCCACCCAGCAGCGCAAGCCCGCGTCCCGCAAGAAGCGGCGCGGCTAGGGCGCGGCCAGCGCCTCGATGCTTTCGGGGTCCGACAGCAAGAGCGCCCAGTCCTCGCGGCTGAAGCGCGAGGTGTCCTTGCGCGCCCATTGCTCGCGCAGCGCCCACAGCCGCATGCGGTCGGCCGGCGCCGGCGCGCCCTTGAGCAAGGACAGATGCAATGCGCGCACGCTCGCATCCTCGAACACAAGCTGGCGCGCGTCGGTGGCCAGTCCCTGATGGGCGGCGGCCAGGGCATGGGCGCGGTCCAGCACTTTCAGGCCGCGCGTCTCCGGCGGGGTCAGGAAGAAGCCTTCATTGCGCGCCGCCCGCCCCAGGAGCGGACTGGAGGTGAAATAGACCAGCGGGATCGCCAGCCACAGCCCGGCCAAAAGCGGCACATACCAGCCGAAGGCACCGGTCTTCCACAACACCACCGTGGCGGCGATGCCGACGAATGTGTGGGCGAGGAACCCGCGGATGACATAAGGCAGCGGCAGCGCGCGGTCGTCGCGCGCCTGGCTGCCCCAGCCGCTGGCCATGCCCAGCACGATGGTCAGCACATACCAGCTGTGCTGCAGCATCACGACGGGCGCGAGCAGCGTGGAGAACAGGCTTTCCAGCGCCACGCTGATCAGCAGCGCGCCCAGCCCGCCATGGGCGCGAGTGGCCTTTTCGTCTTCCAGCACTACCGCCAGCGCCAGCAGCTTGGGACCGTAAAGAAGGACCAGGGTCGCCAGCACCAGGGTGCCAAGCTCGGCGGCGTGGCTGAGCATATAGGCCAGCGCCGGTTCCAACCCGATATAGCGGAAAGCGGGGGCAGGCTCGAAGTTCAGCATCTCGATCGCCGACACCACCAGCAGCAGAAGCCAGAGCGGCGAGGCGGCATAGCTCATGATCCCCAGCGCCAGGTGCAGGCGGCTGGGCAGCGCCAGGCCGCGCGCGAAGGCGACGCGCAGATGCTGCAGGTTGCCCTGGCACCAGCGCCGGTCGCGCAGCAGGTGATCGGCGACGGTGGGCGGCGGTTCCTCGAACGAACCGCCGATGTCGGGCGCCATCCATATCTCCCAGCCGGCGCGGCGCAGCAGCGCCGCCTCGACGAAATCATGGCTCATGATCTCGCCGCCAAAGGGCGGCGACCCCGGCAGCCGGGGCAGGCCGCAATGCTGCATGAAGGCGCGCACCCGGATGATGGCGTTGTGGCCCCAATAGTTGCCGTCCGGTCCCTGCAGCCAGGCCAGGCCCGCGGCATGGATCGGACCATAGACACTGGAAGCGAATTGCTGGATGCGCGCGAACAGCGAGGTGCGGCCCACCAGCTGCGGCGGCGCCTGGATCAGGGCCGTGCGCGGATTGGCGTCCATCAGGCCGACCAGTTCGCTCAGCGCCTTGCCGGTCATCAGGCTGTCGGCGTCCAGGATCACCATATAGTCGTACAACTGGCCCCAGTTCTCGCAAAAGTCCTGGATGTTGCCGGCCTTGCGGCCTTCGTTCCTGGCGCGGTGGCGATAGAAGACATTGGACGCACCCAGGCTGGCGGTCAGCTTCTGCCATTCCAGTTCCTCCGCCACCCAGGAGGCCGGGTTGGTGGAGTCGCTGAGGATATAGAAGTCGAAGTCGGGACCGGCCTGTTCGCGGATGGCGCGCACGCCGGAAAAGACGCGGCTGATGTCTTCATTATAGACCGGCATCAGGATGGCGGTGCGCGCCGCGCTGATGCCCGACGGCTTCTTCAGAGGCAACACGTCCGCCCTGGTGAACCGCGCCACCGCGCCGAACACCGTCAGCCAGAAACTGGCGGCGATCCAGGCGAAAAGAATGGCGAACAGAACGAGGATGACAATTTCACGGGCCGATAGCCCGTCAAACTGCAACACCCCCAGCATGCGGGTCACGGCCGCCGCGGTGGAGGCCAGCACCAGGAAGAAGAAAATCCATCGCCGCGCGACGAGTTCAGGCACGGCGGCGGATGACGGCCGGCGCCAGCACCAGGGCGCGCGGCACCGCCAGCAGGGCGCTGACTACGGTCCCCAGCACGGCGGCCGGAGTCCAGGCGGTCAGGGTCGCAACCGGCATGCTCCGGCGGCACGGCATCGGAGCGCCGGGCGAGAAGCCGGCTTCGGCAGGCACTTCAAACGCGCGGGAATCGGAATCCATTTCCATTACCTAAAACACCGCCCTTCTGACATTGGTAATGAAACGTGACATTGCGGCGAAATCATGGATCAGGCAGGGTGAGTTTTTGTCATGTCCCTGTATGACATCTGTTTGGCAAAAACTGTCTACAGTTCCGGGCGCCCTAACTTTTCCATGTTTGCTGCATTGTATCGGGGCACCGCCAGTTCCGACGGAGAGCCTTCCCCCATGCCAGACCTGGACCGCCGCCTGCTCCTGGCCGCCCTGACGGCCGCCGGCCTGTCGCCGCGCGCCGCCTTGGCGGCCACCAAACCGGCCGCGCCGGGCCCGCGGCTGGGGCCGGCAAAACCGTTCAGTTTCGACATGCTGACAGCGCTCGCAAAAAAGAATGCCGGTCAGTCCTACAGGCCGCCCTCGGCGATGCCGGCGCTGGCGCGCGCCGCCAAGGTCATCTCGGGCATCGATTTCGACGCCGCCCAGAAGATCGCTTTCCGCCCCGACCATGCCTTGTGGAAGGGGACAGCCGCGCCCTATCCGGTCGCTTTCTTCCATCTCAGCCGCTACTCCAACGAGCCGGTGGTCATCCATGCGATAGACAATGGCAAGGCGCGCGAGGTGCTCTACGGCCCGGATTATTTCGATTACGCCGCCAGCGGGCTGGATGCCAGGCAGCTTGACGGCCTGGGCTTCGCCGGCTTCCGGGTGATGGACGGCCAGGACAAGCCCACCGACTGGCTGGCCTTCCAGGGCGCCAGCTATTTCCGCGCCAACGGCCAGGAAGCGCAGTATGGCGCGTCGGCGCGCGGCATCGCCATCAACACGGCGGGCGCCACGGCGGAGGAATTTCCCCGTTTCTCGGAATTCTGGCTGGACGCCAACGGTCCGGCCGTCACGGTCTATGCCCTGCTCGACGGGCCGTCTATCACCGGCGCCTACAAGTTCGATTGCGTGAGGAACAGCAACGGCGCGGTGGTGATGAATGTCCATTGCCAGCTGTTCTTCCGCGCCGGAATCTCGCGGCTGGGCGTGGCGCCGCTCACCAGCATGTATTGGTACGGCGAGAATGAGCGGCGCAAGGCCGCCGACTGGCGTCCCGAAATCCACGACAATGACGGGCTGGCGATCTGGACCGGCAAGGGCGAGCGCATCTGGCGGCCGCTGGTCAATCCGCCCCAGGTGCAGACCAACAGCTTCCTGGACAACAATCCCAAAGGCTTCGGCCTGATTCAGCGCGACCGCGACTTCGAGAACTACCAGGATGATGGCGCCTGGTACGACAAGCGGCCGGGCATCTGGGTGGAACCCAAGGGCAATTGGGGTGCGGGCGCGGTGCAACTGGTGGAGATTCCCACCGATGACGAGATCCACGACAATATCGTCGCCTATTGGCGGCCCGACGGCGACATCGATGCGGGCGGCACGCTGAGCTTCGACTACCGGCTCTACTGGCAGGACAGCGAACCGGCCTATCCGAAGACCATCGCCAGGGTGGTGGCGACGCGGCTGGGGCGCGGCGGCATTCCCGGCCAGAATCCCTGGCCCCGCGACAAGCACAAATTCGTGGTGGACTTCACCGGCGGGCCATTGGCCGACCTGAAGCAGCGCTTCGATATCGCGCCGATGGCCAGCGCCTCGCGCGGCAAGATCGACAACGCCTATGTCATCAAGGTGGTTGGCACCGACCGCTGGCGGGCGCTGTTCGACCTGCAGGTGGACGGCGACGGGCCGGTGGACCTGCGGCTTTATCTCAAGCTGAACAACAAGACGCTGTCCGAAACCTGGATCTACCAATACTTTCCGTAAGCGCCGTTACTGGCTCGCGCCCGGAAGCATCGATGTCAGGGTGTGGAACGACAGCGACTTCTGGTCCACGCCCGGCGGGATCACGTCGCCCGACGCCCAACTGAAGAACAGCAGCACCGTATGATTGGTGTTGTGGGCGAAGCCGTAGCGCGGGTCGGTGGTGGACAAGAGCTTGCCGGTCTTGGCGTCATAGCCGGTGGCGACGAACTTGGCGACGCCCTTCTCTTCCGCCTGCTTGAAGATCGCGATCTCCGGCACCGTCACCGAATTACCCGCCGGATAATAGGGCACGGTCAATTGCGGAATGCCGATCAGCAGCGATTTCTGGTCGGTGGAGAGCGCTCCCGCGGAGACCTGGATCACCGCCTCGGCCAAGGCGCGGTCGTCCACGAGTTCCAGCCCGCTCTTCAGCATCTGGGTGCGGATGGCGGCGATGGCATAGCCGTCGTCGTAACCCTGGAAATAGCGGGTATCGACGAAGATCTTGGTGCCCTTGGGAATGCCCAGCGACAGTTGCGCGGCGGCGCGGTCGGCGGCGGCCGAGATCAGGAGCTGCTCGCTGGCGGTGCGCAGCGGCGCGGTGGAACGCGCGGTGGTGCAGCCGGCAAGGGCGGCACAGACCATGAGCAAGGCAAAAACGGAACGCATAACGCCACTCAGACCAATGACAGCCCCACGCCGCAAGGACCTAAAAATATCCCCGGGCGTTTTTCAACCCTCGGGCGGCTTCAAAATGTTACAGGAAGTCCAGGCCCCCATTCCAGCGCGTCGGGCCGGTGCGGTCCCAGCCGACATAGCCGCCGCGATCGGCGCCGAAACGCCAACTGAGCGCCAGCATGAACTGGTCCACGCCGACGCCGGAGGTCGTGGAATGGCTGTAGCCCGCGGTGACCGCCACCGGCAGGCGGTCGGTGACGAAGAGTTCCGCCATGCCGCCATAGCTGTTGCTGTGCCCCAGGAAACCCATATCCTCATACTGATAGACCGGTTCCAGCGCGACATGACGGGTCAGATAGAATTCCGCCGCCGCGCCGA
>Ga0153956_1002780_pt1 | contig 12276 bp, 11 predicted proteins | sample TSFL040MetaG_FD_104704 | JGI IMG/M metagenome (GOLD analysis project Ga0153956, IMG submission 104704) | Attine ant fungus gardens microbial communities from Florida, USA - TSFL040 MetaG | ecosystem: Host-associated > Fungi > Mycelium > Unclassified | place: USA: Florida, Wekiwa Springs...
GTGTTGCATGAGCGGCGCCCGCGTTTCTGTCTGAACATCCCAGAACCGTTTCAGCTCCTTCTGAATCCCCGCTCGACTGGACAGTAAAATGTGTTGGCCCCAGTCCTCGCTCTTAACCTGCTTTCCGCGCCAACTAAGCAGGCCATTCGTCTTCGAGTGCGCCTATCATAGCCGCATATCACCCCTTACGCAACACCACCAAGCCTTTCTAAGTCAAAGGCTTAGCTCCTGTTCACTCCTACTCAAGCTCACCGAATGCCGCTCACGGAAGATTTTTGGACCCTCGATGGACAGAAGAGCTTTGGCCATCTTCCCGGCCTCGTGCTGGATCGCACTGACCCCGTGCCCATATGCCTGCAATGGGGCACCAAGCAATGGGGAGCCCGTCATATCGGCCACAAACATGCTCCGTTTATCACCCAGAATAGCGTAGGTGCTCCTGTTCGACACGAAGTCCCATGGGTGATCTGGAAGAAGTTGCAGCAGTCGGGATCGATATGGACCGCTGAGCAAGCAGGCAAACTCAAGGTGAGCTTGCCACTTAGTCCCAGCTCATTGCTCATCTTGCAGTTGAACGAAGATGACGAGCCTTTTTTTAGCGTAACAACCCTGTATACCCACAGCCGTGGTCTGGATGGTCAAAATATCGGCCGCTACGTCGGCAGGAAATGGCTGCCGAAAGTGATTCCAGTCTTTCACCTACCACCGTGAAGCATCCAGCTTTAGCAAAACAAGGACAATTTGCCTGCATTGTCACATCGATAGCCCGGGCGAATGCCGGATGACAGGCTTTCCACCAACGCCTTCAGGGCAAACTATACCTCATAAGCGTGCGCATGCTCCTGCCGATCTGAGAGCTCATGCCTGGTGTATTCCCCGCATCTCCCGATACACGCCTTTGGCCTTCAGCGTCCCGATGACGGTGCCCCAGAGGCTGTGGTGCATACCCTACCGCCTCGCGCTTTGATCCCCTGCCTGATGAGGTAGCGTGAGAACGCGTGCTGGGTTCGGCCTGCAGGGCCGTTCTTCGCGTCAAAGCTCAGCTCTGGGTCTCTCCTTGGGCCCTAAAACCGCGTTACGCGCTCCCAGAGGCCCAATCGGATGAGATCGGGGATGGCCGGGGTCTTCTGCTCGCTGGCGTCCGTCTTGAAGCTCTTGTCCTCGCCAGCCAAGTGAAATGAACGCTAGCCGAGAGAGCGGTCGACAGGCTAAACTAGGAGGACACAAAGCAGGACACACTCCTGGTTTGCGTCCTGTAGGAGAATCAAGGCTTTAGGGTCGGGTCGACTCGACTTTCCTCTCTCCGCCAGATTCAAGGTTCCGGATTCGTCCGGAGCATGCAAACCCGGGCCGCGCGATGCGCGGCCCGCGTCTATGGTGGCCCCGTCGGCCCCTCGCGACGCTAGATCGAAAATCCCGCCAGGGCCGGAAGGCAGCAACGGTATCGATCGACGCGGGCGCCGAGGTCAGCCGGCGGGGCCACCACCTTTTCATTCCCCGCATTCCCAAGCCCGGCTCGCCACCTCATCTGCAGAGGCATGGCAGCGGATGCATTTTCGTCATTGGCGCAGTCCGCCAACGCGGAAGCTGCTGGCCCGGTCTCCCGTCGCCGAGCCCCTCCCGCTCCCGCATTCAGACCGGCACGGCCCGCGGCGCGGTGGGTTCGGCCAATGCCGCGCATTCGCCCGGGCTGGCCACACGGTGCCCGCGCGCGCGCAGGGCGTCGCCATCGGCCACGCTGGCGTAGTGGTACAGCATCATCCGCGCCTGCAATGCGGGCGGATACTCGCGCTCCAGATCGTCCACGCCGGTGTGCGAAGGGTTGCCATGCAAGCCGCAGTCGTGGGCGATCAACTCTTCGTCATCCGCGTAGCGGGCCAGCATTTCCGGAATCGGCCGGGTATCGCCGCTCCACACCAGCGCGCCCTGCAGGCGCAGGCCCCATGCGGTTTCCGGCCAATGGTGGCGCACTGGAAATACTTCCAGGCGCACGCCGTCGTGCCAGAACGCCTCGCCCACCGCGATCAACTGGAACGCATCCCAGAAATTGGCGCCGCCTTCGGCCAGCACGTTCGGGTAATCGCCAATGCGCCGGTGCAGCAGCGGCACCAGCGGCGCTGGTACGTACAACCGCACCCGGCCGCGCCGACGCAGATTGAAATAGGCATCGACGAACAGGCGCTCGAAGCCGGCCACGTGGTCCAGGTGCACATGGGTGACGAACAGCGCATCGGGCATCGCGCCGTAGTGCGCGTGATAGGCGGTCAGCCCCTCGCCGCCGCAGTCGATGGTCAACCAGGGCTGGCCGCCACGCTCGATCACCGCCATCGGCGAACCCAGTTCCACCGCGGAAGCATTGCCTACACCAAGGAAGCGCAGCGCCCACTCCATCACACGCCCCGGTTCCAGGCCAGATCGTAGGCGCGACGCAGCCGCGCGAAATCCTTTTCCACGTCCTCGCGGCTGCGCTCGCCGCGCAGCTTGAGCAGCGAACGGCGCAACCGCTTGAGGTTGCGCTCGCGCCAGCGCGTGGCCGGGATGCGCAGCACGCCACGGTCGAAATCGATCAGCCAGCCGTGGCCGCCGGCATCGAACAGGATGTTGTGCGCGTTGAGGTCGGCATGGTCCAGCCCGGCGCGATGGAAGCGCGCGATCAACCGCCCGGCCTCTTCCCATGGCGCGCCACGGCCGGCCACCAATGCCCGGTCCGCCAGCGAACGTACATCCTCCAGGCGCTCCATCAGGATCGCCGCGCGATAGGTCGCGCCCTGGCGCATGTAGTACGCCGCCAACGGCCGCGGCACCGGCAGCTTCTGCGCGATCAGTTTCCGCATCAGCCGGAACTCGGCGAAACTGCGGGTGCGGTTGGCCCCCTGCCACAGGTAGCTGTCGCGGCTGAACCGGGCGGCGACGCCGCCGCGCAGGTAATGGCGCAGCACGCAATGGCCGAACGGCGCGTCCACGAACCAGGCGCCGCCACGCCCGCCGTCGCCGACAGGACACGCCCTGCCGCCCCAGTGCGCAGGCGAAAACAGGCCCGTTTCGGCTTGCCGCAGATATTGGCGGTCGAACAGAATGGCGCCATAACCGCGACCTTCGCGGCAAGGCGTCAGCGCTTCAGTGGCGTCGAAAGCGACCATTCATTGCGAGTCTAACAACACCATGCCTCCAGCGTCCCCTTCCTTGTGTCTCCTGCGCCTGTCGGCGCTGGGGGACGTGACCCATGTGGTCCCGCTGGTGCGCACCCTGCAACAGGCCATGCCCGGCGCCGGGCTGCACTGGGTGATCGACAAGGCCGGGCACAAGCTGCTGGATGGCCTGTCCGGCGTGGTTTTCCACGTCTACGACAAGAAATCCGGCATGGCCGGCATGCGCGCCCTGCGCCGCGAATTGCCGCCGGCCGGCTTCGATGCGCTGCTGCAGATGCAGGTGGCCTTCCGCGCCAACATGCTGTCCGCCTTCATTCCGGCCAGGCGCCGCATCGGCTATGACAGGTCGCGTTCCAAGGACCTGCATGGCCTGTTCATCAACGAACGCATCCCCGACCGCCCCAGCATCCACGTGCTGGATGCCATCGGCAGCTTCTGCGAGCCGCTCGGGCTGGAGCAGACCTCCGTCAGCTGGGACCTGGCCACCCCGACCGATGCCCACGCCTGGGCACACGCGCAATGGGAAGACGACGGCCGCCCGGTGCTGATGATTTCCCCCTGCTCCAGCCACACACGCCGCAACTGGTACACCGAGCGTTATGCAGCCGTTGCCGACCATGCCGCCACGCGCGGCTGGCGGGTGGTGCTGTGCGGCGGCCGCAGCGAACTGGAACGCAGCACCACCGATGCGATCCTGGCGGCGATGCGGCAGCCAGCGCTGGATCTGGTCGGCAAGGACACGCTCAAGCAGCTGCCGGCCCTGCTCGCCCGCGCCAACCTGCTGATGACGCCGGACTCCGGGCCGATGCATATCGCCAATGCAGTGGGCACCAAGGTGCTGGGCCTGCACGCGGCCAGCAACCCGGCACGCAGCGGCCCGTATTCGGACCGCCGCTACTGCGTGGACCGCTATGACGATGCGGCGCGACGCTTCCTGCACAAGCCTGCCGCCGAATTGAAATGGGGCAGCAAGGTCGAATTCGACGGGGTGATGGAACTGGTCACGGTGGACGATGCCATCGCTGCGTTCGAGCGCTACGTGGCCGATCATTTCGGCCGGAGTCTGTAACGACCGGCAGGAGCTCACCTCAGGTGCGCGATGGAGCCATACCGGCAAAGCCTCGCCGCGCGCCAAGGCACGCTCCTTCTTGTCCCGTACCGCCCCGGTGCGCGGAGATTCAACTGGCGCGGTAGTCCGCGTAGGACTTCTCTTCGACGTAGCCCGACCCCAGCGCGAGATTGATCGCCTTCTTGATCCGCGCGCGCTCGTCGTTCTGGAAATACACACTGCGCGCCAGCTCGACGAAGCCGTCATCGAAGGCCTGCGCCCTGTCCTTCAGGCGGATGTCGTCCTCGATGTCCCACAGCCGCTCGTTCACGGCCTTCAACTCCGTACGCAGCGCGGCGACGTCCACCGCGGCGGCGGCATGCGCCGACCAGGTGGCCTCCAGTGCGGCCAGTTCCCTGTGCACGTTGGCCAGTTTGGCCGCATCGCTCATGCGCTCGGACTTGATCTGCAGGATCGATATCTTGTCGAGCAGTTCGCCGAAAGACACCGGCACCAGGATTTCGGACATGACAGGTACCTGCTGGAGGGAAGCACAGTGTAGTGGCTGGACGCGGATCGCCCAGGCCTCACTCACCCGACCAAATACGGGCCGCCACGACGCCTGCCCGCAACAACATGCCTGATACAAGGCGCCAACCGGCACGCATTGGCCGGATACGAAAACGGCCCCGTCAGGGGCCGCTTTCAGATCTGGCGGGAAGGGGGGGATTCGAACCCCCGATACGCTCACACGTATGCCTGATTTCGAGTCAGGTACATTCAACCACTCTGCCACCTTCCCGGTGGTCCCGGCGAACCGGGCTGCGAATGATAAGGGGCCTTGGCAACGTGGACAAGCTCTTTCTGCGCCACCGCACCCCACCCACCGTCCCGTGCCGCCGGCCAACGGCGGCCGCCCGCCGGTCATTCCTGCGACAGCCGCCTATTGCCGTACACCTGCATGAACGCGATCATGCGGGCAGCTTCCGCTGGAAACCGGCCTGCCACGGCAATCATGATCGAATTCGGACACCTCAGCCATGTGGGCCTGCGCCGCCAGCTCAACGAGGACACCTATTACGGTGATGGCGAACTGGGCCTGTGGCTGGTGGCCGATGGCATGGGCGGGCATGCCTGCGGCGAGGTGGCCAGCGCGCTGGCGCGCGAGGCCATCGTCCGTGAAGTCCGCGGCGGCGCCGCGCTGGCGCAGGCCGTCCGCACCGCCGACGAGGAGATCATCCGCATTTCGCGCCGCCGCAACGACAGCCTGCCGATGGGTACCACCGTGGTCGCCGCGCGCGTGCAGGGCAACCGTTTCGAGGTGGCGTGGGTCGGCGACAGCCGCGCCTATCTCTGGCGCGAGGGCAAGCTGGCCCAGCTCAGCCAGGACCACAGCTACGTACAGGACCTGATCGCGCAGGGCTCGCTGACCGCCGAGCAGGCCCGCAGCCACCCGCACCGCAACGTCGTCACCCAAGCGCTGGGCGTGACCGACCCGGCCCACCTCAACGTGGCGACGATGACCGGCGAACTGCGGCCGGGCATGCAGCTGCTGCTGTGCAGCGACGGCCTGACCGAGGAAGTGGATGATGCCGGCCTTGCCGCCACGCTGGCGCAATCGGACTGCAGCGCGCAGGAATGCGTGGACACCCTGGTCGCCGCCGCATTGGACGGCGGCGGCTCGGACAACATCACCGCCATCCTGATCCGCTGCCACTGAGGCCACCGCCTCCGGCCGCGCGGCGACACCACCACGCGGCCTCGCCGGGTACCTCAGGCGCTGGCCGCTTCTTCCTGCTTCGGGCCATCCCACCAGGCGTGGCCGGCCTTCTTGCGCAGCCGTTCCAGGCGCGCCTCGTGCGCCTCCTGCTCGGAAGCCGTGACCAGTACACGCGGCCGCGGCAACAGCGAAGCGACATCGAACACCTGCACCGCACCGGTACTGCCCGCGACTTCGGTTTCCGGCAGGCCGAAACCAATTTCCTCCTGCCCCGAGGTCAGCGCGATATAGACGTCGGCCAGGATCTGCGCATCGAGCAGCGCCCCGTGCAGGTGGCGGTGCGAATTGTCCACGCCCAGCCGCTTGCACAGCGCATCCAGCGAGTTGCGCTGCCCCGGGTAGCGCTCGCGCGCCATCATCAGGGTATCGGTGACGGTCACCCGCTCGGCAAGCCGTCCCTTGCCCGAGAGCGAGAGTTCGTTCTCAAGGAAGCCCATATCGAACGCGGCGTTGTGGATGATCAGCTCGGCGCCGTCCACATAGGCCAGGAACTCATCGACGACTTCCTCGAAGCGCGGCTTGTCGGCCAGGAAATCCAGGCTCAGCCCGGTGACTTCCTGCGCCCCGGCCTCGAACTCGCAGTCCGGCTTGAGGTAGCGGTGGAAGTTGTTGCCGCTGGGGCGGCGTTCAAGCAGCTCCACGCAGCCGATTTCGACCACGCGGTTGCCCTTCTTCCACTCCAGGCCGGTGGTTTCGGTATCAAGGATGATCTGGCGCATGCGCAGCCCTTCAGTTGGTCACGGCGCCGGCGCGCACGCGGATAGCTTGGTCGCGGGCCAGCTGGTCCACGCGCTCGTTGTCCGGATCGCCGGCATGGCCCTTCACCCAGCGCCAGTCTATCTGGTGGCGTCCGGCCGCCGCATGCAGGCGCTCCCACAGGTCGCGGTTCTTGACCGGGTCGCCGCCGGCCGTCTTCCAGTTGCGCCGCACCCAGCCCGGCATCCATTCGGTGATGCCTTGGCGCACATACTGCGAATCGGTGTGCAGGACGATCTGGCACGGCTCGATCAGCGCCTCCAGGCCCATGATCGCGGCCATCAGCTCCATCCGGTTGTTGGTGGTATGCCCTTCGCCGCCGGTCACCTCGCGCTCATGGCCACGGTAACGCAACAATGCCGCCCAGCCACCCGGCCCGGGGTTGCCGAGGCAGGCGCCATCGGTATGGATTTCTATCGATTTCATCTTGTTCCGTTGTTTCAGGTCGCCACTGGCCCACGCCAGCCCACGGCACGGACAGGTTCCGGGCCGATGAAGGCATGCGCCCGTTTCTCGAATTCCAGCATGCTGGCCGCGCGCAAGGCCGGCAGCGCCGTCCCGCTTGCCCGCCCCGAATCGCTCCACAGCGGCCCGAAATGGCGTACCGAGCGCAACCGCAGCCCCTCGCGGCGCAGCAACGCCCGGCAGCGCGAGGCCGAAGGCGGCCTAGCCCCCTGCCACTGCCAACGGGTCCGGTAGAGGCTGCAGGGATTGAGCAGGGTCATCCACAACCGGCCACCGGGCATCAGCACCCGCGCACATTCGGCCAGCAACCGTTCCAGGTCCAGCGCGGCCGCATGCTCGAGCACAATGGCGTTGACCGCCCCGGAAGGCAGCGGCAAGGGCAGCGCGCACTGGAAATCCCCCCGCCAGCCACGCCCATCCGCAGACCGGTACAGGCGCAGCCCGCGCCCGACCGGTACCTGCACGGGCTGCCAGGCGGCGCTGGGCGCCAGCCACAACCACGGCTGCGCGGGAAAGCCCTGCACCTGTTCGAGCAATACTCCCTGCTCGACCGCCTTCATCGCACTGGCTCCGGCTTTCTCAAACCAGGCCGAGACTGCAGCTTGACGGGGGAACGGGGCGGCAGGCATTTTGCAATTCTATGCGACTGACTGCCCTGCCTGCATTCCAGGACAATTACATCTGGGCGCTGCAGACGCCCGATGAACGCACCATGTTCGTGGATCCTGGCCAGGCGCAGCCGGTGCTGGACGCGGTTGCCGACGGCATGCAGCCCGCGGCCATCCTGCTCACCCACCACCACGACGACCACATCGGCGGCGTGGCCGCGCTGCGCCAGCGCTGGCCGCGGCTGCCGGTGTTCGCCCCGCAGGATGAACGGATCCCGCTGGAGTGTGAACGCGTCGGCGAAGGCGGCCGGGTACAATTGGCCGGCTTCGATTTCACGGTACTGGCCGTCCCCGGCCATACCCGGAGCCATATCGCCTTCCATGGCCACGGGCACCTGTTCTGTGGCGATGCGTTGTTCAGCCTGGGCTGTGGACGCATGTTTGAAGGTACGCCCGCCCAGATGCTGGCCTCGCTGAAGCGGCTGGCCGCGCTGCCTGCCCAGACCCTGGTCTGCTGCGGGCACGAATACACGCTGGGCAATGCCGTGTTCGCGCGGCATGTCGATCCCGCCAACGCGGCATTGCAACGCCGCCAACAGGAAGCCACGGACATGCGCAGCCGCTCCCGCCCCACCGTTCCCTCGCTGCTGGCCAGCGAACTGGACTGCAACCCCTTCCTGCGCACGTCTGCCGAACCCGTGCGCCAGGCCATTGCCGCGCGGCTGGGCCGCGCGCCGCTGGACGAAGTGGAAGTATTCGCCGAATTGCGGCGCTGGAAAGACGGTTTCCGCGCGTGAAGCGGCGGAGCCTGCCGCTGGCACTGGGCCTGCTGCTCGGTGCCGGCGCCGCGACGTGCGGTGCGCAATCGCTGCCGGCCAACGCCGGCCTGGCCCAGAACATCGCCGCGCTGGCCGCCCTGCCGACCGACCCGGCCACGCTGCCGGAACCGCTTACCCGCAGCGGACACCAGATTTTCGCCCACTTCCGCGGGGGTCGCGCCATGGCCCAGTGCGATGCGGAAGCCACCAGCCCACGCTGGCGCAAGCAGTTCGCCCACGCGCCTCTGCGCCTGGGCAATGCCGAGGATGACGCGCTGCCGCTGTTCGGCTATGTGGTGGACGAATTGCGCGATGCCGGCCTGCCCACCGAGTTCGCACTGATTCCCTTCGTGGAAAGCGGCTACCGCCCCGGTGCCCGCAATGCCGGTGGTCCTGCCGGGCTGTGGCAGTTCATCCCCACCACCGCCCGCAACCATCGCGTGCCGATGGAGACCGGCTACGACGGCCGGCTCTCGGCGGTGGACTCCACCCGCGCTGCGGTGCGCTACCTCAAGACGTTGTACGGCATGTTCGGCGGCGACTGGCAGCTGGCGGTGATGGCCTACAACGCCGGCGAATACCGCATCCTGCAGGCGCTGCGCCGCGGCGGCATGAACGCGCAGAATGCCCGGCCGGCCGAATTGCCGGGGCTGTCGCCGGTCACCCATGCCTACGTGGAAAAGCTGCACGCGCTGAGCTGCGTGCTGGAACAGGCCGAGAAGGAGCCGGAACTGATGGCCGGCCGGGAACGCCAGGTGCCGGTCCGGCGCGGGCAGATGCTTCCAGCCGGAACCACGCTGGCCGACTGGTCCACGCGCAACGACCTGGATCCGGCGCGCGTGGCCCGCCTGAACCCGGCCATCACCGGAAAGCGCGCCGGCGCGCGGGTGCTGGCCCCGGCGCTGCCGGAGCTGGGGGCACCCCCTGCCCTGCCGGGCAACGCACCCCTGACCGCATCGGTCGATACCGCGCCGGCACCTTCGATTCCCGCCGCAACCGCCGTGGCATCAGCCGGCGGCAAGAGCCGGCATATCGTGCGCAATGGCGAATCAGCCTGGTCGATCGCGCGCCGCTACGGGGTTTCGGTCAAGACGCTGCTGGCCCTCAACAACCTGGACGCCAACGCCGTCCTCAAACCCGGCATGGTGCTGCAGTTCGACGACGAGCGTTGATCGCCCGCCCCAGCCGCCATCGCCTGAAATGAAAGAGCCCGGCCAATCGGCCGGGCTCTGCGTTTCCAGCGCTGGAATGCTTCGCGGGAAGCATTCCGGACAGGCATCACCTCAGAGCTGGGATTCCTGTACCTGCACCTTGAAGCGCTTGCGCATGCCGTCCACATAGGCCTGCGCCGCCGCCGCGCCATCGATCTGGCTCAGCTGCTGCTTCAGCAGCACCCGCTGCGGCTCGGGTACTTCGTCCAGGTTGCCGGGCGCGACCTTGGTCAAGGCGAAGACGGCATAACGGCCATCGCCCAGGTCCACTTCGCCATAGCTCGGCTTGTCTCCCACGGGAGCGGCGGCGCTGAACACGGCGCTGTTGGCGGCCGCGGTCGGCACCGGCGCGGTGCGCGGCAGCCCGGGGACCGGCATCAACTGCAGCTTCTCGCTTTCCGCCAGTGCCTGCAGGGTCTGCCCGCCCCGCAGCTTGGCCAGCAGGGCATCGGCGGACTTCTTCAGGTTGTCCCTGGCGCGCTGCGCACGCACCGCCGCGATCACCTTGTCGCGCGCCTGCGCCAGCGGAATCGCCTGCTCCGGCGTATGCGCGGTCACCCGGATCATCACGTTGTGGTTCGGGCCCAGCTCGATCGGGTCGCTGACCGTGCCGTCTTCCTTCAAGGCATCGGAGAACGCCGCGCGCAGCACCGCCGGGTTGGCGGCGATACCACTGGCATCGGCGTGGGTGAACGGACCCAGCGTCTGCACCGCCACACCCACTTCCTTGGCCGCCGGCTCCAGCGCCGTCGGGTTCTTGTAGACCAGGTCCACCAGACGCCCGCCCAGGTCGTTGAACGCGCGCTCGGTGTCGGCCTGCAGCTGCTCGGCGGCCAACTGGTCGCGCACTTCTTCGAACGAACGGCCTTCACCACCACGGGTTTCGCGCAGCTGCAGCACGTGGTAGCCGAACTGGGTCTTTACCGGCCCGCTGATCTGGCCCGGCTGCATCGCGAACAGCGCATCCTCGAACGCCTTGTCCATCACCCCGCGCTCGACCCAGCCCAGGTCGCCACCAACGGCCTTGGAACCAGGGTCGTCCGAATTGGCCTTGGCCAGCGCGGCGAAGTCCGCGCCCGGCTGCCTGGCCTGCTCGGCCAACTGGGCGGCCTTGGCCTCCGCCGCCTTCTGCGCGGCCGCATCCGGGCCGGCGCTGACCAGGATGTGCGAGGCCAGGCGCTCTTCCGGCTTGACGAAGCGCGCCTTCTCTTCCTCATAGCGATGGCGCAGCGTGGCTTCGTCCGCGGGCTTGGCCGCCGGCATGTGCGCCGCGTCCAGTTCCACGTATTCGAGAGACACGCTTTCTGGCTGCACGAAATCGCGCGGATGCGCGTCGTACCACTGCTTGATCTGTGCATCGTCCACGGCCGAGGCATCAGCCGGAGCGGCGGGCAGGATCGCGAATTCCACGTCGCGCTTTTCGCCCAGCAGCTTCAGCAGGCGCTCGCTCTCGCCCTTGGTCGCGAAACCGGACTGCGACAGGGCCGTGGGGATGATCGACTGCTGCAGGCCGGCACGCACCACCTGGTCGAACATGGCCGGCGTCCGCGGCGGCGCGCTCTGCGCCAGCACCAGGCGGTACTGCTCCGGATCGAACTTGCCGTCGCGCTGGAATGCCGGAATGCTGGTGATGTAGTCGCGCACGGCGGCATCGCCGATCACGATGTGCGCATCCTCGGCGGCCAGGCGCACCACCTGCTCGTCGATCAGGCGGTCGAGCACGCTGAGCTTGTTCTCGGTCGTCTCGAATTCGCGCGGGTCGAAGCTGTCGCCCTTCTGCTCGCGGGCTTCCATGCGCGCCTGCTCGAAGCGCGTGCGGAAATCCTCCACGCTGATCTCGTGATGGCTCCACAGGAACGACATCGGCCACCACGACGGCGCCGAGCGCCACCATGATGGCGGCGCGGAAACCTTGGCAACGTTCTGCGCACCGACACCGCCTAGGTAGCTGTTGTCGATCACGAACAGGAACGGGATCATCAGCAGGCCCATGATCAAGGTAACGATCCAGCCTGAGGTCTTGTCGCGAAGTGTCTGCAGCATGGGAAAAATCACGGCCTGATGGCGAGCCGGTCAGTGTAACCCGCTTCCCGCCCGACTCCCAGCCGACCCCGCGGCGCACCAACGCCGCACCCTGCACCCCGAAAGCACGCGACCGCCCCGGATCGCCGCGTAAAAAAAGCCCCAGGCTTGCGCCCGGGGCTTGGAATCAATGGCGGAGCGGACGGGACTCGAACCCGCGACCTCCGGCGTGACAGGCCAGCATTCTAACCAGCTGAACTACCGCTCCGCGTCTTGAAACTGTTGCCGCCACGGCCATGCGTGACCGGCATGCCATTGCGTGCAATGGCGGGGTGGAACTGGCGGAGCGGACGGGACTCGAACCCGCGACCTCCGGCGTGACAGGCCAGCATTCTAACCAGCTGAACTACCGCTCCGCA
>Ga0153956_1002781_pt1 | contig 12276 bp, 13 predicted proteins | sample TSFL040MetaG_FD_104704 | JGI IMG/M metagenome (GOLD analysis project Ga0153956, IMG submission 104704) | Attine ant fungus gardens microbial communities from Florida, USA - TSFL040 MetaG | ecosystem: Host-associated > Fungi > Mycelium > Unclassified | place: USA: Florida, Wekiwa Springs...
GTGAAGCGGACTTCTGAACCTGAACCACACGAGAATCATAAACTTGCTAGTGTCCCTTTAATTCCGAAGTTCGCATCAAAGGTCGCCGCAAGGACATGCGAACTTCGGAATCGGGACACTAGAGCCCCGCTTCTGCCGGAATCGGAAGCGGGGCTCCATGATTCTGATTTGACGCGTTTTCTTGACGCGAACCGGTATCCACTTCGCTCGAAAACGCTATAGGGCTGCTCGCTGAACGGCTATTTGACCGTCTTGAACGGTGCGACCTCGATCCGGTTATCCGCGAGCGCCTTGCGCAAAACGCGCGCAATGTCGACCGCGCCGGGCGTATCGCCATGGATGCAGACCGTGTCCATCCGCATCTTGATCGTCTTGCCGGTGATCGAGACGACTTCTCCGGTCTGAACCATCTTGACCACGCGCGCGGCGATCTCATTCGCGTCGTGCAGCACCGCGCCGGGCTTGCGCCGCGACACCAGATTGCCGTCGTCTTCATAGGCCCGGTCGGCGAACACCTCGTGCGCCATCGGCAGGCCGAAGGCCTCACCGGCCGCCACAAGGCGCGAATTCGCCAGCACAACGAACACCAGATCGGGATCCACCGCCTTGATCGCGGCGGCGATGGCGCGCGCGGTCATGTCGTCTTCGCAGGCGACGTTGGAGATCGCGCCATGTGCTTTGACATGCGTGACCTTGTGGCCCGACGTGGCGGCAATCGCCTGCAGCGCGCCGATCTGATAGGCGACGAGGTTCTCGATTTCCGACGACGTGAGGCCGACGATCGGCCGGCGGCCGAAGCCGTGCAGGTCGCGATAGCCGGGATGCGCGCCGATGCTCACGCCGCGCGCCTTCGCCAGATCCACCGTCTTCTTCATCGTGTCGGCATCGCCCGCATGATAGCCGCAGGCGATGTTGACCGAGGTTGCGAGATCGATCATCGCGGCGTCGTTTCCCATCGGCCAGACGCCGAAACTTTCGCCGAGATCGCAGTTGAGGTCGATTGTCATCGTTTCTTGCTCCGTTGTGGAGATCGGGTTGTCAGGGTTCGGGCAACGACCAAGTCTGCCACGTTCCGCTGTCGAATGCATTGACGGCGGCACCGGCGATATTCGCATTCTGCAATGCATCGTTGAGATCGGTGTGGCGCATCTCGCGCACGCGCCCGGGCAGGATTCGCAACAGTCTGGCCATCTCGCGCGCCTCCGCCTGCGCCTGCGCCATGGTGACGGCCGCAAAGCGGAAGCCGACACCGGCGGGAATTTGCGCGAAACGGCCGAGGTCCGCCGTGATCACGGTCGCGATCTTCGGATAACCGCCGCTGGTGCCGCGATCCGGCATCAGCACGATCGGCTGTCCGTTGCCGGGGATCTGAATGCTGCCGTTCACGGTGCCGTCGGACACGATGTTGTGGCCATGCAGATGCTCGATGACGGGCCCTTCGAGGCGATAGCCCATGCGGTCGCTGGTCGCGGAAATCTTCCATTCGCTGTCGAGGAAGAGCTGTTTTCCCTCGTCGAATTCGTCATCCTGCGGCCCCATCACGACGCGGATTGGACGGTCGGCCGCCGCGGGCAGTTCGATCTTGCGTTCGACCGTGGCGGCCGAGGCGTCCACGTCGAGAATGTCGCCGGCCTGCAATGGGCGCGGAAACGGGCTGCCGAGACCCGCGCGCGCGTTGACCGAGAGGCTGCCGAACGTCGGCTCGCCTTTCACGCCGCCTTCGATGGCGAGATAGCTGAAGGTTCCGCCGCGAACAAAACCGAGCGTGAGGCTTTCGCCGTCGTTGAGCGTGCAGGATTCGTTGAACGAAACCGGGCGGCCCGCGACTTCGGCGTTCCTGCCGGCGCCGGCCAGTGCGACGCGCACCTTGCCGTCGCGCGCGGTGAAGGTTGCGCCGAGCGGGCCGATTTCGATGGCCGCGGCAAAAGGTGGATTGACGACCAAGCAATTGGCCGCTGCGAGCGCAAGACGGTCGGCCGCGCCGCTCGGCGTCAGACCGTAACGCTGCGCGCCGTAGCGCCCGCCGTCCTGAACCGATGTCGCCGGACCGACAGCTGCGATGACGAGCTTGCTCATGATGCCACCAGTTCCGCGACGAATTCGCCGTGCGCGGCGGCGAGATCCTGTTCGGCGAACTCCTTGCCGTCGACCGCATAGAACGTGATGGCGTCTCCCGGCTCGAGCAGGAAGGTCGGGTTGCGGTGAAGCTGGTAGGTGCGCACGGCGGTCTGACCGAGCAGATGCCAGCCGCTCGGGCCGGCAAGACACTGGATGCCGGTCTGGACGCCACCGATCGAGACCGTGCCCATTGGCGTCAGCAGGCGCGGATTTTGCCGGCGCGGCATCTGCAAGGATGGATCCAGTCCGCTGAGATAGGACCATCCCGGCGTGAATCCGATCATGGCGACTTGGTAATCGCCGGCGACATGGCGCGCGACGATATCGTCGGGCGTCGTGTTCAACGTCTTGGCGACGTCCTCGAGATCGATGCCGTGCTCGCCGCCATAGGCAACAGGAACGCGCCAGCGCCGGGTCTTCGTCGCCGGGGGAACCGGCAACTGCGCGAGCGCCGTCAGACGTTCGCCAAGTTCGTCGAACCCAATTTGAACCGGATCGTAGTGAACGAGCAGGGAGCGGTAGGTCGGCACGGTTTCAACGACGCCTTCAATCGGCGCATCGGCCAGCGCGCGGTCGAGCGCAAGCACGCGCCGATTGGCCTGCTCGTCGATGGCGCGGCTGAATTCCACGGTAATGGCGGCATCGCCACTTGGCAGAAGGCGGGGCGGAGGCAAGGGCGCGGTCATGAATCGCTCGATAAACTCACCGGCAACGAATTCCAGCAATAGCGTCTTTTGACGCCGGATGGAATTCGGGTTGCGCAAATAAGGCGTGCAAATTCAATAAATTATTGGTGGCGAGCGTGATAAGGTGATCTAATCGAGCGCAATGCGCGACACGCGTTGCAGAGGTCTTGCGCAGCGGCCTTGACGCGATGCTCCGCGCCAGCAAGATGCGCCGCACGTCATCCTCACCGGAGTTGTTTTGTCCATGCCGTTGACTGCTGAAGCTGTCGCCATTCTTTCGCGCGTGTCCACCGCGACCATCACCACCGTGCTTCTCAAGAAGGGATTGCGCAATGTCTGGATGCGCGGTTCGCGGCCGCTGCGTCCGGGACAGCCACGGCTGGTCGGGCCTGCCTTCACGCTGCGCTTCGTGCCTGCGCGCGAGGATCTCGCGACGCCCGAGTCCTGGTCGTCGCCGATCTCGACCCGCACCGCGATCGAGGCCATGCCCGAGGGCTGCATCGCCGTGGTCGACGCCATGGGCGTGAAGGACGCCGGAATCTTCGGCGACATCCTGTGCGCGCGCATGGTGAAGCGTGGCGTCGCGGCGCTCATCACCGATGGCGTGGTGCGTGACGTCGAGGGCGTTCTCGGCACCAACCTGCCGGTGTGGTGCGATGGCTTCGCCGCGCCGCCGTCGGTCGCCGGTCTGACCTTTGTCGGCTGGGGCGAACCGATCGGCTGCGGCGGGGTTGCCGTTTTTCCGGACGATATCGTCGTTGCCGATCAGGACGGCGCCGTGCTGATTCCGCAGAAGATGCTCGATCATGTGCTGGCCGAAGGCCCGGAACAGGAGCGGATGGAAGGCTGGATCGTCGAGCAGGTGAACGGCGGCGCGGTGCTGCCGGGCCTCTATCCGATGAATGCGGAGACCAAGGAACGCTACGCTGCATGGAAGGCGAAGAAATAACAACGAGACAGCACCGGAAGCGTGGGCGTCGTTGACGCCCGCGCGAACAGTCAGGAGGTCACCCATGGATATCCATCAGGCGGGTTCGCGGCCGACCAAACGTGCGCCCAAGGAATACTTTACCGGCACGGTGTTGCAGGATCCGATCGTCGCCGCCGTGAATGCGCCGTCGCGCGTGCTCGCCGCGAGCGTTTCGTTCGAGCCTGGCGCGCGCACCGCATGGCATACCCATCCGCTCGGGCAGACGCTGCATGTCATTTCCGGTGTCGGGCGGGTGCAGACCAAGGGCGGACCGATCCGCGAGATCCGTCCCGGCGACACGGTGTGGATTCCGCCGGGCGAAAAGCACTGGCATGGCGCCGCGCCGAGCACGGCCATGACTCACATCGCGGTGCATGAATCGCTCGATGGCAAGCACATCACCTGGATGGAACATGTCACCGACGAGGAATATGGCGGCAAGGTAGGCGGTTAGCCGAAGCCAAAGACATCGCCTGTCGAACCGGACGCCCTGCCGCTTGCGGCAGGGTTTCCTTTTAGCGGCTGCACTTCGCCGGTTTCAGTTCGCGCGGGACCATGTCTGGCCCCCGCAGAACATTCCGCCGAACGCGCAGCCCTGAACGCGCAGGTGGTTGTTGCCCTTCATCGCGATGGTCGAGCTGTAGGTGCTGCCGCTCTTCGGGTCGTAGATCTTTCCGATCCACTTCGAGCCGCTGGGCTTCATGTCGATCAGGATCTTTTCCTTGTTCTCATTGGTGCGGGAATCCACCGAGTATCCACAGACGTTGTCGCCACACGCCTCGATCCGGACGTGTCCTTCCTTCTTTTCCGTCAGCCACATGCCGAACGGACCGGCCGGTTCGGCAACCGGCGGCGGGGGAGGCTGAACCGGCTGCGCGGCGGGTGTCGCAACGGCGACTGCCGCCGCAGCCGGCGCCTGCTGGACCGGGGCAGGCGCGGCACCGGCTTGTGCGGCCGGCGGCGGAGCCGCGGCCGGGATTGCCTGCTGCCGCACCGGCGTGGGCGCGGCTGCGGGCGGCGATGCGGCAGCCGCAGCAGTCGGTGCAGCGGGAGGTGCCGGGGCGGCCGCTTGCGGCGTATCGCGAACGCCGGAATCATCATCGTCGCGGTCGATGTTCCCGCGGCCCGAGCTGTACACGCCGGGGATGGAGATCGAGATACATGACGGTGAATCGCAACCGCGCGGAGCGTGGATGCGCACGGTACGCCCGCCGATGTCGAAGGAATAATGTTCGCCGGCCTGCGCGGCCGAGGCGGCCAGCAACAGCATGGCGGCAGTTACGAGCTTTTTCATGGGAACCTCCAGTCCGGTTCGGAATCTCATGTCCGACCTTACGCAGGGCCCGATCTCCAGAATGTGATCTGCATCACTATCCAGTCATGAGCGGCCGTCATGCGCGCGGAGGTTCAGTTCACGGTGCCCGTTTCAGACGATCAACCGGTTTGCGGGCGACGATCGCGTCCCGGTCTCATCCTCCTGGGGCGATCGTCAGGATTGCTCGTCGCGCCTGCCGATTTCGCCGCCGGCCATCTCGCTTCGGAGCGCTTCAAAACGCCGGCGGGCGCGATACTCCTGATCGTCGACAAATCTGATCGCGGCTTCTCCGGTCATCGGGCCGCTGACGATCGGATGCGAATTCTCGCCGATGGTTTCATCGACAAAATAGTCGCCATTATCGCTACGCCGGGTCGTCCATTTGAATCGGATGGCGGTGAGGGGGCCGGGCCCGAATTTCGTATAGCCTTCTGTCTCGGGATCGGCGGCAGTGAAAGCAGGCGCGCTTGGCGGAGCCGCGATATTTTCCCCGGCCTGACCGAATTCGGGCCGATCCGGCTCGGCAAACGCATCCCCGGCGGATTCGTTTCCAGCAGGTTCTCGCCCAGACGGTTCGTCGATTGCGTCCGGCCGCCCGGAGCTGTCCGGCTTGTCCTTGTCGAGGATGCTCGCAATGGCCGCGAGAACGTGGTCGGTCGGATCGCCTTCACTCACCTGCTATTCCTCGTCCTGGTATGAGGACGGTGAGATGCAAGCCGGCAGTCTCATGACGCCCGTCCCCAAGCGCATCCGACACGATCTATGCGCAAATGGGCGGTTTTTTGTCTTTCCAGGGGCGCCGCCGCTCCAGTTGCGCGGCCACCGGTCCGGGTGGCCGCCGTCCGCAGAGGTGGTTAGCCGAGCACGTCCTGATTGATGACGTTCTGGCGGATATGTTCGCCGTCGAGCGCACTCAGGATGTTTTTCGCCGTCTGCAATCCCATCCGGTCGAGCGACTCGTGGGTCACGCCCGCGACATGCGGAGCCGTGATGACATTCGGAAGGGAGAACAGCGCGTGTCCGACAGGCGGGGGTTCCTGCTCGAACACATCGAGGCCGGCGCCCGCCAGCTTGCCCGATGACAACGCCTCGTACAGCGCGCGCTCATCGACGATGCCGCCGCGCGCGGTGTTGACCAGATAGGCGGTCGGCTTCATCCGCCCGATCCGCGCGGCGTTGAACAGGCCGGTGGTTTCCGGCGTTTTCGGACAATGAATGGTGACGAAATCGGCGCGGGACAGCGCGGCGTCGAGATCGGACACCGGCTCGCAGCCGGCCGCCTTGATATCGGCGGCGGCCTTGTAGGGATCGTAGACCAAGACGTTCATTTCCATCGCCAAGCAGCGCTTGGCGGTGCGCGTCCCGATCCGCCCGAAGCCGACGATCAGCACCGTCTTGCCGAACAGATCGAACGGCCACTGGCCGATCCGCTGCGGCCAGCGGCTTTCGGTGACCATGGTGTGCATTTCCTGCGCGCGCTTGGCGAGCGTCAGCATCATGAACAGGGCGGCTTCGGCGACGGACGGTGAGTTGGCCGTTCCGGCCGTCATCAGTGGCACGCCGTAGCGGCTGAGCGCGGGCACATCGACCGCGTCAAAGCCGACGCCGATGCGGGCGACCACCTTCATATCGCCGGACGCCTTGAGTTCGGGTTCGCCGAAGCGCGTGCCGCCGAGGGCCACACCATGCACCGGCGCATGTTGCTTGAGCAACGCCTCGAAGTCGGCCGCCGATATCATGTTCGGAAAGGAAATGGCCTCGACGTCGTCGCGATCCCTGAACAGATCCCAGCCCGATTGCGACATCGTTTCGGTAATCAGCAGTTTCTTCTTGTTGGTCGCCATTTCCTGTCCCTGACCCTTTGGTTGAGGGGGTCAGATGACGACCCCGCTTTCTGCGTTTAACAGGTGCATATTGTTCAGGTCTACCGTCATTTTCAGCGGCGCGCCGTCCTGCGCGCCCGCGCTCGGATTGGCGCGGCCGCAGACTTGCGCGCCGTTGACCGGAAAATAAATCAGCGTCTCCATGCCCATCGGCTCCGTCACCTCGAGCCGAGCCTCGAAGGGCTCGAATCCCGGCCCGGAATTCGATTTGGCATCGGTGATATGTTCGGGCCGCAGACCGAGCAGCAGCTTGTCGTCGCGGTTGATGGATTTGTACCGCGCGGCGCGCTCCGGCGGCAGCGGGAACGCGATCTGGTCGCTCAGACGAACGCACAACCGGCCCGAGGTTTCCTCGATCCGGCAGGGGATGAAATTCATCGCCGGAGATCCGATGAAGCCGGCGACGAATTTTGTCGCGGGCTTGTGATAGAGTTCGTTCGGCGTTCCGACCTGCTCGATCTTGCCCTTGTTCATCACCACGACCCGGTCCGCGAGCGTCATGGCTTCGACCTGATCGTGCGTCACGTAAACCGTCGTGGTGCGGACCTTCTGATGGACCTTCTTGATCTCGATCCGCATCTGCACGCGCAGCTTGGCGTCGAGATTGGAAAGCGGCTCGTCGAACAGAAAAACCTTGGGATGCCGCACGATCGCGCGCCCCATGGCGACGCGCTGGCGCTGGCCGCCCGACAACGCCTTCGGCTTGCGTTCGAGAAGTTCGGTGATATCGAGAATGCGCGCGGCCTCGTCGACGCGCTGCTTGATTTCCGCCTTCGGAAAACGCTTCAGGCGCAAACCGAACGACATGTTTTCAGCGACCGTCATGTGCGGATAAAGCGCGTAGTTCTGAAACACCATCGCGATATCGCGGTCTTTCGGCGGCACGTCGTTGACGACGTCGCCATCGATCGTGATTTCACCGCCGGTGATGTCCTCCAGACCGGCGATCATGCGAAGCGTGGTGGATTTTCCGCAGCCCGATGGGCCGACCAGCACCACGAATTCGTGGTCCGCGATATCGAGGTCGATCCCGCGCACTGCCTCGACATTGTCGTACGTCTTCGCAACGTTGCGCAACTCTACGTCAGCCATCGTCGGTTCACCCTTTCGTCGCGCCCGCGGTTAATCCGGAAATGTAGTAGTCCATCAGGAAAGCGTAGATGATCAGCGGCGGTGCGGCACTCAGCAACGCGCCGGTCATGATCTGCCCCCAGTTGAAGACGTCGCCCTTGATCAGCGTCGTGATGATGCCGACGGGCAAGACGAGTTCGCTCGCCGTCGTTGTGAAGGCGAGGGGATAGAGGAATTGCGACCAGCTTACGGTAAAGGCAAAAATCGTCGCGGCGATGATGCCCGGAAAAGCCACGGGTACGAAGATCCGCAACAGGGTCTGCATCCATGTCGCGCCGTCGACGATCGCCGCCTCGTCCAGCTCCTTTGGAATGGACGCGAAGTAGCCGATCATGATCCAGGTTGCGAACGGCACCGTCAGCGTCGGATAGACGATGACCAGAACATACCAGTGGTTGAGGAGCTGAATGCCCGTGTAGTCGTGGAATACCGCGAACATCTTGAACAGCGGGATGAACAGCAGCGAATCCGGAATGAGGTATGTCAGGAACACGCCGGTCGCCAGCGTCGCGGAGCCCCAGAATTTCATCCGCGCCAGCGCGAACGCCGCCGGGATGGAGATCAGCATGGTGATGACCACAACGCATGCCGAAACCATCGCGGAATTGAGAAAGAACCGGAGGAACTGACTCGATCCCAGCAATTCCCGGTAATTCGACAGCGTGGGATGATAGACCCACCACGGGTTGACTGCCGCGGAGATTTCTCCGCTGGTCTTGAGCGACGTGATCAGCGTGTAGATCGGCGGAAACAGAAAGAAGATCGCAAATATCGTGAGAAAGACATAGGACCAGCGCAGCGCCCATGTCCGATCCCGGCTCATGCTCCTCAATTTGCGGCGCGGGCCGGCTTTGTCGATCGTCGTTGCCATGGTCATGACGCTTCATTCCCCCGCTGGTTGATGTCGCGCAGGATGAAGATCGCCGCGATCGCCAGGATCGGGAACATGAACAGCGAGACGCTGGCGCCGAGCGGAATGTCGCTGCTCTCGATCCCGAGTTTGAACGCCCAGGTCGCAAACAGGTGCGTCGAGTCGAGCGGTCCTCCCGAGGTCAGAATGCGCACGATGTCGAAGTTGGCGAAGGTGACGATCAGCGAGAACAGCACGGTGATGGAGATGATGTTGCGCATCATCGGGAGCGTGATGAACCAGATCCGCTGCCACCAGTTGCAGCCGTCGATCGCGGCGGCTTCGTAAAGCTGCTCCGGCACGGATTTGAGCGAGGCCAGATACAGGATCAGGAAAAACGGCGCGCCATACCAGATGTTGACCAGGATCACGGAGAAGCGCGCCCAGCCGGCATCGCCGGTCCATGGAATCGGACCGACGCCGAAATGCGCGAGGATCCAGTTGAAGGCGCTGTAGGACGGATCGAACAGCCAGAGCCAGGCGAGCGTCGTCATCGCCGGCGGAATGACCCACGGCACCAGCAACATGCCGCGCCATTTGCGCTGCTTGTTGGCGGGAACGTTGTGCACGAGATGCGCGGTAATGAACCCGATCAGTGCCTTGAAAACGACCGCGGTGATGGCGAACAGGCAGGATTGCCGGACCACCATCCAGAAGGTCTCGCGGGTAAACAGAAACTTGAAGTTTCCGAAACCGACATATCGCTGCATCGACTTGTTCAGCGTCGCGAGATGAATCGAATAGATCGCGGGATAAACCACCAGGATCGCGATCAGCAGGATCAGTGGCAGCGCCATGAAGAATGCGATCGTCGATTTTTTCTGAAGAAATCTGCGGAAGCCCGAAACCGGCTTCGCGCGCGGCTTCGCCTTCGCTGAATGCGGCGTTGTGGTGATAGCGACGTCGGCCATTTGTCCCCTCGCGGTTGAAACGCCCGGGCGCCTCCACGCCCGGGCATGCACTTGCGAATAGAAGGACGTCAGGTTCGCATGAACCCCTGGACTTCGTTCTCCGCCCAGTCGAGGGTCTTTTCCATGGCCTCGCCCTTGAAGTGGCGAACGCACATCTTGGTCAGCGTCGCCTGTGCGTAGATCTGCTGTGCGATCTTCGGCGGGGCGGGAGAGGCCGCGATCGACAGGGTCTGCGTATGGTACGGATCGGGATAGCTGAACAGCGTCCCTTTCGGCGGGGCTTCTTCGGCCCAGGTCTTGAAGTCGAGCAGCTTTTCGAACGCGGGCAGATCGTATCCGCCGCTGGCCGCGACCTGTTGTTCAGCCGACGACCGTTGCAGCAGATGAACCAGCAGGCTCTTGGCGGCCGATTTGTTCGGCGAGAAGTTCCAGACCGTGTTGATGAACGGCAGGAACGGTGCGAAGCGGCCCTTCGGTCCGGCCGGGAACGGATGCGTCCAGCATTGCTCGGCGATCTTCGGCGCGTCGCGTTTGGCGACGGCCCATGAACTCGGCGGGTTCATGATCATGGCGCCCTTGCCCGACACCAGCCACTTGTTGTTGGACGAGTCATCCCAGGCGGGCACGTCCGGCGGCATGAAGGACTGAAGCTTCTTGTAAAAATCGAGCCACTGGCGAACGGCGTCGGTCTTGACCGTCACATTGCCCTTGGCATCGACCAGCGCGCCGCCGAAGGCCTGCAGGAATGCGCCGGCCGAGTCCACGGAGTCGGATGTTTCGCCGAGCCCGATACCGAACGGCACGCCGCCCTTGTAACAAGCCTCCGCCGCCTTGAGAAAAGTGTCCATGTTCCAGTTGTCGGCCTTCGGCGGGCTGCCGGCCGGGAACATCTCCTGCATGTCGAGCTTGGCATGCTCCTTCATCAGATCGAGACGCGAACAGGGCCCCTTGATCTGGCTGCCTGTGGTGCAGGGAACGCCGATCCATTTTCCGTCGCGGATGGCGAGATATTCCACCGTGCCGTTGACCTTGCCGTTCTGGGCGATCAACTCCTTCATGATGTCGTCCATCGGCTCAAGCATTTCCGCATTCGCATGCGGCCACCATGTCGGCATGGTGATGATGTCATGACCGGATTTGGCCTGGGCTTCGGCCGCGATGGTGATCAGGTTCTTGTTGCCCTGCGACGTCACGTAATCGATCGTGACTTCGACTTTTTCCTTGGCCGCCCATTCGTTGACGAGCTTGGTCGTCACGCCGTTGGCGCCGGGAACCCAGTGATCCCAGAATGCCATTGAGAGTTTGCCGGCGGCATGCGCGCCGCGCACGTATGGCGCCGTAACCAACGCCGCCGATGTCGCGGCGGTTGTTGCCAGAAATTGCCGTCGAGATAGCTTCCTGCGAGACATGGCATCTTCTCCCTGATGAGCCAACTTGGTGCCTTGTTTGAACCGGCTTATTTTTCTTTGGGTCTTCGCCTTCCCGAAGAAGGCCAAGATGATTGTTTTTCAATCTGAACAGAATTGTCCGCATCTGTCGAGAAATCAACGCGTTCGAATTCCGAAAATTTTGGCGCGCGGCCTCGCGGCGCAAAGATGATCAAATGTAGGCAAACGAGTTGGCTGCCTTGCGGAGTTAGGCGCGACGTCGATGCGATCCGCGTATGCCGCAGTGCACACGGTGACGCTTGATCGATCAAAAAAAATTTGATCGATCATTGCGGTCGGCGTCTGCGTCGCTGTGACCGGCGTGCCTGGCGGACCCTCGGGTAACAACAGCGGCGTGCGAGGTCCGGTGCAGGGCGATCGGCGGAACTCGTCCGACAAGCAAGCAAAGACCGCGAAGAGCGGGACGGGCTCGCATGTAGCGCAGCAAGCCGCGCCCGTTCGGTTGACGGCCGAGCGGATCGTCGCCACCGGCGGCGCCAACATCGCACACAACGCGGCCTCGATTGACGTCATGCCCGCGGCCGCCATTTGGTAAATTCTTGTTTTCGGACCTCGCTTGAATGCGACAAAATTCGCCGCCCGGATTTTAAAATCTGACGCCTATCGATCTCCTTGTGAAACGGGGGAGGGGACAATGAACGTTCAAGTCGCGTGCTCGCCGAAATATCCGGTCAATCCTTGGGCGTTGCGGATGCAGGACATGCTGATGGTGTCCGCCTTCGGCATCTGGTCGGCAGCGCTCGGTCTCGCGCCCATTCTCGTCTTCCACGTGCTGGCAAATTAGTGTGGTGGTTCAGAAGTCCGCCACCCTATCGCAGCGAGTCGGTGAAGCGGACTTCTGAACCTGAACCACACGAGAATCATAAACTTGCCAGTGTCCCTTTAATTCCGAAGTTCGCATCAA
>Ga0153956_1002782_pt1 | contig 12273 bp, 14 predicted proteins | sample TSFL040MetaG_FD_104704 | JGI IMG/M metagenome (GOLD analysis project Ga0153956, IMG submission 104704) | Attine ant fungus gardens microbial communities from Florida, USA - TSFL040 MetaG | ecosystem: Host-associated > Fungi > Mycelium > Unclassified | place: USA: Florida, Wekiwa Springs...
CAACAGCATCATCGACCGCTTGGAAGCCGGGGTGCGCCCATGGGTCAAGCCGTGGCGCCCCGGCCTGGGCGGCCGCCCGCTGCGCGTGACCGGCGAGCCCTATCGCGGCATCAACTGCTTCTGGCTCTGGCTGGTCGCCGACAGCGCCGGCTATCTGTCGCGCACCTGGATGACCTACAAGCAGGCGCAGGCGCTCGGCGCGCAGGTGCGGGAAGGCGAGCGGTCGCAGATCGCCATCTTCTACAAATCCTACAGCAAGACGGTCGAATCCCCCGTCACCGGCGACAGCACCGACGAGACGCGCCGCGTGCTGCGCAGCTACGCCGTGTTCAACGCGGATCAGATCGACGGTCTGCCCGACCGCTTTCGTCCGTCCGCGCTCAGCGTCGTCCCTCCGGCCGACACGCTCCCCGACCGCGCGCAGGCGTTCGTCGACGCGCTCCCCGCGACCGTCCACACTGGCGGCGACAAGGCCTTCTACGACCGCATCGACGACAGCATCACCATGCCGGCCGTCGACCAATTCTCGACCCGGGCGTATTGGGCGTCCACCCTCGCCCATGAGGCGGGGCATTGGACCGGCCACCCGGATCGGCTCGACCGCCAGTTCGGCAAGAAGTTCGGTGACGAGGCCTATGCCTTCGAGGAGCTCTGCGCCGAGATGACGGCCGCGCTGCTCGGCGCTGACCTCGGCCTTCCGACCTCGCACCTCGACGATCACGCCAGCTACATCGGTTCGTGGCTCCGCGTGCTGAAGCGCGACAACCGGGCGGTGATGACCGCCGCGGTCAAGGCCGAAGCCGCCGCCGGCTTCCTCCTCCGCGCCACCGGCCTTGCCGGCGACGAGTCGACCGAAGAGCCGATCCGTGAAGCGGCCTGATCGTGCGCGCCGCTCCGGACCTCCGCGCCTATCGGCGCATCGTCGTCGCGTTCAGCGGCGGCAAGGACAGCCTTGCCGCCCTGCTGCACCTCCTCGCCATCGGCGTGCCGGCACACGCGATCGAGCTCCACCACCATGATGTCGATGGCAATGGGCCAAGCTTCATGGACTGGCCCTGCACCCCCGGATACGTCCGCGCGATCGCGGCCCACCTTGGGCTTCAGCTCTACGTCTCGTGGCGCGAAGGCGGCTTCGCGCGCGAACTCGACCGAACCGACGCACCGACGGCGCCGGTCCGGTTCGAGACGCAGGACGGTATCGGGACCGCTGGCGGGAATGGTCGCGCCGGCACCAGGGGCATCTTTCCTCAGACGGCCGCCGATCTCCGGGGCCGCTGGTGCAGCCCGTCGCTGAAGATCGATGTACTCGCCGCCGCGATCCGCAACCAGGCGCGCTTCCTCGACGGCCCCACGCTCGTCGTTACCGGCGAGCGCGCCGAGGAAAGCCCGGCACGCGCCCACTATGCTTCCTTCGAGCGACACCGCACCGCGACCGCGACCCGCGACGTCGACCACTGGCGGCCCGTCCACGACTGGACAGAGGCCCGAGTATGGCAGGCAATCGCCGATGCCGGCATCCGACCCCACCCGGCATACGTCCTCGGTTGGGGCCGTCTGTCGTGCCGGACCTGCATCTTCGGCTCGCCCGACCAATGGGCGAGCGTCAGGTTCGTCTTCCCCGCCGCCTTTCGGCGCGTGCAGGTCCGCGAAGCGGCGAGCGGCAAGACGATCCACCGCGCGCTCGATGTCGCACAGCTCGCCGACCGAGGTCGGCCCTTCCCGGCCGCAATCCAGCATCCCGACGAACTGGCGCAGGCCGAAGACATCGAGTGGCGCCTGCCGATCGTAGCCCGGCCATGGGCCATGCCCGCCGGGGCGTTCGGTGACGCTGCCGGTCCGCCATGACCGTTCCGCCTCGAGACGGAGGAGAGGGAGCCTTCGGCCTTCTGAGCGCCCCTGCGCTCATGAAGGAGGTTGGTTCCATGTTCTACGATACCTTGTACCGGCACAACCAGGCGCTGGCGCCCGACGGTTCGGAAACGCTCCCCGCGGCGCTTCACGCCCTCAACGCCGCGGTCGACGACTGCCGGCGCGCCGGCAAGTCGATCGCTCGCGATGCGGCGGTCATCCTCCTCGTCCGCAATCTGGCCGACGTCGCCGAGCGATCCGCTCCCAGCGTCGCCGACCTGCGCCTCCGCTGCGCCGCCGATCGTGCCGCCGTCATCGCCGCTCCCGCACTGCTCGACATCGCGGGGCACAGCGTCGCTGGCGACCACGCCGCCAAGCGGACGTTCCACTATCAGGCGCGCCGCGCCCTCACGCGGCTCGCCGAGGCCATCGGCCTCGATCCAGACACGGCCCGGGTGAACAGCACGCTCGGCACCGACCGGAACGACGGCACCAGCGAGCTCCGCCATGCCGATATCGGCATCCGCGTCGTTCCGCGCAGCTTCCTCCCCGACAGCGAGATCAGCTTCAACCGCTGCATGGGTGGCGAGCCCGCCGGCAAGGTTCACCTCGCGCCGATCGCCGAGCTGCTCGACCCGGCCGCGTTCGCGCGCCGCCTCGCCGCGACGATCGGCACGCTCGGCGCGCTGCGCCTCGCTGCCTGACCCCAACCTGAAAGGACCCCCATCATGGGCTGGCTTACCATGCGCGACACCGGGCGCTTCGCGAACGCGCGCGCCTACCTCGACGATCAGTTCACCTACACCCGCGACGATCACCGCCTGACGGTCCTGAAGTCGTCGATGGTCGGCAGCACCTACTACGCCGCGGCCGAGCGGGTCGAGACCGCCGACAAGGCTCCGACCGTATTCGCCATCATCTGCCTTACCTTCTCGCGCCCGAACGCGCGCGACGGCCAGACCTTCGGCTACAAGGACATGACGGAGCACATGGGGCCTCACGAGAGCGAGTGCCCCGCGTCGATCCTCGACCTGCTCACGCCCATCGAAGGCGAATGGCCGAACAACTGCCGCGCGCGCTGCCGCGCCAACCTGGCGAAACGCCGCCTGCTCGACGCCAAGCCGACCCCCCGACCTGGACAGACGATCGTCTTCGACGATCCGCTCCGCTTCAACGACGGCATCGAGCGCACCCGCTTCGAGGTCATCGCCGGTCCCAACGGGAAGGGGCTGCGCTATCGCGACCCCTCCTCGCGCCAGATCTGCCAGATCCCGTCCGTCAAGAAGCGCGCCTACCGGCTTATCAACCCGGCCGTCACCGTCCCCCAGGTGGCATCGTGACCGCGGCGTCGGACAGCGCTGCCGAGGGTGCTTACGGCTTCGTTCTCGGCACCCGCGACCGCACTCACGGCTTGAGCTTCTGGAGCAACGACTACGGGTTCGGGCCGCTCTTCAACGCCACCGTCTTCAGCGAGGCCGAGGCTGGCACGCTGGACGTGCCGATCGCCGACGACGAGCCCGAGTGGCTGGCTATGCCCGCTCCTCTCGCCACCGGGGGGCGGCCGTGAGCCGCCCGCCCGTCGTCGCGGCATGGGGTGCCGGCGTGGATTCGACCGCCATGATCGTCGAGATGGCGGAGCGCGGCGAGCCGATCGACATGGTGCTGTTCGCCGACCCCGGCTCGGAAAAGGCCGGCACCTATGCGTTCCTGCCCATCTTCCGTGCCTGGATGGCCCACCGGGGCATCCCCTCCGAGATTTGCCGCTACCACCCCCGCAATTTCAAGCACTGGCCACCTTACGCGACGATCGCGGAGAACATGCTCACCAATGCCACCCTGCCTTCGGTGGTGTTCAATCGGGGGTCATGCTCGCAGAAATGGAAGGCCAGCGCCCAGGACGCTTGGACGGCAGACTGGGAGCCGGCGCGCCGCTGCTGGGACGCCGGGAACCGCGTCGTGAAGCTGATCGGCTACGACGCCTCCGCGCGTGATACCCAGCGTTATCACCACGCGCTCGGGTGCGAGGATCCCCGCTACGCGTACCGCTACCCCTTGCGGGAATGGGGATGGGATCGCGCGCGATGCGAGCGGCGCATCGCCGCCGCCGGGCTTCCGGTCCCACCCAAGTCGAGCTGCTTCTTCTGCGGGAGCATCAAGCCCGACGAGGTGGAGGAGCTATCGGCCGACGAACTGCGCATCATCGTCCTCATGGAGGCCCGGGCGAAACCCCGGCTGCGCAATGTGGACGGCCTCTGGCGACGTCCGGTCCTCGGCCGCCGCGGCGCGACCCCGCGCCCCGGCAGCATCACCGAGTTCATCCGCGAACGCGGCCTCCTCCCTCCGGAGGAGATCGACCGCATCATCGCCCGGGCGCCGACCGAGCTGCTCGCGTTCCAAGCGGCCCAAGCCGCCCTCCCCGCCGACGCCCGCACCCCGATGGGGCGCTGGCTCGATGACTTCAATCGCGGCGCCGATGCGCTCCGCCACAAGAAGGCCCATGACCTCGCAAACGCGATGAGCACCCCCTGAAGCGGGGGCCTTTCGATGCGGTGAGTCTGCTGCTCACTCAGCGAAGGGGCGCACCATGCACAGAGTCGCCGTCTACCTCTATGACGAACGCGAAGAAGACGGCTGGTACTAAGACGCGGGGGAACTCTGCACCGCTCCGGAGCTGACGGCCTTGGGCACAACGTTTCCAATCGGCCAAGAGGATCGTGGCGTCGGGATGGCGGCGGAGATCCAGGGTCACCTCGATCGCGACTGGAACGTCGCCGATCATGCCCGCCCGCTCAGCAGCGCCCTCAGCGCCGGCCGCTATGTCGCCCAGGTCAACGATGGCTGGCCCCCGGTCGCCTTCCCTGCCGAACGCCCCCGCTACGAGTGACGGACGTGGGCGCTCCCGTTGCCACCCCTCTCAGGAGTCGATCCGATGAAGCCCTTCACCGTCCAATGCGAATACTCTGCGCACCATCGCTTCGAGACCACGGTCGAGGCGGAGGACCCGATCGCGGCGTGCCGAGCCGCCATCGAGCTCGCCAACGGTTCGAGCGATTGGCGGAGTCACTGCGGGCCTACCCCGTCCTACGTCGTCGCGCTCGCACCCGGCGTCGACGTCGATCCCTGGCGCGATACTCCCGAGGGAGCAGACGCCTCCGTCCTGCCCGTCCCGGGCCTGTTCACGGACACGGCGCGGGTGGCGGGTTATGCCGCGACCCGGAGCGAGGACCTGGTTCTCCAGCTCCGCATCATGCTCGACGCGATCGGTGATGACGGGCGGTTGAGGATCGACCCCAAGGCGCTGGTCCGCCTGTGCGCCACCGGACGCACCATTCTGGAGGACATCGAAGCGTTCGGGCTACCGCCCGAGGCGACGCGCCGTGGCGAGGGTGGAGCAGCGACCGCCATTGCATCACCGGTAGCCGGCTAAGCCTTCCGCCAGAGGGATGCGGCACATGGGCCGCCGCGAGCCGTCCGCAACCTGCGAAGACCGGGCCGTGTTGCCGCTGCGCGGCTGCCCGCTCCACCCCGGTTTTCGCAGGTTCCCCTCGGCTTTGCCTCGGTGCGGCCGCCTCTCGATCGGCGGCCCAGGAGGTGCGCATCCGGCGGATAGGCCGCCGGCACACCTGAGTGAAAGGCTCGCCCATGACCACTTCCCTCGCCGCGGCGCTCGCCGCCCTCGAGCTCGGCCATCTCGAACCCCGCAACGAAGACCTGAGCGGCATGGCGCCTCCTCCGATCGAGGCGCTCGACCAGACCACCACCGCCATCTGGAGCGACCTGTTCGCCACCCTCTTCAACACGTCGCTCGAGCGCGACATCGAGGAATTGGGCTGGGGCTTGGTGAACCTCTTCCACCGGGCCGCGAGCAAGAAGCACGCGACCATCGATCGCCTGACCGACGAGATCAGGCTCCTGATCGCCGAGCAGGACGGATCGGAGATCAACAGCACGAACCTCGAGGAGAAGATCGAGCTCGCCAAGAAGATCGAGGAAGCCGCCGGCTGCTATGAACACATGCGCGACACCGCGGCCGCTCACTACCTTCGCGAGACGGGCCGCTCCTGGATCCCTGCGACGGGCAACCGTATCTCGCTGGGCGTCACCTCGGCGATCGTCGACGGACAGGCGTTCCTCCGCGCCCGCCGCGAGAGGGTCCGGGACGCGAACACCGCGCAGGGCACCGCGATCGTGTTCGCCGGTGGAAGGCTGACCTTCCAGTCGGACAACGACATGAAGACGTTCGGGGACAATCTCCTGCGCACCCTCAATGCCGTCCGCGAGCGCATCGGGGACATGTATCTCGTGCATGGCGGCGACATGAAGGGGATCGAGCGCATCGCCGCCTCCTGGGCGGAGCAGCACGGCGTCCAGCAGGTTCGGTTCGGGCTGGACCGCAAGCTCGGCGATCGCGCCGGCTTCCGCCGCAACGAGCAGATGCTTTCGCTGAAGCCCCGCTACGTCATCGCCTTCCAGGGCAACGGCGTGACCGAGCGCCTCGTGATCGACGCGAAGGCGGCCGGCATCCGCGTCGTGGACCGCCGCGGCCCGCTTGGCACCCCGCCCGCCGCTCAGAACGCTCAGCGCGACCGCAAGGTCGCCTGAGCTGCCGGCATCGGCCGCCGGCACGCCGGCGGCCTTCTCCTTGCCCGAGGAACCAAATGGCGGCGATCGCTACTGGCGCCGCGCATTGCGATCGACCGGACATCCATCGACCCGACGGCACGATCCCGTTCTGGAGGTTGCCGGCGCGTTACGGTGCGCACCCCATGCTGGCGCTGGCCAGAGTGGGGCCGCCTCGCCAGCTCAGCCCCGCCGTCCGGGCAGCCCTCCGCATTGTTCTCGTCGAGCGGCCGACCTCTGCCACCTTTCAATCAGCGTCGGTGGAACGTCGATCGGGCGGTCTCCACCGACATGCTGACCATCCTCGCGTATGTCGCGCAGCGACCTTGCGCCGTCCACGTCAACAGCGTCTTTTATGACGCCGAGATGAGGTATCTCACCGAGAGGTGGCACGAAGGCGTCCAGACGTAATGAGCCCTGCCCGGTAAGCCGGGACCGCCGCTCGATCTGCTTGCCCGTTGCTGAGCCCCTGGCGGGGCACGGACCGTTCGGGTCACGATCGCTCGACGAGGATGCTTCCGCACCCGACATCGATGGGCGCGGAGGAGCGCCGGCGTGAGGCCCGGCGCCGGCTCACGGCCGCCCCTTCGTTCGTCGCGAAGACAGCCCCGTCTTATGTCGAGCGCCGCCCCGCCAGCCACGGTCCAGCCGGGGCGGAAACACCTGCGGCTGATCGCGCCAGGCACCGGCCTTCCGGCCTTTCCTGCGGGGTGGGCGATCGTGACCGCTTCGCCCAATCGACGCGCGACCACACGACACCGCGACAGGATCGACCTAGCCACAGGTCCAGGCCCGGCGACACCTCCATGGACAGACCTCGCCGGCGCCGATTGGCCGATCGCGTTTGACTCGGCGGCGATGCCGCTGGAGGGAGGAGCGTCAGGGTTGCAGGGCATCGCAGCGTCGAGTGCGAGGATCCTCAACTCAGGTCCATCGCTGATCGCCCGTGGGCCCCTCCCCTCTCTTTCATGAACGACCTAAGCCGGCCGTCCAACGGCCCCAACCCGCTTGTCGTTCGGACCGAGTTGCCGCTTCGCGGCTGCCCGCACCACTCCTCCGACCGGGGTTCCCCTTCGCGTCTTGCGCCGCTCCGGTGGAGCCGCCGTCCTGGCCGTCTTTGACGGTGTTCAGCCGAGGGGACGAACCCTCAGGCAGAACAGAAGGAACCTCGTCATGAAGAACCTCGTCATCCTCGCCGGCAACGTCGGCAACGCTCCCGAGACCCGCACCACCCAGGGCGGCACCAAGATCACCAGCTTCAGTCTCGCGACCTCGCGCCCGAAGCGCGACAGCGAGGGCAAGATCATCAAGGAGAGCGGTCGCCGGGTCGAGGACACCGAGTGGCACCGGATCACCTGCTTCAACGGTGTCGCCAAGTCGGTCGCTGAGAATGTCGAAAAGGGCCAGAAGGTGATGGTCACGGGCCGCATCCACTACACCCGCTGGACCGACCAGCAGGATATCGAGCGCTTCGGCGTCGAGATCATCGCCGATGAGGTGACGTTCCTCTCCTACGGCAAGTCCCGCCAGCAGCAGGGCGGCGCCCAGGACAACGAGGATGACGACATCCCGTTCTGACCGTCTCGGGCAGGTCCGGGAGCTTCGGCTCCCGGGCCTCTTCTCGCGTCAGTAACCGACCTCGCCAGGCTGCACCTCGGGAAAACGGGCGATGATGCGGCCCACCTCGACGACGATGCCGACGGGGGCGCCGCGCTGGGCGAGCAGATAGTCCAGGCACTCGAGGATCGCCTTGAGCTTGTTTCTCGGGGCGGTCGGGACGCCAGCGCGCCTGAGACCCTGTGGCTGTTTCGGAAAGCTGCGGTTGAACAGCCGGTCGTGGTGCGCGCAGATGTTGCGGACGTCGACCAGGCACTCGAGCCAGCTCGTGAACAGCTGGTCGCTCGGCACCCCGAACTGGGCCGAGATGCTGGTGCGCAGCGAGCCCTCGAGGTTCTTGAAGATGCGCACCGCCCGGCCGAAAGTGAGAAACTCCTTCATCGTCCAGATCGGCGGCAGGATCGGGGTCCCGTAGGTTTGTCGATAGTGCAGCGCGCGCTGGTCCTTGGTCTGGGTGTAAGCGGCGGTGAAGCTCTGCAGTGCTTCAAGGTTGGCGGTGGCATCCTTGAAGGCGGTAGGCTCGAAATAAGGGTGGCTGCCGTGTCGGTCGCTGAGCGTCTCCGACATGGCGTTGCGCAGCAGCAGTTCGAACTGCCCCACTGCGGCAAAGCAAGCCTCCCGCAGCATGCCGTCGCACTCGTAGAGGCGCAGGATCTGCTGGTACGTCGTTCCCGGTTGGAACGGTCGGTTCGGCACCCCTAACTGGCGCCGGCTGAGGAAGTAGATGCGGAGCCGTTCGTATCCGACCAGGTCGATCTTGCGGGCAGCGACATTGGGTCGCGCGACGATCAGGCCCCGGCTGCGCAGGTGCGCCACGCGCTGGGCGGCCGTTGCGTGCGGCTTGGTGTAAGGAGGTAGCGTCATCCGAAAACGCGAAGGGCCGCCCTTTTGCACTCCCCGAAAGGACGTGTGGCGACCCGTGACCCAAGCCATATAGCGTGATGAGGCGGGTACGGCAAGAGGTTCGCCCCGGAAGCTCTCGTCGGGCTAGATCCTAGCATCATCCAAATGGGGCGGCAAACAGCCGATACCCCGATGCCGTTGATCGAGTTCGGACAGGAGGGTCGGGGTGGGACGTCTCCCGGCCGAGGCCGGGACCGTCGCTCTACTCCGCTTAACGCTCCGCCGAGCCCTTGGCAGGTCTCGGCCCATGCGGGTGACGATCGACTGACGGGATCTGGCGCGCGGAAACATGTTTCCGAAATCCGGCAGTCTCTTTCCGCGCGGCGTGCACCGCGTGGCGCAGAGACGCTGCGCGAGGAACCGTGCGATGGCGGGCGCCGAGTGCGCGAACGGCGACGGGAGCGGCCGACTGGTCCGTGCTGGAGGGCGGCACGGGCGGTCCAGCGCTGCCCAGGAGGCACCCTGCCGGCGTGCTCCACCCCGCTCTTGGAGGCGCAATCCTTGGGCCGGCTCGTGGCCTTGTTCGATCAACCCACAAGGGGTCCGGGCGCTTCGCTACGGCTTTCTTGCTTGACCAGCAAGAAAGTGATCGCGGCCCCTCCCCGTCCTGTCGGGCGCCTGTCGAGCGGGGATGCACCCCGCCGGCTTCACAGGAGCCTCGGACATGTTCAACGACATCTGGATCGCCCGCAAATCCGCTCTCAGCCTCGCCCGGACGCTGATGGTCGCCACCATGGTGGTCGCCGTCGGTACCCAGTACGCGGTCATCACCGCCGAAGACCACGACAGCTCGCTCACCATCGTCAACGAATACGACCCCTTCGCCTGACCTAACCGGGGGCCGAGAGGCCCCCTCCCCTTCCGGTCTTCGTCGAGAGGCGTGGCGGGCATCGAGCCCGCCCCGCCCCGCCTTGCTCAGGCATCGATCTCGATGAGGTCGCCTCGCGGCGTCTCGACCTGGTGGTGCATCGGACCGGCATAGGGTTTGACAAGGGCCAGCGCCTCGTCGGCGCTTCCGTCGAGCCACGTCAGCAGGTCACAGGGCCGCAGGATCACCGGCATCGCTTTGGGGTGCCACGGCCGCACGACCTCGTTCGGCTCGGTCGTGCCGAACGCGAACGCCTCCCCGCGCTCCGTCGGCCGCCAAAGTCCGGCAAAGAAGCCGATCGGCTGGTCGGGCAGCGAGAACCACATCTGCTTGGGCAGATTGTCGTCGCCCTTCCCGCCCTCCGGATGCGGCTCGGCAAAGTGGGTGAATGGTACGATGCAGCGCCGGTCCGGCGTGTTCAGCGACGGCTTCCACATGTTCGATGACAGGTTGCGCGCGTTGGTCACGTACTTGTCGAGTTTCACCTCGGGATCGCGCTTGCTGGGGATCCTGGTCGGGAAACCCCACTCCATGAGCACCATCTCGAGCGGGCGATTGCCGCCGGGCGACCGGCGCACCACGGGCCCGTGTCGCGCCGTCTTCTTGCCGGTCGGGAAGATCTCGCGCGCAGGCGGGAAGACCTCGTCGGGCGCGAAAGGCGGCTCGACCCCGCAGGCCCGCATCACGGCCGCCTGCTTTGCGGAAATGCGGTACCGATTACACACCGGGGCGCCTCCGCATGCCTATCGCAGCGCCGCCCGCGGCGGTGCCGCGGCTTCGAAGCTCGTTACGAGAGCCGGGTCGCGGAGCAGCGCCGTCCACGCGCGGCCATAGGTCCAAGAGGCGAGATAGAAGGTCGAGCCGACACACCCGACCATGCGGCATCGCTCCAACCTGTCGATCAGCGAATGGCCAGGGCCGAACCGGGCAACGACGTCCTCGAGCTCGACCCTGAGCAACGTACCGCACGTTCCACAGCGGCTGCGGACCAGCGCATTCATCGCCAGCATGGTCCCGGCGCTATCCATCCAGCGGGGCCAAAGGCTGATGATATCGGCTTCGGTCTCCATCGTGCCGACGATAGCGAACGACCTTCGCGTGCGTCCAGCGGCAAGGCTTCGATCAGGTCTCCCCTCGCCACCGATCCGGGGGGCGTTCGGGCTCTAACGTCCTCGCCGCGGCGCGCGCCTGTGCAAGCCTCGCCATGCGGGCTTCTCCACTCCGTTGCGACCCTTGCGGGTGCACAGGCGCGGCTATGCACCCGGCTGTCCTGTCGCCTGTCGAACGGCCCCGATCGGCGGGGCCTGAGGCAAGGAGACCAACATGTCCGAGCAGACACCCCCGTCCTCGCGCCGGGAGATCGCCCACGACGAGATCGCGCGGCTCAACGACGGATTACGTGCCCACCTCACCAGCCCCGGCAACAACCGCGTGGTGATGACGGCCGGCATCGCCGAGCTGATCGGCGACGTCGCCCTGTTCCGCGGGTTTCGCAAGCGCGCCGAGCTGCTCCGCATCATCCGCGACTATGATGCCTTCAACGTCGACAACGATCCCCACGGCCACCGCGACCTTGGCCTGTTCGAGTTCGAGGGAGCGAGGTGCCTCTGGAAGATCGACTACTACGATCGTGATCTCGCTTATGGCTCGGAGGACCCATCCGATCCGTACACGACGGTGCGGGTGCTAACGATCCTGCGAGCCGACGAATACTAGCCCCCTCCCCTCGCCCCGGCGGTCAGCCGCCGGGGCTCAATCCCGAGCGTCGATCAAGCGCCGCGCCTCACCGCGAGGCGCCGCCTGGCGCGATAGACACCGCGTATTCCGGACCGACCTCTCGAGCTCCACTCGCCCGCCACGTCGGACAGGTTCGAATCGGTTCGCATGTCGCTCCGGCTCGCCGCTGAGTGCGACCGGATGCCTCGCCGGCGCTGCCGTGAGCCGAACCGTCCGAACCGTCGTAACCGCCCGAACCGCAAAAAGCGCTGTAACCGATATAACCGATGTAACCGGTATAACCGCTGCGACGTGCTGGAGCGGTGCCGTGAACCTGGGAGCGCGCGATGTGCGCTGGTCGGCCACGATCGTGACACTCGATCGATGCGCTACCGTAGGCGCCTGCCTCGTCTGCCCGGTTCGGTGTGAGCGCCCGACCTGCTGTAACCGTGTCCGCCCCCTGGCCCCTATGCCGCGCCGTAATTCCTTGGTGCGGAGCCAGGCGCTTCTATTCGTCGGCGGTGAGGTGGTGCTGCACCGATGGCGCTTACGGGTCATGCAAGGACGAACCGTGGTTTGTCTCCGCTATCTCCGCACGGTTATGTGCGTCGCATGTGGTCGCCGTCCCCCACCGCTCCGCGAAGGCGAGTATCTTTGGTCGGTTGAGGTGTCGAAAGAAGGACGTGGATTCCACGAAGGTG
>Ga0153956_1002783_pt1 | contig 12271 bp, 9 predicted proteins | sample TSFL040MetaG_FD_104704 | JGI IMG/M metagenome (GOLD analysis project Ga0153956, IMG submission 104704) | Attine ant fungus gardens microbial communities from Florida, USA - TSFL040 MetaG | ecosystem: Host-associated > Fungi > Mycelium > Unclassified | place: USA: Florida, Wekiwa Springs...
CCTCACCGCCGCCAAGCCCCATATCTGCACCTTCCGCCTGGTGAAGATGGTGGAGAGCCTGCGCGCAACGATCGAAACGCTGGGTGGCGAATATCGCTTTCAACACCGCGTCGACGATCTCGATATCGAAACGGCAAACGACGGGACGCGGCATGTGCGCGGCGTGGTTCTCGCAAACGGTGAGCACATGGCGGCGCGGCATGTTGTTCTCGCGGTGGGCCATAGCGCACGCGACACATTTCAGATGCTGGTGGAGCGCGGCGTTTTCGTTGAAGCCAAGCCCTTCTCCATCGGCTTTCGCATCGAGCATCCGCAATCTCTGATCGATCGCGCACGCTTCGGCGCCAGCAAGAAGGAATTGGGCGCGGCCGACTACAAGCTGGTGTACCACGCCTCGAACGGCCGCGATGTCTACAGTTTCTGCATGTGTCCCGGCGGAACGGTGGTCGCTGCGACGTCCGAACCGGGGCGCGTCGTCACCAATGGCATGAGCCAATACTCGCGCAATGAGCGTAACGCCAATGCGGGCATCGTTGTCGGCATCACCCCTGCCGATTATCCCGGTGGCCCGCTGGCGGGCATCGCCTTCCAGCGGCAGTGGGAAGAACGCGCCTTTGTCGCTGGCGGCGAGAACTACAAAGCGCCTGCGCAACGCGTCGGCGATTTTCTGGCGGGGCGCGCATCGACGTTGCTGGGCGACGTCATTCCCTCTTACCGCCCCGGTGTGACGCCGACCGACCTGGCTTCGTGTCTTCCGGAATACGCGATTACAGCAATCCGCGAAGCGCTCACCGCTTTCGGAAAGCAGATCAAAGGCTTCGACATGGACGATGCCGTGCTGACGGGCGTGGAAACACGCACATCGTCTCCCATTCGCATCCCGCGCGGCAATGATTTCCAGAGCGTGAACACGCGCGGCCTGTTTCCGGCCGGAGAAGGCGCCGGATTTGCCGGCGGCATTCTTTCGGCCGGCGTGGACGGCATCAAGGTCGCCGAGGCGGTGGCCCGCGACATCCTTGCAGTGCCCGCGGACAAATCCGCCGCACCCGGAGTTCATTCATGAACCGGCTTCTTTTCCTGCTGCTGATTTTGTTCTCTGCCGGCTTCGCGCCCGCTGCCCATGCCGACGATGCGCGCGAATTCACCGAATGCACGCATTGCCCGGCGATGGTGGGAATTCCCGCGGGCCGTTTTGTGATGGGGAGCCCCAAGAGCGAGCCAGGACGTTTCGATGCCGAAGGGCCGCAGCACATCGTCAGCGTCGGCGCGTTCGCGCTCGGCAAATATGATGTGACGAGCGAGCAATATCAGCTCTTCCTGCAGGAGACCGGCTATCAGCCTGAGCCTTGCAACAGGATCACCGGCATGAAGTGGCATGTGCCGCGCAAGGGCTATGCCTATCCGCCCGAAGAAGTGGAGCCGCCGAAATGGCCGGCGGTATGCCTCGACTGGAAAGACGCGCAGGCCTATGTCGCCTGGCTCAACGCGCGCGTGCGCCAGGAGCATCCGTCTATTTCCTACAAGGCCGGCGGCCCTTATCGGCTGCCGAGCGAAGCGGAGTGGGAATATGCCGCGCGCGCGGGCACGACGACGGCACGCTGGTGGGGCAATGAAGTGGGCGCCGGCAATGCCAACTGCAATGGCTGCGGCAGCAAGTATGACTTCCACGTTCTCTCCGACGTCGATGCCTTCAGGCCCAATGCGTTCGGGCTTTACGGCGTGCTCGGCAATGCCTGGCAATGGACGGCGGATTGCTGGCATCCGTCTTATGTGGGCGCGCCCAGGAACGGCGACGCATGGACCAGCGGCGGCGATTGCACCAAGCATGTCATCCGCGGGGGGTCGTGGGACAACACGCCGATCTTCGTGCGCTCCGCCACGCGCAGCGGCTCCACACCGGACGGCGGCGAGTTCGATTATTCGAGCCTTTCCGGATTCCGCGTCGCACGCGATCTGCCTTAGCTTGTCACGCGCGCTTTAGCGCAGCGTATCGCGCGGATTGAGCTCCAGCGTGAAATCGATGCCGTCTTTCGGCGCACCGGCGGGCAGCTTGAACGGTGCGGACAGCAACACCGCATTTCGCGCGCTCAGCGCAACGTCGCGAAAGACCTTGTCCGTCACATAGCGGTGACGATCGGTAATCTCTGCGATGATGACCGCGCCGCGTCCCGTCAGCGAGACACGCAAGGGGATCGTGATGTTGCGGTCGCCGAGGGTTGAAAAATCGAACACCCAGCGGCGCAGGATCTGCGCGCGGATATAATCGCGTACGCTGTAGGCGGTGGCGGAACCCGGCGCTGCGCCATTTGTCGTCGCGGTGTCATCGGAAGCGCCGTTCTCGATCTTCAGGTCGCTGTCCGGCTGGCGCAGTTTCGACAAATTCTTGAGCTGCACTTCCAGCTCGTCCTTCGGCGCTTTCGTTTTGTTCGGCGCATAAGCCTCCGGCTTCGGCGCGGCGGCGGGACCTTTCATCGCCTTCTGCTGCGGCACCGGCGCATGCCTGGGCGCCGGCGGTGCGGTGGTCTCGTCGCCGAGCTGCACCACGTCGATGGGCACGAAAGGCGGCTGCTTCTGCATGATCTGCTGCGTGTTGCGCACGAACAGGAGCAGGATCAACAGCAGCGCGATGCCGTGCAGCAGAAGAGATCCTGCAACGCCGGGCCCGAGCGCCACGACATTCCGGTGATTTCCTGCGAAGGCGGCGAAACGCTCTCTCAGCGAACGGGCAAAGGCAAACGGCATCGCGGAACTCTACACCAGATCATCCGCAGGCGGCCCGAACCCGCTGCTTATCGCGTGCAAGTGTACAACTTAACAGATTGGGTAATGAAGGGTTAAAGCGATAAGCAGCGGATTTGCCACGCAGACTTCGCGGCGCGCCGCCGTGCTTTTCATTTCGACACAGACGCGAATGCGCGCGGTTACTTCTTTTAAAGGCATGGCTGACGTAGAGATGACGCCGTCCGGGGGAAGAAAGTCCAAAATGGTGGAGGACTTCAGTGCGGACACTTCTCTTTTCAAAACTTGCAGTGACGGTTGCCGCGTCAGCGCTCTTGCTCGCGGCGTGTGGCAGTGACGGCGGCGGGCTCAGCATCGGCGCCGGCAATGGCGGCGGATCGGGCGCATCGTCAGGCGGCTCGGGTGGTGGATCCAATGGCGATGGCAGCGGTGGCGGAAGCATCGGCAATCCCACGCCGCCTCCCGGCGACGGTGGCAATGGTGGTGGTTCCGGCGGCACGGGAGGCGGATCTGGTGGCGGATCCGGCGGTGGGTCCGGCGGCGGCGGATCGAATGGTGGCGGTGGCCAGCAAGCATCCAACTTCCCGCTCGGCAACGGAACGGTGACGATCACCGCTGGCGGCACCACGGTTTCCACACCACCGCTGACCGGCAATCCGATCACAGGCGGCTTGCTCACCACGGCGAACAATACGCTCAACCCGATCGTCACCGCCGGCAATGCGCTGCTGCCGACAGCCTCGCTTTCGACGTCGTTGCTTCCGCTGCAGGCGAAAGCGAGCAACATGTCGATCAATGCATCGACTGCCGAGCCGCTCGGCATCGGCTTGCTCGCGCCGTCGACAACGAGCGGCACGGTCGCAAGCGTCAATCTGTTGAGTGGTGGCAAGACGGCATCGGTGTCGGTGCTTCCGCAAGGCGTCGCACCCGCGCTCAACAGTGTGACGAATTCGGTGAAAGGACTCACCGCACCGGTGACGGCTGCTGTTCAACCCGTGCTCGCCGGCGTCACCGGCAGCGCCGGATTGACGGCGCCGGTGTCGTCGGTTGTCGCGACTGCGACTTCGGCCGTCACACCCGCAGTCTCCACGGTGAGCGCCGTCGTTCAGCCGGCGGTATCGACGGTGGCGAATGCCGCCGATCCCTTGTTGTCGACGACGAACGCCGCCGCGGGGGCGCTGACCAACACCGTCAGCGGAGCCACGGGTGGCACGAGCGCGCTTGCGCCTGTCACTTCAGTGTTGGGCGCAGTGACCAACACGACGGGCGCGGCCACGGGCGGATCCGATGCAGCGGCACCCGTGACTTCGGCGGTGTCCGGCCTTCTCGGCGCGACCAGTTCGGTCGCGAACGTAACGGCGGGATCGAACACGCTGGTCAGCGGGCCCAATCCGGTTGTCGGCGCCAGCGTTGCGTCATCTGGCCAGAACCAGGGCAGCCTTCTCAGTGTGGGCCTTCTCTCGAATGGTCAGCCCGCAACAGTGAGCGTCGGCGGCAAGTCCTTGCTCGGCGGCACGAAGTCGTTGCTGGGTGGACTGGGTCATAACTGAAGATCGTTCAAGTCGAACGGAAGTACCCATGAGCGGGCTCTACGGCCCGCTCATTTTTTCGAGCAGAATTTTGGTACGCCGGAACACAAAGCGCATTAAGCGGGAAGTTTCCGCTATTTCCGCGAGATAACGAAAGTCGGCACGAGGTTCGTTAACTTTTGCGTCGGCCTGAAGCGCCAATCGTGCGTGAGGTTGCAGGAACGGAAAATCATTTAGCTGGTTTTTCCAGCGAAGGGGTTTCGAGCGGTGGAGACACACATGAAACTTCCTTCGGTACTCGCGATTGGCGTGGCCAGTTGCGCACTTCTTCTTTCGGCTTGCAGCAGTGACGGCGGCGGACTGAGCGTCGGCGCCGGCAGTGGCGGCGTCGGCGCATCTTCACCGTCTGGCGGTGGCGGATCGGGCTCTTCCGGTTCGTCCGGATCCGGCTCTTCCGGAAACGGCTCGACCGGTTCGACAAGCACAGGTGGATCCGGAACGTCGGCATCGAACAATCCGCCGCTTGGAAACGGCACGGTCACGGTTACGGCGGGTGGAACAACGGTTTCGACGCCCAGCACGCCGGCGACCACGACATTGGCATCGGATGCGAACGGCCTTGCGAGTCCGATCGTGAGCACGGGCAATGCCCTGCTTCCGACGGGGTCGGCGAATTCGTCGCTGGTACCCGCGAGCGCAAAAATTTCCGGCGCAACGCTGAACGGATCGTCGACAGAACCGCTTGGCGTCGGCGTGTTGTCGAAGACACCAGCCAACGGCACGCTCGCCAGCGCCAACGCCTTGACGGCGGGCAAAACTGCAACCGTCACGGTCGATCCCGCGGGTGCGTCATCCGTCACGAACGGATTGGCGATCCCTGCAGCGACCACGGTGGCCGGTCAGACACTCACCGGCGGCGGTGCGAAGCAACCCCTGGCGGTGAACGCGCTCTCTTCAACGCCGGCAACCGGCAGCGTGGCGACGGCGAACGTGCTGAGCAACGGGCAGACCGGCGTCACCGCGACAACGCCTTCGGCGCTGACGAACACGGCGGGCGGCACAGTCGGTAGCGTGCTCAACGGATCGTCTTCGCTCGCGAATGCCACGGCGGCGAACCAGGCGATCATCACCGGCGCCAATCCGTTGGTGGGCGCCAGCGTCGTGTCGCCGACCCAAAACACCGGAAGCCTCGCAACGGTGGGGGCTGCTTCGAACAGCCAGGCGGCAACCGTGAAGCTCGGTACCAGTCGCCAATGATAAAAACGCGCCCCGCGAACCAGGCGGTTTCGCGGGGCCCGCTGCTCCCAATCGGAACCCGTTTGAACATGCGTGGTTGTTCTTGAAGGGGGCGGCAGATTTAAGTTGTGCTTCTGCTGATATATATATCTATAGTTGTAAATCGCTCCAAACCATAGAACTCTTTGCATCGGACACTTGAGTCGGTCTGGAAGATTCCGAGGGGGCAATGATCCGATTTCTTTCTGCCATCACCGGCGCCGCGCTTGCTTTTTGTTGGGGCACGACGACCGCAGTCGCGCAATCCAGCCCCTTCATCATCGACCGATCCCGCATCGACCGCACCGAAGCGCCGCCCAAGCCGGAGCAAGCGCCTGTGCCCCAACCCAAGCCGGAGAATCAGGTCGCGCAGATCGCGCCCTTCGTCCTCAAGGGCGTTCAAATCCAGGGCACCAGCGTCGATCCCAAGATCCTGTCCGATGCGGCGAGCCCTTATATCGGGCGGCTGACGGATGCGAAGGCGATCACGGAGATCGCGCAACGTATCTCCGATGCTTATGCGAATGCGGGCAATGTCGCGCTCTACACGGTAACGGTGCCGAACCAGGATTTTCGTGACGGCACGCTGCATCTCATCGTCACCGAAGGATATATCGAGCATGTCGAGGTGCACGGCGACACGAACGGCGACGTTTCGCTCGTCGTGTCGATGGCACAGAAGCTCACTTCGGAGCGTCCGCTGAAGCGTTCGACACTGGAGCGCTATCTCTCGCTCATTCGCGATCTGCCCGGCTTGACCGTCGATGCGCAATTGCTGCGCGGCGATCAACCCGGCGCCGTGCAGCTTTCGCTCGGCCTCAAGCAGAAACGCTACAATGTCGCGTTGTCCCTGAACGACAGTGGAAATTCGCTGCTGGGCCGCTGGCAATTCCAGTCCGACGTCAGTCTCTACAATCTTTTGCGCGAAGGCGAACAAACCACGGTGTCGTTCGGCACGTCGACGTTGTTCAATCACTATCAATATTATGCGATCTCGCACAGCGAGGCGCTGGACGACGAGGGCCTGCGCGCCAGCGCGTCGTACGGCTATCTGCATACGCGCGTGCCCAGCTCGTCGCTTACCGGCGATGCGCAAACGCTACAGTTCGGCGCTTCGTATCCGCTCATTCGCAGCTACACGGAAAATCTTTTGTTGGCCGGCAGCATCGACGGCATCGATTCCAGCAATGCGCTGCTTGGTCTGGCCATCGCGAACGAGAACATCCGCGCCGCGCGACTGTCCGCAAGCTACAGTCTGGCCGATCCCCGCTGGGCGCTGGCGCTCAGCGGCAGCATGAATATCGGACTCGACATCCTGGGTGCGCGCGTTTCCAACCCTGCAACGGAGACGCCGGAATTCCGCAAGCTGGTGTTGCAAGGGACCTACAACCATCTCATCGGCGACGACTGGGTCGTGCGCCTGCGCGCGGCCTCGCAACTTGCCTTCGACAGGCTCCCGGTCTCAGAGCTCTATGCCCTGGGCGGTCCCGACTTCGGCCGGGCCTTCCTGCAGGCCACCGCACTGGGCGACAGCGCGCTCGCGGAATCCATCGAGATAGGCTTCGATCCCAAAGCCATGCCGGGATGGCTGTCCGGCCTCGAGGTCTTCGGTTTCGCCGACTATGGCGACACCTGGTATCGCGCCCGCTCGCCGCAACCCTCCATCCATGAGACCCTCGCCTCCGCAGGCGCCGGCGTGCGTGTCCCCATCGGAACGAAAACATCGCTCGAGCTACAGGCCGCCAATGCACTCGACGCAGACGTGCCCGGTCTGAAATCGGGGGGCTGGCGGTTCCTCTTCGCAATCACTGGGAAATATTAGGCGTCCCGCCGCCGCGTAACATCGCAGCAATGTGAGTTCGATCCCGCTGTCGCCGAAACGGCGCAGTTGCGATGAAGCCGCGCGGGCGTAATATCGCGGCCTTCAAAAGGGGCAGCGGCGCGGCGGGCGCGCGTCCAAATCTCGCTCCTGACACCAAACGCGGCTCTCGCCGCCAATCCGGCATCGTTCCGGTGAGCAAGGGGAAGATGATGAAACGTGTTTATGGGCTGGTGGCGACAGCGGCACTGGCGGTGACGGCAGCGATTGCCTTCGCAGCGGATGCACCCGCGCCGAAAGACAACGGCAGTGCGCCCGATATGTATTCCGGCAAGTTCTTCAAGGCCGAGGAATCGGTCACCAGCGGCTCTGCTGCAGGCATTTCCTACAAGGCCATCGCAGGCACCCTGGTCGTTCACGAGAAAGACTGGAACGACGTCGCACAGAACGGCGGCTCCAAGAATCCGGATGCGAAAGCGGATGAATCCTCGGCCGAAGCGTCGATGTTCTTCGTCTACTACGCCAAGACCGGCGCACCGGCGGCCAACCGTCCGATCACCTTCATCTACAATGGCGGCCCGGGCTCCGCGACCGTGTGGCTGCACATGGGCGCGTTCGGCCCCAAGCGCGTGGTGACGGCGGAAGATACCCACACCCCTGCCGCGCCCTATCAGCTGATCGACAACGCTTCGACGCTGCTCGACGCCAGCGATCTGGTGTTCATCGACGCGCCGGGTGCCGGCTTCAGCCGCATCGCGGGCAAGGACAAGGAGAAGGCGTTCTGGGGCGTGGATCCGGATGGCGCCGCCTTCGCAACCTTCATCCAGGAATTCCTCTCCAAATATAATCGCTGGAATTCGCCCAAATATCTGTTCGGCGAAAGTTATGGCACGCCGCGCTCTGCGGTCGTCATCAACGATCTGGAGAACAACCGTTCGGTCGATTTCAACGGCGTCATCCTGCTGTCGGCGATCCTGAACTTCGACCTTTCGGTCGACGGGCCGGAAACCAATCCGGGCGTGGACCTGCCGTACCAGATCGCGCTGCCCACCTATGCGGCTTCGGCCTGGTATCACAACAAGCTTCCCGGCCAGAAGCCGGCGCAGCTTGAGCCCTTCATCCACAATGTCGAGCAGTTCGCGATGGGCGAATATGGCCTGGCGCTGCAGAAGGGTGCGTCTCTTTCGCCGAAGAAGAAGCTCGACATCGCCACCAAGCTGCACAACGTCACCGGATTGCCGGTGTCGTACATCCTGAAAGCCAATCTGCGCATCAGCGGCGGCGAGTTCGAGAAGATGCTGCAGGACGATCGCGGACTGACCACCGGCCGTCTGGACACGCGCTTCTCCGGGCCGGATCTGGATCCGCTGAGCAAGGATTCCGATTACGATCCGCAATCTTCGGCGATCAGCTCGGCCTATGTGTCGGCGTTCAACTACTATGTCCGCAACCAGCTCAACTACGGCCAGGGCAAGACGTTCATGCCTTTCGCCGACGTGTTCAAATACTGGGACTTCAAGCATCAGCAGCCGGGCGCAGGTTTCGCATTCCCGGGTGCAACGAACGTGATGCCGGACCTCGCCAATGCGATGAAGCAGAACCCGAACCTGAAGGTGATGCTGAACGGCGGCTACTACGATCTCGCCACGCCCTATTATGAAGGCTGGTATGAGATGCATCACCTGCCGATTCCGGACAAGCTGCAGAGCAACATCAGCTACCACTATTATCCTTCCGGCCACATGGTGTACGCCCATGAGGAATCGCTGAAGGAACTTCACGATGCCGTGGCGGCGTTCATCCGCTCCACCAGCAACGTGAAGTAACGACCTGCCGGAGAGTCGCGCGTCGCCGCGCGCGGCTCTCCGTCTTTTCACCGCTCGCGAAATTTCGGGGCTTCGCGCGCTGTTCGACAGCAAGACCGGCAATCGCCGGCAAAGAGGATGCCCCTATGAAACGTGCACTACTGATGGCCGCAACGGCGGCAGTCGGCCTGACCGCGATTGTCGCGTTCGCCGCGGACGCTCCGGCGCCCAAGCCCGACACCAAACCCGATCTCTACTCCGGCAAGTTCTTCAAATCCGAAGAGTCGATCACCAACGGCGCGGTGAACGGCATCAATTATCGCGCGGTCGCCGGCACGCTGGTCGTTCACCCAGACAACTGGGATGACACCGCGCAGAACGGCGGAGCCAAAAATCCGGACGCGAAGAAGGACGAGTCCTCGCCCGAAGCGTCGATGTTCTTCGTCTACTACGCCAAGACCGGCGCACCCGCCGAAGGCCGCCCGATCACCTTCGTCTACAATGGCGGCCCCGGCTCGGCGACGGTGTGGCTGCACATGGGCGCATGGGGTCCCAAGCGCATCGTCACGGCAGACGACACGCACACGCCGGCCGCGCCCTATCAACTTGTCGACAACGGTCAGACGCTGCTCGATGCCAGCGATCTGGTCTTCATCGACGCACCGGGCGCAGGCTTCAGCCGCATCGCGGGCAAGGACAAGGAGAAGGCGTTCTACGGCGTCGATGCCGACGGGCACGCTTTTGCGAACTTCATCCGCGAATTCCTCTCCAAATACAATCGCTGGAATTCGCCCAAATACCTGTTCGGCGAAAGCTACGGCACACCGCGTTCGGCGGTGTTGATCAACGATCTGGAGGACGACGACTCCATCGATTTCAACGGCGTGATCCTGCTCTCCCAGATCCTGAACTACGATCTGTCGGTGGATCGGCCGCAAAGCAATCCCGGCATGAACATGCCTTACGCGATCGCGTTGCCGACCTATGCTGCGACGGCGTGGTATCACAACATGATTCCGGGCCAGAAGCCGAAGGATCTGCCGGCCTTCCTGCACACCGTCGAGCAGTTCGCTATGGGGCCGTATCTTCAGGCGCTGGATCGCGGCGCCAGCCTGCCGGACAGCGACCGCAGCAAGATCGCGCAGCAACTCCACAACGTCACGGGGCTGCCGGTCTGGTATCTGCTGAAAGGCGACCTGCGCATCGATGGCGGCGAATTCCGCAAGATGCTGCTCGATGCCCATGGCGATGCGACGGGGCGCCTCGATTCAAGGTTCTCCGGACCGAACCTCGATCCGCTGAGCCAGCGCAGCGAATACGATCCGCAATCCTCGGCATTGAGCTCGGCTTACATTTCATCGTTCAACGACTATGTCCGCAACCAGCTCAACTACGGACAGGGCAAGATGTACCTGCCGCAGGCGCCGGGCGCGAACCGCGCGTGGGACTTCAAGCACTCGCCGCCGGGCTCGCGCTTCCCGTCGCGCGGCGCGATGAATGTGATGCCGGACCTGGCCAATGCCATGAAGCAGAATCCGAACCTGAAGGTGATGCTGAACGGCGGCTATTTCGATCTGGCCACGCCTTATTACGAAGGCTGGTACGAAATGCATCAGCTGCCGATTCCGCGGAAGCTGCAGGCCAACATCTCCTATCATTACTATCAGTCGGGCCACATGGTGTATGCGCACCAGGAGTCGCTGCAGGAAATGCACGATGCCGTGGCCGGATTCATCCGCTCGACCAGCAACGAGAAATAGCTTCGGTTGACGTAGAGACAGGACGGGCGGCGGCGCGGTTTGCACCGCCGCCCTTTTTGTTGCCAATCTCGTTCCATGAGCGAACCCGCCGATGAAATTGTCGTTGTCGAAGCCATCGGCCCGTCGCTGACGCTCATTCCCGCCGCTTCCGCCATCGTTCTGGGATCGCTTGCACTGTTCATGGTCGGCGTGATGCCGGCACTTCTGGGCACGCTCGCCGAGAACGGACGGCTTTCGGCCGCCGGCATCGGGCAATGTGCGACGCTGGAAAGCCTCGCCATGGGACTGACGGCCGGAATATCCGGCGCCTTCCTCAAAGCCCGACATTTGCGCTGGATCGCCGCCGTCGCCGTGCTGTCCCTGGCCGCGCTCGATTTCGCGTCGATGCCTGCCAGCGGGGCGGCGGTTCTTGTCTTGCGCACGCTGGCCGGTATCCCGGAAGGCGTGTTGCTCTGGATCACCGTCGGCATGATCGCGCGCACCGAAACGCCCGAGCGTTGGGCCGGATTCTACTGGACGTCGCTCGTGTCGGGACAGCTGCTGATGGCGCTGTCCTTCGTCTACATCATCCCCCATTTCGGCACCGAGGGCGGCTTCGCGGCGTTGGGCATCACCGCGTTGTGCGGCGTGATCGCGGCAGCCAAAACACCGAATTTCTACGCCGATCTTCCGGTCAATCCGGATGAAACCGGCGCGCCGCCCTTGCGCGGATGGTGGGCGCTCCTGGCGACGCTGCTTTTCACTTCGGCGTCGGGCGCGGTGATGATCTATCTGCAGCCCATGAGCCATGAAGCCGGGCTCACCGCAGACGTCGCGCGCACCTCGCTCTGGGTTTCCCTGGCCGCACAGGTCGCGGGCGGCTTTCTGGCGACAGCACTGGCGGGACGCGTCCATTGGTTCGCGGTCTTCTGCGTTTCCACGGTGCTGTTCATCAGCGGCTGGTTCACGATGACAACCCATCCGTCGGCGTGGCTGTTCGTTGCAGCCAATGCGTGGATCGGCTTGGTGATCGTTCTGATCGGCCCCTTCCTCGTTCCCATGACCATTGAAGCCGACCCGACGCGACGCACCGCGATGCAATCCGGCCCCGTGCAGCTTCTCGCTGGCGCACTTGGTCCCGCGCTGGCCTCTCTTATCGTCAACGACGTCGATGTATTCGGCGCGGTGTGGCTTGGAACGGGATTGATCCTGAGCGGCCTCGCACTCATGGGCGCCTTGCATGTCACAGCATTGCGCGCGCGCAAAAAACTTCTCGCCATCTGACGTTTTGCGATTGCAGTTGGAACTAGCGCGCGCATGATCCGTTGCCGGTGCGGGCGCACAGACCCGCATCCTTCAACGGAG
>Ga0153956_1002784_pt1 | contig 12270 bp, 2 predicted proteins | sample TSFL040MetaG_FD_104704 | JGI IMG/M metagenome (GOLD analysis project Ga0153956, IMG submission 104704) | Attine ant fungus gardens microbial communities from Florida, USA - TSFL040 MetaG | ecosystem: Host-associated > Fungi > Mycelium > Unclassified | place: USA: Florida, Wekiwa Springs...
GCCATCGTGACGGGCGGTACTGGCGGAAACGGCGATAGCGGCGGCCAAAACTATGCCAATTCCGGTTACGAGGGCGGCGGCGGCGGTGGCGGCGGCGGAGGATCCGGCATCTTTGTGTCCGGCGCCACGAGCATCACGAACAATGGCTCGATCCTTGGCGGCAGTGGCGGCGGCGGCGGTGCCGGTGCCGGACCCGGAGCTTATGGCGGAAATGGCAACTCGTATTTCTCATTCCAAAATCCGGTTGCGGCGGGCAACGGCACCGGCGGCCGTGGCGGCAATGGAATCACGGCGACAAGTTCGACGGGCCTCACGATTATCAATAGCGGAACGATTGCCGGCGGTAATGGCGGCGGGGATTACCAGAACCAATATCCGACGTCTAACGGAGGGCAGCTGTATCGCCAGCAGGCGGGCGGCGCAGGCATTCTCGGCCAGAACCTGACGATCACCAACAACAGCAGCGGCACGATTTCGGGTGGACAGCTCGCCCCATACGCCATTCAGTTGACGGGCGGCACCAACAGCATCGCGAACTCCGGCGCTATCGGCGATATCTACGCCGGGGCAAATCTGAGCTTTCAGAACAACGCCGGAAGCGTCGGCAACATCACGATGGCCGGCGCCACAAACAGCATCGCGATGCTCGGCGGCAGCGCCGGGAATTTCAATCTCTACGGTGCCACGACGGCATCGGGCACGTTCACCAGCGGCGTAACGCTGAACAGCGGCGCCACGTTCCTGGTCACCGGGGCCGATAGCACGCATGACGTGTCCGGCATCACGACGTTCGACAATTTCGGCGGCCTCACCATCGATACCGGCCGTTCGCTTACGGTATCCACATTCACGAACGAGAGCAGCGGCACGTTGACGTTGGACAGCGGCGCGGAGCTGATCGCTTCGACGCTCAATCTGCTGGACGGCAGCACGATTACCGGCGCTGGCACGCTTTCGAACGGCGCCAATCCGCTTACGCTTGGTGGCGGTTCCATCTCGGCGACGGTGGGCGGCACCGGCGGCCTGGTGAAGAGCGGCACCGGCACGCTGACATTGACGGGCGCGAACACCTATACCGGCGGCACGACGGTGAATGGCGGCACGCTATCCATTGGTTACGGCGCGCTGGGCGGCGGCGATGTCACGCTGGCGGAAGGCACGACCATCCAGTTCACCGGCTCCAGCTTCATCACCACAAACGATTTCCACATCACCGGCGATCCTGTCTTCGATGTTGCGGCCGGAATCACCCAAACCGTATCCGGCGTTATCGACGATGCGACCGGTCCCACAAATCCGGGCGTGGTGGAAAAGACGGGCCCCGGCACGCTCGTTCTTTCCGGCGCGAACACCTATAGCGGCGGCACGACGATTCAGCAGGGCATTCTGCAAATCGGAACGGACACGGTCTTCAACACGCCAGGCGATCCCGCCAGCGGGATCGTGAGTTCCGCCATCGGCACCGGCACGCTGATCTTCGGCGGCGCAACATTGCAGGCAGGCGTCGATACCATCATCGCCAATGCTATCGATATGAACTCCGGGTCTGGTGAGATCGACGCGAACGGTCATCTGGTTTCGCTCGCGGGACTCATTTCTGGCAGCAGTGGGGAGCTGCTGATCACCGGCAGTCACGGCGGCACCGTGACATTCGCCAATGCAGGCAATTCCTTTAGCAGCGGCATGGAGGTGGACCCAGGCCTGACGGTCAGTGAAAGCGCCAACGGTGACTTTGGCAGCGGATTTGTCCTGCTGACCGATGGTTCCGGCATCAAATTCACCGGGGCAGACACCTATACCAACGCCCTAATTGTATCGGGCAATAACACGTTCGATCTCGGCGGCAACGCCATCACCTACGATGGCTTGATCTCGGACGAGCCGTTCGAGCATGGCACTGTGATGGTAACCGGCGGCGGAACGCTGACCCTCACGAACGGGGCCAACAGTTATACCGGCGGCACTGACATCTCCGGCGGCAGCACGGTCAGCATCGATTCCGATGGCGAGTTGGGTGGTACGGCCGGCGGGGTGACGCTTGGCGATGCGACCACAACAGGAACGCTGGCGGTGACGCAGAACATCACCTCCGCGCGTACGATCACGCTCGATGCCGGCGGCGGCATCATTTCCGCGCCCTTTGGCAAAACATTGACACTGTCCGGACAAGTCACCGGCAGTGGCGGCCTCACCGTTTCCGGTCCGGGCGGCGTATTCCTGACAGGCAGCACCAACGATTATTCCGGCGGCACGACCATCGCATCCGGCGTTGTGACGGCGGGCAGGGCGAATGTACTCGGTACTGGCTCCCTCGCCATCAAGGCGGCCGGTCTTCTGGACCTGAACAATCGCAGCCAATCCATCACGTCTCTTACGGATGGCGGCGATGTGCATGGCGGCATCATCGGCAACTCGGGCGGCGGCGCGGCGGTTCTCACCATCGGAAGCGACAACTCGGACAGCGCTTTTTCTGGCGTCATCCAAGGTGGCAGCGGCACCATCTCTCTCGTCAAAACCGGCACTGGCACGCAGATTCTCTCTGGCGCGAATACCTATACCGGCGGCACCACGATCGGGGCGGGCGTGCTGCAGATCGGAACAGATTCGGTCTTCAACACACCGGGCGATCCCACCAGCGGCATCGTGAGTTCGGCTATCGGCACCGGCACGCTGACGCTGAACGGCGGAACATTGACCACCGCCGGAGACTACACGTTGGCCAATAGCATCGCGCTGGGCGCGAACAGCGGAACCATCGATACGAATACGCGCAATTTGACGCTGATGGGCAATATCACCGGCACGACGGGGTTCACTGTCGTCAATTCCGACATGTTCCACAGCGGTCATTCGTATGTCCTGCTCGGCGGCGACAACACGTACTCCGGCACCACGACAATCACCGCCGGTGCCATCAAGGCACTGTCGAGCACCGCGCTCTCGGCCAACTCGGACTACGTCCTGAACGGCATGTCTTCGTCGATGTTCGGACAGATCGAACTGAACGGCTATTCGCAGACGATCAAGTCATTGGCCGGCAACATCTACAATCTGGGCGTCTCCAACGCTTCGGGAACAGGCAACGCCACGCTCACCATCGCGCCCGGCAGCGGCAGCGCGACGGAGTACCAAGGCGCGATCTTCGATGGCGGTTTGGGACACAGGCTTTCCATCGTCCTCAACGGTGCGAGCGACGCTGAACAGATCTTCTCAAGCAACTTCAACACCTACAGCGGCGGCACCACGATCAGCGGCGGCATTCTGGGCGTGGGCAGCAACACCGCGCTTGGCACCGGCACGGTGACGCTGGACGGCGGCACATTGGAAGCCGAAGGCGATTTCTCGCTCGGCAACGCTCTTGCTGTGAACAGTACCGGCGGCACGATCGATGCCAACAGCCATACCATGACGCTCAGTGGCGGCATCGCGGACGGCACGAACGGCAGCGACGGCACGCTCACCTTTGCGAGCACCGGCGGCGCGGGCACGATTGTCCTCGATGGTGCGAGCAGCTTTGACGGCGCTGTGGCGATCAATTCGGGCGCCACTGTGGTGCAGAACGCTGCGAGCGCTACATTGCCCGGCACCGCTTACACGGTGAACGGAACGCTGGGCGTTGTGGATGCTCAGATCGCCAGCCTCACGGGCACAGGAACGGTGGAGGCGACAGCGAGCGGCAACGGCACGCTGATCGCCAACAAATCTTCGGGGACCAGTGCATTCTCCGGAACGCTCGCCGACTATGGCTCCAACACGCTTTCCCTGGTGAAGAGCGGGGCGAGCACGCTGAATCTCAGCGGCTCGAGCACGTTCAGTGGCGGAACGACGATGAATGCCGGCACGCTTGGCGTCCTTCGCTCCGATGCGCTGGGCACCGGCGGGGTCACCTTGAACGGCGGAACGCTGCTTTATGGAAATGGCGTCAACGTCGCCAATGCGATCACGCTCGCCGGCAATGTGGACCTTGAGGTGGACGGTACCGATTCCGCTACCCAATCGGGCGCTGTCGGTGACGATAGTGCCGCGCACACATTGCAGAAGCTGGGCACCGGCACACTGCAACTCACGCAGGCCAACAATTATTCCGGCACCACCAAGTTCACCGGCGGCATATTGGAGATCGCCGACGCCGGCGCGCTCGGTTCCAGCGAACTCCTCTTCGATGGCGGTACGCTGAAAGTCGATGGTTCCTATACCATCGGCAACGACGTCACGGTCGACACCCATGGCGGCACATTCGACACGAACGGTTATGACACCGAACTGACGGGCACACTGTCGAGCGGCAGCACCGATGGCGCGCTGACCATCATCGGCAATGGCAGCGTGAAGTTATCGGGCTTGAACAACCTGTCCGGCGGCGCTGTGATCGATAGCGGTGCAACCGTGGAAGCGGCGGGCGCATCGGGCCTTGGCGCCGGCGATATTGCGATGGCCGACACATCGTCGATCCATTTCACGACGACCAGCGGCACCTTCACCAACCACATATTTCTGGCCGGCACCGCATCGTTCAATGTCGATGGTGGCCTAACCACCACATTGAACAACGTGATCGCCGATGCGCCATCGGCAGGATCGCCCGGCGTCGTGGAGAAGATCGGTGCAGGCACGCTGGTGTTATCGGGCGCCAATACCTATTCCGGCGGCACTATTCTGACCGATGGCATCTTGCGTTTGGATGCGGATACGGACTCGAACGGTGTATCGCCGCTCGGCACCGGAACGGTGACCTTCAACGGTGGTACCTTGCAGGCAGGCGGCGATTACACTTACGCCAACAGCCTCAACGAAACCGGCGGCGGCACCATCGACGCCAACGGCCACCAGCTCTCGCTGACCGGTTCCCTCAACAGCAACACGAACTTGACGTTCGCCGATAGCCAGGGTGGCGGCGCGGTAACTGTCACCGGGCACAACTCCTTCTCCGGCAATATCACCATCGACCATGCCACTGTCATTCTGACAGGCCAGAACAGCGGTACTGGCATCGGGCCACTGGGTATCGGAACGACCACGCTGGAAGGTGGCACGCTGGTATCGGAGCAGAGCGGGTTCATTGACAACCCAATCGCGTTGGGCGCAGACGGCGGCACGCTGCGCGCGACGGACCCCGATGGTTTTGGATTTGGTCCCATTTCGGATGCTGTCGCTGGCGCCGGTCCGCTAACGATCGGCGCGCCGGGCGATACCGGCGTCGTCAGCTTGTCGGATGGCAGCACCTACACCGGCGGCACCATCATCGCCGGCGGCACATTGCGCGCATTGGGCGGCACCAGTGTGCTGGGCGATGCCAGTGGCACCGTGGAGATGAAATCCGGCACGACGCTGGATCTCGAATACGGCACCGTTGTTGCCAATACGCTGATCCTTGACGACGCAACGCCCACAATCGAAGTGAGCGGCGGCGCTTCCATCATCAATGGCGGCGTGCAGGAACTCTCCGGCACGCCCGGCGGCTTCATCAAGACCGGCAGCGGCACCTTGATGCTTGCCGGTGCCAACAATTACAGCGGCGGCACCTCGATCGAAGCGGGCACGCTGGAACTGGCCTCGACATTATCTGTGGTCAGCGCAGGCACCTATGACGTCGCGTCCGGTGCCAGCCTCGATATCGATAGCAGTTTGGGCAATGTTTATATCGGCGCCTTGTCCGGCGCGGGCAACCTGACGGTGTTCTCCGGCACGAACCTGACTGTCGGCGGTTTGGGCCTCAACAGCGACGACACCACGTTCTCGGGCGTCATCAACGCGGATTATCTGGCGTATGACGGCCTCGGCACGCTGACCCTGTCGGGCACCGGCAGCAACATCAAACAACTCGTTGTCTGCGGTTGCACGAACAGCGGCGGCATCACCTTGTCGGGCGGCAGTCTGACCGCCGTCCTCGGCGTCGGTGTCAGCGGGCAGTCATTTATGGTCACCAATGGTGCACAACTCACCACGCCGGATTTCGAACAAGGCGGCGGCACCGTAACGATCAGCGGTGCGGGCACAGTGGTGGATGCCACCAGCAGCGGATCGGGATTGATTGCTGTTGATACGCAGGCAGGCCGTGCGCCTGTGTTTACGGTCAGCGACGGCGCACAGGTGACGGGCGACACGCTGTTGAGCGGTCTCTCCGGCGGCACCATCGCACCACAAGTTACCGTAACGGGTGCGAATACGTTGCTATCGCTGACCAACGGCGCGCAGCTCAGCGATGGCGCGTCGCTCACGGTTGCCGATGGCGCGACCCTGACCACACCGTCCATCAACCTCGACACCAACGCGACGCTGACAATCGGTGCGGGCGCGGCAGCGGGCACGGTGGGCGATGCCAGCACGCAAATTCAGGGCTTGTCATCGGGCACTCAGCTTGTCGCCAATTTCACCGGCAACGCCACGCTGGATGCGTTTGTCACGGGCGCGCTGGGCGTGAACGTGCAGTCAGGCAACCTCACTCTGACCAACGCCTTGAACGATTATAGCGGTGGCACCACGATCGGCTCGGATGGCGTTCTGATCCTGCAAGACTCGTCGGCCGGCACGGGCGCCATCGCCGACGCAGGTTTCCTGGCGATCAGCAACAGCAGTGCTTCGACCTTTGCCTACAATCTGTCCGGTCCTGGCGGCCTCGCACAGGTCGGCGCTGGTGCGCTGACCATCAACACCGCGCAGGCCTATGCCGGCGGCACCGTAATCGCGCCCAATTCCACCTTGTTCCTGACCGGGGCGGGCGATCTCTCGCATTCCAGCGGGATCGAGGCAGACGGCACCTTCGATATTTCTGGTGTGACGGCTTCGAGCGTCGGCATCAACGCGCTTTATGGCGATGGCGATGTGGAGATTGGGTCCAAGACGCTCGTCATCGCGGGCAATGGGGGCGTGTTCAGCGGAATCCTCAGCGACAGCGGCGACCATGGCAGCCTGACATTGCTGGGCAGCCAGACTTTGAACGGCGTCATCAGCCTGACAGGCATCACCACCATCGGCCCCGGCGCGTCGCTTACGGTCAGCGGCCCCGACGCGCTTGGCAGCAGCGAACTCGATTTCGGAGCGGGTTCGACATTGAAGTTTGGCGGCAGCGGCACCTACACAAACCCCATGACGTTCGCGACTGGCGCACCGTTGTTCGACGTCACCAACCAGAGCGTCACCTTATCGGGCGTATTGGGCGGACCGGGTGACCTGGCGGTGACTGGCGCGAACGGCACACTGACATTGACGAACACCGGCAACACCTATGCCGGCGGCACCGAAGTTTACGGCGATGCCACGCTGAATGTCAGCGCCGATGGCGCACTCGGCGCGGTGGCGTCGCTTCAACTCGGTGACGCGACGACACGCGGCACATTGCAATACGGTGCATCATTCGCGTTTAATAGCGCGCGTGCGATCACGCTTAACGCTGGCGGCGGCGCTATCGACACCAACGGCTTCGATGCCACGATCGCTTCGACGATCGGCGGCGCCGGTGGTTTGGCGAAGCTCGGCACGGGAACGCTGACGCTTACGGGCACCAACGGTTATACCGGTGCGACAGCCGTCAACGCCGGCACATTGCTGGTGAACGGGTCCATCGTATCCAGCGCCGTCACTGTTGCATCCGGTGGCACGTTGGGCGGTTCGGGTACGGTCGGCGCCACATCGGTGTCCGGCACGATCGCACCGAACGGCAACACACTGCATGTCAGTGGTGCGCTCACACTTGCGAACGGCGCAACCACGGCGATTGCCGTCGCACCGGCAACGTCCGGGAAGATCGCGGCAACGGGAAGCGCGTCACTGGACGGCACGCTCGCCATCACGCAAGGGGCAGGCACCTATACGGCTGGTAGTTCCTTCCAGCTCATCTCTGCATCGAGCGTGGCAGGCACCTTCGACAATGTCACCGGCGCGAGCTTCACAGGGCTGGATTCCAGCATCGTCTACAGTGCCACCGGCGTTGAGCTCGATCTGGCCACGCCGGCGAGCGGCGGCGGTTCAGGCGGTGGAAGCGGCTCCGGCGGCGGTGTGACTACCAAGTTCCTGTTCGACACCTATGGAAAGACATCGAACCAGATCTCGGTGGGCAAGGCACTCGCGGCGGGCGATCCCACCGGCGCGCTCTATGGCGCGATGGGCGGCGTTGTGAAGGCCGATGTGCAGGCGGTCCCCGCAGCACTAGGCCAATTGTCGGGCGATATCCATGCCAGCATCCGAAGCGCGATGGTCGAAGATGGCCGCATCATTCGCGACACGGTTCTGGATCACGTGCAATTCGCGGAGCAGGGCACCGCGGTGTGGGGTGCGGGCTTCTACAGCAATGGCGGCATCGACAGCGACGGCAATGCGAGCGCTCTCCATCATAACAGCACCGGCTTCCTCGCAGGCGTGGATATGCCGCTCGCAGAAGGCTTCCGTGCCGGTATCGGCGGCGGCTATGTCTCGAATGGTGCTTCGGAGCCTGGCCGCGCGAGTACGGCGCGTGGAAACAGCGGTCACCTTCTTGCTTATGCGGGTTGGAGCGATGGCGCGCTGACCTTGAAGCTGGGCGGCGATTACGGCTGGGGCGACGTGGATGTCACGCGCCATGTCTCGGCGCTTTCTGAGACGAACAAGGACAGCGAGCACCAGCGCATCGCGCAGCTCTTTGGCGAGGCCGCTTATGCGTTCCAGACCGATACGGCCGCGATAGAGCCTTATGGCGATCTCGCGCATGTGTCCGCCAGAACCGGCGCGTTCGCCGAGAAGGGTGGCCTGAGCGCATTGTCGGGCGACTCCAAGGACGAGGATGCGACCTATGCCACGCTGGGTGTGCGGGTCTCGTTTGCGGATATGAAGCTTGGCGACACGAACATCGTGCCCAAGCTCGGGATCGGCTGGCAGCATGCGTTCGATCGCTTCACGCCCGATCAGGTGCTGATGCTGCAGAACGCGGCGCAGGACTTTACGGCGCAGGGTGCGCCGTTGCGTCCGAACTCCGCTATCGTGCAGGCAGGTATCGGCTTTATGCTCTCGCCCGATGTCGTGCTCGATGTGGGATATGACGGCGCCTTCGCCGCGTCCGCACACAATCATGGCGTCCGGGGTGCGTTGCGCTGGTCGTTCTGACGCGCTCTGGGGCTGGCATTCCCGCAAGCGGCGGTTGGCGATTGCTGCGCCGGTTGCCGGATCTCAGAACCGCAGGCGAACGGTTGCGCCGCCGCCCGGCGTTTCGCCGATATCCACGGTCGCGTTGTGAACGGCTGCGATCTGGCGCACCAGCGTGAGGCCGACACCGCTGCCTTGCCGCTTGGTGGTGAAGAACGGCACGAACACCTTGTCGCGCTGTTCTGGCGCGATGCCGGGTCCGGTGTCGGCCACGGCGATCATCACATGACCGTCGAAGTCGCGCTTGGCCGACAGGCGGATCGTGCGTTCATGGTCGTTGTCCAAAGCTTCGATGGCGTTGCGCACCAGATTGATCAGCGCCTGATCGAGCAGTTCCGCATCCGCTTCGACTTCCAAGGTTTCCGGCTCCACAAGCATGGTGAGCTTGATGTCGCGCGTGGACAGTTCGGCGCCGAAGAGTTGCGCCATATAGGCAAACCGGCGGCGCACCGAGATGACCTCCGGTTGCGTCACCAGCCGCTTGGTGAGGCGGCGATGGTTCTGCACGAAATGCAATAGCCCCTCGCTGCGCCGCGCCACGGTTTCGAGCGCCTCGCCGGCGTCGGTGAGCAAGGGCGCTTGCGGACTATCGGACGGCAGCGCGCTGCGCGCCTCAAGCACGAGATCCTCGGCGGTGGCGGCAAGCGAAGAGATCGGCGTCAGCGAGTTCATCACTTCATGCGCCATGGTGCGGATGACGGTTTGCCAAGCCGTCAGTTCCTGCGCGCTCAGTTCGTTTTCAATATTCTGCAGCGACAGGATGCGCTGCTTCTCGCCGCGAATGGTGATGTCCGTGGCGGAGGCTTTCAATTGCAGCGCGCCCGAAAGGCGATCCATCCGCACGATGGTGCTGGTGCCCGGCAGAAGCGATTCAATGCCGGCGGCGAACGCTTCGCCATAGCGCGGGAATTCGGCCGCTTGCGTGATGCGCTGCTCGAACAGGCGGCGCGCCGCCATGTTGAGCAGCCGCACCCTGCCGTTCGCGTCCACGGTGACCAGCGCCACCGGCACATGCGCGAGCAAGGTCTGCAGATAGCGCGCCTGTTCTTCGCGTTGTGCACGGCTGGATTGCAGGCGGTCGATCACCCGCGTCATCGCCATGCCGAGTTCGTGATAGGCGGAATCGCCGGAGAGCGCGGTGAAGCTCTGCGAGGTGTCGTCGAAAGCCACGGCATCCAGAAAGCGCGCGACCTCGCGGCCGGTCTGCGTGGCGAATTGATAGAAGAGGGCGATCTGCGCGATCGCCGCAACGCTCACCAGCACGATGCTCACATACCATTGGGTATGCAGCGCCATCCAGATCGTGAGGAAGAACGTGAAGAACAGCGCCGCGGCGCGCAGCGCGATGCCTGTGCGGAAGCGGTTAGATTCCATATTTTTCCATCCGCCGGTAAAGCGACGCGCGCGTCAGCCCCAGCGACTTCGCGGCGTGACTGACATTGCGGTTGTAGCGATCCAGCGCCTGCAGGATCGTGGATTTCTCCATGGTGTCGAGCGTCATGCCCGTTTGCACGGATGCATCGGGAACCGGCGTGCGCGGCGCGGTCAGCGGGAAATCGTTGGGCTCCAGGATCATGCCTTCGCTCAATATCACCGCGCGCTCCACCGCATGGCGAAGGGCGCGCACATTGCCGGGCCAATCATAGGCCGAAAGATATTCCAGCGCGGCTGCACTCAGCCGTTTGGCGGGGAAATTGTATTTCTGCGCGTAGAAGCGCACGAAATGCTCCAGCAAAAGCGGGATGTCTTCGTGCCGCTCGCGCAGCGGCGGCAGGGCGATCTCCACCGTATTGATGCGATAGAGCAGATCCTGCCGGAACAGGTTTTCATCGGCCAGCCGTTGCGCGGGCAGATTGGTGGCGCAAATGATGCGCACATCTATAGGTTCGGGCTTGCTCGCGCCGACGGGAACAACTTCATGCCGTTCCAGCGCGGTCAGCAATTTGCTTTGAAGATGCAGCGGCACATTGCCGATCTCATCGAGGAACAGCGTTCCGCCCGCCGCAGCGCGAAAGAAGCCGATGCGGTCTTCCTTTGCATCCGTGAATGCGCCGCGCTTGTGGCCGAACAACTCGCTTTCGAAAAGCTGCGGCGACAAGGCGCCCAGATCGACCCGCAGGAAGACTTCCTTCGCGCGCCGCGAAAGGCGATGCAGTTCGCGCGCGACAAGCTCCTTGCCGGTGCCGTTTTCGCCCAGGATCAGGACATTGGCGTCAGAGAGTGCGGCGCGGCGGATGGTTTCGAAAATGCCGAGCATCGCAGGGGCTGTGCCGATCATTTCGGAATCGGTTTGCAGCGCCGCGACGAGGCCGCGATTGCGTTCGCGCAGCTCGGTGGCTTCAAGGCGGGAATACCGCAAGTTCGCGGCCGCCGTCAGCGTGGCGAGCAGCCTTTCATTCTCCCACGGCTTGGTGACGAAATCGGACGCACCGCTTTTCATCGCCGTCACCGCGAGATCGACGTCGCTATGCGCCGTCACCAGAACGACAACCGCTTGCGGATCGATGGCGAGAACTTTCGACAGCCAGGACAAACCTTCGGCTCCGCCTTCGGCGCCAAAAGCGAAGTTCATATCGAGCAGCAACACATCGAAGGCGTTCGCGCGCACGAGATCCGGCAGGACGGAAGGATCGCGCTGCGTCTCCACCGAACGGAAATGCCGCTTGAGCAGCAGCCGGGCGGCAAAAAGAATGTCCTCCTGGTCGTCCACCACGAGGATACGGGCCGGGCTGGGGAAAGCGGGAGGCATGTTCGATTCCGGACAGTGTCCGCCAGAGCGTACGCAGGCGGACAGGGAATCGCAAAGCCTTTCCCCTAAGTTGCTGAAATTATTAGCTTAAAGATTTGGCACGGCTGTTGCCATGCACTCTTTATATAGGTGTGAGCGGGCAACGAGGGCATGCGATCCATATTCAGGCGTTCGGAAGACGACGAGCCGCAGACCAGCGGCATGGATCGCGCCATCGCGCGCAAGCCGGTCTGGATTCAATACGGACCTTATGCGCTGGGCGCGGTCGTGATCGCCGGCATCGCGGCATGGATGCTCTCGGGCAGCGGCGCGCATGTCTATCGCGTGCCCATCGACCGGTTGACGATCGGCAATGTCACCGAAGGCCCGTTTGAGGATTTCATCGCGGTGCGCGGCGCGGTGGCGCC
>Ga0153956_1002785_pt1 | contig 12265 bp, 10 predicted proteins | sample TSFL040MetaG_FD_104704 | JGI IMG/M metagenome (GOLD analysis project Ga0153956, IMG submission 104704) | Attine ant fungus gardens microbial communities from Florida, USA - TSFL040 MetaG | ecosystem: Host-associated > Fungi > Mycelium > Unclassified | place: USA: Florida, Wekiwa Springs...
AAGACGCCGCGCAGGTTCACGTCCTGCACCCGCTGCCAGGACTCGAGGCTGGTGTCCAGCACCGACCCGTCGTCGGTCGGATTGATGCCGGCGTTGTTCATCAGCACGTCGATCCGCCCGTACTCCTCGATGACCGTGGTCATCGCCGCACGCACCCCCTCCTCGTCGGCGACGTCGGTGGCGATCGTCAGGGCGCCGACCGCCTGCTCGGCGTCGAGGTCGATCCCGACCACGGTCGCCCCCTCGCGCTCGAAGAGCCGCGCCGACTCGGCCCCGATCCCGCTCGCCGTCCCGGTGATCACGGCGATCTTTCCCGCCAGCCGTCCAGGCATCTACCCCTCCTCCGTCGCGTAGTAGACGTTCTTCAGCTCGGTGTAGGCGTCGAGCGCGTCGGGGCCGAGCTCACGGCCGACCCCGGACTGCTTGAAGCCGCCGAAGGGCGTCGACACCCGCACCGAGCTGTTCGAGTTGATCGAGATCACGCCGGTGTCGATCGCCCGCGCGACGCGCAGCGCGCGCGCCCCGTCACGGGTCCAGACCGAGCCGGAGAGGCCGTAGATCGTCTCGTTGGCGAGAGCGATCGCCTCCGCCTCGCCGCTGAAGGGGATGACCGCGGCGACCGGGCCGAAGATCTCCTCGCGGGCGGCGCGGTCGTCGTTGGCGACCGGGCTGAGGACCACCGGCGGGAACCAGAAGCCCTCGCCGTCGGGGGCCGTGCCGCGGACCGCGACCGGGGCGTCCGGAGGAAGGAAGGAGGAGACCGACTCGCGCTGCCCGGCCGAGATCAGCGGCCCCATCTGGGTCGACTCGTCGAGCGGGTCGCCGACCCTGATGCCTTCGACCTCGGGCGCGAGGGCGGCGAGGAAGTCGTCGAGGATCTCCCGCTCGACCAGGATCCGGGAGCGGGCGCAGCAGTCCTGGCCCGCGTTGTCGAAGACCGCCCAGGGCGCCGCCGCCGCGGCCTTCTCGACGTCCGCGTCGGCGAAGACGACGTTGGCCGACTTGCCGCCGAGCTCGAGCGTCACCCGCTTGATCGTCTCGGCCGCGCCCCGCGCGATCCCGCGACCGACCTCGGTCGAGCCGGTGAAGGCGATCTTGGCGACGTCGGGGTGCTCGACCAGCCGCGTGCCGCAGACCGAGCCGGGACCGACGACCACGTTCAGGACGCCCTCCGGGATCCCCGCCGCGAGCGCGATCCGCTCCAGCTCGATCGCGGTGAGCGGGGTCAGCTCGGCCGGCTTCAGCACGATCGTGTTGCCGGCGGCCAGTGCCGGGGCGACCTTCCAGGAGGCGATCGTCAGCGGGAAGTTCCAGGGAACGATCAGCCCGACCACGCCGAGCGGCTCGCGGAAGGTCATGTCGACGCCGCCGGCGACCGGGATCGTCTTGCCGACCAGCCGCTCCGGCGCGCCCGCGTAATAGCGGAAGGTGTCGATCGCCATCCCGATCTCCCCACGGGCGCTGCCGATCGGCTTGCCGGCGTTCCGCGCCTCGAGGCGGGCGAGCGCCTCGTGCTCATCGGCGAGCGCGTCGGCCAATCGGTGCATCAGCCGCGCGCGATCCCCTGGCTCGACGTCGCGCCAGGCTGGGAACGCGGCCTTGGCGCGGGCGACAGCTGCGTCCGTCTCCTCGACCCCGGCCCGCGGCACCTCCGCCATCGGCAGCGCGGTCGCGGGCTCGATGACGGTGAGGGTCACGAGGCCACTCGCTCGCGGGCCGCCTCGACCAGGGCCGGGATGATCGCCGACGCCTCGTCCTCCTCGGGGTGCCAGACGACGCCGAGGGCGAAGCGGCGGTCGGGCAGCTCGATCGCCTCGACGATGTCGTCGTCGACCGACCAGCCGCTGACCCGGAGCCCCTCCCCCAGCTCCCCCACGCCTTGGTGGTGGTGCGACATCACCAGCAGGCCGTCGGTCCCGGCCGCGCCGCAGGCCAGCGTCCCCTCGGCCAGCCGCACCTGGTGGGTGCCGAAGCTGCCGGCGATCGAGCGGTGGCGGCCGTCGCCGATCGACTCGGGCAAGTGCTGGTCGAGCGTCCCGCCCATCGCGACGTTGATCAGCTGCATGCCACGGCAGATCCCCAGCACCGGGATGTCGCGCTCCAGCGCCCGCCGGGTCAGCGCCAGCTCGAAGGCGTCGCGCTCCGGCCAGGTCCCCTTCGTCTCCGGGTGCGGCTCGGCGCCGTAGCTCGACGGGTCGATGTCGGCGCCGCCGGCCAGGAGCAGCCCGTCGATCCGGCCGAGCAGCACGTCGGGTTCCCGCACCGCGGCCTCGTCGGGCGGCAGCACCAGCGCGATCGCCCCCGCCCGCTGCAGCGCCCGCACGTAGTTGCGCGGCGCCAGCGTCACCTCGTAGCCGTCCCAGACTCCCCAGGACACGCGCTCGACGGCGGCGCAGATCCCGACGACTACCGGACTACTCGCCATAAATGTTCATTGCGAGATCGACACGGCTCATCATCACCGGCGATCTCCGTGTCGATCTCTCCACTCACTAGAGCCGCTCGAATCCCCGGTAGCGCTCCCAGTCGGTGACCGCCGCCTCGAAGGCGTCGATCTCCACCTTGGCCCGGTTCAGGTAGTGCTCGACCACGTCGGCGCCGAAGGCGTCGGCCGCGACCTCGCTCGCCGCGAAGGCGTCGCGGGCGTCGTAGATGTTGTGCGGGACGCGCGGCTTGTCGGACTCGTACGCGTTGCCCTCGAAGGCCGGCTCCAGCTCCAATTCATTGTCGATCCCGTGCAGCCCGGCGGCGATCAGCGCGCTCAGCGCCAGGTAGGGATTGACGTCGGCGCCCGGCAGCCGGTTCTCCACCCGCAGCCCCTCGCCGTGCCCGACCACCCGCAGCGAGCAGGTGCGGTTGTCCTTCCCCCAGGCGATCGCGGTCGGCGCGAAGGAGCCGAGGGCGAAGCGCTTGTAGGAGTTGACGTGCGGCGCGTAGAGGAGGGTCAGCTCGCGCATGCAGGCGAGCTGACCGGCGACGAAGCTCTCGAAGAGCCCTTGGTCGGCGGCGAAGGCGTTCCCCCCGTCGGCGTTCGCGAGCGAGATGTGGATGTGACACGAGTTCCCCTCGCGCTCGTTGAACTTCGCCATGAAGGTGATCGACATCTCCTCCTGGGAGGCGATCTCCTTGGCGCCGTTCTTGTAGACGGCGTGGTTGTCGGCGCTCCGCAGCGCGTCCTCGTAGCGGAAGTTGACCTCGTGCTGGCCCAGATTGCACTCGCCCTTCGAGTTCTCCACCGTCAGCCCGGCGCCGCCCATCTCGTTGCGGATCCGCCGGATCAGCGGCTCCACCCGCGCCGTCCCCAGCAGCGAATAATCGATGTTGTAAAGGTTGGCCGGCTCGAGGTCGTGGAAGCCCTTCTTCCAGGCCGCCTCGTAGGTGTCACGGAAGACGATGAACTCCAGCTCGGTCGCGGCGTTGGCGCTCATCCCGCGTTTCTCCAGGCGCTCCAGCTGCTTGCGCAGGATCTGCCGCGGCGAGGCGGCGACTTCGCGGCCGTCGGACCACTGCAGGTCGGCGAGCACCATCGCCGTGCCCGGCAGCCACGGCACCATCCGCAGGGTCGAGAGGTCGGGGACCATCTCGAAGTCGCCGTAGCCGGTGTCCCAGGAGGCCATCGCGTAGCCGCCGACCGTTTCCATGTCGACGTCGACCGCGAGCAGGTAGTTGCACCCCTCCGCCCCGTGCTCGAGCACCTCGCCGAGGAAGTGGCCCGCGGTCAGCCGCTTGCCCTGCAGCCGCCCCTCCATGTCGGCGATCGCCAGCAGCACGGTGTCCACCGCGCCCTCGGCGACCGCCTTTTCGAGCTCTTCGACCGTCACGCGAGGAACACTAGGGAGCCGAGGTCTGCGGGTCGGGGTTCTCCCCGATCGCTTTCTCGATGTCGACCTCGCGGATCTGCCCGGTGAAGTGACGCCTGGCGCTCGCGAACCAGGTGACCGTCGCGCCGATCAGGACCACCGCCACGGTGAGCGGCGCGTAGTTGAACGCCTCCCAGGTGAATTCACTGTTCCACGGCACCGCCGCCGGGGTGAACGGCAGGCAGAAGATGATCGTGATGAGCGCGACCCAGATCGTCGCGAACAGGTTCATCCACTTGTACTTGCGACCGTTGTTCCACGGACCCGGCTCGAAGTCGTCTCCTTTGCGCCAGCGCAGGAAGATCGGGATCACGTAGGCGATGTAGAGGCCGATCACGCACACCGAGACGACCGCGAAGAAGGCGAACGGCACCGCTTCGCCGTTCGATTTCCCCTTCAGCGCGGGCAGCGTGATCAGCAGCGCCAAGGTCGCCATCAGCAGCACCGCGTAGACCGGGACCCGCTGCGAGTTGACGGTCGAGAGTTTCGACGAGAAGCGTTTGCCGAACCCGTTGTCGCGCGAGAATGCGTAACACATGCGCGAGGCACTGGTGAGACAGGCGCCACCGCAGAAGAGCTGGCCCGCGGTGGAGATGATCAGGACGAACTTGCCCCAGCCGGTGCCGAGCGCTTCGACCAGCAGCGAGGGCGCGAAGCCTTCCGCTTCGGTCGCGGCACCGGAGCTGGTGATCGAGAAGGTGATCGCCAGCAGCACGACCCAGCCGATCACCGCCGAATAGAAGATCGACCGCCAGACGCCCTTGGCGGCGGCGGTCGAGGCGCCGTGCGTCTCCTCGGATATGTGGGCGGAGGCGTCGAAGCCGGTGATCGTGTACTGCGTCAGCAGGAAGCCGAGCGGCAGGACGTAGAACCAGTACATGTGGTCGCCGAAGCCGCTGTTGTTGATCCGATGGCCGAAGACGAAGCTGAAGCTCTGGTGCCCGTCGGGGACCAGGATCAGGACGATCACGATCGCCGCCACGCCGAGCACGTGCCACCAGACCGAGACGCTGTTGATCCGCGACAGCAGGTGCGTGTTGCGGATGTTGATCGTCGCGTGCAGGAGCAGGATCAGGAAGAAGAGGAGGAAGGTCTCGCCGAGGACGTGCGCCTCGTCGCCGAAGTTGATCCCGAAGACGTTCACTTCGTAGAGGCCGAGGATCACGTTGAGGAACGTCGCGCAGGCGTAGTCGACCGAGGCGACCACCGCGACCAGGCCGATCAGGTTGAACCAGCCGGTGAACCAGGCCCAGACCGGCCCACCGAGCCGCCCTGCCCACCAGTAGATGCCGCCCGCGGTCGGATAGGTCGAGACCAGCTCCGACATGCAGAAGCCGATGATCAGGATCGGGATCGAGATCAGCGGCCAGCCGATCGAGATCGCGATCGGGCCGCCGTTGTTCCAGGCCTGGCCGTAGGTGGTGAAGCAGCCGGCCAGGACCGAGATGATCGTGAAGGAGATGGCGAAGTTGGAGAACCCACTCCAGGCGCGGTTCAGCGACTGTTTGTAGCCAAGTTCCGCGAGTCGCTGCTCGTCGCTGTCGTGAATCGCCGCGCCGGTGCTCTCCATGAACCCTCTCTTCCCCGACGACGCTCTTCCCCGGAGCGCTCGCCATTTGCGGTAAAAGGTTTGACGAGCCGACCTAACGACTCCGGGCGAGGTTAGTCTTGCGGCAGGGATCGTGTCAATGCCAACTTGGAGAATTTTCTCCGTCGACCTTTGGCCCTGCCGGCACACACCGTGGAGAGATTGGAAGCGCGGCTCGGCCCGGCCGAAGGCGAGCCGACCGTGCTCGGCGGCGGGATCACGAACCACAACTTCCGCGCGCGGTTCGGCGGGCGCGAGGTCGTGGTGCGGCTGCCCGGCAACGACACCGAGCTGCTCGGCTCCGACCGCTCGGGGGAGCGCGAGGCGAGCTCGCTGGCCGCGGCGGCGGGCGTCGCGCCGGCGGTGGTCGCGGCGCTGGAGGACCCGGTGGTGCTGGTGACGGAGTTCGTCGAGGGGCCGACGATGGAGGCGGCGGACCTGCGGGAGCCGGGGACGCTGGTGGAGGTCGGCGCGGCGCTGCGCCGGGTGCACGGCTGCGGGGAGATCGACGCGCGCTTCGACGCCTTCCGCCTAGTCGAGGACTACGCCGCGGCGACCCGCTCGCGCGGTGGCGAGGTGCCGGCGGCCTACGAGCGGGCCCGCGCGGTGGGGGCGCGGATCGAGCCGATCCCGATCTTCGCCGGCGAGGCACCCGTCCTCTGCCACAACGACCTCCTCCCTGCCAACTTCATCGCCTCCCCGGACGGCATCCGGTTGGTCGACTGGGAGTACGCGGGGATGGGCAGTCGCTGGTTCGACCTCGGCAACTTCGCCGTCAACAACGAGCTCGGCCCGGCCGAGGAGGAGGTCTTCGTGGCCGCTTATCTGGGATCACCGCCGTCGCCGGCCGACCTCGCCGCGCTGCGCCTGATGCGGCTGATGTCCGACTTCCGCGAGGCGATGTGGGGGGTCGTGCAGACCGCGATCTCCGACCTCGACTTCGACTTCGCGGGCTACGCGACCAGGCACTTCGACCGCCTGCTCGCCGCCGCCGAGATGCCCGAGTTCGAGGCCCTGCTGGAGGACGCCCGTGCCGCGCGCTGAGCTCCCCGACTCCGCCCGCTGCGTGATCGTCGGCGGCGGCGTCGGCGGCACCTCGCTCGCCTACCACCTCGCCGAGCTGGGCTGGGACGACGTCGTCCTCCTCGACCGCGATCAGCTCACCTCCGGCTCGACCTTCCACTCGGCCGGGCTGGTGGGACAGCTGCGCGGCTCGGTCTCGCAGACGTTGATGATGATGCACTCGGTCGAGCTCTACCGGCGGATCGGCAAGGAGTCGGAGTTCGATCCGGGATGGACCGAATGCGGCGGCATCCGGCTCGCCTCGACCGAGGAGCGGATGGAGGAGCTGCGCCGCCAGGCGGGCTGGGCGAAGACCTTCGGGCTGCCGCTGGAGCTGATCTCCGCCGCGGAGGCGAGGGAGCTCTTCCCGCTGATGTCGACCGAGGGCGTGCTCGGCGCGGCCTGGCTGCCGACCGACGGCTACATCGACCCCTCGCAGCTGACCTACGCGTTGGCCGACGGCGCGCGGCGCGGCGGCTGCCGGATCTTCACCGGCACGCGGGTGACCGGGATCGAGGTCAAGGACGGGCGCGTGCGCGGGGTGCGGACCGAGCGCGGCGACATCGCGGCCGAGGTCGTGGTCGACGCGGGCGGCATGTTCGCGGCCGAGATCGGCCGCCTGGCGGGCGTCCGGGTGCCGCTCCTGCCGATGTCCCACCAGTACCTGGTGACCCAGCCGCTCGACGCGGTGCACGAGGCGCGCGGGTCCGGCGAGGGCCGCCGCTCCCTGCCCACCCTGCGGGACCCCGACCTCCTCGTCTACTACCGCGAGGACGGCGACGGGCTGGTGATGGGCGGCTACGAGCGCCGGTCAGAACCGGCCTTCCTGCCCAACGGCACCGGCGGCTTCGAGGCGATCCCGCCCGACTTCAACGGGCGCCTGCTGGAAGAGGAGTGGGACCGCTTCGAGGAGATCACCCGCAACTCCGAGCGCCGCGTGCCGGCGATGGCCGACATCAAGGTGACGAAACTGATCAACGGCCCGGAGGCCTTCACGCCCGACAACGAGTTCTGTCTCGGCGAGTCGGAGGTGGCGGGCTTCTTCGTCTGCGCGGGGTTCTGCGCGCACGGTCTCGCCGGGGCGGGCGGGATCGGCAAAGTCGTGGCGGAGTGGATCGTCGACGGCGAGCCGAGCCTCGACCTCTGGCACATGGACATCCGCCGCTTCGGCGCCGCCTACCGCTCGCCGTCCTACACCCACAAGCGGATCCGCGAGACCTACGAGACCTACTACGACATCCGCTACCCCAACCACGAGCGGAGCGCGGGCCGCCCCCTCCGCGTCTCCGCCGCCAACACCTGGCACCGCGACCACGGCGCGGCCTTCGGCGAGAAATCGGGTTGGGAGCGGGTCAACTGGTACGAGCCGAACGCCGCGGCCGGCGACGAGGCGCTGCGCCCGCGCGGCTGGGCCGGCCAGAACTGGTCCCCGGCGATCGGCGCCGAGCACCGCGCCTGCCGCGAGCGGGTCGCGATCTTCGACGAGTCCTCCTTCGCCAAGCTCGAGATCGAGGGGCCGGGCGCGGCCGACTTCCTCGAAGGCCTCTGCGACAACCGCGTCGCCCGCGGGGTCGGCCAGATCACCTACACCCAGATGCTGAACCGGCGCGGCGGGATCGAGTGCGACTTCACCGTCTCCCGCCTCGGCGAGGAGCGCTTCGGGATCGTCACCGGCACCGCCTTCGGCAACCACGACCGCGAGTGGATGCGCCGCCACCTGCCGGACGGCGGCGGCGCGCGGATCGCGGACGTCACCTCGAAGTGGTCCTGCTTCGGGGTCTGGGGACCGCGGGCGCGGGACGTGCTCCAACAGCTCACCCCGGCCGACCTCTCGAACGAGGCCTTCCCCTACATGACGCTGCGGGAGATCACGGTCGGCGACGTGCCGGTCCGCGCGCTCCGCGTCACCTACGTCGGCGAGCTCGGCTGGGAGCTCTACTGCCCGACCGAGTACGGGCTCGGCCTCTGGCGGACGATCTGGGAGGCGGGGCAGGAGCACGGCATCGCCCCCGGCGGCTACCGGGCGATCGACTCGATGCGCCTGGAGAAGGGCTACCGCGTCTGGGGCGCCGACATCACCCCGGATGAGACGCCCGACGAAGGCGGCGTCGGCTTCTGCGTGAAGCTGGACAAGGAGGAGTTCGTCGGGCGCGACTCGCTGATCGCGGCGAAGGAGGCCGGGCCGCGCCAACGCCTCGCCTGCATCACGCTCGACGACCCTCGCTCGATCGCGCTCGGCAACGAGCCGGTGCGCGTCGACGGCGACGTCGTCGGCCGGGTGACGACCGGCGGCTACGGCTACACGGTCGAGCGCTCGATCGCCTACGCCTACCTGCCCGCCTCACTCGCCGCGCCGGAGACCGCGGTCGCGATCGAGATCTTCGGCGAGTGGGTCGAGGGCGAGGTCGCGGCGGAGCCACTCCTCGATCAGGCGGGCGAGCGGATCAGGTCCTGAGCCCGCGCCGGCAGCAGGCCGGCGAGGATGTGCTCGGTGCCCTCGGTGTGCTCGCGCATCAGCCGCACCGCCCGCGGGCCGTCTTCGCGCCGCAGCGCCTTGACGATCTTCGCGTGCTGCTCGTTGGAGCGAGCGAGCACCTCGGGCGGGTGCGGGATCAGCGCGATCAGGTCGGTCATCTGCCCCTGCACGTCGGTCATCGCCGCGACCAGGCGCGGCGAGCCCGCCGCCTCCGCCAGGCCGATGTGGAAGCGCAGGTCGGTGCGGCGGTACTCCTCGAAGTCCTCGGTCTGGGACGACATCGCCGCGATCAGCTCGTCGAGGCGGTCGAGCCGCGGGGTCCGCGCCCGCTCGGCGGCGAGCAGGACCGAGCCGGCCTCGATCGCCACCCGCTGGTCGAGCACCTCCCAGGCGCCGACGTCGAGCGGCTCGCCGATCGGGTCGACCAGCGGCGGCTCGGCGGCGACGAAGGTGCCGCCCTTGCGCCCGCGCAGCGAGATCAGGTGGCCGCTCTGGACCAGCGTGGTCAGGGCCTGGCGCAGGGTCGAGCGGGAGATCCGCAGCTGCTTGGCGAGATCGCGCTCCGGCGGCAGCCTGCTTCCCGGGGCCAGCAGGCCGAGCCGGATCGCGGTGCCGAGTCGCTCGACCGTCTCCTCGAAGGTCGACGGCGGCTGGACCGGCATGAAGACCGCCTCGAGGGCGGTGTCCTGCTCCATGCCAGGAACGGTACTCCCGCCGGGCGCGCGGTGCGAGGACCGCTACTCGACGAGTGCGGGGGCGTTCTCGGGCGCGGCGTTCCCGGCGGTCCCGCCGCCGTCGGCCGCGGCCGTCTTCCACTTGCCGAGCGCCATGAACAGCGCCGGGATGAAGGCGATGCCGAGCATCACCAGTGCCCAGACGAAGGTCGAGGCGAACGAGCTTGCAAGCGGTTCCTTCGCCGCGGCCAGCTGCGCCGGGCTCGCTTCGCGGACGCTCGAGAGGCCGCCCGAGTGACCGAGGTTCGTGGTGATGTAGGCGGTGAGGATGACCGAGAGGATCGCGGTGCCGATCGAGGCGCCGCCCTGGCGGATGATGTTCATCGCGGTCGAGGTACGGGCGATCGCCGCGGCCGGCACCGCCTGCATCGCCGCGGTCATCGTCGGCATCATCGAGAACCCCATGCCGAGGCCGAGGATGAAGCCGAAGCCGCAGAGCAGCACGTAGGAAGTGTGGGCGGTGACGAAGGCGAACGGGGCGATACCGATCACCAGCAGCGGGATGCCGCACGCCGGCCAGTAGTTCGGCCCGTGTTTGTCGGTGAGTTTGCCCGCCAGCGGCATCGTGATCATCGCGCCGATCCCCTGCGGGGCGAGCAGCAGGCCCGCTTCCAGCGCCGAGGCGCCGCGCACCGTCTGGAAGTAGAGCGGCATCAACAGCAGGGCACCGAAGAAGGCGATCGCGAAGAGGATGAAAACTCCCGCCGCGGCGCCGGCACGGGTGTGGGTGAAGGTTTTGATGTCGATCAGCGCGCCGCCGCCTTTGCGCCAGCTGTGGGCGAAGAAGGTGGCGATCGGACCACGCCGGCGAGGATCGGAGCCCATGATTTGAACTGGCCGAAGCCGCCGTCGGCGGACTCGGCGAGGCCGAAGATGAAGAGCGTCAGGCCGGGCGAGAGCAGCGCCATGCCGAGCCAGTCGAGCTTCTGGGACGGTTCCGGCGTGTCTTTCTCCAGCACGATCTGAGCGAGGATCACGGCGATGATCCCGATCGGCACGTTGATCAGGAAGATCCAGCGCCAGGAGACGTCGTCGACCAACCAGCCGCCGAGGATCGGGCCGATGATCGGCGCGACCAGCATCGGCACGCCGAGGATGCCCATCACCCGGCCCATCCGGTGGGGGCCGGCCTTCTTGGTCATGATCGTCATGACCGCGGGCATGATCATGCCGCCGCCGACGCCCTGGAGGACGCGGAAGGCGATCAAGGATCCGGCGCTCCAGGCAACCGCACAGAGGGCGGAGCCGACCATGAAGAGGACCAGCGACGACATGTAGATGCGCTTGGTGCCGAAGCGGTCGGCGGCCCAGCCGGTGGCCGGGATCACCGCGGCGAGCGCCAGCGTGTAGCCGGTGACGACCCACTGGATCGTCGTCAGCGAGGCGTTGAAATCGATCGAGAGTTTGTCGATCGCGACGTTGACGATCGTCGTGTCGAGGATCGACATGATCGCGCCGAGCAGCACGACCGCCGCGACGACCATCGTCTCGCGGTCGAGGGCGTCGGGGTCCGCGGGAGCTGCCGCTGCGTCTGCCTGACTCACGCCGTACACCGTATCAAAGGCTCGTACGCCGTATCGCCTCGGTATGCTTTTCCCATGGCAGCTGGGATAGACACCGTCTGGGCGCGCGACGAGGAGCAGTCCTCGGGGCCGCAGCCCCTGTCGCGCGAGGCGATCGTCGCGGCCGCGATCGAGATCGCCGACGCCGATGGACTGGAAGCGGTCTCCATAAGGAGACTTGCTACCAAGCTCGACGCCCGCCCGATGAGCCTTTACTCACACATCGGCCGCAAGGGCGACCTCATCGACCTGATGGTCGACGAGGTGATGGCCGGCGCCGTCATCCCCGGCGGCCCGCCGACCGACGACTGGCGCGAGGCCCTCCGCCAGATCGCCCAGCGCACCCGCGAGTCCACCCGCGCCCACCCCTGGATGATCGCCGCCGCCTTCCACCGCCCCTTCCTCGGCCCCAACGCCCTCCGCCACATCGACCAGTCACTCGCCGCGGTCTCCGAGCTCCCCCTCTCCCCCGAGCGCAAGCGCGCCGTCCTCCTCGCCGTCGACACCTACACGCTCGGCTTCGTCCGCTGGGAGGTGATGTCGCCGAAGGCCAAGGGCGGCAAGGGCGGCCCCTGCGCCGGCCGTCCCGAGGCCGGCCCCACCGCCGCCGAGATCGATGCCTACATCGCCGCCCGGGCCGCGAGCGGCGACTACCCCCACCTGGCCGAGTTCGTCGGCAGAGGGGACATCGGCCTCGGCGTCAAGGCCGACAAATTCGAGATCGGCCTCGAGTGGCTCCTGACCGGCATCGCCGCCGAGGTCGGCGACGCCAAGCCTTCCGCCGGCTAGATGGGAGGGTGGAAATGGACGAACTGCAAAGGGACGAGGCCGTCTCGGCCACGGCCCTGGCTGGCTGTGGCCGTGGCCGAGACGGCCGGGTATGTGGGGAGTGGCGCCGGGCGTCCACGCGAGCCCCACGGGTCCGTCACGGGGGAGGGACGGATGCGTGACGGGACCCGCAACTCGTGAGGGAGATGTCGGGA
>Ga0153956_1002787_pt1 | contig 12264 bp, 4 predicted proteins | sample TSFL040MetaG_FD_104704 | JGI IMG/M metagenome (GOLD analysis project Ga0153956, IMG submission 104704) | Attine ant fungus gardens microbial communities from Florida, USA - TSFL040 MetaG | ecosystem: Host-associated > Fungi > Mycelium > Unclassified | place: USA: Florida, Wekiwa Springs...
GATCATTCGGCAAGACCAGGTGCTGGTCGGCGGCGAGGTCATCCTTGCTCGGTGGCGGTGGCAGCACGTCCACGTCCAGCTCGGTGATCATCACCTTGACTCCGAGCGCGGCAAATGTGTCGATGGTCTGCTCGATTTCCGCGATCGATGGGCTGTCGATGCCCCAGTGGCCCTGTATGCCGATGCCATCGATGCGCAACCCTGCAGCCTGCAACATCTTCACCATGCGCACGATGCCGGCACGCTTGGCCGGGGTCTCGGTGTTGTAATCGTTGTAGTACAACTGCGTATCCGGCGCATGGCGGGCGGCGAAGCGGAACGCCTCGCGCAGCAGGCGATCACCATCGCCTACGTTGTCCAACCAGCGGCTGTTGCGGTAGCTGCCGTCCTCGTCGATGACTTCGTTGGCCACGTCCCAGGCCTGCACTTTGCCGGCGTAGTGGCCGGCAACATGCGCGATGTAGTCGCGCAGCTGCTCGATCTGCGCATCGGCATCATGCGCCCGCCCCTGCGCATCGACGAACAACCAAGCTGGCGTCTGCACGTGCCACAGCAAGGTATGGCCGATCACGAACAGGCCGTGTTGGCGGCCAAACGCGACATAGGCATCGCCCGCGTGGAAATCGTAGACCCCGCGCCGTGGTGCCAGTGATTCCGGCTTCAGGTCGTTCTCGGCGGTGATGCTGTCGAACTGGCGCAGCACCAAGGCCTGCGCGCCGCCATCGCTGCCATCGACCACCCCGGCATTGACCGCCACCCCGACCAGGAAGTCATCGCGGAAGGCATCCTTCAGCGTGTCCACCGGTACAGCTCCCGCCACCAGCACAGTGAACAGCCCCCCTACCAACAGGCCCCACTTCATGCAACGGGAAACAGCTCGGGCAGGGGTCATGGCGTGGCTCCAGGATCGACAACGGCTGGCAAAATCAGGGCTGCAGGGGCGAGGCCATCGGCCTCGGCGTGTACCACGACGCTTGCGTCGGCGGCACCGGCGCGACGCACGATTGCCAGCGCGCGCCCGCTGAACGCGGTGCGGCTGCTTGATGGGAATGCGCTCAGGTCGGTCGGATCGCCGTTGTCGGTGGCCAGCAACGAGGCCGGCCCGTCGAGTCGAAAACGGATGGCATTCGCTGCCGTCGGTACCAGGCGGCCTTCGGCATCCACCACACTGACCTGGACGAAGGCCAATGGTCCCTCTCCCGCATCCGGGTCAAGCTGTAATTGCAGGCGCACGGCAGGGCTAGTGGTTTGCACGCGATCCTCGGCCCACGGCTTGCCATCGCGCCAGGCCCGCACGTACAACTCGCCCGGCTGGTAACGAACCTCATCCCAGCGCAACCGATATTGGCCCGGTTGCTTGCGCTTGCGGCCCTGCGACACGCCATTGACGAACAACTCAGCCTCGTCGCCGGAAGTGAATACATGCACCGGCGTCACCCGGCCCTCGCGCCCCGGCCAGGTCCAATGCGGCAGCAGGTGCGCCATCGGCAACTGCGCCCGCCAACGTGACTGGTACAGCCAGTAACGATCCTTGGGAAAACCAGCCAGGTCGATGATGCCCGAATACGAACTACGCGAACTGTAATAGGGCGTTGGTTCACCGAGGTAGTCGAAGCCGGTCCAAACGAACTCGCCGGCCACGAACGAGTGCCTGTCCAGCGCCGCGAACACCTTGTCGGCACTGGCACCGAAATCCACCGCATGCAATTCGTAGGCGCTGACCTGGTGCGCCAGCGGATCGCCGCCTGCACCATCGCGCACCGGTGCACTGCTGGCTGCGCTGACTGGAAACAGGTAAATGCCGCGGCTGCTGAAGGCCGAAGCAGTTTCGGTGCCCAGGATTGCCTTGTTCGGGAAGCGGGCATGGAACGCGTCATATTGCGGCGGTGTGCGGATGCGATCGGTGCCTTCGAATTCGGCCTCCTGACGTATGCCTTCGCCCTGGTAATTCAGGCCAATCACATCCAGCTCCGCCGGCAATGGCATCTCCGGCTTGGCGTAGTTCAGCGCGGCGGTGACCGGGCGGGTCGGATCTTCGTCGTGAGCAATGCCGACCAGTTCGTGGGCAATGGCCGCTCCATCCTCACCGCTGTACTGCTCGCCGACTTCGTTGCCGATGCTCCACAGCACCACCGAAGGATGGTTGCGATCACGGCGCAGCATCGCGCGCAAGTCGGCCTCGTGCCAATCATCGAATACGAGGTGGAAATCCAGCGCGGTCTTGCGCATCTGCCAGGAGTCGAACACCTCGTCCAGCACCAGCAGGCCCATGCGGTCGGCCAGCTCCAGCAACTCCGGTGCCGGCGGGTTGTGGCTCATGCGCACGGCGTTGGCCCCCATCCGCTGCAAGCGACGCAGTTGCCGACCAGCAGCTTGCACATCGAATGCGGTACCCAACGCGCCGAGGTCATGGTGCAGGTTGACGCCCCGGATCTGCACGCGCTCATCGTTGACCAGCAAGCCCTGCTCGGGATCGAAGCGCACCGAACGCACCCCGAACGGCGTGCAGTAGCGGTCAATGATCCGGCCACCACGCGATACCGTGGTGACACCCAGATAGCGATTGGGCTGCTGGGTCGGTGGCGGCCCCCACAACATCGGTTGCCGCAGCGTAGTGCTGCCACTGATGCGGGCACTGCTGCCGGCCTCGATCCGCAGCGGCTGCGCCGCGATGTGGGCCACCGCCGTCGCCTTGCTCCGGCCATCGATATCCAGCGGATAGATGGCGGTGGCAACCTCCACCTCGGTTGCCTCGGCGCTTTCGTTGTCGATGTCCACCGCCAGCGACAAGGCCGCCGTCTCGCGGGATACCTGCGGCGTAGTCAGTCGGGTGCCCCAATGGCCGACATGCACCGGGTCGGCAAAATTCAGCCACACGTTGCGGTACAACCCCGCTCCCGGATACCAGCGTGCCGATTCGGGTGGGTTGTCCAGACGAATGGCCAACTGGTTGTCGCCGCCGGGCTGCGCATAGGCACTCAGGTCCACGCGCCAACCGTTGTAGCCATACGGCCAACCACCGACCAGGTGACCGTTGAGCCAGACCGTGGCATAGGACATCGCCCCGTCGATATCGAGGAAGATCGACCGACCTGCGGCTTCGAACGGAATATCCAGCTTGCGCCGGTACCAGCCCACGCCCCAGCTCGACAGACGGCCCATGCCACCATACGGCCCCTCAGCGAGGAACGGGCCGGCGCTGGCCCAGTCATGCGGCACCCGCACCGGCTGCCAATCGCTGTCATCGAAGTCCGCCCGCAGTTCGGGCAACTCCCCACCAGGATCGCCGGATGGACGGAGGTGGTGCTTGGCGTGATCGGCGATGAATGGATTGGCGGCAGGCAATATCCAGCGTTTCAAGCCGGCATCGCCATGCGCCGTGGCATGCGGATCGCGCCGCGGGCGGCTGTCGGCGTCCTTGCCATCCTCGCTCCTGCCGAGGGCAGGCCGCACGTCGTAGTCGAGCATGACGGCAGGATGCGGTGGTTCGCCGCGGCGGAAGCGCCAACCATCGTCGAGCAGCACACGCTGGCGCGGCTCCGGCGGCATGCCGTTGGTCGATAACGCGGCACCGACCCACAGCGGCAAACCCATGCCCAGTGCCAGCAACAGAATGCGCAGACTCGTGACCATCAAAGTTTGTAGGCCTGCTTGGGCAAGTGGTAGACCAGGTCCACCGCCAGTTCGGCGGCTTCGTCCTCGTCCAGCCGGTGTTCGGCCACCAGCTTGGCCAGCACGGCGCAATCGATGCGACGGGCAACGTCATGCCGCGCCGGGATCGACAGGAACGCACGGGTGTCGTCGTTGAAGCCGACGGTGTTGTAGAAGCCAGCGGTACTCAAGGTCTGTTCTCGGAACCGCCACATGCCCTCCGGTGCATCGTGGAACCACCATGCCGGCCCAAGTGCAAGGCTGGGATAGTGGCCGGCCATCGGCCCGAGTTCGCGCGAATAGCTGCTCTCGTCCAGGGTAAACAGGATCAGGCGAAAGTCCGCTTCGTTGCCGAAGCGATCCAGCAGCGGTTTCAAATCGCGCACGTAATCGGTCGACAACGGCAGGTCGGCACCGACGTTGCGGCCGTGGCGAGCAAACAAGGTCGGATTGTGGTTGCGGTAGCAGCCCGGGTGCAGCTGCATCACCAGGCCATCGTCCAGGCTCATCGCCGCCATCTCGGTCAGCATTTGCCCGCGGAACAGCGCCGCCTCCGCCGCATCGAAGTCACCGCGCACAATCTTGTCGAACAGGGCGCGGGCGCGGGCCGGGGAAAGATCGGCGGTCAGGGCGCTTTCATGGCCATGGTCGGTGGAGGTAGCGCCCATGCCGATGAAAAAATCACGGCGATTGCGGTGCGCACGCAAATAGCCCTCCCAACTGTGCACATCTTCGCCGGTCAGCGCGCCGAATCGCTGCAGCGATTCAGCGAAGTCCTCGTGCTCCGGGTCGATCACCGCGTCCGGCCGGTACGTGGTCAACACCCTCCCGCCCCAGCCGCTGTCACGGATCGCCTGGTGGTGTTCGAGGCTGTCCAACGGGCCCTCGGTGGTGGCGATGACCTCGATGTTGAAGCGCTTGAACAGGGCCCGCGGGCGGAACCCCGGCGTGGCCAGCGCATCGGTGATGGTGTCGTAGTGGAGGTCGGCGGTACTTGCATCCAGCCGCACCCGCAAACCAAACACTTCATGGAACACATGGTTCAACCACAACGATGATGGCGTGCCGCGAAACAGGTGGAAGTGGCGAGCAAACACACGCCAGGCTTCACGCGGATCCACCGCGGCGCGCCTGCCATCGGCATGTGGAATGCCCAGCGCATCCAGCGACACGCCTTGGCTGTAGAGCATGCGGAACACGTAGTGATCGGGCACCAACAGCAATTCGGTGGCATTGGCGAACGGCGCGTTGCCGGCAAACCACTCCGGATCGGTATGCCCGTGTGGGCTGATGATCGGCAGGCCACCGACCTGGGCATACAGGCGGCGGGCTATGTCGCGCTGGATCGGGTCGGAGGCGAACAGGCGGTCTTCGTGCAGTGACAGGGGCTTGCCGGAAGTGCTCATGGATGGATGTCTGTAGTAAGGAAATTCCTGGCCGCCGCGATGGAAACAACAGCAGCAGCTTGCAATCAACGGTGCGTGCTTTCTGGCGCGCCGAGGTAAGTATCACGATTTGCACCGCGTACTACTTCGATGCGTTGAAAGGCCACGCCGGGATCGATGCGCCACAGCTTCAGCGTATGCGCGCCGGCGCTCGCCTGCTGCCGCAACATGACCACGTGCACACTGTCGGTTACCGCCTTGCTCCAGGCCAGAAAGTCGGGGTGACCCGGGGTCGGATCGAGTTTGAGCGTCAGTACCTGCGGAACTTCATCGTCGATCGAAAGCGCGAAGCGCAAGCCGTCGCCGCCGCGGAAATCCAGCGACGGCGAAACGCTGACCCGCAGCTCCACCTCGCCATCAGCCTGCAGCCACAACGGGTATTCCAACCTTGGTCCAAGTCCATCGGGCTTGCTCGGCGCTGCAGTTACCGGCAACGCCACCAGCGCCGACAAGCTGCGCCCGAGGTTGGGGATCGTGGCCCAATGCACGCCGTCGCCATCGATCCGGCGGGTAGCATGCTCGGCCTCGATCGCCACCACTCCATCGCTCTCGATGAAGCCATGCATGGCCGCGGCATCCCTGTGCCGCACTGGCACATCAATGTGAACCTCGGTGCCATCGCTGCCATGCAGGTACAACACCGCCTCATCCGCGTTGGCGGGCAGCTTGTTCCAATCCACCTGCAATTGCAGCCGGGTGGCATCGACCACTTCGCCATGCTCCGGGTCGACCCGCAACCACGGTTGCAGCGACTGCGCCTGGAAGGTGAATGGCCTGCCGCCACGATTGAATACCTCCACTTCGCGCGAGGCCGTGCCGAACGACTCCAGCACCGGCAGGCGCGGCCGCGCGGCTGGCTGTGGCCAGGCGCGTGCATCCCCCTCGATCGCCACACCCATCACTCCCGGCTCCACCACATCCACCCGCGACAAGGACGGCAATACGTTGCGCGGCGGTTGTTGCCAATGGGTATAGCCGATGCGTGGCTGCGCCATCATGTGCAGCCACTTGCCGCCGGCGATGTCCTGCTCGTAGGCCCGTTCCAATTCGGCATCGCGCGCGAACAGGCGCTCGGCCGTATCGGCCCAAGCATTGGCCGAGGCTCGCCCTTGCTGCGCGTAAAGGTGGTTGCGTGCCACCGCCACATACAGCGCGTTGAGGTTGGCGCCGGCCTCGATCGGGTATTGCACCAGCTCCTGGTAGGCGTCGTGCCAACCCGGGTCAAGTTCGGCAGCGATACGCCGCGCATGCTCGTCCAGTTCATTCCACTGCTGTGTCACCCGCTCGGCCTCCTGGTAGTTCAACAGGCTCCAGGTCTGCGCATCCAGCAACTCCGGTTTGCGCCTGGCGTTGTACTGGGTGTAGCGGGTCAACAATTCGCCGATCTCGGCTGCGTGCGCGTTACCGAACTGCTCGGCCGCCCAGCGCGCCGGCCATGCCTGCAATTGCGGCAACTGCAATACATCCGGGTTCCATGCATAGTCGAGGAAGAAGCTGATCGGCATTTCCATCGGCTTGAGGTCACCGACGTTGGTGATCCACAACTGGTCTGCGCCATAGGCATGGGCCAGGCCCATTTGTTCCCAGACCCGTTCGATCTGGGTGGAGTTGATCCATTTGTAGTTGCGCGGCCCCCCGACATAGTCGAAGTGATAGTAGATGCCGTAGCCGCCTGCGCGGTGTTGGTCCTGTTTCGGCAAGCGACGCAAATCGCCCCAGTTGTCATCGGCGAACAGCAGGGTCACGTCATCCGGCACCTGCATACCCTGGTCGAAGTAATCCTGCACTTCCTTGTACAGCGCCCATACCTGCGGCGTTTGCGCCACTGGCTTGGCGGTGACCTCGCCGATGATTCGCCGCTGGTCAGCCACGATCCGTTCTAGCAACGGAATCGCCGTACCCTCGCCCATGGCCTCGTCACCGTCGCCACGCATGCCCAAGGTGACCACGCTCTCGTGTTCACCCATGCGCTTGATGCCTTCGCGCCAGAAGCCGCGCAAGACATCAGCATTCTTCGTGTAATCCCACGGACCGAGGCCATGGCGCTGCCACTCGACGTGGGCACGCATCATCGGTTCATGGTGGGTGGTGCCGATCACCACGCCGTATTCATCGGCCAGCATCGGGTTGAGCGGGTCATCATCGGCAAAGGCGCGGCCCCACATCGCCGGCCACAGATAATTGCCCTTCAGCCGCAGCAGCAACTCGAACACATGCTCGTAGAAAGCGTGGTTGGGGCCGCCGAACCTGGCCTGCATCCAGCTGCCAAGCGAAGGGTCTTCGTCATTGAGGAAGATGCCGCGGTACTTCACCACCGGTGCATCGATGAAGCGGCCCGCTGCAACCTGCAAGTCGGGGCGGTGCGGCACCGGTACATCGGCCCACCATTGCCATGGCGACACGCCAAGACGCCGCGACAATTCGTAAATGCCGAAGATGCTGCCGCGCTTGTCCGCCCCGGCGATCAGCAGCGCACGCGCAATGCCAGGCTCCGGGTGTTCCACCACCTGCATCAGATAGGCTTCCCAGTGTCCAGCCACGCCACGGGTGTCGATGCCCTGCTCGCGCACGATGCGATCGACGCGGGCACTGTGGCCGAGGGTACCGACGATGATCGCCGTGCCGGGTGCAGGCGCGGCCAACGACAGTTGCGCCGGCTTGCCAGCCACCTTGCCCAGGTCGGCCTGCAGGTCGCGCGCCGCACGCAACACGCCGGGGAAATCCCCGGCATCGGCGATGATGGCCGCCGGCTGCCCGGCCTTGACCAGCGGCAAGGCACCGGTCACGGGGACCTCGCAGACTGCCGCTGCCTGCATGCAATCAGCGGCCTGCACCGTGCCAACCAGCAACAGGCTGGCCGCCACGAGGCCACGCAGTGCCGTCAATGCCCACATGGCAAGCGGCTCGGGGGACAACGTATTCATTGCGCGTCCAATGAAGCCGGCTGCAACTTCGGCACCAGCAGATGCACCACCACCCACGCCAGTGCATAGGCGGCACCGGCAAACAGGAAGATGCGTGCGTAGCTGCCGGTGGCCTGCAACTGCGAACCGGCGAACAACGACATGCCGATGCCGCCCACCGCACCGGCGAAGCCACCGAGGCCAACCACCGAGGCCACGGCTTGGCGCGGGAACATGTCCGAGGGCAAGGTGAACACATTGGCCGACCAACCCTGGTGCCCGGCCATCGCCAGCCCTATCAAGGCCACCGCCAGCCACAGCTGGTGTATCTGGGTCACCAACACGATCGGCAGCACGCACAGCACGCCGGCCAGCATCGCGCCCTTGCGCGCACGATTCAGCGCCCAGCCGCGCCGCAGCAGGCGCCCGGCCAACCAACCGCCGGTGATGCTGCCGGCATCGGCCATCAGGTACACCATGATCATTGGCAAGCCCACCGTCGCCAACGACAGCTGGTATTCGGATGCAAGGAACTTTCCCAGCCAGAACAGGAACAGCCACCACACCGGGTCGGTGATGAACTTGGCGGCAATGAATGCCCACGCCTGGCGGTGACGCAGCAACTGCAACCACGGCACCTTGACCGTCGCCTCAGCCGGGTCACTGCGGATGTAATCCAGCTCGGCACGCGACAGCCGCGGCTGCTTGTCCGGGGAGCGATACCAGAGCAGCCACACCAGCAGCCAACTGCCGCTGAGCACGCCGGTGAACAGGAACGCCGCCTGCCAGCCCAGCGTGGTGGCCACCACCGGCACCAGCAGCGGCGCCAGCACCGCACCGATGTTGGAGCCGGCGTTGAACACGCCCACCGCCAGCGCGCGCTCGCACCGCGGGAACCACTCGGCCACGGTCTTGATCGCCGCCGGGAAATTGCCAGCCTCGCCCAAACCCAATGCAAAGCGCGCCACGGCGAAACTGAGCACGCCGATGGCCAGCGAATGCGCCATCGCCGCCAGGCTCCATACACCGATGGCAATGGCATAACCGATGCGCGCACCGGAGCGATCAATGATAGCGCCTGCGCATAACAGGCCGATCGCATAGGCACCCTGGAACGCGCTGACGATGTAGCCGTACTGTTGTTCGTTCCAGCCGATCTGTTCCTGCAGGAACGGCGCCAGCACCCCCAGCACCTGGCGATCGATGTAGTTGATGGTGGTCGCCGCCAGCAGCATCGCGCAGACGCACCAGCGGTAACGACCCATACGGGGTGACGTGGCAACAGCAGGGATCATGCGCGCACCCGGCATTCGCCGTATGCCTGTATCCATGCGCCGGCCGGCCTTGTCGCGCACCTCATGCTTCGTTACTCCAACCCATCAGCGCATCCCTCGGCGTGATTCTGGCCACCAATTTTGATAGCGCTACCATTAGCACATCGACACGCCGGTGTCCGCCGCCATGGCTGCTGCATCGCAGCATCGATGGATCGTTGGATGCGTCCGACAAGCCATTGTGTGAGCTGGTTCTGGCCATCACCGCGGAAGAATTGCCACTGCACCCAGCCCATGTTGCTGCGCAGCGTGTGCCAAGATTTATGGTAGCGCTACCATCACCGCCGTTCCGATCGCTCCATGCATTACTCCATCGCTTGGCGACAGCGTCTTGCCTGAGCACGTACAAGCGCAATCACACATCATCTTGATTCGGGAAGGGGAATTACGGTGAACAGGAAATTCGCGAAAACCACGCTGTCCAACGCACTTGGCCTGGCATTGCTGGCAACGGCCAGCGGCCCGTTGTGGGCGCAACAAGCTGCTGAAGCGCAGCAGGACGCCCCGGCGGCCAAGCCTGCATCGCCGGACGTGACCCAACTTGATTCGGTCGAAGTGACTGGCTATCGCCGCAGCATCCAGTTCTCCACGGATGCCAAGCGCGATTCCACCGGCTTCACCGACTCGGTGTTCGCCGAAGACATCGGCAAGTTCCCGGATACCAACATCGCTGAATCGCTGACCCGTATTCCGGGTATCCAGCTGCAGCGCGACGTCAACGGCGAGGGCCTCAACATCGCCATTCGCGGCCTGCCCAACAGCTTCACCAAAACCGTGGTCAATGGCGTGCAGGTGGCCACTGCTTCGATCGGCCTGGACGGCACCAACCAGAACCGCGAAGTCGACCTGAACCTGTTCCCGACTGAGTTCTTCACCCAGCTCACCGTCAACAAGACACCCAAGGCCAGCCTGCCCGAGGGCGGTGTGTCCGGCGTGGTCGACATGCGCACCGCGCGCCCATTCGATCGTCCCGGCTCGCACCTGACCTATCAGCTGCAGGGCAGCTACAACGACAATGTCGACAAGCTCACCCCGCAGGGTTCGGTGATCGGCAGCTGGACCAATGACGCAGGCACCTTCGGCATCCTCGGCGGGGTAACGTCCCAACGCGGCAAGATCGGCGTAGAAGGCTATGAAACCGTGGGCTGGACCAACCCTGGCCTGAACTACACGCAATGCGGACTGGTTGCCCCGGCCGGTGTCGATCCACTTACCACACGTCCTGCCGAATGCAATGCCGGTGGCGGCGGCAACTGGCTGATCCCGGATTTCGTGCCCAACAATGCCGCTTCCATCGGTGCCGGGCTGACCCCGGGCGCGGCCATCGACCGCGACATGCTGCTGGCACTGAACCCTGGCCTTGGCATCGAGCAGATCGGCGAAGCGCTGATCCCGCGCCTCGGCCGACCGGTACACATGTCCGGTGACCGCGACCGCGATGCGCTCGTGACTTCACTGGAATGGCGCCCGACCGACAACGCCCGGTTCTACCTGGATGCGTTGTATTCCGATGCACACCGCACCAACAATCGCATCGACATGGATCTGGTCGGCCGCAACTTCGGCGCCAATGGCCTGATCCCGATCAACATGCAGTTGGACGCCAACAACGTGGTGACCGACGCCACGTTCACCAACGCCCAATTCTTTCTGGAGGCACGCCCTTACATCGAGGACGTCAAGTACTGGCACGTCAATCCGGGCGGTACGGTCTGGTTCGGTGACGAAGGCAAGGTCAAGCTCGACTTCCAAGCCAATATGAGCCGCAGCTGGATGTTCCGCGAGTCCCCGACCATCCTGGTCAACTCGCCGTTCACCACCATCCAGTATCACAACGATGGCAACACTCCCACTTGGACCAGCGACGTTGACCTGAACGACCCCAATGCCGGCTGGACCTGGGAGGGCGGCCGGGTCAACGTGCAGAACGAAAAGCGCGTGACCGAGACCAAGGGCAGCCGCGTCGACCTGCAACTGGGCGATGACCGCAACAACGTCAAGGTCGGTGTCGCCTACGACGAAAACAGCCGCACCATCCAGGGCTTCGACAACAGCACGGCCTGGCAGAACAACGTGTTCGATACCATCTCCGACGCGGATCTTGCCAGCTACCTGCGTCCCGGCCCATATGGTTTCATCACCGCCGATTTCGATGCGTTCAAGAACGCCACCGACTACGCGCATTACCGGGACACCGCACCCGAATCGGCCGGCCCCAATACCGGCGGCTCCACAGGCGGCTTCTCGGAAAAGACCTGGGGTGCCTACATCGAGGTCAATGGCGAAAGCCAGGTGCTGGACCGCACCCTGCGCTTTAATGCCGGCGTGCGCTACGTCAATACCGACCAGGACATCAGTGGCCCGGTCACTCTGAGCGGCACCCGCCAATGGCAGACACTGAGCGGTAGCTACGATGAACTGTTGCCCTCGTTCAGCGCCGCATGGGACGTGGCCGACAACGTGGTGCTGCGCTTCTCCGGTTCGCGCACCATGACCCGCCCGAACCCCAGCTCAATGCTGCCCAACACCACCTTGACCGACCTGTCGGCGTTGAATGCAAACCAGGGCAATCCAAACCTGACCCCGTATACTTCCACCAACTTCGACCTGGGCGGCGAGTGGTATACCGGCGGCGAGGGCATGGTCGGCCTGACTTTGTTCAACAAGCGCATCGAGGGTTACACCTACCTCGGTACCAACACCATGACGTTCTCGCAGCTGGGCCTGCCGTTCGACGACCTGACCCCCGAACAGCAAGCCGCGCTGGACGCACGCGGCGGCCCGGACAAGGCCACGGTGATCGTGCAGCAACAGGTCAATGCCGACGCGATGCTCGACGTGCGTGGCTGGGAGCTGATCTGGGTGCAGCCGCTGGACTTCGTTTTTGACGGTCTCGGCATCATGGCCAACTACACCAAGATCAGCTTGAAC
>Ga0153956_1002788_pt1 | contig 12261 bp, 10 predicted proteins | sample TSFL040MetaG_FD_104704 | JGI IMG/M metagenome (GOLD analysis project Ga0153956, IMG submission 104704) | Attine ant fungus gardens microbial communities from Florida, USA - TSFL040 MetaG | ecosystem: Host-associated > Fungi > Mycelium > Unclassified | place: USA: Florida, Wekiwa Springs...
GTCGCCGCGCTGGACGAGGTGGTCGGCGACAAGAAGCCGCGCCCGTCCGACGCCGAGTAGCACGCTCGGGCAACTGCCCCTTACAACAACGGAGCAGTTGTTGTAAGATGTGGAGTGCGAGCTTCTAGACGATTCCCCGATGTCCCCGTCGAGCGTGCGACCTGCGTCTGCGGTCGACGGATCTTCCGCCGCAGCGACGGCACCACGCCGTGGTTTGACCTGCGGGTCGCGTGGCGGGTCGACTTCCCCGACGAGGCGAGGTGCAGGCTGACCGGAGGCGAGCACGTGCCCGATCGACGAGGAGACGCGAGATGACGATGACGACCACCGCGACCAGGACGCGCCCTCTCGCGCTCGGCTACGTCCGGGTCAGTACCGTCGATCAAGCCGAGAACGGCGCGTCCCTGCCCGCGCAGCGCGCCGCCCTGCAGGCTCAGGCGACCGCGCGGGGGTGGGACCTCGACGTCGTCGCCGACGAGGGCGTCTCGGCGAAGAACCTCAACCGGCCCGCCCTGCAGTCCGCGCTCGCGCGGCTCGACGCGGGCGACGCGGACTTCCTGCTCGCGATCCGGCTCGACCGCGTCAGCCGCTCCGTCGCGGACTTCGCGAGCCTGCTCGACCGTGCCGGGAAGCGCGGCTGGGGTCTCGTCCTGCTGTCGCCGAACATCGACACGTCGGACCCTGCCGGGCGCTTCACCGCGAACGTGCTCGCATCGGCCGCACAGTACGAGCGCGAGCTGATAGCACTCCGCACGAAGGAGGGCATCGCCCAGCGCCGCGCGGAGGGCGTCCGCATCGGACGGCCCCGTAGCCTGCCCGACGACGTGCTGCGCCGCATCGCGGTCGAGCGGGCCGCGGGTCTGTCGTTGCCGAAGATCGCGAAGGGTCTCAACGACGACGCGGTGCCGACCGCCCAGGGCGGCGCACGCTGGTACCCGTCGACAGTGGCCGGGGTGCTGAAGTCGTTCGACCGCCGCTAGCGCGCCGCGACGATGACGTCCGCGGTGGCATGGATGAGGTCCGAGCAGACGGCGAAGACGCCGTCGCACAGCGCCACCACGTCGTCGGTCTTCCGGTCAGTCCTCTTCGACGCCTTCGGGTTCTTGGTGTCCTCGTAGTCGAGGTCGTGGGCGATCCGGTTCCGCGCGATGAAGAACGGGTCGAGCGCCTTCAGGCTGGCGATCGGGATCACCGACCCTGAGATGCCCAGCACGTTCCGAACGCGCGCGTCGAGGTCACCGCTCCCTTGGAAGCTCGCGCGGGTGCGCTCCCCCAGGTAGTGGTCGAGCACCTTGCCCGCGGCCTCCGGGTGGATCACGGCGTCGCGCAGCCCCTGCGGTACCGGGGCGGAGGCCTTCATCTGGTTCTTCAGGTACTCCTCGAACTGGGCCTTCGCCCCCGTCGGCTTCTCGCACCGGATCAGGTGCCGCCCCGCGTCGTTCACGAGCCGCGACATCGCGGCGTCGAGGCCGCTGGAGGTGAACACGATCGCCGCTCGGAGCAGGTCGACCTCCTGCTGCGCGAGGCGACCGACCGTCGACCCGTTCGACTTCCGACGCTCGGCCGCCACCGGATCGACCGACCTGAGCAGCCCGGACACGCTGGAGTGCGCGCCGCGGAGGTAGCGCGCCGCGTTGCGGACCTGGGGAGCCTGCACCTTCGGGCCGGGTGGCAGGTCAGCGAGCGTCGTCGGCACGGCGAGAGCCTAGAGGCGAGGGCGCCTCGGGTGCCAGGCTGCCGTCTCCGCGCCGATCCCACCGTCCCCGCACGGATCGGTTCCACCTCACCTCGAACCGCTCAGATCGACGCCTGCGGACTCACCTGAAACGACCCTGCTCGACGTCTCACCTCCTCACCTCTCCCCTTAAAGGGTCGAGGTGAGGAGGTGAGAGGCCTCGCCCTGCACCTATTCGCGCCCAGGTGAGACGAGGTGAGGAGAGGTGAGGACGACGGGAAGCCCGAGATTCCGGGGTTTTCGGACCAATTTCTCACCTCAGCCCTCACCTCACCGGCGCCGGAGCTTCTCACCTCGAGCCTCACCTCTGAGGTGAGCCCGAGAGGTGAGAAATCCGGGGCGCTAGGAGGCCTTGAGCTCCACCCGGATCAGATCCGGGTCGAACCGGCGGCCGGGGCCCTGCGGGTCGATCGTGACGTCGAACAGGGCGGCGATCACCTCGCGCCGCTCGACCACCGTCGCGACGTCCCACACCTTCGTGAGGTCGAGCTCGGTGAAGCGCGCCAGGCTGTCGCTCCGCGTCACGGCGCGCAGCCGGGCCTCGGCCGCGGCCCGGTCCTCGCGCAGCCGCGCGTTCGACCGCTTGTACTGGTCGGGGGTCATCTCGTCGGCGTCGAGCATGTCGATGTTGCGGGCGAGCTTCGCGTCGACGGAAGCAATCTGCTCGTGCGCCTCGCGGGCCGCGTCCTCGTCGCCCTTCGCGAACAGGCTGTCGAACACGCGCGGGTCGTCGAGGCAGGCGAGCACCTTGGCCTCCACCAGCTCGTCGACCGGGCCGCGCTGCCGACGGACCTTGAAGCACGCCGAGCAGACGTAGGCGGGAGGCTGCCTCTTGACCGCGCCGGTCCTCTTCGAGGTCGCCTTGTGCCCGACCTGCGAGCGCATCCGACCGCCGCAGCGGCCGCACGTCGCGATCCCCGACAGGAGGTAGAGCGGCTCGCGCCCTCGGTAGTTCGCGCGGCGCGACGGGTCGGTGAGGAGCGCGACGAGCTGGTCGTGCGTGTCCTCGTCGAAGACGGTGTCCTTGCCGAGCGCCACCGCGCGCGTCGGCCCCATCGCCTTGCCCTGGTGGACCCGGATGCCTGCGTACGACGGTCGCACCATCGCCTGCCGGATGATCGTGGAGTTCCACGCGCCGCCGCCCGGACCCGGCACCCCCGCCGCGGTCAGGCTCATCGCGATCGAGCGGAGCGACTCCGGGGGCTTCCCGAGGACGCGGCCAGCGATCTCGCGGAGCACCGGAGCGGTGGCGGGGTCCGGCACGTCCCAGAAGTCGACGACCTTCCCCCTCGAGTCCTTCACCCACTCGCGGATCATCCCGTAGGGCGCGCGGCCGTGCGGCTTGCCCTCCTCGGCGTTCGCGAGGTACTTCCGCTTGAGCCGCTTCCGCATCTGCTCGACCTCGCGCCGGGCGAGCGCGCCCTTGATCCGGAGCATCATGCGGCCGTCGTCGCTGCCGAGGTCGCCCATGCCGGTGACGTTCACGAGGGTGAGGTTCGTCGCGTCCGCCAGCTCGATGAAGTCCTCGATCTCGCGCGGCGTGCGGGTGAGCCGGTCGATGTCCCAGACGATGACAGCGTCCACGAGCCCGGCCCGGATGTCCCGCACCATCCGCTCGTAGTGGGGCCGTCGCTTGGTCCGGGTCGCCGACACGTCGTTGTCCGGGTAGACGTTCACCACGTCCCAGCCGCGGCGTTCAGCCTCGGCGCGTGCGTCCTGCTCCTGCCGCTTGACGCCCTGCCCGCGGGCGTCACCCTCGGTGTCGTCCTCGGAGATCCGGGTGTAGATCGCGGCTCGCATGAAGGTATCCTAAACGGGAGCGGATTGGCACGAGCATCGCGATCTCCTTGCGGCCTGCCGCCTCGAGGAGCGCGCGCTTGGACTCGTCGCGGGCGTCCTGCGCCTCGGCGCGGAGCACGTCGGCGAGCGGGGTGCCGCGGTCGAGTGCCGCCACGAGCTGGTCGACGGTGCGGGTGAAAGGCGGCAGGCCGAGAAGCGATGCGCGTCGCGTGAGCGCCTCGGCGAGCGGGACGCCGGCATGCACCTCCGCGACCACGACGGCCAGCTCGCGGGCGAGGTCACCGGAGCCGACACGGGCGACGCGACGCAGCGCGTCGGGCACGCCCTCCCCGGCGGCGAGTGCGAGGGTCAGCAGCTCCACGACGGTCGGGTACTCCGCGGCCATGCGGGCGAGACGCGCGCGGGCCGCCCGGGCGAGCAGCTGCTCCGGGGCGAGCAGGCCCGCGCCCGCGGCGAGCGCGGCCACGGCGACCGCGGCGACGGGAGGCGCGGAACTCGCGCCCAGGAGGGTCACGGCCAGCGCGATCCCGGCGGCCGCACCGATCGCGGCGCCGATCAGCTGCCGCGAGCGGAAGCGCGCGACCGGCATCGTCCATCCCGCCTGGCGCAGCCGTCGCTCGATCGTCTCGTCCCCGCCGAGCGTCACGGAGACCCCCTGACGCAGCGCATCGGCTGCGGGGCGCAACAGCTCGCCGATCGCCGAGACGGGCTCCGCGGGACGACGGCGCACGAGCTCGCGGGCGGCGGGCGAGACCGCGCTCAGGTAGGGTGCGATCCGCGCGGACAGCCGCGGGGCGCCCACCCGCGGGACGAGCGCGACGAGGGTCCACAGGCCGAGCCCCAGCAGGATGCCGGCCGGCACCGCCAGCGCGATCGCGGGGCTCACGCGAACCACCTCCGCTCCTCGGGCAACCGCCCGAGTGCGAGCATGAGCCGGTACGCGACGACCGTGACGACCAGGCCGCCGCCGAGCAGCAGCAGCCCGCCCGTCGAGTCGTAGGCCGCGGCCGCCTCAGGTCGGGACGCGACGAGCAGCAGCACCGCCCACGGCGCCCCGACGCCGAGTCGCGCGGCGACGACGACCCACGACTGCCGCGCCTCCGCCTCGGCGCGCACCGCCGCATCCGCTCGCAGGGATGCCGCGAGCGTCCGCAGGACGGCCGGCAGCTCCGTGCCGCCCACTTCACGCGCGAGCCGCAGCGTCTCGACCAGGCGGTCGCCGATCGGGTCCGCCAGCGCCGTCTTCAGCTCGTCGAGCGCCGGACCGGCCACGCCCGACGCCTGCACGGACTGCTCGAACTCGGCGAACGCGGCCCGGGTCTCGGGCGCGCCGGCCTCCGCGAGCGCACCGACGGCGGCCACGAGCGGCCTGCCGGCGCGCAGGCTCGCGACGAGGTGGTCGACGAGGTCGGGCCAGGCGGCCCGGACGGCCCGCCGTCGCCGACGCGCACGAGCCGAGACCGCCGCGGTCGGCAGCACGCCGGCGAGCAGGCCGAGCGCCCCGCCGAGACCCCACACGGCCCCGGCTGCGACGGTGAGCGTCGCGGCGCCGAGGCCCAGCACCGCACTGAGCGCGACCAGCACGGCGGGGGCGGTGCGCGTCATCCCCGCCTGCCGCAGCAGCACGGCCAGGCCCCGACCCGAGCGCCCCGCCGCCGACCTGCGACGAGGTGCCGATCCCCGCGGCCAGAGCCACGGCGACGCCGCGAGCACGAGCCCCGCGCCGAGCAGCAGCCCGGCACCGATCGTGAGCGGGTTCATGCGCTTCCCCGCAGGATCACGGCCGGTTCGACGCCGCCGCGGGCGAACTTCGCGGCGCGCGGCGGCAGCAGCCCGGTCGCACGGAGCTCGCCGCCCTCCATCTCGAACAGAGACACGACCCGCGGTCCGTCGGCGCCCACCTCCCCGCTGACGGCCGCGATCTCGCGCACCCGCCGACGCCCGCCGCGTTCGAGCTCCGCGTGCACGACGATGTCGATCGAGCCGGCGACGGTCGGCACGACGAAGGCCGCGTCGATGTTGCGGCCGGCCAGCAGCGGCAGCGTGCCGAGCTTGCGCAGCGCCTCCGCGGCGCTGTTGGCGTGCAGGGAGCACATGCCGGGCAGGCCGGAGTTCAGCGCGATCAGGAGGTCGAGCGCCTCCGCCTCGCGGACCTCGCCGACGACGAGGCGGTCGGGTCGCATCCGCAGCGCCTCCTTGATCAGCCGTCGCAGCGTCACCTCGCCCGTGCCCTCGAGCGACGGCTGCCGGCACTGGAGCGCCACCCAGTCGGACGCCTCGAGCGAGAGCTCGAAGGTCTCCTCGACGGTGACGATCCGCTCCTCGGACCGCGCCGAGGCGAGCAGGGCGCCCAGCAGGGTCGTCTTGCCGCTCTGCGTCGCGCCGGAGACGAGGATGTTCTGCCCGGTGCGCACGCACAGGTGCAGGAACTCGGCCGCCTGCGTCGAGAGCGAGCGGAGGCGCACCAGCTCGCGCAGGTCGCGCATCCCGCGCCGGAACCGGCGGATGTTGACCGCCCAGTGGCGCCGCGTGATGTCCGGGATCGCGACGTGCAACCGCGACCCGTCGGGCAGCGACGCGTCGACGAAGGGGCTGCTGAGGTCGACGCGGCGTCCGGTGGATTGCAGCATCCGCTCCACGAGGTCGCGCACCTCGGTCTCGGTGAGGCTCACGGGCACGCGCTCGGAGACGCCGTCGCGCGCGACGAAGATCCGGTCGGGGGCGTTCAGCCACAGCTCCTCGACCTCCGGGTCGTCGAGATACGGCTGCAGCACGCCGAACCCCACGAGCCGGGCGACGACCTGCTCGGCGACCCGCTCCTCGTCCGCCAGGAGCGGCACCGACCCGCCGAGCGCCTGCTCGCTGTAGCGGCGCACCTCCTCGCGCACGATGCCGTCGGCGCGCGCACCGCCCGCGCCGAGATCGAGACCCTCGCCGCGGACGCGGTCGCGCACGCGTCCGGTGATGAGGCCCACCGCATCCGTCACCCGGTCAGTGTGGAGCGGCGGGGCGCGACGGCGTGCGCGTTCTCCACACCCGCGCCGACGCGCCTCTGGCCCCCGCACCACCGGGACTGCGAGGATCGGAGCGAGTCGAGGAGGACACATGGTCGTCGTGGGAGTCGTGATCGTCGTCACCGCCGTGATCGGGGGCGTGCTGCTGATCGGCGCGCTGGTGTCGATGATCAAGCAGTACTGAGCCCGCGAGGCCGGGCCGGGCCGACCGGAGCGCCGCTAGGGTCGGCTCATGGAGGACGAGCCGCGCGATCCGGCACCGGACCGGCGGACCTCGCGCCGCGGATTCCTGCGCGCGGCCGGCATCGGCGCGGCCGGGCTGGGTGTCGGAGCGGCGGCCGGCGCCGGCGGGGTGGCGGCGGCGGAGCGCGCGGCGACCGCACCGCTGCGCGCGCCGGTGCCCGCGATCCCGAACCGCGTCGGCGGCAAGGGCTTCGACCACCTCGTCGTCGTGATGTTCGAGAACCGCTCCTTCGACAACCTGCTCGGACACCTCTACGGCACGCCCGCCGAGCCCGTGCCCCCGGGCCAGCGGTTCGACGGGGTCGCGGGCAAGGCGCTCTCGAACCGGACGCGCGACGGCCTCGAGATCCCCGTGCACGGCTACGTCGGGCCGACCGACGACGTCATGCGCAGCCCCGACCCGGATCCGCGCGAGGAGTACCCCTTCGTCAACACGCAGCTGTTCGGCACGGTCGAGCCGGCCGCGAACGCCGAGCACGTCATCCCGCGGCTGCAGCCGCCCTTCAACGCCCCGCCCGCCGGCGCGCGGGCCGACATGAGCGGATTCCTGCAGGACTACATCGACAAGTGGCGCGCCGAGCACCGCGGCCGCGACCCGCAGCCCGAGGAGGTGCGGCAGATCATGGGCTCGTTCACGCCCGAGATGCTGCCGGTGGTCTCGACGCTCGCGCGGGAGTTCGCGGTCTACGACAACTGGCACTGCGCCGTGCCGTCGCAGACCTTCCCGAATCGCTCGTTCTTCCACGCTTCGACCTCGCACGGCTTCGTGACGAACGGCTTCAACCCGGACGCCTCCAAGTGGCTCGACGCGAGCCGCAACACCGGCGACACGATCTTCAACCGCCTCGAGGAGGCCGGGATCAGCTGGCGCGTCTACTACGACGAGCGCCAGCTCATCTCCCTCACCGGCCTGCTGCACGCGCCGCAACTGGAGAAGCACTGGAAGACCCGCTTCCGGACGATGGCGCGCTTCTACGACGACGTGGCGAACGGCACGCTCCCGGCCTACAGCTTCATCGAGCCGCGCCTGCTGTACGACCACAACGACATGCACCCGCCGGTCGGCCCGGCGACGCGCGTCGACGTCGACGGCGCCCCGACCGAGGGCGGCGGCATCTCGGACGTGCGCGCCGGCGACGCGCTGCTGCACCAGATCTACACCGCCATCCGGCACAGCGCCTCGGCGACGGGCTCGAACGCTCTCAACACGACGCTGTTCGTGACCTTCGACGAGCACGGCGGCACCTACGACCATGTGCCGCCGCCGGCCGCGACGCCGCCGGGCGATCTGCACGAGCGCGAGATGGGATTCCGCTTCGACCGCCTCGGCGTGCGGGTCCCGGCGATCGTGGTCTCGGCCTACACCCCCGCCCGCACGGTCATCAACGACACGATGCACCACGGCTCGGTCATCCGGACCCTGTGCGCGCGCTTCGGCCTGCGCTGGCTCACCGCGCGCGACCGGCACGCCCCCACGATGGAGAACGCGTTCACGCTCGACGCGCCCCGCGATCCGTCGACCTGGCCGACGACCTCGCCGCTCTACACGCCGCCGAACCCCGAGTCGATCGACCCGACCGCAGACGGCGACGACGACCGCCCGCTCGCCCCGCCCGGGATCGGGCTCATGCGGCTGCTGCTCGCGAAGTACGCGCCCGACGAGCCGATCCCGCAGACCTACCGCGAGGCGTATGCGGCCGTGCACCGGCACGGCGAGGGGCTGTTCGGAACGTAGCGCGCCGCCGGCACCCCGCGCGCGATCCGGGCAGGAACGCCCCTCCGACGCGCCCTGCGGCCCGCACCCCGCCGTCTGCCCGGGTTGTGCGCCGGGCACTCGACGCCGCGGCCTAGGCTGGGGCGCACGCGGAAGTGGTGAAACCGGCAGACACGCAGGATTTAGGTTCCTGTGCCTTCGGGCGTGGGGGTTCGACTCCCCCCTTCCGCACACCGGTTGTGCCGTACTCGAACCCCTGGGTTTGTCGGAGTCCGCTCCCACACCCCGCACGACGCGAGCACCGGCGGCGCGCCCCGGGCGCCGGATGCCGAGCCCCGGGACACCAGCGGCGGAGGCCCCAGGGATCAGGGATCTGAGGCCTCCACCTATGCCCGGTAACCAGCCGGACACCCATGGGACGGTAGTCGCCTTCTGCCGATCTGGGGAGTAGACAGAACGGATCAGGAGCGAGGACGCCTCGGGAACAAGGCTCACCCCGGGCGAGGACGGCCTCCGCATCGTAAGGTGAGGCATGCCTTACCCGACCCCCGCCGCATGACGCAGCAGCTCGAGGACCTGCTCGCGCAGCTCGGACCGAGCCTCTTCTACCTCGCGGTGTGGGGGCTCGTCTTCGTCGGCACGGCGGCGTTCGTCGGGATCGTGCTGCCCTTCATCACGGGCGACTCGCTGCTGTTCGCGGCCGGGATCGTCGCCGGGCTGCTGCCCGACCGCATCTCGATCTGGGTGCTGGCGATCGGTGTCGCTGTCGCGGCGATCGCGGGCGACCAGGTGGGCTTCGTGCTCGGCCGCCGCCTCGGCAGGCCGTACCTGACCAGGAGGAAGGGACGCTGGATCCGCGGCGCGATCGCGAAGACGGAGCGCTTCTCCGAGCTGTTCGGCTGGTGGTCCGTCGTGATCGGGCGCTACATCCCATGGGGACGTGTGCTCGTGCCGCCGGTCGCCGGCGTCGGCGGGATGGCGTACTGGCGCTTCCTGACCGCGAACATCGTCGGCGCCTTCAGCTGGGGCGTGCTCATCACCGCGATCGGCTTCTTCGCGGCGTCGAACCCGTCGGTGCGGCCGATCTCGTACGCCGTCGCGGGCGTCGTCATCGCGGTCTCGATCGTGGCCGGCATCCGGGCCTGGGTGCTCGACCGCCGTCGCCGGAACACCGAGGTCGGGGAGGCGGATCCGCGTCCGCTCTGAGACGATGACAGGATGCCGTCGCCGATCGAGGACTACGCGCTCATCGGCGACTGCCACACCGCCGCCCTCGTCGGCCGGGACGGCGCGATCGACTGGCTGTGCCTGCCCCGCTTCGACGCGGCGTCGACGTTCGGCGCCCTGCTCGGCACGGACGACCACGGCAGCTGGAGCCTGCGCCCGGTCGAGGCCGAGCGGTCGGCATCCCGCGACTACCGCAAGGGCACCTTCGTGCTCGAGACGCACTGGGAGACCGACGACGGCGAGGTGGAGGTCGTGGACCTCATGCCGATGGGGCGCCGACGCGCCGACGTGATCCGCCGCGTCCGCGGCATCCGCGGCACGGTGCGGATGCGGCAGGAGCTGCGCATCCGGTTCGGCTACGCCGACGCGCTCCCCTGGGTGCAGCAGGTCGAGGAGGCCGGCGGCCGCGCACTCGTCGCCGTCGCCGGCCCCGACTCGGTCGTCGTGCGCGGCCCCGCGCTCGAGGCGCAGGATCACATGCACGCCGGCGAGTTCGACGTCGCCGCAGGCGAGACGGTCGACATCGTGCTGACCTGGTACCCCTCCCACCGCGAGCCGCCGGCGCCGACCCCGGTCGACGAGCGCATCGCCGAGACCGAGCGCTGGTGGCGTCGCTGGCGCGGCGACCCGGCGGTGCGGGACGACGGGGTCGCCGAGTACCACGACGCGATCGAGCGCTCGCTGCTCGTGCTCCGCTCCCTCACCGACGAGGACACCGGCGGCATCGTCGCCGCCGCGACCACGAGCCTCCCGGAGCTGATCGGCGGCGCCCGCAACTGGGACTACCGCTACGTCTGGCTCCGTGACGCCTCCCTCACCCTCGACGCGCTCATGCGGCACGGCGGCTTCCGCGAGGTGGTGCAGCACTGGCGCGGCTGGCTGCTGCGCGCCATCGCGGGCGACCCGGGCGACGTGCAGATCATGTACGGGATCGCGGGCGAGCGCCGCCTCGACGAGTGGGAGGTCGCGACCCTCCCTGGCTATCGCGGCTCCGCGCCGGTGCGGGTCGGCAACGCGGCATACCTGCAGTTCCAGGGCGACGTGTTCGGCGAGGTCATGCTGGCGCTCGACCGCGCCCGGGAGGTGGGGATCGCGGAGGACCGCTTCTCCTGGGCGCTGCAGGTGTCGATCCTGGAGTACCTGGAGTCCGTCATCGACCGGCCGGACCACGGCATCTGGGAGATGCGCGGTCCGGAGCGGATGTTCACGCAGTCCCGTGTCATGATGTGGGCCGCCTTCGATCGCGGCATCTCGGGCGTGCAGCGGGACGGCCTGACCGGACCGGTCGACACCTGGATGCGGCTGCGCGACCGCCTGCGCGCCGAGATCGAGGAGCACGGCTTCGATACCGATCGCGGCACGTACGTCCAGTACTACGGCTCCACCGAGGTGGACGCCTCGCTCCTGACGCTCTCAGCGGTCGGCTACCTTCCCGCCGACGATCCGCGGATGCTGGGCACCGTCGCCGCGATCGAGTCCGACCTCATGCGCGACGGCCTGCTGCGCCGCTACCGCACCGAGGTCGACGGCGACGGGGTCGGCGGGGACGAGCACCCGTTCCTCGCCTGCTCGTTCTGGCTCGTGCAGCAGTACGCGGCATCGGGGCGGCTCGACGACGCGACGGCCCTGTTCGACCGACTGCTGTCGCTGCGCAACGACGTCGGCCTGCTGTCCGAGCAGTACGACGTGACGACGGGATGCCAGACCGGCAACACCCCGCAGGCGCTGTCCCACCTGGCCCTGCTGCGGGCCGTCGACGCGATCGCGATCGCCCGCCGCGATCTCCGTCCGAAGACTGATTCTTAGCGGAGGCCGTGCGGCTACTCTGAGCGGGATGCTCTCGACCGCCGCCTCCGTCCACTCGGCCCTGATCCCCTGGCTCGACCCGGGCCACCTGCTGCACACAGTGGGTCCGTGGGCTCTCGTCGTCGTGTGCTCGTTCGTGTTCGCCGAGACCGGACTGCTGGTCGGGTTCGTCCTCCCTGGCGACACGCTGCTGATCATCTCCGGGCTGCTGAGCCCGCCGCAGGGCACCGTCATGCCGTTCGACATCTGGTGGGTCGCGCTGCTCATCGTCGTCGCGGCGTTCCTCGGCGGGGAGCTCGGCTACCTCATCGGGCGCAAGGCGGGGCCGCCGATCTTCGAGCGCAAGGAGAGCGGCCTGTTCAGCCGCAAGAACGTCGAGCGCACCAACCACTTCTTCGTCCGCTTCGGCGGACTGGCGGTCGTCTTCGCCCGCTTCGTGCCGGTCGTGCGCACCTTCGCGCCGGTCGCCGCGGGCGTCGGCCACATGCCGTGGCGGCGGTACTCCCTCTACAACGCGGTCGGTGCGGTGCTCTGGGGCGGCGGACTGACCGTCGCGGGCTACTTCCTCAACTACATCCCGCCGCTGCGGCACTTCGTGCTGCACTACATCGACGTGCTGCTCATCTGCGCGGCGCTCATCGCGATCGTGCCGGCCGTGTTCCACACGATCCGCTCGGCGCTCGCGGCGCGCAAGGCCCAGCGCGCGGGCGTGCAGCCGATGA
>Ga0153956_1002789_pt1 | contig 12260 bp, 11 predicted proteins | sample TSFL040MetaG_FD_104704 | JGI IMG/M metagenome (GOLD analysis project Ga0153956, IMG submission 104704) | Attine ant fungus gardens microbial communities from Florida, USA - TSFL040 MetaG | ecosystem: Host-associated > Fungi > Mycelium > Unclassified | place: USA: Florida, Wekiwa Springs...
AAACTTTACGGCCTACCTGAATGCATGCAGCTGCTTGACGAACCACGAATTGTTAATGCCTTAAGTTTATACTTGAAACATGCTTAAAGACGAGATAACCAAAGCTTTAAAAATAATACAGAATGGCGGCATCATACTTTACCCTACCGACACCATTTGGGGTATAGGCTGCGACGCCACCAATACCGAAGCCGTACAAAAAATATATGCGCTGAAGCAGCGCGCCGAAAGCAAAAGCATGATCATTTTGCTGGATACGGATGCCAAGCTGCCCAGCTACATCAAAGAGGTACCTGAGCTGGCTTATAACCTGATAGAATACGCCGAAAACCCTTTAACATTGGTAATGCCCGGCGCGCGCAACATATCGCCGGCCCTGATAGCTGCCGACGGCAGCGTGGGCATCCGCATAGCCAGACACCCTTTTTGCGAGGGGCTGATACAGCGTTTGCGCAAACCTTTGGTATCAACATCAGCTAATATCAGCGGCAACCCGTCGCCACAATATTTCTCGCAGGTGGAGCAGGAAATTATTGATGGGGTTGATTACGTGGTAGATATTGACCAGAACAGTAAAGAGATCAAAACACCATCTACCATTATGCGCTTAGAGGCTGATGGTAAGTTTGAGTTTTTGAGGAGATAAAGATTGGATATTGAAGATTAAAGATTGACCTCTTATATTAAATCGTGCTGAGCATCGCGAAGCATGTTATAATGGCGTTATATTAATCGAATAAGATGCTCCACTCTGTTTAGCTATCAAAAATGGGTTGTTATAACCGGCACTCAATCTTCAATAATCAATCTTTAATCCAGCGCGTTGTTGGTGTTGTCAGATAACTATATTTACTTTTTTGGTGGCGCAAGTGTGTCAGTATCTTGTTTCATTTTATTTCACTCACTTTTCATTAAACACTGTTTATCAGCAAATTAATTAAATTTCTTAATTCACTTATTTCATTTGTTTCATACTCGCGTGAAACAAGCAGCGCCTGATTCTGTCTTCAACAACTAATCTTCAACCCAAAATCCTTAATTTTGGCACATCTCCTGTGAGATATACATACATGAAAAAGCATTTGCAACATCCGGTTTTTAAAACACTGTCGGCCATAGCCGGCGAGAAGGAGCTGGCTGTGTATGCCATAGGCGGCTTTGTACGCGACATCTTCCTTGAGCGGCCTTCAAAGGATATTGATATAGTTGTTATAGGTAACGGCATTGCCTTTGCCGAGGCTGTAGCCAGGCGGCTGAATGTAAAACTGGCTGTTTACAAAAACTTTGGTACGGCGTCATTGCGGTACCAGGATCTGGAGGTTGAGTTTGTTGGCGCCCGCAAGGAGTCGTACCGTTCAAATTCGCGCAAGCCTATTGTGGAGAACGGAACCCTGGAGGATGATCAGAAACGCCGCGACTTTACCATCAATGCTTTGGCTGTTTCGCTGCATCCTGCTACTTACGGCGACCTGATAGACCCTTTTGAGGGCATTAAAGACCTGCAAAGTAAACTTATACGTACGCCGCTGAATCCAGTCGAAACTTTTTCTGACGACCCGCTGCGCATGATGCGCGCCGTCAGGTTTGCATCGCAATTGGATTTTGAGATCGATGAGCCGGCCCTCGAGGCTATCAAAAACAATGTCGACCGCGTCAGCATTGTATCGCAGGAGCGGATCACCGACGAACTGAACAAGATCATCCTGTCCGGGAAACCGTCTATTGGTTTTAACTATTTGTTTGATAGCGGGCTGTTGCACAAAATATTTCCGCAGATGACCGCACTTTACGGTGTAGACTATGTGGATGGCCGTGGGCATAAAGATAACTTTTACCATACCCTGCAGGTGCTCGACAACATTGCCCAAACTACCGGCGACCTCTGGCTGCGCTGGGCAGCCATTTTGCATGATATTGCCAAGCCTGCTACCAAACGCTTTGAACCCGGCCACGGCTGGACCTTTCACGGGCATGAGGACAAAGGCGCGCGTATGGTACCCAAGATCTTCGCGCAGCTAAAATTGCCGCTGAATGAGAAAATGAAGCAGGTGCAAAAGCTGGTTATGCTGCATTTAAGACCCATTGTGCTATCGCAGTCAATCGTGACCGACTCGGCAGTACGGCGTTTACTTTTTGAGGCAGGCAATGACATTGAGGGGCTTATGCTGTTATGTAAAGCAGACGTTACTACCAAAAACGAGTACAAGATCAAAAAGTACCGTAACAATTTTGAATTGGTTCAGCAAAAATTGAAAGACGTTGAGGAACGCGACCAGATACGTAACTGGCAGCCCCCCGTTACCGGTAACGATATTATGGAAATATTTGGCTTGAAAGAGGGCCGAGAGGTAGGAATTATCAAGAATAAAATACGCGAAGCCATACTGGAAGGCGACATACCTAACGCCCGCCCCGAAGCCATTGCCTTTACCATTAAGGTTGGCGAAGAAATTGGCTTAAAAGTTGTGGCAAACTCAAACACAAATTAAAATATTATTTTTACGCAAAAATATACTACACTACACAATGGCACTATACAGGTTTAGAGTTACTTTTGAAGATTACGATGACGTAAGCAGAGAAATCGACATCAAATCAACTCAAACGTTTGAAGATCTTCATCGCGCGATACATAAATCAACCGGTTATAACGCAGAATATCCTTCATCTTTTTATGTAAGTAATGACCAATGGATAAAAGGTGAAGAAGTAACCTTTTTGCCCAACCAGCGACGCATTGACCGCGGTGTTGCACTTATGGAAAAGGTAAAGCTAAGCAGCCGTATTGATGATCCGCATCAAAAATTTTATTACACCTTTAACTTTGACCGTCCGTTTGATTTTCATGTCGAGTTGATGAAGATCATCCTGGATGAAAACCCTAACATCACTTACCCCAACATCGTAAAGTCAACCGGCGACGCGCCAAGACAGTTTGTTACCGTAGCTGATGCCGCCACTGCGGCAACTGCCGATGAAAGCGACTTTGACTTTCTGAATGAAATGGGCATGAACCATGATGACACTGACGATTTCTCGGAAGTTGACGAAACCGGCGAAGCCGTAAGCAGTGGTCATGATGACAACGAAAGCGATGAAGAAGACGAATTTGGCAGTGAATTTTCTGACGATGAGAACTATGAAGACGAGAGATCATCATCTCGCGACGATTATTAACTAGTCGATAGCCTATGGTCAACAGACCATAGTGTAAATTTATTTGTCATCTCCAAAGGGAGAGATCTATACAAGCCAGGCAAACGTAATTTGCAATGTATAGATTTCTCCCTTCGGTCGAAATGACAATTTTCAATTAAAAGCCCGTTGTGAATCAACCTCAAACTTCAAAAACGCTTATTGTTATTACCGGCCCTACGGCATCGGGCAAAACGGCAGCGGCCATTAGTTTGGCTATGTACTATAAAACGGTGATCCTATCGGCCGATTCAAGGCAGTTTTACCGCGAAATGTCTATCGGCACGGCTAAACCCAGCTGGATAGAACTGGCAGAGGCCAAGCATTATTTTATTGACTCACATTCCATCACGGATAATTTCTCGGTAGGCGATTTTGAAAAGCAGGCACTGGGACTGCTGGATGAACTATTTCAAATTCATGATATCATTATTCTGGCAGGTGGCTCTGGTTTGTATATCAAAGCACTTACCGACGGCTTTGACGATATCCCCCAGGCTGATGCAGCAACCCGCGAAAAACTAAACAAGCTGTTTGCCGCCAAAGGCATTGAGCCGTTGCAAACAAAACTACAAAAGGTTGATCCGGATTACTATGCCGAAGTAGACCTGAATAACCCCCAACGCATTATTCGTGCGCTTGAGGTTTATGAAACTACGGGCAAGCCATTTTCATCATATCGCAAAGCCGGAGTTAACAAACGCCCGTTCAATATCCTGAAAATTGCCCTTGACATGCCCAGAGCGGTTTTGTATAGCCGCATTAACCAGCGGGTTGATATGATGGTTGAACAAGGATTGGTTACCGAGGCAAGGTCATTGATCTTCCATCGTCACCAAAACGCACTTAACACCGTGGGCTACACCGAACTATTTGATCACTTTGACGATAAGATCAGTTTGGAGAAAGCTATTGACCAGATCAAACAAAACACCCGGCACTTTGCCAAGCGCCAGCTCACCTGGTTCAGAAAAGATACAGGCATACATTGGCTCAAGCCTGAAGATATCAGGCCTGAGGTTATTAATGGGTTATTACTTAATGAGGCGTAAAAGATATTGCCCGTAACCGCTTTTGATATATTTTTGGGCAATATTTTGTAGCTGCTCCTTGTCGATAAATTTCATACGGTAGGCAACCTCCTCAATACAACCTATTTTGGTATCCTGGCGTTTTTCAATTACGCGTACAAATTCACTGGCGTCGCTTAATGAATCAAAGGTACCGGTATCAAGCCAGGCTGTACCGCGGTCCATTACCCCTACCTGCAAATTACCCTGTGCCAAATAATATTTATTAACGTCGGTAATTTCATACTCACCTCTTGGCGATGGTTGCAGGTTGGCCGCTATCTCCACAACGTTATTATCATAAAAATACAGACCGGGTACTGCAAAGTTTGATTTTGGCCGGGCCGGTTTTTCTTCAATAGACAGGGCCTTGAAATTTCCATCAAACTCAACCACTCCATAGCGCTCAGGGTCGGCCACCGGGTAGGCAAATACGGCCGCACCGGTAACGTCGTTAAAACTTTGTATCAGTTTGCTGAAACCGCTGCCGTAAAATATATTGTCGCCCAGTACCAGGGCTACTTTATCATTACCAACAAACTCTTTACCAATTACAAACGCCTGGGCTAAACCATTTGGCACTTCCTGCACCGCATATTGAAAATTACAGCCCAGTTCGCTGCCGTCGCCTAATAAACGTTTAAAACTTTCGTTATCCTCGGGCGTGGTAATGATCAGTACATCTTTAATACCGGCCAGCATTAAAACCGATAGCGGATAATAGATCATTGGCTTATCATAAATAGGCATTAACTGCTTGCTGATAGCACGGGTTATAGGGTAAAGGCGGGTACCAGAACCACCCGCTAATATAATTCCTTTCATGATGAGTTTTTTATTACCGGATTTTACCTATGCAGATTGCCAGGCTATCTCTCCAATAAGGGATTTGTATATTGAATGTTTGCTTTGCTTTTGTTTTGTCCATCACAGAATAGGCCGGGCGCTTAGCGCGGGTAGGATACTGATCTGTACGGATAGGATTAGCTTTAACTTTGGTGCCCGATATATCAAATATAGCACGGGCAAAGTCAAACCATGAGGTTACGCCCTCATTACTGTAATGGTAGGTGCCGTAAGCTTTGCTGTCGGTTTTAATAATGGTAAATATAAAATTTGCCAGGTCAATAGCATAAGTTGGAGTGCCCACCTGGTCGGCAATAATATTCAGTTCGTCGCGCTCAGCGCCAAGCTTAAGCATGGTTTTAGCAAAATTATTGGCATACTCAGAGTATAACCAACCGGTCCTGACAACAAAGTGTGTATCTAATACTGCCGCCACGGCCAGTTCGCCATCTAATTTAGTTTGGCCATAAACACCAATCGGTTTCGCCTCATCACTTTCTGTAAGAGGGTGTGCAGCATCACCTTTAAAAACAAAGTCGGTTGAGATATGTACCAATACCGCGCCGTGCAGTTTACATTTTACGGCCAGGTTTTCAGCCCCGGTTACATTTACCTTATATGCAGTTTGGGCATCATCCTCGGCTTTGTCAACAGCAGTGTAGGCCGCACAATTTATAGCGTAAGCAGGCTGGTATTTACTGAATATTTTCTCCAGGTTTTCTGTATCAAGGATATCTGCCTCAGCCTCGGCCAAAAAAATAACGTTATTAAAGTTGTTTAGTTCAACAACGTTTTTTATGCATTGCCCCAGCTGACCTGAAGCGCCAAAAACTATAATATTTTGCATGTTTTTAATTGATAAGCAGAATTATTGCCTTACTATTTTCTTTATAGCCTTTGTAATTATCGGCGGAACCAGATCAACAACAACCTGCCTTAGGGTTATCGGATCTTTAACTATATCATTATCAACCCCTGCCCTGTTTACAAATAGTGTAGGGTGCGGCTTGGCACTTATCTCACCTTTTGGACGGCCGTTACTGTAATAATATAATGCAAGTGACTTACGACTTCTATCGGGCGGGCAAGTCAAAGGATCAGGGTGTCCATGATATGAAAAATCGGTAGTTGAAAATATAGCCACGCGATTAAATACCGGCAATATTTTTTTATAAGACCGGGTCATGTTTTTGTCCCACAGTTCAAAATGGCCGCCATAGCTTTCTTCCCAATCTTTATTTAAATAAACCAATAAGTTTATACGCCGGTCAAGCCAGGTTTGATCATGTTTATTAAAATCGGCATGTACCTTTAGTAAGCCCCCGGGTTTTATTTCATGGTACCCGCCGCCTACAAAATATGGATCAGGTAATAGAGTTTCCTTTATACCGGTAAGTTCCTGCAAAAATTCAAGTATGGGCTGCGAGTTCAAAAAATGCATAAAGGCCTTTGTGTTATCGCTAAAATATGCTTCGCCCTTAGCTGCCAGTTTTTTTTCGTTATGATTATCGTATTTAATAATTTCTTGTTTTTTTGAGAGGTCCGGAAAATCGTCCAATACCTTCGACAATAACTCCTCATTAAAAAAGTTATCAAAAACTATATTAGGAAAGGGGTCTGCATTTTTATATTCTTCATGCCTATCAATGCCCAATTGCTTAAGATCTTTTATTTCGGAGTTCAGAAAATTCATAGCGCAAAAGTTGTGTCGCGAAGATAGTTATACATTATAGATAATGGTAAATAATAATAAAGCTTATTTGTTTTAATTATACAAACTTACTCGCTGATACATCACATAATTTTATAAATAAACCTAAATTTGCTACGCCTATCAGCTAACAAATTTGAAAAAAAGCATCAAAGATTTATATACAAGGTTAAGATCAACAAATATCCTATCCAACTTTATTAACCTTACCAGTATACAGCTATCCAATACGCTGCTGCTTTTTATTACCATCAGAATTATTACCGGCAATGTTGGTATTGAGGGTTTTGGTATGGTAATGTTTGCTTCGCGATTTTCAATGCTGGCTGGCACTGTTGTTAATTACGGCACCAGCCAGTCTGGCGTTAAGGACACAGCCCTTAATTTAAATGACAGTAATAAACTGAGTCTGGTGTTTTTTAACACGCTATTTATAAGAGCAGTAATTTTTGTATTATTTGCAGCTTTGCTGCTGGCTTTTAGCCCGATACGGGCATCAAGTTATTATTATATTGCTATTGCCAGCCCAATGGTTTTAGCCGAAGTTGTAAATCCGTTATGTTTTTATATTGGTATTGAAAGGATAAAAGTGTTCAATGTATCAAACATGGTGGCTAACTTTTTTGCTGTTGCAGCCATCTTTATTTTTATACATAAACCGCAGGACGCTCCCTGGGTTAACTTTATACTGGGGTTAGCCAACGTTATAAGCTATATAGGTTTATGTATTTATTTCATTTCACGTTTCAAACTCAAACTTAAGCTGCCTTTAAAAGCCGAAATACTGAAAACAAGTAAAGACAACTTTTATCTTACCATCAATAATATTTCGGCTATTGTGCAGCAATCCATCATCATATTTGCGCTGGAGTGGAGCGGCTCGGAGTTACTGGGCGCCTATGCGCTGTGCGACAGGTTTATTTCGCAATGCCGAAACGTTTTAAACATTATAAGTAATGCGGTTTATCCAAATGCGGTTAATTTGTACAAACAACATCGCGAGGCCTGGGCAGCTTATCGCAAAAAGTCAAGGCGGTTGTTTGCCGGTTTGTTTTTAATAGGTTCGCTTTTAATATTTGTATTGGCCGACGTAATCATATACGTGCTTTCAAAAAAACATGATCCGGATGCCGTTGTGATGCTGAGGATCATGGGTTTTGTACCGGTAATATCTGCCTTTAACGTTTATGGTGTATTAGACATGCTTTTAAAAAATCGAAATGTATACCTGTTCAGGGTAGCTGTAGCTCTGATTTTTACAGGCGTGCTGGTAGCCGCTGTATCAGTTTGTGTTAATAACCGGTTGCTGGTAGGCGCCTTTACCATTATCATTGAGGCCTGCGCATTTTGTATGTATGAGTATGTGTTAAGAAAACCCATGTTAGACAATGCCTAAACCGGTAGCACTTATATTACTTAATTGGAACACACCGTTGCATACGGCCAACTGTATAGCGTCATTGAAACAGTATTGCAATGAGGCTTTGTTTGATATTATTGTTGCTGATAACGGTTCAACTGACCATTCGCTCGAAACGCTGAGATCTCAATATCCCAATTTATTCTATATAGACAACCATAAAAACCTGGGCTTTGCCGAAGGTAATAACCGGGCCATGCGCTATGCCATTGAGCATGGTTACAGTTATTCATTACTGCTCAACACCGATACTTTGGTTGACGAGGATATTGTTATCAAACTAAGCCGGCACCTGGATGCCCACCCTGAAGCCGCCGCTGTGCAACCTGCTATTTACTGGATGCATGATAAATCAAGGATCTGGAATGGCAGGGGGAGTTTCAATAAGCTAACAGGTAATACACTGTCGTTAACGCAGTTACCCGGTAATACAGCCCAAAATTACTTTGAACAGGCCCATTGGGCAACCGGCTGCTGCGTACTTTACCGCAACAAGGCTCTGCAACAAAGCGGCTTACTTAATAAAGCTTTCTTTTTATATTATGAGGATGTAGACCTGTCCTTTCGGCTGCGTGAATGCGGTTATGAAGTGCATTATTTTCCGGGCTGTAAAATGTATCATGAGGCGGGCGTATCGGCAACGGTAAAAAAACAGGAAGGCAACTTAAGTCCTGTCATCCATTACTACATCAGCCGTAATCATGTGTGGATAATTCGCCGGTACGGTAAGGCCGTTTTATACCCGGTTAACGTGCTTTATAACGGCGCCTATTACCTGGCTTTACTGGCCTATTTTATTTTACGCGGGCGCCAACAAAAAGCCGGTTATTTAATTAAAGGACTTAAAGAAGGTTTTTTTACGCCGAAAAACCTAATTTGGAACCCAAATAACTATTAACCATTTCAGGAATGTTCATTTTTCCACTTGTGTTTATCATTTCGTTCTTCTTTGCCTTAAGGGAGATCTATAATGGCAATACAAGCGGGGTGCTCATTTTCATGATCTTTGGCATATCCATGTACACAACGGCCATGTCGGTTACGTTTTTGTACGGGTTAAAGGACATTATCCCTTTCATGCAGTCGTTCAAGGAGTTAATGATACTACTGGTGCTTGTGTTAAACTTATTTGCACTGCGGCACAAACCACGCCTACATTTGCTTGACTATCTTATATTATCACTCTTTACTTACCTGGTTTTATATGCAATACTGCCATTTGGCGGGCAAAGCTTCTTTGCCCGGCTATCGGCGCTTAAAAGCATTTCATTTTACATCGTGGTATATTTTGCCGGTCGGTTTTTTGACCCCAAAAAAGTATACATTAATAAATATTTCAGCTTTTTTGTACTGCTGGCCATTGGCGCCGCCATAGTGTTGGTTATTGAAATATTGGCTCAAAGCCCCTTACAGTTTCACTCTGGTTATTTTGAGTATGCCTATTACTTTTTCAACCTAGAAGCTACCGGGCCCTACGGGCTGGCAACTACGTTTAGTTCAGACAGCGGCTACATCAGGTTTGCCAGCTTCTTTACCAACCCGCTTGAACATGCGGCGGCAGCTATCATCTCGCTTTCAGTAATTCTGGCTTTATATACTGCTGACAATAACAAACTAAAAATTAACAAAATTGGCCTGGCCGGGCTGCTGGCAACCGGCATGTCCATAACATTTGCGTTATCGCGCGCGCCGTTGGCAAGTTATTGCCTGGTTATTTATATGTATGCGCTGGTAACCAGGCATAAGCTGATCGTTAACACCGTTCATATTACATTTGCAATTGGTGCGGTATATATAATTTACCTTTTCGCGCAGTTTGAAAACAATCATACCGGGCTTATTGCCGTGTTGCTGAACACTATAGATTTCAGCGACCCTTCAAGCGTTGGGCACCTGGTTCAATGGGCCGAGGGTATTTTATCTATTAGTCAGCACCCTTTAGGGCTGGGTCTGGGCAGCTCGGGCCGCGCAGCGGCCAGCGCCAGCGAAAGCGTAGGCGGCGAAAACCAGTTTATTATTGTTGGGGTGCAGGCCGGCGTAATTGCTTTATTTCTGGATCTGGCCATATTTATTATGTTTCTGCGTATAAGTTACAAGTGGATAAACCTGTTAAAGGGCAAGGAACGAAAGTTATGTTTAGCAGTGTTTTTAATAAAAGTTGGCTTTTTTATCCCTACATTAACGTCAGAGTTAGAATCGTCAACCTATCTATCGTATATCAATTGGTTTTTGTCGGGCTTGTTAGTTGCTATGATTATGCAGGTGAATATCCCTAAACCACAACAGGCGTATGATTATCGAGAAGCTAATTAGAAAACTAAAAAACGACCCCGATTATAAATGGGACAGCGCCTACTCGGTAAAAGATCTACTGAGCGTTAGCCGGGTGCGTTCTTCCCAGCTATTGCGTGGATTGCTTTTAAAGCCGTTTTTAAAAAAATCGAAAGGGTTATTATTTGCAGGTAGCCACGTAAAAGTAAGACATGGCTACCAGATAACGGCCGGTAAAAACTTGATTTTGGATGATAACGTGAGCATTAACGCGCTGTCAACAGACGGCATACAGTTGGGCGATCATGTTTCTATCGCCCGCGACTCTATTCTTTTTTGTACCGGTGTAATTGCTCAGAAAGGGAAAGGAATAATTATTGGCAACCGTACCGGCATAGGTGCCCGCGCTTTCCTGGCCGGCCAGGGCGGTGTAACCATTGGCAACGATGTGATAACCGGGCCAAACATTCAGGTGTTTTCAGAGAATCATAACTTTTCAGACCTCACGCAAACCATAAAAGCACAAGGTGTTACTAAACAGGCCACTACCATAGGCAACAACTGTTGGATAGGTGCCGATGTCAAAATCTTAGCCGGCGTTACCATTGGCGATGGATGCGTGATTGCCGCCGGTAGCGTGGTTAATAAATCTGTCCCGGCAAACTCGGTGGTAGCCGGCGTGCCTGCAAAAGTTATTAAAAATCGTGATAACGCTTAATGGGCAAACCTTTAACCATAGGTGTTGATGTTCGCGACTTGCAAGTCGCCAAAACCGGCACGCGCACTTACCTTGAAGAACTTTGTAAAGAATTTAAACAACTGGAAAGCACCGATATCCGATTTAAATTTTTGGATACCGTCATCCCGGTTTATAGCGGTAGCAACCGCGTATTAAAACTAATAGGGCATATCCGCTACCAGCTTTGGAAACAAATTGTATTACCTGTAAAGGCTTTGGTTAGCGGGTGTGATATTGTTTTTTGTACTGATAATTTTGTGCCGCTGGTGCATCTGGGTTATAAAACCATCCCGGTTTTTCATGACGCTTTCTTTTTTGAAACGCCTGAAAATTATGGAAAGCTATGGTTAAAACTATACCATAAAACGGCCGTTCCGGCTGCACACCGCTCACCTTTTGTAATTACACCCACTGCTTACGCTAAAAAGCAAATCAGCCATTACACGCATATACCTGAAAATAAGTTGGCCGTAGTTTATGAGGGCCCTAAAAACCTGCCCAACGTTAACAATGGCGCCTCTCAACTGCTTCAATCTTTATCGCTGACAAAAAAAGAGTACATACTGCACGTTGGCTCAATGTTTAAGCGCAAAAATATTGCGCGGCTTATTCAGGCTTTTGGCAAGCTCAGATATTTAGGCGATTATAAAAATTTGAAATTAGTTTTGGCAGGCAGCATCCCGAACCGCCACGAAAGTGATTATGAGGATATTATGCAGGCTATTGAAGCCACAAATATGCAGCGGTATATTATATTAACCGGCTACCTTGCCGATAAGGATTTAAGCCTGCTTTATAAAAACGCGCTGATGTATGTATTTCCTTCAATAAATGAAGGTTTTGGTATACCGGTGCTTGAAGCATTTAAAAACAACCTGCCGGTGTTGGTAGCCAACAATACCTGTTTGCCAGAGGTTGGCGGCGATGCCGTATTACAATTTGATCCGTATGATGTTGATGACATTTGCCGGAAAATAAAAACCGTTGCCGACGATGAACAACTACAAA
>Ga0153956_1002790_pt1 | contig 12253 bp, 9 predicted proteins | sample TSFL040MetaG_FD_104704 | JGI IMG/M metagenome (GOLD analysis project Ga0153956, IMG submission 104704) | Attine ant fungus gardens microbial communities from Florida, USA - TSFL040 MetaG | ecosystem: Host-associated > Fungi > Mycelium > Unclassified | place: USA: Florida, Wekiwa Springs...
AGGTGGCAAGAGGATTATCGATCATGATCTTGCGCACGAGATCTGGAGATAACCCTGCCGGCAGCGCTTCGTTGCCCTCGAATTGCCAATGCGGATAGTCGGTCGAGAATAGGATCAATTCGTCCAACTGCATATGGTCGAACAGGCGATTTAATAGGGCTGCATCGGGCGGAGCGTCGACCGGCTGCAGTGAAAAGCGGATGTTGCTCCGCACAATTTCCATCGGAGCGCGGTCGACCCAGGGCGTTTCCATGCGGATCCCACGCCAGAACTTGTGCAGCCGCCAGACGAATGGCGCGAGCCAGGTGAAGCCGCTTTCCAGCATCACCATTTTCAGCTTCGGATGGCGCGCGAACACGCCCTCGACGATCAGGCTGGTGAGCTGGGTCTGGAACGCCTGCGCCTGCGCGACATAGTCCTCGATGTGGTATGAGCCCCAGCCGACCGAGGTCGGCGGGTTGTGATAGGCCGAACCGGCGTGGATGCCGACCGGCAACCCCAGCCGTTCGGCCGCGGCATAGATCGGCCAGAGCGCGCGCTTGCCGAGCGGCACGTCGCCCATGACCAGCATCAAGACCTGCACGAAGCGCTTGTCCTTTGCGCAGCGTTCGATCTCGGCGACCGATTTCTCCACGCTTTGCGTCGGGATCACGATCGAGCCGCGCAGCCGCTCGTCCTTGTCGAGCCATTCCTTCACCAGCCAGTCGTTCAGCGCCCGGCAGAAGGCGTCCTGCATGTCCTCGGAGAACACCATCTGCACGCCATAAAGCGGATTGCAGATGCCAAAGGCGACCTTGAAGGGATCGAGCGCCTGGCTCTGCATGTCGGCGAGGCTCGAGCCCGGCTTGCCCTTGGCCGGCCGCCAATCGGGGCGCGAGGAGATCGGCGAGTTGGTCGGATAGGATTGCGAAACCAGATCGACCATGCCGCGCGTCGTCACCTGATCGCGCCAGTAGTCGTTCATGTAAGGCAACAGGCTGGTCAGATGCGGCACCGCCGGATGCAGGTCGCAATCGACACCGCCTGGAAGCGGAGCTGTCATAAGGTGTTCCTCTGCCTTTCCTCGTGGCTTGCTTGTTCTTTGTTCCCAGCGCTTCGCCCATTCAAGCAGGGCGGGCCTGCGCCCGCAACTCGGCAAGCCATGCAATCCTGTGCTAGGAAATCTGAGGAATTCGCGATGGGGAGGCTTTGAATGATTGGGATCGGGCTGGCGGTGGCCGCGATCACGGCGCTGTTCCTGACAGGCGCCTTTGCCCAACAACTGCCCACCCCTTCCCCTGCGACGCCGCCGCCGCCCGATTTCTCCAAGGTGGAAATCAAGACCACCAATCTCGGCGACGGCGTCTACATGCTCGAAGGTGCGGGCGGCAATATCACGGTCGCGACCGCCAAGGACGGCATCATCATGGTCGACAGCGAGTTCGCGCCGCTGCACGACAAGATCAGGGCCGCAATATCCGTCATTTCGAACGAGCCGGTCAGATATCTCATCAACACGCACTTCCATGGCGACCACACCGGCGGCAATACGCCGTTCGCCAAGGACGGCGCCGTCGTGGTCGCCGAGGGCAACGTCAAGACCAGGCTCGCGGCCGGCACCACCAACGGACTGACCGGCGCCCAGACGCCGCCGGCCGCCCCCGAGGCGCTGCCGACCAAAACCTATACCGGCGCGTTCAAGATCCGCATGGTCGGCCGCGTCGCCGATCTCAAGCACATCGCCAATGCGCACACCGATGGCGACACCTATGTGTGGTTCAAGACCGCGAATGTGCTTTCGACCGGCGACACGTTCACGAACGGCCGCTATCCCAATATCGACTTCGCCAATGGCGGCAACATCAAGGGCATGATCGCCGCCGCCGACCGCTACCTGAAGCTCGTCAATGACAGGAGCAGGATCGTGCCCGGCCACGGCCCGATCGCAGACAAGGCGGCGCTGCTCGACTATCGCACCATGCTGGTCACCGCGCGCAACCGCATGGCGCAACTGGTGAAGGACGGCAAGAGCGAGGACGACGTCATCGCCGCGAAGCCTTTCGCCGATCTCGATGTGAAGTGGGCGCCGACCGAGCTTGCAGCCAAGAATTTCATTCGCGTGGTCTATCACTCGCTTGCCGACAAGCCGGAAGCGAAGAAGCCGCTGCTCAAGCGCGTCCTGCACCGGAGCTGATGACATGAAGGAACTCGTTGGGATCGCCGAACAGGTCGCCGCCAGGCTGATTGCGCGGAAACAGACCATCGCGGTCGCGGAATCTTCCACCGGCGGATTGATCGCGGCATCGCTGCTCGCAGTGCCCGGCGCGTCGGCCTATTTCCTCGGCGGCGCCGTGGTCTATACGCGCGATGCGCGGCGCGTCCTCATGGACATTCCGGACGAGGCGATGAAGGGCATCCGCTCGGCGTCGGAGCCTTACGCCAAATTGCTGGCCGAGCACGCCCGCCGCCGCTTTGCCACCGACTGGGGATTGTCCGAGACCGGCGCCGCCGGTCCGACCGGCAACCGCTACGGCGACGCCGCCGGCCACAGCTGCATGGCGGTGGCCGGCGCGGCGGCATCGGCGATGACGCTGGAGACGGGACGCAATGACCGGCAAGCCAATATGCAGGAGTTTGCAAAGACGGCGCTGGATTTGCTGCTGAAGAATTTATCGCAATAGCCGCCAAACATTGGCTGTCGTCCCGGACAAGCGAGCAAAGCGAGCGCCGATCCGGGACCCATAACCACAGGCGGATATGCTTGCGAACGCTGGAACTGACAGCTCGCACAATGATGAAAGCCTGTGGTTATGGGTCCCCGCTTTCGCGGCGACGACGGCGGAGTTTGTGGCGCGAGATTCCGGGTTCGATGCTGTCGCATCGCCCCGGAATGACGGCTTCGCCGTCACTTCTCCCTGAACGCCCGCATCAGTTGGTCGTGCAGCGGCTTCATCAGATAGGAGAGCATGGTGCGGTCGCCGGTCTGCACGAAGGCTTCGGCCGGCATGCCCGGGATCAGCTTGACGTCGCCAAGGCGGGCAATCTCTTCCGGCGGCATCGAGACGCGGATGGTGTAGTAGCTTTGCCCCGAGCGCTGATCGGTGGTGACGTCGGGCGAGACGCGGCTGACGACGCCGTTCAGTTCAGGTGTGGTGCGCTGATCAAAGGCCGAAAGCCGCAGCAACGTCTTCTGGCCGACCTGCAGCTTGTCGATGTCCTGCGGATTGACCTTGGCCTCGACCTGCAGGTCGTCGGTCTGAGGCACGACGATCATGATGGTGTCGCCGGCCGTGATGACGCCGCCGACGGTGTGCACCGTGGACTGCTCGACGATGCCGTCCTGCGGCGCGCGGATGTCGACCCGACGCAACTGATCCTCGGCCGTGATCTTGCGTTCGATATATTCCCCGATCTTGTCGTTGGTCTCGCGCAGATCCTTGGAGACCTCGCTGACCATGTCCTTGTCGATCTGGATGATCTGCAATTCGGTCTCGGTGATCTTGCCCTTGGCCTGGGCGCGCGAGGCGATGTATTGCGCGCGCTCGCCATTGAGGCGGGCAGCATCACGCTCGAGCGTGGTCAGGCGCGAAATCTGCACCAGGCGCTGATCATAGAGCTGGCGAACCCCCTCGAGCTCCTTTTCGACCAGCGCGATCTCCTGGCTCTTGGCGTTCTCCTGCGCGGTGAGGCCCGCGATCTCCTCGTCGAGCTGGGTGACGCGTTCGTGCAGTTGCGCCTTCTGCCCGGTCCGGCCGGTGACCCGGACATCGAACAGCTTGCTCTCGCTCGACATCACGGCGGCAACATCGGGATCGCCGGCGCGCTTGATGAGTTGCGCCGGGAACTTGATCTTGCCGGCGCCGCTCTGCTCCGCTTCGAGCCGCGCGGCACGCGCCATCGCGGCGTCGAGATTCTTGGTGACGATCGCAAGGTTCGCCTTGGTGACGGTGTCGTCGAGGCGGACCAGGACCTGGCCCGCCTTGACCACGTCGCCATCGCGCGCGAGCAGCTCGCCGATCACGCCGCCGGTCGGATGCTGCACCTTCTTCAAATTGGTTTCGACGACGATCTGTCCCTGCGCGATCAGCGCGCCTGAAATCTCCTGGGTCGAGGCCCAGCCGCCGAGCCCGACGACGAGCACCGCGACCACGGAAAGTCCGACGATCAGATGCTGCCGGATCGAATGCCGGACACCCTGCGTGCCGCCATCGCCCATCCCGGGGGCGTTGATGGACTGGACGCTCATGATTTCGCCCCGGCCTCGGAAACGATCTTGATCGGCGCCGGCGCGGCGACGCGCGGCTGCAGCACCTGAGCCAGCACCTGCTCCTTCGGACCGAAGGCCTGCATGCGGCCGTCCTTGAGCACCAGAATCTGGTCGACAGCCTCGATGCCGATCGGCCGGTGCGCCACCACGACGACGACAGCGCCCCGCTCGCGCGCACCACGCACCGCACGCGTCAGCGCCTCGTCACCTTCGGTGTCGAGGTTGGAATTGGGCTCGTCGAGCACGATGAGGAAGGGTTCGCCATAGACGGCGCGCGCCAGCGCCACGCGCTGCGCCTGCCCCGCCGAGAGCGCGGCGCCCTGCTCGCCCACTTGCGTGTTATAGCCGTCGCGCATCTTGATGATCATGTCGTGCACGCCCGCTTCCTTCGCGGCGGCGATGATGTCATCGGATTTCGCTTCCGGGTCGAAGCGGCAGATGTTTTGCGCCACCGTGCCGGTAAACAATTCGACGTCCTGCGGCAGATAGCCGATGTGGCGGCCGAGCACGTCGGACGACCATTGGTCGAGCGCTGCGCCATCGAGCCGCACCTTGCCGCGGAACGGCTGCCAGACGCCCACCAGCGCACGGATCAGCGATGATTTTCCCGATCCGCTCGGCCCGATCACGCCGAGACCATGGCCGGCGGTGACCGCAAAGGTCACATCCTGCACAATGACCTTCTGATCGCCCGGTGCAGCGATGCTGATGCCCTCGACCGACAGCCGGCTCGACGGCGCCTGCAGCAGGGTCGGCTGAGGACGGTTTGGCATCTGTTCGAGCAGATGGGTGAGACGTCGCCAGCTCTGCCGCGCGGCGACAAAGCTCTTCCAATGCGCAATCGCGAGATCGACCGGCGCCAGCGCCCGCGCGCTCAGGATCGAACCGGCGATGATGATGCCCGCCGTTGCCTCCTGGTGGATCACGAGATAGGCGCCGACGCCGAGCACTGCCGATTGCAGCATCATGCGCAGAACCTTGGCGATCGCCCCGAGGCCGCCGGCGACATCGCTGGCGCGCTGATTGCCCTCCAGATATTTCTCGTTGGCCTGGCCCCAGCGCTGGGTCAGCCGGCCGAACATGCCCATCGCGATCATCACCTCGGCATTGCGGCGGCTGGCCGCGGCAAGATCGTTGCGCCGAGCCGCCAGCCCCATCGCCTCGCGCGCCGGCTGGCGCGACAGATATTCGGTGACGAGTGTGAGCAAGACCAGGATGATGGCGCCGACGAGAGCGGTGATGCCGATCATCACATGGAAGGCAAAGCAGATCGCGAGATAAAGCGGCAGCCACGGCAGGTCGAAAAACGCGCTCGGCCCCATGCCGCCGAGGAACGAGCGCACATTGTCGAGATCGCGCAGCGGCTGCAGCCCTTCATTGCGTCCGCCGATCAAGAGCGGCAGCCGCACCACGGTTTCGAACACCCGCGCGTTGAGGGATTCATCGAGCGCAGTCCCGATGCGGCCAAGGATGCGCACGCGGATCAGGTCCAAAATGCCCTGGGTGATGTAGAGGCCGCCGGCGAGAATGATCAGACCGACCAGCGTCGGCACGCTGCGGCTGGGCAGCACCCGGTCATAGACCTCCAGCATGAAGATCGAACCGGTGAGGTAGAGCAGATTGATGATGCAGCTCATCACGGCGACGCCAAGGAACGCGCCGCGGCAGGCGCGCAACGCATCACCGAGTTCGGAACGCCTGGGAGCGGGCGCGGAGGCCATCAATCCTCAACTCTCTTCAAACGGGAGCGACGTGCCCGATCAGCTCGGGGATTCCAGGGACGTGCAGCGCCGGAACAATACTGATTCGGGAACCCGGTGTCCAATGAAGTCGGATTAACCTAAATGACACCAATGGGTTGGCCAAACCGGCGTTATCGGAACCAAAAAAGGGGCCGCCTGCAACGGGATGGACCTCCTTTCAACCTCGGCGTTCGCTTTTACGGCGCTCCTTCACCAGCGGCCGCCACGGCCGCGGAGCAGGCGCACGACCAGGAGCAGGAGGATGGCGCCGATCGCGGAATAGATGATCTCGGACAGCAGGCCTGTGCCGAGACGGATGCCAAGCTTCGGAAACAACAGGCTCGCGACCAGCGCGCCGGCGACGCCCACCAGGATATCGCCGATGATGCCGAAGCCGGTGCCGCGGACGATCTTGCCGGCGAGCCAGCCCGCCACCAGGCCGACGAACAGGATGACGATGATGCTTTCGTTGGACAGAACCATAAAATTTCCTTTGGACGACACGCGCGCCACTCCGGCGAGCGGGCCGGAACCTATCCATAATCGCAGGATGTGACGACCGAAAAACCGGATCGGTTTCCGTTTCGGCAGGGGACCGTTACGTCACGGCAACAGCTCGGGCTCGTTCCGCCAGGATCGAGCGCCAACGACGCCGGCTCCTGGCAGATCATCGAAACGATCTGACCGCGAAACGCGGAATCCTCATCGCGCGCGAGATCGTTCACGGCCTAGACCGTGCACTCGCCGTTGAAGCGGATGTTCCGATGTTGATCTCGACAAGGCCGGTCACGCGGCCGGCGGCACCTTTTCGTGAAAATCGGTCGCGCGCTGGAATGCGGCGCCGATCGTAAGCAATGTCGCTTCGTCGAAGGAGCGGCCGATCAGCTGCATGCCGACGGGCAGTCCTTTGGGGCTGAATCCGGCAGGAATCGCCAGCGACGGCAGGCCGAGATAATTGATCGGGCGCGTGAAGCGCGTCAGGCGCTGGATCACCGCCTCGGCATCGGGGCTGTTGCCGACGTCGCTTTCGGCGATGGTCGGCGCGGCAACGGGAGCGACCGGCGCCAGCACCGCATCGACACCGCTGGTCGCCGCGACATGGGCGGCCAAAGCCGGACCGCGCCAGCGCATCGCTTCGAGATAGAGCACAGCGGGGATCGCAAGGCCGTTCTGCAGGCGCATCAGCACTTGCGGGCCGTAATCCTGCGGCCGTTCGATCAGCCAGCGTTTGTGAAAGGCGGCGGCTTCGACCGCGAGGACAAGCTGGCACGCCGCACTGAGCTGGCGTTGGTCGGGCAGCTCGACCTTGACGACATCGGCGCCCTCGCGCTTGAGCACGGCGACCGTGTCGTCCAGAGCTTTCGCGACATCGGGATCGAGATCGTCGACATAGAACGCCGTGGGCACGCCGATCTTCAGGCCTTTGATCGAAGCCGTCGTCGCCGCCATGTAATCCGGCACCGGCAGGTTGCTGGCGGTGGGATCCTCGGGGTCCGCGCCGGCCATCAGGCCGAGCAGCAGCGCGCAATCTTCTGCGGTGCGCGCGAGCGGCCCGACCGTGTCGAGCGATTGCGACAGCGGCATCGCGCCGGCGCGCGAGACGCGGCCATAGGTCGTCTTCAATCCCGTGACGCCGCAGAAATGCGCGGGCATGCGCACCGAGCCACCGGTATCCGAGCCGAGCGCGGCGAAGGTCAGGCGCGCGCCGACCGCCGAGCCGGATCCGGACGACGAGCCGCCGGTGACGTAACCGGACTTCCAGGGATTATGCACCGCGCCGTAATGATAGTTGTGACCGGTCGGACCATAGGCGAACTCCACCATCTGCAGCGAGCCGAGCCGGATCGTCCCGGCATCCTTCAGGCGCTGCAACGCGGTCGAGGTCGTGCTCGCGACGAAATCGCGACGGATCAGCGAGCCGCAGGTCACGACCTTGCCGGCATCGTAGTACATGTCCTTGTGCGCAAGCGGCACGCCATGCAGCGGACCGCGGGTTTGACCTTTGGCAAGCGCGGCGTCGGCCTCATCGGCCGCCCTCAGCGCGCTTTCCGCTTCAACTTCCATGAAGGCGTTGAGCTTCGGTTGCCACTGCGAAATCCGGTGCAGGCAGGAGCGCGTCACTTCGTGCGAGGATACTTGCTTTTCAGCGATCGCCTTCGCGACCGCGGTCAGCGACATCAGGGCCGGCTCGGTGCTCATCGCGAAACCTTCACGGTTTGGGCAAGCACGAAGCCGGCGGGCTCAAGATCGAACGGCAGGGTACCGGCGATCGGCGCAAAGCCGTCGAAGGCCGGCCCGATCGAATTGGCGATGCGTGTCGCGACATCGGCCTCGACCGGCACGCCTGCGGTATCCGCGATTGCCTTCACTTCCTTCGGACTGGGTCTGGTCATGCCGCGTTCACTCCCTTCCTGGCCGGCGCACGGCTGCAGCCGGAACCCGGAATAGCCATGTAGCACGCCGCCTGGTGGCCCATATTATCGAGCGCGGTCAGCTTTGGCGCTGCTTTTGTGCAAAGCGGCTTCGCGCAGGGACAACGCCAGGACGATGGCCTCCTATTCTTACTGCGTCACAAGCGGCTCGATCCCTCATCCTGAGGGCTTGCGAAGCAAGCGTCTCGAAGGATGAGGCCCCCAGTCGGGCCTCATGGTTCGAGACGCGTCGCAAACGCGACGCTCCTCACCATGAGGTTTTTGACGCAGTAGGACTATCGCGCCTTGATCTCCTCGAATTTCGAAAGCGCAAGCCTGAAGTTCCGATTGAACAACCACATCGCGTCCATGATTTCGCGGAAGGTCGCGGATGTCCTCGCCCGGTCCGCCTGCCCGAAGGCGAAGATGCTGTTGTTTCGCAGATATTTCATGACCGTCGGGTCGGAGACCCGGTAGCCCAGCAGGTTGCCTGATCGCATCGCGGATCTTGTGGGTGTGGGAACGATCTGGATCAGCTCGAACAATTTCAACTGATCGATCGGGTCCGGCAGCGTTTTCACGATCGCCGGTATTTGCAGGAAAAGCTCCGCGTGCCCGTTCATCAGGCCGTCTCTCACCGCGGTCCAGTGGTTGAAACGATGATCCGAGCCGCCGACCCGCGCCTCCTCCTTGTCATCGCGGGCGATCAGCCGGGGATCGAAAGCCGCGATCGACGTCCTGATGGCCTCCCACTTCCTTCGGCCATTCTGATCTTCGGATGGACCGCTCTGGTAACTGCCCTTGTAGGTGTTCGAGCGCGCATTACCCACATTTTGATGACCACTGGTTTCCGCAAAAAATATACCGAGGCTGATGCGCGCCGCCGCTTCGGCGCCGGCCGCATCAAGGCCCTTGGCTCGCGCGATCGCCGTGCCGAGGTCGACGACGTCCTTGAACGGAGTGCCCGAATCCTGCGCGTTGGCAGGCGGCGCCTCCATGAGATCGAACAGTTTCCGATATTCGTCGAGCAGCGGTTCGTTGTCGGCGTCGAAATAGGCCGGCGGAATGCCGAATTTGTTGGGCCTGCCGATCCTGGACGGATCGGCATCCGTGAGATCCTTGTAGGTGCTGATGAGGTTGTTGCGCGCGAGGTAGACGGCCTGCCCCGGCAGATTCGGAAGCGGCTGCTTCGAACCGAGCTGGCTGCGGCGCTCAGCCAGGATCGATTTGAAGCGGCTCAACGCGTCGTTGTAGGCGGTGAGCACATCCGCATGTCCTTGCGCGACGCTGACAGGCTGGGCCAATGCGGCGGACAGGAAACCGGGAGCGCTCACCATCGTGAGGCAGATTCCACAGACAAGAACGGCCTTGGCCGCGGTGGAAGGACGTCTTATCGCCATGGCGGTTTTCCGAAGTTGGACGGTCAAAGCGCGCGAGCCATAAGCCGCCTTGCCGGGAAACAGCCCTTCAGCCTCACTTCGTCAGCAACTGATAGGCGCCGTTCCAGTCAGCCGGCGGCGGGTTCTTCTTGTAGTCGTGGATGCGAGCCTCGTAGAGACGATAGAGATATTCGAGCGAATGCGCCTCGTCGGTCTTGCGGCCGCGCTCGATCACCGCCAGCGCACCCTCCCAATCGCGGTTACGGTAGCAGGTGAGCATCTCGATGGTCAGATTGCGCAAGTGCTGGAAGCGCTCCGACTGCGCGACATCCTCGCGGCCGAGGATGGCATAGATCACTTCGGGTTCCTTCTTGCCCTTCACCATGATGAAGTCGAGCTCGAGGATCGCGAACTGGTCCTTCGCCGCGAGCGCGGTCCTCGAGCCGACGATGATCGGGAAACCGTATTCCTTGGTCTGTCCCTCCAGACGCGAGGCCAGATTGACGCTGTCGCCGAGCACCGAATAGTTCTTCTTCAAATCGGAGCCCATGTTGCCGACCACGCCAATGCCGGTGTTGAGACCGATGCCGACATTGAGCGGAACATAGACGTGACCGCCCTCGGCGGCCTCCTGCTCGCGCGCCTTGTTGACCTCGTCGATCTCCTCCAGCATGTCGATTGCCGCCGAGCAGGCGTTGATCTCGTGCTCCTTGTCGTCAAGCGGTGCGTTCCAGAACGCCATGATGGCGTCGCCCATATATTTGTCGACGTAACCCTTGCGCGCCAGAATGGCGTTGGTGAGCGGCGTCAGGAACCGGTTCATCAACGCGGTCAGCCCTTGTGGGTCGCGCTTGTACGTTTCCGAGATTGTGGTGAAGCCGCGCACGTCGGAGAACATGATGGTCATCTCGCGCTCCTCGCCGCCGAGTACGAGTTTCTCCGGCGACTGCGCGAGCTGCTCGACCAGCACCGGCGACATGTATTGCGCAAACATGCCGCGGATCTCCTTTCGCTGCTTCTGTTCGCGGACGAAGCTCGAGAAGATCAGCGTCAGATAGATCGCCGTGGTCGACATCAGGGGATAGGTGAAGTCGATCAGCTGGCGATGGTACTCGTAGAAGTACCAGGACGGGCCGACCAGAAGAGTGGCAAATAACGCGCCGACGCCGAACAGCCGCGCCGGTCCGAGATTCGGCGCATAGGCGATGACCAGGAGGCCCGCCACGATCGCAGCCATAAACTCCAGTGCGATGCCGTAGTCCGGCTGCGACACCACGCCGCCGGTCAGCGCGCTCTCCAGGATCTGGGCATGGATCTCGACACCCGGCATCGCCGGCGACACCGGCGTGGTCTTGATGTCGTTCAGGCCGACGGCGGAGGTGCCGACCAGCACCAGCTTGCCCTTGATCTTGTCGGCCGGGACATTGCCGGAAAGTACATCGGCGGCCGAGACATAGATCGACGGGTCCTGCCGCGCGAAATGAACCCAGAGCTGGCCGTGACTGTCGGTCGGGATCTCCAGCCCCCGGAGCTTGATGCTCGCAAGGCCGGCCTTGTTGGCCTTGATGAGGATGGTCGGGGTGCCGGTGACGACGCGCAGGATTTCCAGGCTCAGCGAGGGCATCGCGTTGCCCTGCGCCCGCAGCACCATCGGCACGCGACGGATGATGCCGTCACGCTCGGGCACGATCGTGATCAGGCCGCGGCCGGCGGCGGCCTTCTCGATCACCGGAACGTTCCGCAGCAAGCCCGGAAACTGGTAAAGATACGTGAGCGGGTCGATGTCCTCGCCGACCGTTGCAAATCCCGTCAGGGGCAGGGACGTGTCGAATTCCGACATCGCTTTCGCAAGGCCGGTTTCGCCGAGCACCACGCGCGAGCGGCGGATGGCGTCCGAGAATACCTGATCGTTGCTCGGCAACTCGCGCAGCTTGCTCCGGGTGATCTCGTCGAGATCGCGCATGGTGCGGGCGGCGATATCGGGGTTGAGCCGGTCGGGCTCGGAGAACACGACGTCGAAGCCGACAACGACGGCGCCGAGCTTGGCGAGGTTGAGGATCATGTCGGCGACGACGGTGCGTGGCCACGGCCATTGCCCGAGTTTTGCGAGGCTCGCTTCGTCGATGTCGACGATGGCGACCGGCCTGATCTTCTTCACCCGGGGATCGAACAACTGGAACGTATCAAAGGTGCGGACGCGCACTTCGCGGACCGGCCCCGGATCGAACAAGCGGAGCGCGGCGAATCCAATCAGCATCACCAGGCAGAGCGCGCGCGAGAAGCCGAATTTCCGTTCAAACCACCGTCGCAATGTCCTGAAGCGTTTCATGCGGTTTCAGATTTCCGGTTCGATTCGCGCGGGGCGCGCCGCGGGCGCCGGGCGGGCCTACATTACGGGATTTTTGCGCGCTTCAAAGCATGGAATTGACGAGAGCCGAGCATGAACCGCAGCTCCATGTCCTCAAGGCCTGCCCC
>Ga0153956_1002791_pt1 | contig 12253 bp, 16 predicted proteins | sample TSFL040MetaG_FD_104704 | JGI IMG/M metagenome (GOLD analysis project Ga0153956, IMG submission 104704) | Attine ant fungus gardens microbial communities from Florida, USA - TSFL040 MetaG | ecosystem: Host-associated > Fungi > Mycelium > Unclassified | place: USA: Florida, Wekiwa Springs...
GCCCGGAGACGCGCTGAGTGAGTTGACCCCACCATGGTGTGGTCAACTCACTCAGCGCGAAAGTGCGTGTTGCCCAACACGCACGGAAGCGTGACCTTCCCGGCATCTCCCCCACGACCCGCGGGTCCCGTCACGCTTCCGTCCCTCGCCCGTGACGGACCCGTGGCGCCCGCGTGGACGCCCGGCGCCACTCCCCGCATCCCCGGCCGTCTCCGCCACGGCCACAGCCTGCCCGGGCCATGGCCGAGACGGCCGTCGTCCCTTGGCAGTTCGTCCCTTTCCACCCCCCAGGCCCCAAGCCCGTGGAATCAACCATTTGAGTCGTGCCCGACCTTGAGCGGCCCGACCGCGAAGGCGCTCAGCAGCGTGCGGAACTCGCCGGTTCATAGGAGGCCGCGAAGTCACGAACCGGGCTCTGCCCCAGGTTCCCTCCAGTCGCGAGGTTCTTGACCCGCGTCCGAACCTGCTCCCGCACGGGGGGCCGACGTCCGCCTTCGCACCGAAGCACGACCGCCCCGCCGCCGGAGTAGGTGACTTCGACCGTCCCGGACGCCGTCTCCTTATTTGGTGCATCAACCCACGCATCGGAGGCGGGGCGCCAACGTCCCGCCGTCTTCGTCTCGACCCGGACCTGTGGCACCCGGCCGAGCGACGAGCATCCTTCGACGGCGGGATATTCGAAATCCGCATGGACCCGACCCTTCCCCACCCCAGCCCTTTCGACCACGACCTTCCCCGCCACCGGGGACTGGAGCAACCGCTCGACGCAACCTCCCGAGGCCGCCTGCTCCCCATGCGCCGAAGCGCCCCAAAACATCGCAACGACGACCGCGCACGCAAGAGAGACCGAACAAAGCCTGTTCGCCCGCGCCGCCATATCCCGATACTAGATCGCGATCAGGCGTACGCAGCTCAGACCGGCGTGATGGCGACGACCGGGATCGGCCGGGAAGTCGCCTTCTGGTAGGCGATGTAGCGATCGCCGTTCTTCTCGTTGACGATCTTCCAGAGCCGCTCGTAATCTGGATCCGAGGGGTCGACCACCTTGCAGCGGCCCTCCTGCCGCTCGCGGCCGATCTGGATCTCCACCTCGGGCTTCGCCTCGAGGTTCAGCAGCCAGGACGGAGGCTGGTCCGCGCCCCCCTTGGAGGCGACCACGAGGTAGTCGGCACCGTCGCGCGCGTAAGACGGGGCTGCTCGTCCGCGTCGCGCCCGAGCGGCGGCCGGTGGTCCGCAGCAGCAGGGTGGGCACGCCGAGCAGACGATGCCCGACCCGTCGCCTTGTAGAGCCGGTCGTGGACACGGAGGACAGTGCTGAAGAGGCTCACCGTGAAGATATGCGGGAGCTGCTGGAGCAGGCGGAAAGCGAGGAGTTGGTCGGCCCACTCGATGCCTTCGACATCAAGTCGTCCTTGACAAACCGGGAGGCACCCTGGAGGTCAGCGCATTGCTTCAGACCCGACCCCGACAAAGAAAAGCGACGGCCCGATGAGGAACCGTCGCTGAATTCGTCCATAGCGGGGGCAGGTTTCGAACCTGCGACCTTCGGGTTATGAGCCCGCGCCGTGGGCTATGCCGAGCTACGTGGGGCTAGGTTTCAGGCCAAATTCGCAAAGATCGACCTCGCGGAGATCGGCTGGAATCTGTAGGGCACCTTGCCCCATTTCTTGCCCCAGGAAGTCGACGGCGCCGATCCCGAAACCTGGTGAGCATCAGCGTGGATCGCCGCCGTAGGCAATAGAGCGGTGGCGGATGGCGGCGACCCGAACCGTCTGCCCGCCATCGGTCAGCTGATAGAGAATCCGATAGGAACCGACTCGCAGCGAATACAGGCCGCGAAGCCGTCCGCGAAGCGCATGCCCCGCATGTGGCTCGCGCTCCAGCAGCCCCAGGGCGTCCTCGATCGCGTCGATCAGCGGCCAGCCCAGTTCGAGCAGCTCGCGACGGGCGCGGCGGGCGAGGACAAGCCGCGCCAACGATCAGCCAGCGGTCGGTCGGCGCTCAGCAAGCTCGCCACGAAGCTCAGACAGGGTGATCGTCTCCCCGCGCTCGATCTCGGCGAGGCCCGCCTCCAGCGCCGAGAGGGCCTCGGGATCAGAGAGGACCTCGGCGGTCTCCTCCAGCGCCTCGTACTCGTCGATCGGGATCAGGGCCGCCGCCGGGGTGCCGTTGCGAGTGACGAGAACGTGGTCACGGCGGTCGCTGACATCGTCGAGCAAGCGGCTGAGGTTGCTGCGCAGCTCGCGGACTGGAACCGTCTTCGCCATTGGCCCAGTGTACAGGATCGTGTACGCAGCCAGTGAGGCTCTTCGGCGGGCACGGTGCCGCCGACGCGCGTCAATAACGGCTATCCGAGCCGCAGGTAGAAGGGGCCGCTGACCCGGCCATCGACGGCGACGGTGAACCGAAAGCAGCCCGGCTCCTCGATCAGGACGTAGCCGGGGATGTCGGCGACGCCCGCGACTCCCTGGCCGCGATCGGGGACTTCGCCCGCTTGCGGACCGGGGACGATCGCCCAACCTTCGCGTCGGGCCCGGTCGAGGTGGGTGAAGCCCATCGCGGCACCGGTCTCCCGATCGGCGCCGCGAATCTCCAGCGGGGTCCCCGGCGGCGCGAGGACGGCGAGCAGCACCTTGGTCAGCAGGTAGCGACCGCCAGCGGGGTCGGGGAGGCCGGCGGCCCGGCCTCATTGGGACGCCTGCCCACCGCCACGGTCACGGGACCGTCGGTCGGGCCGCCGACCATCTCCTCCGGCCAGCGTTCCGCGAACGGCGGACCGGCGGGGCAGCCGGCACTCGCGACCCCGCTCAGATCGCCACTGTTCTCGCCGCCGTAACCCAGCATGATCACCAGCGCGCAGACATCCATTGCGGCTCCGCAGCGGGTGAATCGTCCCCCGAGCACCGTCACCCCCCGGGCGCGGGACCGCCGAGGCTGAGCACGATGATCCGCGGCGAGCCCTGCTCGCAGATCGCCGCGCCCTTGCCGGGCATGCCGCGCCACCTGCCGCCGTTGAAGCCATCGGCCCGGCGTATCGCTTCGAACCAGAAGTTGCTCCAGCGCCGCGCGTTGCCCGAGAAGTTGAAGGCGAGGAGGCGGAACTCTTCGTCCTTCGCGTGGCGCCAGCGGAAGTAGGGGATCAGCGTGTCGCGGTTCTTGGCCTCGGCGCCGAGACGCCGTCCGGGGTGCGGCGAGGAAAACCACTGGAAGTCCGGCTCCTCGGCGAAGAGCGAATCGAGCTTCGCGAAGGCGCCCCGGTTGAAGTTCGCGATGAACGAGTTGAAGGCCGAACGGGTCTGGCCCTGGGTGCAGGGCGAGGTATCCGTGGGCAAGGCCGTGATCGGGCTGGCGGTGCCCGCGGCGGCACCGGCGATCACCAGGCTCGCCAGAAAGGCCGAGACGATTCGGCGTCCACGCATGTCGGTCATCTTCGCATCCCCCTTGCCATCGCATCCGCGACTTCCAGCGCCAGGTCTTCGTTTTCGAACCCCTTGATCGCAACGAGGTAGTCGCGGCCCTCCTGCGTCCAGACGACCGCGGAGCTCTTGGCGAGCAGCCCGCCGCCGAGGCCCGGGCTGACGGTGAGGACGAGCCGTGCCCGCAGGCCGGCGACCTGGCGCGATCCGTGGGTCTGGGTCAGCGCTTGGAGCGAACGCCACAGGACCCCCTCCTGGCCGCCCTGCACAACCCGTTGGCCCAGCCGGCCTCCCGGGAAGATCGGGCTGCGCAGCCGTAGCCGGTAGCCGCGACCGCCTTCGGTGGACGCGACGGAGGCGACTTCCAGGCGCCCGGCCGGGACCAGCGGCGGGCAATGGGCGCGCTCGCCGGGCACCAGCGCGATTCGCATGCGACGGCGCGCAATCCCGGCGGCAGCGGGCAGGAGGGCGAGCGGCTGCTGCTCATCGGCCACACCGACGGCGGGCGGGCGCTCACGCTGGTGATCGAGCGCACCGTCGATCCCACGACCTGGCTGATAGTCACCGGTTGGCCCGCCACCGAGCGCGAGCGTAGAATCATCGGTTGAGATGGGCGACGAACCCTGGAGAGACCCCGATCCCCAGCCCGGCGACTTCGACGCCGAGCTTGGCGGCGCCCAGATCGAGACGCACGAGGGCAATCCCGACGCGAAGCTGTCGATACTAGTCAGCATCGAAGGCGCCGACGCCAAGCGTCTGGAGCGGATCGCCAACGAGCGCCGCCAGCAGCCCGGCGAGATCGTCTCCGAGCTCCTGCGTAGCGCCTGAGCGACGCCTTCTCAGGGAGTCGACCGAAGGACTTGGCGAGGGAAGCCCTGCGGCCGTCGGGTTCCCACACCGACAGTCCGCTTATGAGCCCGAACCGGGCGCCCTGCTGGACTCCGTGGAGCACGGTTTCATGCGGCTTTCCCGAGATCGAGCTACGTGGAGATCGGCTGGAATCTGTGGGCTTCTTGCCCCATATCTTGCCCCAGAGATCTGCGCCGATTCGCGGCGTACCCTCCGGCACATGCCAGACGAGCTGTCGAAGGTGCTCACCACCGCCACTGTCGCGGGCCTCGCATCGGCGCGGTCTCACGAGCGCGGAATGTTGTATCTCGAGGCGGGGCGCGTGGGTTCGCTGCGGGCAAGCGCCGGGCGGATCGCCGCCACCGTCAGCGGCTCGGAGGCCTACCTCGTCGGACTTCGTGCCGAAGGCGGGAAGCTGCGCTTCTCCTGCTCCTGCCCGGTCGGCCGCGAGGGCGCCTTCTGCAAGCACTGCGTCGCGGTGGCGCTCGCCTGGCTTGGCGAGGGCGGCGACCCGATACCGACGCTCGACGACGCTCGCGCTCATCTCGAGACGCTTCCCCAGAGCGAGTTGGTCGACATGCTGATCGACCATGCTCACGAGGACGAAGCGTTGGCCCGCCAGCTGTTGCTCCGGAGCGCGAGGCCGGCGAGCGGGGCCGCAGCCGACGTCGCGTCCATGCGGGCGCTGATCGACCAGGCCTTCGCGTATCACGACTTCGTCCCCTACCGCGAGGTCTGGGGATACGTCCGCGGCATCGAGGAGGCGATCGACGTTCTCGAAGCTCCGCTCGAGGAGGGGTGCCGCGGCGACGTCATCGCGCTCGCCGAGCACGCTCTCGAATCCGCCGAGAGGGCACTCGATCACCTCGACGACTCCGACGGCCTGATGGCCGACGTGATCGGGCGCCTCGAAGAGCTGCACCTCGACGCCTGTATCCGAGCGATGCCGGAGCCCGTGGCGCTCGCCGAGCGCCTCTTCGCCTGGGAGCTCGACGACGCCTGGGAATTGTTCGACCGAGCCGTCCTGCGCTATGCCGAGGTCCTCGGGGACCCCGGCCTCGCTCGCTACCGCGAGCTCGCCGAGGAGGCCTGGGCGGAGGTGCCGGGCCTGGGCCCGGGCGAGGACTCCCGCGAGCGATACGGCAGCCGCTTCCGGATCACGCGGATCATGCAGTCTCTCGCGCAGTGCTCCGGCAGCCTTGCCGATCGGATCGCCGTCGAGGAACGAGACCTCTCGATCGACTACCGCTTCCTCCAGATCGCCGAGCTTTGTCGCGAGCATGGCGAGGGCGACGCGGCGCTCGAATGGGCAGAGCGCGGGATGGCGGCCTTCGCCGAGGATCCCGACCCCCGCCTGCGCGCCTTACTCGTCGAGGAGTACCGGCGGCGCGGGCGCAACGCCGAGGCGCTCGAGCACTCCCTTCAGGCATTTGGTGCCCGGCCGGCACTCGAGACCTACCGCGAGCTCGCGACCGACGCCAAGGCGCTGGGGCAATGGGAGGAACGCCGGCCGTCAGCTCTCTCCCTGCTCCGCCGGGCGGAGCCAGACCTGCCGGGGGCCGCACGGCACCCCTCGCTGCGTGGGCGCGGCCGCTCGCAGCTCGTGCGGGTCCTGCTCTGGGAGGACGACCCCGACGGTGCCTGGGATGCGGCAGCGGAGGGTGGCTGCAGCCCTGACCTGTGGCTGAAGCTGGCCGACCTGCGGCGCGCCGCGCATCCCGAGGACGCGCTCGGCGTCTATCGCCGCCACGTCGAGGACGTGATCGCCGGCAAGGACAAGCGCGCCTACGCGGAGGCGGTGCGGCTGATCGACGGGACGGTGCGCGAGCTGTACGCCGAGAGCGGGCGGGAGGAGGACTTCGACGCCTACGTCGAGGAGGTCCGCGCCAGCCACAAGCCGAAGCGCAACCTGATGAAGCTGATGGCCGGCCTCGGTCCTATCTCGCCCTCGCGTCTCAGCGATTGAGGTCCGCGAGGATCCGCACCCGGGCGCCGCAGAGCTCGTAGACCGGCTGGGCCCGGGCGTCGAGGCTGAGAAGCGTCACCTCGGCGTCCCGAGCGGCCAGTCCGATCAGCGCGTCGTAGACGGCACCCCCGGCGCGGTTGGCGCCAGCGAGCAGATCGAGCGCCTCCCGGTAGGAGGGCGGTCGCACGGGGATTGGCTCCTCGGCGATGAACTGGTCGAGGTAGGCAACGACGGCCGCGGGCTCGGCTCGGTAGACGCCGCCCGGGCTGCTCAGTACGGAGTATGCCTCGGCAATCGTGTGGGCGATCAGGTTGCCGCGCCGCCGCACCTCCCCGAGCGCGGGCATGACGTCGCGGTTGAAGCGATGGCTGGAGACAAAGCCGGCGACGAGCACCGAGGTGTCGGGGGCATTCACCGCCGGGCCTGCACGAGCGCTTCGCGAACCTCCTCCGGCCCATGCGAGGGAAGCTCGATGTCGGAGGTGAGGACCCCGTGGGGGCCGCGGTGCAGCTGGGTCGGGCGAGGCGCGGGGGTCAGCTCGATCCGCTCTCCAGCCAACTCGATCTCGACCTCCTCCCCGCCGGTGAGGCGTAGGGCGGAGCGCAGTTGCTTCGGGATAACGACTCGCCCGGCACGATCAATGGTAGTTCTCATGCCATGGAAGGTACCGCGTCGCCTCCAGCGCCCCGGCGAGGCGGATGAAGGTGTCGATCCTCGGCACCCTTTCGCCATGCTCGATCGGGTAGACGGCCGACAGCCCGGTCTCCGCGCGGAATGAGAGCTCTTCCTGGCTTATCTAAGGGGAGCGCGGGCAAAGATCCCCGTCCGGCTCGCCGTTACTTACTGTCTGCGCGGCGCCTTCCGACCATCTTGTAGGCCATGTTCCGCGAGATCCCGGCCTCCTCGGCCGCCTCCTCCATCGTGATCCCTTTCATCGTCGGGACCGTCCTCAGCAGACCGGCAATCGCGGCGTCGGCCTCTTCGATCTCGCCCTGAGCGCGTTTCTTGCGCTGCCGCTCGGCGCGGAGCGCGGCCAGAACCTGCTCGGCGGCGGCCCTCTCCTCTCGTCATAGCTCCTCCGATGCAGATCGCGGGGACCCTGGGGAATCGTCCCCGATTCGCTTCTCGTAAACCGCTGTTTACGTGTGCTGTCAACCTTAGTTTGCCGTCCGCCAAAGCGACGGGAGCACTTCCGCCGCATTCACTCGGCCAGCTCCGGCACGACACGGCGACCGAACGCCTCGGCCACCTCACGATCCTCCCCGGCCAACTCGATCTCCGCCGAGCGATCCCACGAATAGCGGTAGAGGACGCGGCGGATCTCGTAGCTCGTCTCGAACACTTCGACGCCGGCGGCGTCGCTTCCCTGATTCTCGACGTCAAATTCGAAGCACAGCCGCCGATCGGGGCCACCGCAGCCGAGCAACACTTCGAACGTCGTGGTCGATTCGACGGCGAGCGGCATCGAGAACAGCCGGACCTCCGGCGCCTCGACAATCTCATCGTCGCCGGCGGGTCCCTCGACGTCGATGCAATCGAGCATCTGCGTCTTGTCGAGCGTCCGGCCGCCTTGCGTCAACAGCTCCAGCGTCCGCAGTTCGCCGACCAGCCACCGCCGGTGCAGCGAGGCGGCCGCTCGCTCGGGCCGCCTCGCTGCGGGACGTAGGACGTGTCCTATTTTTTGATCGGCAGGTTGGTCAGCGTGTAGTGCCGCTGTTCCGGCGGCACGTATTCGCCGACCGTTTCGGAGTCGACGAGGCCCGATTCGATCACTATTTTCTGCGGCTTTTCACCGAGGAGGGCTTCGTTGATCAGCAGGGCACAGGCCTGGCCGGCCGCCGGGGGGTTCGGGTCCCAGGTCCACGACATGCGGCCTTCTTCGACCGCTTCGATCGCACCCTTGTCACCCGCTTGGCCGGTGACGACGACGCCTTCGGGATTTTCGACGGTGGCGATCGTCTTGCCGGCCGCCTGCAGCGCGACCGATGCGCCGAGCGCCGTTTCGTCGTTGAAGCCCCAGACCGCTTCGACTTCCGGGTACTTGGTCAGCAGCGGTTCGAACACCTTCTGCGCGTCGGAGGCGTTGCCGACTTCGGTGGTGCCTTCGGCGAGGATGTCGAGGCCGAATTTCTTCGCTTCCTTGGCGAAGCAGTCGGAGAGCTCGGTGGTCGATTCGGCCACGTGGTCGGCGACCATGATCGTCTTCGCGTGCGGGTGCATTTTCGCGATCATTTCCGCCGAGACGGCCTCGGGACCGCCCGGTTCGCAGAGCTGGATTTCGTACCAGACGCTGGTGGTGAGGCCCGCTCCGGAGGAGTTGAGGCCGATGACGGGGATGCCGGCGGACTGCGCCTGTTCGTAGGCACCCGCCGCGGCGTGCGGGTCGAGGGTCCAGGAGGCGATCCCGGCGTCACCCTGGTTGATCGCGGTTTCGATGTCCGAGACCTGTTTGTCGGCCGACAGGTTCGAGTCGAGGACCCGTGAGGACCAGCCGAGTTCCTTGGCGCCCGCTTCGAGCCCCGCGGCCAGCTGCTGCTGACCGGGCTGGGACGCGACCGGGCTGATGAACGATACCTTCAGGTTCGCTCCTGCCGATTTGACGCCGGACCCGGCGTCCCCGGCTTCAGAGGTTTCACTGCTTTCCGTTGCTTCAGTGCTTTCCGAGGTGGTTTCTTCGGAGCTGCTGCTCGAGCCGCTCGAACCACACCCCACGATCACCAACACCAAGAGCAGCATCGCTGCCGGGACCGCAAACCAACGTTTCATCCGTCATTTCCTTTCATATCTCTTAAACCGCGAAACAACCCGTTCACCCCACCAGCGATGGAAATTCCCCACGCAGGCGAACGAACGCCTCCGTGACCTCGTCCGCGGCCAGCTCCTGATCAGGCGCAAGTCCGTCGGCCAGTGCGTCGAACAACTGCTGCTTGACGAACGCCCGCCAGCTCGGCGCCGCCTCGGCGAGGCAATCGTTCAGGCGGGCGTACGCGGCGGCGTTCCAGCGGGTCTCGAACTGCACCCGCGCCGCGCCGAAGTCGAACTCCGTCCGCCCATCGTCGCCCGACGCCCGCTCGCCGCGGATCGCGGCGGTCCGCTCGCGGTCGACGTTGCCCTCCGCGTCGACGGCGACGCCGTACTCCGCCCGGGCCGCCTCCGGCGAGACCCACCCGCACGAGACGTCCAGCCCGACCGCGCTCGGATCCCGCTCGAACGGGTCGCCATAACCGCCGGCGCCCGAGCCGATGATGCGGACGACGTCACCCGGCCCGCAGGGGACCACGTCGACGTTGCCGACCGAGGCTTCGTCCGGCGATCCCGGATTGCGGATCAGCTCCGACCGGCCACCGGGGAGGCCGCCCGCCATGCCCCACGGCGCGAAGCGCGCCTTGTCGCGGTTGCGGGTCGTCACGACCGAGCCCGGCTGCTCGATCTCGAATTCCATCTCCATCGCCAGGCCGCCGCGATGGAGCCCGGCGCCGGCGCTGTCGCGGACGAGGCCGTAGCGCCGGAAGAGGATGCCGGTTTCGACCTCGTTGATCTCGATCGGCGTGTTGAGGGCCAGCCCGTTCGGCCCGGCCGCTCCGTCGGCCCCGTCGGCGGTGGCGGTGGCGCCGGCGCCACCCCCCACCGGGCCCAGCGCCGCCATCACCGGGGTCCCGTCCGGCCGCGCCGTCTTCACGTTGATCATCGCCGCCGTCCCCGCCGGGCCGGCGGGCAGGATCTCGGGGACTGCCCGGGAGAGCGCCCCGATGATCGCGTTCGCCATCACCGCCGCGGTCAGGCTGCGCATTCCGACGGCGGCCGGATGCTCGGGATTCACCACGCTGCCGACCGGCAGCACCGCGCGCATCGAGCGAAACGTGCCGGTGTTCAGCAGCGGCTCGGAGCGCAGGGAGCAGATCGCGTAGAGCAGGCCCAGCAGGGCGAACGGATGTCGCTCGTTGCCGCCGGTGGGGACGTTGCACGCGGACGCCACCTGGGGGTCGCTGCCGGCGTAGTCGACCACGACGTGGCCCTGGCGTACCTCCACCATCACCTCGATGCGGAGGGGATGTCCGTCGCGGACGTCCTCGTCCACGTAGTCGACGAACCCGTAGTTACCGTCGGGCACCACGGTGAGCGCATCGCGCGCCTGCTCGTCGGCGTAGGCGAGCATCCCTTCGATCCCGCTTTCGAACGCCGGCCGGCCGAACCGTGCGATCAGCTCCTCCACCCGCCGCACACCAACCGAGAGGGCGGAGAGCTGCGCCAGGAGGTCACCACGGTTCTGTCCCGGGAAGCGGACGTTGCACGACATGACGTCGAGCACACCGCCGTCGATCTGTCCCTCGCGCACGACCTTGAGCGGCGGGAAGCGGATGCCCTCGGCGTGCACCTCGGAGAGGTACCGTGACAGTGACGCCGGGACCGCGCCGCCGACATCGGTGTTGTGCAGGTGTGAGGCGACGAAGCAGATGACGTCGCCTTCGTGGAACACCGGCGCCCAGGCGTGGATGTCGGAGGTGTGGGTCGCGACCGCGCCGCTGTAGGGGTCGTTGGTGAGGCCGACGTCCCCGGGGCGGTAGTCGTCGAGCGCACCGACCACCGGCCCGTAGTCGAGGCCGGCGAGCATGTTGAGGCCGGAGCGCCGCGGCACGGCGAAGGTCGCCCCCTCGGGGGTGAGCAGCGCGCAGGTGAAGTCCTGCGTCTCCTTGACGAAAGCCGAGTGGGCGGTGCGGACGATGGTCGCCGCGGTCGCCTCCACCGCCGACACACAGTGGTTGATGAAGACCTGCAGGTCGGTCCGTTGAACGTCGGTCATCGACTTACTGTTCCTTTCCGTGGTCCCGCATGACGATGTTCCCAAAGGGGTCGATCAGCGCCCGCCAGCCGGGTGAGATGTACGTCGTCGTATCCGCCTGGACGACGATCGCCGGGCCGATGAGCTCCTGATCGCGTCGCAGCTCCTCGCGACGGTGCACCTGGACCTCGGTCGGCTTGCCGTCGATCCGCAGGACCTGGGTCACCTTTCCATCCTCGGCGCCGCCCGGCGACTCGATCTCGTGGAACGGCTGCTTCGCCTCGGCGATCACGGCGGTCGCCTTCAGCGCCGTCAACTCGACCGCGTTGTCGGGCTGGTCATGGCCATAGAGGCGCTTATGGAGTCGGTGGAACGCGTCGGCGATGCGGTCCAGCTGCCCCTCGGTGAACCAGGCGCGCTCGACCAGCACGTCGATCTCGTGCCCCTGGCCGCCGTAGCGCGCTTCGACCGAGTAACGGACGTCGCAGTTGTCCCCGGGCTGCTCGTGTTCCTCGCGCCAGCGAGCGACCTGCCCGTCCAACTCCACCAGGGAGGCGGTCACGAGCTCCTTCCCGGCGGGCGTCGCCGGCGCATAGCAGGCGCGGACGAAGTCGTTGCGCACGTCGGCGACGAGGCCGCCGAGCGCACAGAGCGTCCCCGGGTTCGGTGGCACGACGACGGAGGTGGTCCCCAGCTCCCGCGCCAGCAGGGTGCCGATCATCGGGCCCGCCCCGCCGAACGCCAGCAGGGAGAACTCGCGCGGGTCGACCGCCTGCTCGGCCATCACCGCGTTCACTTCGGTGTACACGCCGGACACGGCGACCCGGATCACCAGGTCGATCAGCTCGTCCTCGGCGATCCCCAGCTCGCCGGCCAGCGCCGCGAGCCCGCGGCGGGCGCCCTCGATGTCGAGGTCGTCGATCGCCGAGATCGGCGCGTTGTCCAGCAGCCCCCAGGCGGCGAGGACGTCGGTCAGCGTCAGCTCCGTCCCGCCGCGGCGGTAACAGATCGGGCCCGGCCGGGCGCCCGCGCTGCGCGGCCCGACGTGGACCACGCCGTGCGAGTCCGCCCAGACGATCGACCCGCCGCCGCGCCCGACCGAGGAGATCGAGACACACGGGCTGGCCACCTTGAAGTCGCCGACGCTAGTCTCGGTCGCGTAGGGAATCTCGCCGTCGACCAGCACCGAGATATCGGCGGTCGTGCCGCCCACGTCGAGCGCGATGACCCAGTCCAGCGCGA
>Ga0153956_1002792_pt1 | contig 12252 bp, 10 predicted proteins | sample TSFL040MetaG_FD_104704 | JGI IMG/M metagenome (GOLD analysis project Ga0153956, IMG submission 104704) | Attine ant fungus gardens microbial communities from Florida, USA - TSFL040 MetaG | ecosystem: Host-associated > Fungi > Mycelium > Unclassified | place: USA: Florida, Wekiwa Springs...
AGCGTGAGGCACGTCGAGGTCTTTCGGCTGGAAGGCGTAGGAACCTCCATCGTCGGAAGACCTCGACCCCTACCCCGGCAACGACGCGCCACCCGCCGCTACACCCTCAATTGCGAAGAGCCAGTAATCGAGGTGCCGACTGCGGTGCTCGTCGAGTACGTCGACGGGCACCGTGACCGGTTCGGGGTCGAGCCGATCTGCCAGGTCCTCCGCGACAGCGGACTGCAGATCGCCCCGAGCACTTACTATGCCGCCAAGACGCGTCCGCCGTCGGCCAGAGCGGTCAGGGACACCGCGCTGATCGAGGACATCCGCACCGCGCACAAAGCCAATCTCGGCGTCTATGGGGCGCGGAAGATCCACGCCGAGCTGAACCGCAGCGGGGTTCCGGTCGCGCGTTGCACGGTTGAGCGGCTGATGCGGCAGGAAGGCATCCAGGGCATCCGCCGCGACAAGAGCCGCAAGACCACGGTCGGCGAGGGCGCGGAGACCGAACGGCCCGAGGACCTCGTCGAGCGGCGATTCGAGGCCACGGCACCGAATCAGCTCTGGGTCGCGGACCTGACCTACATCCGCACCCACGCCGGCTGGGTCTACGCCGCGTTCGTGATCGACGTGTTCTCTCGTCGCGTGGTGGGCTGGCAGACCTCCACGAACATGCGCACCGACCTCGCCCTCGACGCCCTCGACATGGGCCTGTGGCAGCGGCAGCGCACCGGGCAAGACGTCACCGGTCTGATCCACCACTCGGATCGTGGAGTCAATATCGAGCGATCCGCTACACCGAGCGACTCGCCGAAGCCGATGCCGTCGCCTCGGTCGGATCGAAGGGCGATTCGTATGACAACGCGATGGCTGAGGCGTTCAATTCGCTGTTCAAGGCTGAGTGCATCCGCAACCCCGTCATGCGACCCAAGGGCGGCTGGGCGTCTATCCGCGACGTCGAGATCGCCGTCGCGGAATACGTCGACTGGTTCAACCACCGGCGACTCCACGGCGAGATCGGACTCGTCCCGCCCATCGATTTCGAGGCCGCATATTGCGGCATCCCACCTACCGGTCGAATACGCTCAAGAACACGTCCCCGCCGGGGCCGGAACCAACTAACCGAGCCTCCACGAAACCCGGGGCGCTTCAGCCATGGCGGAATCCCTTCAAACGCCCGGCACGAGCAAGCCCAAACTATCACACACATTCGAAGATATGTTCTACCGGGCAAGGCTGTGGAAAACCCCGGCCCGGGACGAATGACGGAGTCGCGCCCCTCCCCCGAGCGAAATGCCCCGAGATTCCGGCGACACACGCCGCGGCACCGGCGCATCCTCCGTCATTCGTCCCTCCGTCATTCGTCCCTCCGAGCGTCACATCGGACGCGGGATGAGCAGTGCGAGGGCGTCGGACGCGGACGGTGCTCGGACGATCTCCAGGCCGTGATCGGCGTCGGTGAGAGCCTCCCCCGGCATCAGGAGGACCAGACTCGTCGGCTCTTCGCATGCGAGACGGGCCGCCTCGGCCCGGAGCGCGTCGAGGTCGCAGCCCGCCGCGCCCTCCGCGACGAGCAGCTGCGGATCGCCGATCGACGCCGACGCCTCGGCGAGACCCCGAGCGAGGTCGACGGGGTCCGACGGATCGGCCACGACATGCAGCGACCAGATCCCGGAGGCCATCCGCCGGATCTCCTCGGCGACCGCCGTCCCGGTCTCGGAGTCGGCCCCGACGAACACGAAGCGCTGGGTGCCGAGGCGCAGCAGCAGCCGTGCGAGCCGCAGCGCCTCCGCGCCGGGCCGGCCGACGATCGCGACGGATGCCGAGGCCAGGTCGAGCGGCGGACCCCACGGCGGGCTCGACGGCCCGCTCACCGGTGGGTCTGCAGCACGAGCGGCACGCGGGTCGATCCGGCGCCGCGGCCGTGCTCGTGGTCGAGCACGCCGTCGCAGTCGGCACAGTGCGGGGCGCCGGCCGTCATCCGCGCCAGGAGGTACGACTCGGTGTCGGCGTCCTCGGCGGCCGCCGAGAGCTCGCCGCGGTAGGCATCGCGGGCGAGCAGCCCCGCCCCGTAGGCGCCGGCGATCTGCGGCTGCTCCAGCACCTCCAGCGGATGCCCGAGCGCCTGCTCGAGGTGGTGCCGTGCCGCGGGGTTGCGCGCGACTCCCCCGGTCATGACGGCGGGGAAGGCCTTCCCGACCTGCGCGATCAGCCCGAGCGTGCGCCCGGCGACCGCACGGTGCACGGATGCCGCGACGTCGGCCTTCTCCAGCCCCTGCGCCATCATCGAGATGACCTCGGTCTCCGCGAAGGTGGCGCACATGCTGCTGACCTCGAGACCCTCGGAGCCGGCGAGCGCCAGCTCCCCCACCTCCTCGATCCCGACCTCGAGAGCGCGGGCGAGCACATCGAAGAAGCGCCCGGTGCCGCTCGCGCAGCGGTCGTTCATCGCGAAGCGGTCGACGAGTCCGTCGTCGTCCACCAGGATCGCCTTGCTGTCCTGGCCACCGATGTCGACGACGAGCCGCACCCCGGGCCGCAGCGCCGCGGCGCCGCGCGCGTGGCAGGTGATCTCGGTGAAGGTGCGGTCGGTGCCGGGCACGAGCTTGCGCCCGTAGCCGGTGCTCACGGTCCGGCGCACCTGCTCGGCGGTGATGCCGGCATCCGCGCGCGCCGCATCGATCGCCCGCGCCACGGCCTCCCGGCTGACCGCCCCCATCTGGATGACGGCGGACCCCCGCAGCGCGCCGTCCTGGTCGACGATGGCCGCCTTCGCCGTCGTCGACCCGAGGTCGACGCCCATCACGAACCACTCGGACATGTTCGGAACCTAGACCACGGCCCGCATCCGCTGCACGTCGATCGCCTCGAGCATGGCCTCGAGGCGGGAGTCGAACAGCTCGTCGTTGTAGAAGGAGGCGTCGGCGACATCGCCCTCGAACACGAACGACTTGACCCCCCGCTCCTTCTCGGCCGTCTTCGCGAGCATCGCCTGCGGGTTCGTCATGGCACGGCAGGTGCGCGTCGAGTGGAAGGCGATGCCGTCGATCGCGTACTCGTCGATGCGCTTCACGAGCAGCTCCTGCAGGTTCTTCAGCCCGTGATTGAGCGGGCAGAGCAGGTAGTGCTGCCCCATGCCCATGAGCGGATTGTCGACGTCGATGAGCTGCGGCTCCTGCCAGAACGACTCATGGGTGTAGCGCCCGGCGACGACGGCGACGTCGTACTCCGCGAACTTGCGGGTCAGGAAGCCCAGTTTGTTCCAGTTCATGATGCCGTCGAAGTACACCCGGTAGCGCTCGTCCTCGATCGCCGAGACGCCGTCGCGCACCCGCTGCTCGATCTCGTCCTTGACCGCCTGGAAGTAGTCGACGAGCGCCTGGGTGCCGGGCAGGAAGTTGATCGGCGCGATCGACGCGACCCAGTCCCAGTAGGTGGCGGGCGTCGGCGCCTGCGTGCACAGCGCCATGGCCTCCAGCCGCAGCTCGGAGGCGCGCTTGATGTAGGACATGGCCTCGGAGAGCTTGTCCCAGTCGAACGGTCGACCGGTGCGCGCCTCGAGGAAGGCCACCAGCTCGTGCAGCTGCTTCTCGACGTAGACCGAGACCTCGGCCCATTCCTCTCCGCGCATATAGCCGGCGTCGGGCTTGTTGCCCCACAGCATGGGGAGCGAGACGTTGAAGATCGGCAGCTCGCGGCCGAAGACGCGATAGGTCATGGCATCCCACTGCTGACCGGTGCTGCAGCCTGCGTAGCCGTTGACGAAGAAGTCGGGGGCGGGCAGCTTCGCGGCGAGCTCCTGCTGGTCGAGGAGGCCGACGACCCCGGACGCCTTCTCACTCACCGAGCGCTGGGTCAGCACCGCGCAGCCCAGGTGCGTGCGGGCGTAGGAGCACAGCTCGCCGATGTAGCCGTACTCGGCGCCCGCGGCCTGGGCCGGCTCCTCCAGGTGCTGGGCCGCAAGGCGCGCGGAGAACGCCTCGCCGTGGCACCACTCGAGCCCCGCCGCCTGGAAGATCGGGTTCATCGCGGCGCCGTTGTACCAGACGACGTGCGCGCCCCGCTCCTTGGCGGTGAAGATGTTGTCCCAGTACTCGGCGACCATCTTGCCGCCGAGCTTGGTGCTGCTCAGCCGGTTCGACTTGTCGCGGCCCGGCTCGACGGGCGGCGCCGCGGTGCGGGTCGGCCCCAGGGTCAGCGGTTCGACAGGCATGCGGCTCTCCTCGCGCTTCAGGAACGGACGGGCTGGCGGCGGATGCGCTCGACGAAGGTCTCGACGCGCGTGCGCAGGTTCTCGACCGGCAGGCCCTCGTGCTCGGTCTCGATGAGCAGGTGCGCGATGCCGCGCTCATCGAGCGCCTTGCGCAGTTCGGGGTAATACAGCATGTGCGGCTCGCAGAACTTGGCCATGAGCACGATCACGCCGAGCGACTCGCTGCGCGCGAGGGCGTCGAGCAGGTAGCGGTCCCAGTCCACCTGCGCGGTGACCCGGGTCGGGCACGGCGCATTGAGGTTGCGGTCGAGGTACCAGGCGGCGAGCGCGGCGAACGGCTCCTCGCCGTCGGGGACGTCGGTCGAGATGTAGCGGTAGCCGGTGTAGAGGTCGTCGTCGACGACGAGCGCCCCCGATTCCTCGATCACGTCGAGGATCTCCGGTCGCGGAGCATGGCAGAAGTGCCCGGAGAGGTGGATGCGCACCAGGCCCTCGGGGGCGGGAGCTGCGGAGTCGAGGGCGCCGAGCAGGGTCGCGAGCAGCGCGCTGTGCTCCTCGACATCCATCACCATCGACGACTTCACGATCAGCTGCATCTCGCTGGCCGCGATGCGTACCCGCCCGGAGCGCCGCAGGGCGTAGAGCTCGCGCTGGAGCGCCCGGTTCTCGTTGTACAGACGGATGCTGCGCCGCAGCGCCGCGGCCGTCACGACCGTGCCGGTGACGCGCTCCACCTCCTCGCGCAGCACCGCGATGCGGTCCTCGACGCGGGGCCTGGTCCAGGCGTCGTCCATCGAGCTGATGAACTGCGAGAAGTGGTTCGGCTTGTCGGGGCTGATCCAGCGGATGACGTCGACGGCGCCGAGCAGCTGCACGCAGTGGTCGGCGGCCACGACGGCGTCGTACACGTCGAGCTCGCCGGTGGCGGCCTGGTCGGCCACACTGCGCGAGAAGCCGCAGTAGAACTCGGCGAGCAGGCTGCGGCCTTCGGTGATCGGGGTGCGGCTCTCCTGCAGGATCACCGGGAGAGATCCGGTCGCGTGCAGCAGCTCGACCGGGAAGTTCATCGGGAACGACGCGACCGCGAGCCGGCCGGTGCGCTCCTTCCACGCGGCCGCGTAGCCGCCGGGGTCGTCGGCCGCTGTGCGCAGCACGGCCATCGTGCCCGGGTGCAGCTCGCTCACGCCGTGCCTCCTCCTGCGCTGGACGGTAATGTTGATGGTACAACGCCGATGTTCGAATCACAATCTGTGTCAAACGTCGAGGAGGTCCGATGGACACGCCCGCCTGGTTCCGCGATGCCCTCGCCGTGCCCGTCACCACCGGCCGCATCGACGTCGCCGGGGTCGGGATCGCGACCCGCGCCTGGGACGGCCCCGGCACCGCGGGCGTGCTGCTCGTGCACGGCGGCGCCGCCCACTCCCGCTGGTGGGACCACATCGCGCCCGTCATCGCCCAGGACCGCCCCGTCGTCGCGATGGACCTCTCGGGGCACGGCGACAGCGACCGCCGCACGCACTACGACGTGGACCGCTGGGCCGAGGAGGTGCTGGAGGTCCGGCGGCGGATGGGGCTGCGCTACGTCGTCGGGCACAGCATGGGCGGCCTCGTCACGCTGCATGCGGCCGCGATCTCCCCGGAGCCGCTGGCCGGCGTCATCGCCATCGACACGCCCGTCCGGCCGCTGACCACCGAGGAGGAGACGCTGCGCGGGCGCACCCACCGCAGCTACCCGACCGCGGCGGAGGCGGCATCCCGTTTCCGTCCCGTTCCGACCCAGCCGGCGCTGCCCTCCGTGCTCGACCACGTCGCGCACCACTCGGTGCACGAGGTCGACGGCGGCTGGCAGTGGAAGTGGGACGCGAGCATCTTCGATCACCACAGCCCTGCCCTCGAGATGCTGGGCGAGCTGCCGGGCCCCGGGGCGTTCGTGTTCGCCGAGCACGGCCTGGTCGATGACGAGATGCGGCAGGAGGCGCTCGCCCGCCTCGGTCCGCGGATGGAGGCCGTCGACCTGCCCGCCGCCGGGCACCACGCGATGCTCGACCAGCCGGTCGCGCTGACCGCGCTGCTGCGCGCGCTGCTGGCGCGGTTCGAGACTCAGCGCCCGTAGGGCACGAAGTCCCGCCCGAACAGCTCGCGCGCGATGATGATCGCGGAGCACAGCGGGCGCCCGCCCGGGTCGACGATCCGCGATCGCGCGACGCCCGGGCTGTCGATGGGCAGCAGGAAGGCGGAGACGCCGACGTCGACGCCGTCGCGCAGCGTCCGGGCCACGACGATGATCGCGTCGAGGTGCTCCAGCATCGTGACCGAGGTCTTCCCCCCGCGCAGCCGGTCCCCCCCCCCCCCGTCGGCGGCGGTCGCGGTGGTGGTGATCGCGGTGACGTCGGAGCCGGCCCCCGGCTCCGTGAGACCGAGTCCGATGTACGCCCGCCCGGCCACGAGCGCATCGAGCCAGCGCTCCCGCATCTACGCCGAGGTCGGCGATCTCGCGATACGGCGCCCAGGGGAACGCGTCGGACCGCGCGCGCCCGAGGTATCCCTCCGCGAGGCGCTCCCGCGCGAAAGCGCGGACCGTGTCGCGGATGGCCGTCTGCTCCTCGTCGAGCCCGAAGTCCATCAGCCGTCGACCTCCCCGTCGATCTCCTCCCAGCGGCGGCGCACCCGGGGGGCCCAGCGGCGGCGCAGCTCCTGCATGCGCGCCGTGACCCGGCGACCGATCCAGTCCGGGAGGAGGGCCTCCGGCAGCTGCGGGTCGAGGAACGGGAAGGCCTGGAGCGCGCCGAGCACGCGCAGATGGGCGTACAGGGTCGCATCGCCCGGGGCGGGGTCGAGATCGCGGAACTCCGCGTCGAGCGCCGCGTATCGGGCCGCGAGCGCGACCGTGTCCCAGCCGGACGCCACGATCTCCGCCTCGCTGAGCCCGATGGCGCCGATGGCGCCGTGGAAGGAGAGGGTGGAGTCGGCGAGTCCGAGCTCCTCGATCGTGCGCAGGAGCTGCGCGCCGCGCTCGGCGTGCGGGCTCAGCCACACCCCGGGACCGGGGTTGCCGAATCCGGCCCATTCGAGGCGCGCGTAGAGCCGCTTGCGCACCGCCCGCAGCTCGTGCGGCACGGTCACGAACAGCACGAGCCAGGTGCCGTCCCAGTCCAGGAACGGCTCGCTCAGGGAGGCGACGCGCTGGGTGCCCTCCTCGAAGGCACGCACCAGCTGCGGTGCGAGGGCCCAGCGGGTCTGCCGCCCGACGCGCTCGGGTGCGATCCAGCCGTCCCGCGCCGACCGCGCGATCGCCTGCCGGGCGGTGCGCTCCTCGATGCCGAGGCCCTCCATCACGCGCAGCAGGGATGCCGTCCACGCCGCCCGCCCGGATGGCCAGACCAGCTCGCCGAGCACCGTCAGCAGCTGCGAGCGCGCGCTGCCGGGGCCGGTCGCGTCACCGGATGCGGCCATGCGCACCCCTCCTCCCGCTCGGTCCCCGGATCGTATCGGGCCGATGGCCCGCGACATCCTCGCGCGGTAACATATGCCATAAAAGGCGAGAATGTCGCCTCTGATGTAGAACATTGAGGTTCGTCATGGCGCAGCTGACCACCCGCTACACCCGTCTCGTCGGGATCGAGCACCCGATCGTGCAGGAGGGCCTGGGCCCCTTCCGCACTCCGAAGATCGCGGCGGCCGTCTCCGCGGCGGGCGGGCTCGGAACGGTCTCCATGCCCGGCATGCCCGTCGACCTCGCCGCCGGTGCCCGCGCCTTCCGGGAGCAGATCGAGGAGTGCGCGACGCTCACCGACCGTCCCTTCGCGGTCAACATCCCGGTCGGCGTCGACCACGAGGGCCAGGTGCTGCCCTTCACCGACGTCTACATTCGCGCGGTGCTCGAGGCTCGGCGCTCGGATGCGGCGCTCGCCCGCCAGCTCACCGTCATGACGACCTCGGCCGGGTTCCCCGGGCCCTACCTCGCCGCGATCCGCGACGCCGGCATGATCCACCAGCACAAGGTCGGTTCGACCCGTCAGGCCGTCAAGTCGGCGGAGGCCGGCGTCGACGTCGTGATCGCGGCCGGCTTCGAGATGGGCGGTCACGCGCCGAGCGCCATGGTGCACAGCCTCGTGCTGCTCCCGAGCGTCACGGAGGCCGTCGACGTGCCCGTGCTGCTGACCGGCGGGGTGCGCGACGGCCGGGGCCTCGCCGCGGCGATCGCCCTCGGGGCGGACGGGGTCGCGATGGGCACGCGGTTCATCGCGAGCCGGGAGAACGTCGACTGGCATCCCGCCTACATCCAGGCGATCCTCGACGCGCGCGAGGGCGACGACGTCGCCTTCGACGGCGTCTACGGTCCGTGCCGCGGACTGCGCAACTCCGCCTCGGACGCGCTGCTGGGGCGCGGCAGCCGCTCCGAGGAGACCGCCGGGCTGAGCGAGGTCGAGCTCATGCGCTGGAAGATCGAGTCGATGCAGCGCGCGCAGTCCTCGGGCGACGTGCAGGACGGGCTCGTGCTCGCGGGCCAGGTGTCGTCGGCGATCCACGAGCTCATCTCGATCGCGGAGTTCGTGCCGGCGATGGCCGACGACGCCGCGACGCGCATCCGCCAGCTCGGTCGGCTCGTCGCGGCCTGAGCCCCGGACCGGATCAGGCGGCGGAGATGCCGCCGTTGACGCTGATCGCCTGCCCGGTCAGCCGCGCGGAGTCGGGGCCGCCGAGGAACACGACGAGGTTCGCGAGGTCGTCCGCCTCCGCGACGCCCAGGTGCGCCGCCTGCGCCGCCTTCTCGAACAGCGAGCGGCTGAAGCCGTCGGCGAGCACCCGCTCGGCGGTCGGGGTCCCGGCGATCAGCGACGGCGTGAGCGCGTTCGCCCGGATGCCGTCGCGCTTGCCCTCGATCGCCACGGTGCGCGTGAACATCACGATCGCGGCCATCGCGGCGCCGAGCACCGACTCCCCCGGGGTGGCGACCTTGGCCGCGTCGGAGGCGATGTTGATGATCGAGCCGCCGCCCTGCTCCCGCATCACGGGGAGGACCGCCCGCGTGAAGTACATCGGCGGGAGGGCCTGGGCCTCGAGGATCCGGGCGATGTCCTCCGGCTCGGTGCGGAACAGCAGCTCCGGCCGATACGCGGATGCGACCGAGGAGACGAGGACGTCGATCGCGCCGAACAGCTCCCGGGTGCGCGTCACGGCGGCCTCGACCGAGGCGACATCGTCGGCGTCGGCGGAGACGAACTCGACGGCGGCACCCGGGGCCGCCTCCCGCACACGGTCGCGCGCCGCCTGTCCGCGCTCCTCGGAGCGGGCGACCAGCGCGATCCGGGGAACGCCCGCCCGGGCGAATCCGATCGCCGACGCCAGGCCGACGCCGGAGCTGCCTCCCGCGATCAGCACCGAGGAATCCGCGTAGTCGCGCACTGTGGCCATGGCCCCTCCGATCGGATCGCTCGTCACGCTAGTGGGAGGTCCGAACGGATGACAACATTTGGTCCAACTATTCGATCGTGTTGTATGCCGGGCGAGCATCGTTCCCGACGAATCCGCCATCGGATCCCGCCGCGTGTATACAGAGAGGGCGGTACGCGCGCTATGGTCGTGACGGCACGGCAGGGCTGCCGCCGGCCGAACACCGTCGTGGGGCCACAGCGACGCGAGACACAGGAGTCCTCATGCCCACGACCCCCTTCACGTCGGATCCGGTGACGTCGAGCACCGACGGTGCGTCGTCGATCGGCGTCCCGGTCGAATCCGCGATCGGCGAGACCCGTGTGGCCGCGACACCGGCGACCGTGGCCCGGCTGTGCAAGCTCGGCTACCGCGTCGTGATCGAGCGGGGCGCGGGAATCGGATCGAGCTTCCTCGACGAGGCGTATGCGCAGGCCGGCGCCGAGCTCGGCGATGCCGCCGCGGCGTGGGCCGCGGAGATCGTGCTGCGGGTGAACGCGCCGAGCGACGCGGAGATCGAGCGGCTCGCTCCCGGCGCCACGATCATCGGCATGATCGGCGCGGGCCTGAACCCGGAGATCGCCGACCGCCTGGCCGCCCGTCCGATCACGGCGCTCGCGATGGACGCGGTCCCGCGCATCTCCCGCGCGCAGTCGATGGACGTGCTCAGCTCCACCGCGAACATCGCGGGCTACCGCGCAGTCGTGGAGGCGGCCGCCGAGTTCGGGCGGTTCTTCACCGGCCAGGTGACGGCCGCCGGCAAGGTGCCGCCCGCGAAGGTGCTCGTCGCGGGCGTCGGGGTCGCGGGGCTCGCGGCGATCGGTACTGCGTCGAGCCTCGGCGCGATCGTGCGGGCGACGGATCCGCGGCCCGAGGTGGCCGAGCAGGTGCGGTCGATCGGCGGCGAGTACCTGCCGGTCGAGGTCGCCGAGCGGATGGACTCCTCCGACGGGTACGCGAAGGCGACCAGCGAGGCGTACGACCGCCGCGCCGCCGAGATCTACTCGGAGCAGGCGGCGGACGTGGACATCGTCATCACGACGGCGAACATCCCCGGCCGCCGCGCCCCCGTGCTGATCACCGCGGCGGATGTGGCGTCGATGCGGTCCGGCAGCGTGATCGTCGACCTCGCTGCGGCGAACGGCGGCAACGTCGAGGGGACCGTTCCGGGCGAGAAGGTCGTGACCGCGAACGGTGTGACGATCATCGGCTACACCGACCTCGCCCGCCGGCTGCCGGCCCAGGCGTCGCAGCTGTACGGCACCAACCTCGTCAACCTGATCACGCTGCTCACGCCCGAGAAGGACGGGCGCCTCGTGCTCGACCTCGACGACGTCGTGCAGCGCTCGATCACGGTCGCGCGCGACGGCGAGAAGCTCTGGCCGCCACCGCCCGTGCAGGTCTCCGCCGCGCCGCCCGCCGCGACGGCCGCGACGGCGTCCACGACCCCGGCGACGGCCGAGAGGAAGCCGATGCCCGCCGCCGCGCGAGTGCTGCTCACGGCCGCCGGCGTGGCCGCGCTCCTGGCCGTGCTCGCGTTCGCGCCGCCGCCGCTCCCCCAGCACGTCACGGTGCTCGTGCTCGCGATCGTCGTGGGGTTCTACGTGATCGGCCACGTGCACCACGCGCTGCACACGCCGCTCATGTCGGTGACGAACGCGATCTCCGGCGTCGTCGTGGTCGGTGCCGCGCTGCAGCTCGCCGACACCTCCCCGGTGAGCCGCGTGCTCGCGGCCGCCGCCGTCCTGCTCGTCAGCATCAACGTGTTCGGCGGGTTCGCCGTCACGCGCCGGATGCTCACGATGTTCCGGAAGGACTGACGTGACCATCCCCATGGCCCTCGCCTCCGCCGCCTACGTCGTCGCGGCCCTGCTGTTCGTCCTCAGCCTCGCCGGGCTGTCCCGGCACGAGACCGCCCGCGGCGGGGTCGCGTACGGGATCACCGGCATGGCCATCGCACTCGTCGCGACCCTCGTGCTCGTGCTCGGGGTCTCCGACGGGATCGGCATCGCCATCCTGTTCGCCGCCGTCGCGATCGGCGCGGCCGTCGGCCTCTGGCGCGCGGCCCGCGTCGAGATGACCGGGATGCCGCAGTTCATCGCCCTGCTGCACAGCTTCGTCGGCCTCGCCGCCGTGCTCATCGGCTGGAACGGCTACCTCGAGAAGGCGGACATCGCACCCGCGCTCGAGGGCATCCACCGCGGCGAGGTGTTCGTGGGCGTCTTCATCGGCGCCGTCACCTTCACCGGGTCGATCATCGCGTTCCTCAAGCTGTCGGCCCGCATCAAGTCGGCGCCGCTCGTGCTGCCCGGGCGCAACATCCTCAACCTCGCGGCGCTCGTCGTGTTCGTGGGGCTCACCGCATGGTTCGTCGTGACGCCGTCGATCTGGCTGCTCGTCGCCGTCACCGGGGTCGCCCTGCTGCTCGGCCTGCACCTGGTCGCCTCGATCGGCGGCGGCGACATGCCCGTCGTCGTCTCGATGCTCAACAGCTACTCCGGCTGGGCGGCCGCGGCCTCCGGGTTCCTGCTCGACAACGATCTGCTGATCATCACCGGCGCGCTCGTCGGCTCCTCCGGCGCCTACCTGAGCTACATCATGTGCAAGGCCATGAACCGCTC
>Ga0153956_1002793_pt1 | contig 12249 bp, 8 predicted proteins | sample TSFL040MetaG_FD_104704 | JGI IMG/M metagenome (GOLD analysis project Ga0153956, IMG submission 104704) | Attine ant fungus gardens microbial communities from Florida, USA - TSFL040 MetaG | ecosystem: Host-associated > Fungi > Mycelium > Unclassified | place: USA: Florida, Wekiwa Springs...
ACCGCGGCGCCCAGCCCATCGAGTTCGGGCACCACCACCCGGCCCCCGACCCGGCGGGCCACCTGGTCGATGAACCGCGCCAGCCCGGGATCGCTGCCGAGCCGGAAAATGGTCACCTGCGCACCGAGTTTCGCTACCTCGTCGAGGCTGCGCACCGTAAAGGCGATGGTGCGCGGATGGGGTGGGTAATCGAAAAAGGTGGCTGGCGTCCGAGCCGCCGAATTGGACCCGGTGCCGTCTCCGTATGTTTCCAGGTGTGCCGTCGGCTCACCGTCGGTGACGATCAGCACCACCGGCTGGGCGTTGGGATGGCGGCGCAGATGCCGAGTGGCCAGCAGCAGCGCGTGATGCAGGTTGGTGCCCTGCTCGTAGACGCCCTCCAAGCCGGTCAGTTCGGCCGCGCTGAGCGTCCTGGCGTGCCGACCGAAAGCGATGATCTGCAATGCATCCGACCGGAACCGGGTACTGATCAGATGATTCAGCGCCAACGCGGTGCGTTTCATCGGCAGCCACCGGTTCTCCATCACCATCGAGAACGACGTATCCACCAACAACGCCACCGCGGCCTGGGTGCGGGTCTCGGTCTCCGAGATCTCCACGTCGTCGACGGTTATGCGCAGTGGTCCGTCCTCGTGCGTACCGGATTGGCGTAGTACGGCATTGGTCAACGTGCGGGTGACGTTCCACGGTTCGGTGTCGCCGAACTGCCACGGCCGGGTGGCGCCGGTGAGCTCGCCGGCCGCTCCGGCGCGGCGGGTGTCGCGTTCCCCATGGCGACCGGAAAGCTGTTGTGCCACATCACGTAATGCGGCCTGACCGAGTTGACGCATGGCCTTCGGCGAGAGCCGCCACTGACCGTCCGAACCGCGGTCCATGAAGCCCTGATTCATCAGCGCGCGTTCGAGTTCGGCCAGACTGCGGGCGTCGACCGCGGCCTCCTCGCCGAGCTGGCGGGCCAGCATATCCAGGTCGACGTCATCCATCTGGGCACCGGCGTAACTCTGCGAAAGTTGTTCTGCCAGTTGCTCCAGTTCGGCGATGTCTTCCATCGCCCGGGCCGCCTCCCCCATACCCAAGGAGTTGCCACCGGCGAAGTTCTGGTCACCGGCCCAGTCCTCACCCGGCCGGGCGGCCTGTAGGTGCTGATCCAGTCGATCCAATGCGTTGATCAAGGACGGCGAACCGAAAGCCTGCTGCGCCAACGCATCCAACTCGGCGCGCTGGTCGGCCGACAGGCTGTTGCGGAACCGCTGGGCCGCCGCCGCCCGCTTGGCCAGCGAGTCCAGCAGTTCGTCGATGTTCTTCGGGCTCTCCGGAAAATACTGGCCGTGCTTGGCCATGAAATCCTGAAAATCTTGTTGACTGTCTTGCCCTTTGGCATGTTTGTCCAACAACTCGTTGAGGTCATCGAGCATGTCGTTGACGGCTTGACGGTCCTCGTCGGTGGCGTTCGCCAGCGCTTCCTTCATCCCGGCGAAGCGCTGGTCGAGCATCTCGCGGCCGAGCAGATCCTTGATCTGGTCGAACTTCTGCTTCGCTTCGGGTGAGCGCCACTGATACTCGGATAGCTCCTGCACGGCCTTGGCCGGCGACGGCGACAGGGACTGCAATTGCAGCTCGCCGAACCGGGCGTCATCGTCGAGGGCGCGGGCCAGTTCCTTGCGTTCGGCCAGCACCGCCTCATCGAGCAGCTTCTTGATGTCCTGCAGGGTGCCGTCAAGGTTGTTCTGCTGCAACAGTTCCCGGCGGCGACGGTTGGCCTCGGCGGCCAGCCGATCGGCACCGCGCATGTCCTGGGTACCGCGCCGCAACAACTCCGACAGTGCGCGCCGGGGCGAGGACCCCTCCATCACCTCCTGGCCGATCTGCTCGAGTGCGTCGCGCAAATCGATCGGGGGCGCCAGCGGATCAGGACCGCCGGTGTATCGCGAGTACCGCGAAAGATGTTTAGCCATAGACCGTTTCGCCCTCGCCCGAGGTCTTGTCGATCCGCTTGGCCAAATACAATGCCTCCAAAGCCAATTCGACGGCCGCAGCGCGCTCGCCATCGGTCGTCGCGCCCAACCGCTCGGCGATGGCGTCGATCACCGGCAGATCCGGCAGCGCGGCCAGCACGTCCTTGGCCGACACCCGCTCGCCGGTGGTCACCGGTGAATCGGACTCCACCGCGGCGACCAACGGCGCCACATCGATCCCACCGAACAGCCGCTGCGCGGTATCGGCGGTGGCGCGCCGCAGCAGGTGCTCCAGCACCACCTGCTCGCGGCCTTCCTCACCGGACTCGAATTCCAGCTTGCCGCGCAGCACACCGATGATCGACTGCAGGTCCACCACCCGGGCCGCCGGATCGGATTCGCCGAGGATCGCCGAACGGTGCCGGGCCGCCGCACCGACCGTTTCGGCAGCGGCGATGGCGAAACGCGCTGATACGCCGGAGCGTTGGTCGATCGAGGTGGACTCGCGCAGGTAGCGGGCGAAGCGAGCCAATACCTGCAGCAAGTAGTCCGGCACCTCGGCGGCCAGGTGCGCCTCCTGCTTGATGACGCCGACCTCGGCGTCGAGCTCCAATGGGTAGTGGGTGCGGATCTCGGCACCGAAGCGGTCCTTGAGCGGGGTGATGATGCGGCCGCGGTTGGTGTAGTCCTCGGGGTTGGCGCTGGCCACCACGAGGACGTCGAGCGGCAGCCGCAGCGTGTACCCGCGGACCTGGATGTCGCGCTCCTCCATCACGTTGAGCATCGCGACCTGGATGCGTTCGGCGAGGTCGGGCAGCTCGTTGATGGCCACGATGCCGCGGTGCGCCCGCGGGATGAGGCCGTAGGCGATGGTTTCGGGGTCGCCGAGGCTGCGTCCCTCGGCGACCTTGATCGGGTCGATGTCGCCGACCAGGTCCGCGACGCTGGTGTCCGGCGTCGCCAGCTTCTCGGTGTAGCGCTCGCTGCGGTGTTTCCACGCGATCGGGGTGTCATCACCGGAATCGGCGACCTTGCGGATCGACTCGGGGGTGATCGGGCTGAAGGGGTGCTCGCCGAGCTCGGAGCCCTCGATCACCGGAGTCCATTCGTCCAGCAGACCGATCAGGCCACGCAGCAGTCGGGTCTTGCCCTGCCCGCGCTCACCGAGCAGCACGACGTCGTGGCCGGCGATCAGCGCCCGTTCCAGCTGCGGCAACACAGTGTCCTCGAAACCGAAGATGCCGGGCCAGATGTCGCGGCCCTCGGCCAGCGCGATCAGCAGGTTCTCCCGGATCTCGGATTTGATGCCGCGCTCTTGGTGGCCGGAGGCCTTGAGCGCGCCGAGGGTGCGGGGGAGGTCGTTAGGTGGTGTCACAACCCCCACGCTACGACCCTGTGACCTGTCCGGCAGCACCTTGGGGTACCCCAGCCTGCCCGGTACCCTCGGTACCGTGAATTCGTCTGATTGGACGCACCGGCCCACCGACGTGGAGTTCGGCCCCGCCGCCTGGCAGAGCGTGCTGCTCGGCGGGCTGACCGCGGTGTTCGTCCGGCCCGTGATCGCCCTGCTCACGCTCATCGGCACCGTGGTCAACCGCTGGCGCCCAGATCTGGTGCAGCGCGGCCACTACGACATCATCGACCGGCCCATGCGGGTGCTGCGCCCACTGCCCGGCACCGAGGTGACATCGTTCTCGTTGCCCAATTGCCCTGCCGAATGGATCGTCGCGCCGTCGGCGCGGGATTCGGATCGGGTCATCATCTATTTCCACGGTTCGGCGCTGATCACCCTCGGCCTGAACTCCCACCGCCGTTGGGCCAGCAAGCTGTCGGCCGATACCGGCGCCCGGGTACTCAACGTCGGCTACCGGCTGGCGCCGCAGGCGGGTATCGAGGAGGCGGTGGCCGACGGGCTGGATGCCTACCGCCTGGTGCTGTCCTCCGGGGTGGATCCGTCGCGCATCGTGCTGGCCGGCGACTCGGCCGGTGGTCTGATGGCCGCCAATACCGCGTTGGCGGCCCGCGATGCCGGCCTTCCGGTGCCGGCCGGCCAGGTGCTGCTGAGCGCCTTGACGTCCTCGGATATGAACCTGAAGTACAACGCCATCCTGGAACATCGCGATGTGCTGTTCCCGTTCATAGCGGTCAAGTACATCTACGAGGTGTTCGCCACCGTCAACGGCACCCGCCCAGTGCCGGTCATGCCACCCGAAGCCGACCTGAACGGTCTGGGCCCGTTCCTGCTGCAGGTCGGCAACAACGAGATGCTGCGCAACGACTCGTTCCGACTGGCCGACCAGTTGCGTGCCGCCGGTATTCCGGTGTGGGTTCAGGTGTGGGACAAGGCAATGCACATGTTCCAGCTGAGTTTCGATGTGAACCCCGACGCCCGCAAGGCCGTCGCCGAGATCGTGTCGTTCATCGCGTACGTCACGACGGCAGCCAGCGAGGAAGCCGCCTCCTAACCCGCCGAGTGGCCACTTACGACACGCTTTTGCGCGTTTTGCGTGCAATAAGTGGCCAGTGAGCGTTATCCACAGAACGACATTCATCCACAGCCCGGGATCTCGCCGGACTCACCCGTCGTGCGATGTAGGATCGCGCTCGCAATGTGGCGCCATGACCGCACTGTTCCTGGGCACCGAAGCACTGTCATCCGGCGACATCTCCCGCCGAGCGCTCGGCCACCACAGCAGGGTCTACCGGGGTGTGTACCTACCCCGTGATGTCGAGCTGACGGCCGAACTCCGTGCGCACGCTGCGTGGCTGTGGTCTGATCGTCGGGCGGTCCTCGGCGGGCTCTCCGCGTCCGCCTGGTACGGCACGCGATGGGTCGATCCGAAATCGCCGGCCGAGCTGTTCCGGGTCTACGGAAAACCCGTGCCGGGCATCATTATTCATCGCGATGCGCTGCGATCCGATGAAATCCTGACCGTTCGGGGCATTGAGACGACGTCACCCGCACGCACAGGGTTCGACGTAGGCCGCCGCAAAGGTCGAGTCCGCGCCCTCATTCATGTCGATGCGTTGGCCAACCGAACCGGCGTGACCACGGCCGAGATCGGCCGGCTGATCCCGCACCACCGTGGCGTCCGCGGCCTCGTTCAACTGCGTGAGATCGTCGATCTGATGGACGGTGGCGCCGAATCCCCTCAAGAGACGAGGACTCGCCTGGCACTGATCGACGCCGGGCTACCGAAACCGCAGACCCAGATCGTCGTCCTCGATGACGCGCACGAGTTCGTCGCCCGCATCGACATGGGCTACCGAGTATTCAAGGTCGGCATCGAGTACGACGGCGCCCAGCACTGGTCGGACCCCGTGCAACGCGCCAAAGATATCGAACGCTTGGCCCGGCTGGCCGAATTGGGGTGGCTGATCGTCCGGGTCAGCTCCGACATTCTGCGCAACCGGCCGTGGGTCCTCATCGACTGGGTATGCCAAGCACTATGCAACCAAGGCGCCGAGTGGCCAGTTATTGCACGGATTTTGGGGAAATGCGTGCAATAAGTGGCCACTCGGCTTGGAAAATCAGTGGGCGAAGTGGCGGGCGCCGGTCAGGTACAACGTGATACCGGCCTCCGCCGCGGCGGCGGTGACTTCGTCATCGCGCACCGAACCACCCGGGTGCACAATGGCTTTCACGCCGGCGTTGGTCAGCGTCTGCAAGCCATCGGGGAACGGGAAGAACGCGTCCGACGCCGCCACGGCACCGCGCACCCGGTCGCCGCCCCGCTCGACCGCCAGCCGGGCCGCATCGACGCGGTTGACCTGGCCCATGCCGACACCGACCGTGGCACCGTCTGCCGCAACAACAATGGCGTTGGACTTCACCGCGCGACAGGCCCGCCAGGCGAAGACCAGATCAGCCAACGTGGCGGCGTCGGCCGGCGAACCGGTGGCCAGGGTCCAGTTGGCCGGGTCATCGCCCGCGGCATCCAAAGCATCGCGCTGCTGCACCAGCAGGCCGCCGCTGATCTGCCGGTATTCCACCGCGCCGCCCTCGGGCTCGGAAGCCACCAGAATCCGAATGTTCTTCTTGCGGGTCAAGATCTCCACCGCGCCCGGCTCGAAGGCCGGTGCGACGATCACCTCAGTGAAGATGTCCGCGACGGTCGTCGCCATCTCCTCGGTAACCGCGGTGTTGGTGGCGATCACCCCACCGAAGGCGCTGAGCGGGTCGCACTCGTGGGCCTTGCGGTGCGCATCGGCCACCGAGATCGACGACACCGCGATACCGCACGGGTTGGCATGTTTGATGATCGCCACGCAGATGTCCTCGTGGTCGAACGCGGCCCGCCAGGCGGCATCGGCGTCGGTGAAGTTGTTGTAGGACATCTCTTTTCCGTGCAGCTGCTCGGCCTGGGCCAGGCCCGGCCAGCCGGCGTCATCGGTGTACAGAGCGGCCTGCTGATGCGGGTTCTCGCCGTAGCGCAGCACATCGGCCCGACGCCAGGTGGCACCGCGCCAGGCCGGGAACAACGCACCCGACTCGGGGGCCAGCACCGAACCCATCCACGACGCCACCGCGACGTCGTATTCGGCGGTATGCCGGAATGCCAACGAGGCCAGCTTCTTTCGCTCGTCGAGGGTGAAGCCGCCGGAACGCACCGCGGCCAGCACACCCTCATAACCGAGCGGGTCCACCACCACGGCGACGCTGGGATGGTTCTTGGCGGCGGCGCGCACCATCGACGGACCGCCGATGTCGATCTGTTCGACGCACTCGTCCTCCGAAGCGCCCGAGGCCACGGTCTGGGTGAACGGGTACAGGTTCACCACCACCAGCTCGAAGGCCTCGACGCCGAGTTCGGTCAGCGCAGCGAGGTGCTCGGCCTTGCGGGTGTCGGCCAGCAGACCGGCATGCACCCGCGGATGCAGGGTCTTGACGCGACCGTCGAGCACCTCCGGGAAACCGGTGACCTCTTCCACCGGCGTCACCGGAATACCTTCGGCGGCAATGGTCTTCGCGGTCGAGCCGGTGGACACCAGCGTCACGCCGGCCTCGTGCAGGCCGCGGGCCAGCTCGGCCAGTCCGGTCTTGTCGTACACGCTGATCAGTGCCCGACGAATGGGTCGCTTATCGCTGGTCATCCTATGGCTGCCTTTCGTCCAGTCCAGGTCACGCCGCCGGTGGCCACCGCGGCGATCACCTCCACCAACAGTCGTCGTTCAACGACCTTGATCCGTTCATGCAGCGACGTCTCGTCGTCGCCGTCGAGCACCGGCACCGCCTCCTGAGCCAGGATGGGCCCGGTGTCGGTACCCGCGTCCACCAGGTGCACCGTGCTGCCGGTGACACGGACGCCGTAGTCCAGCGCATCGGGCACCGCGTGCGCCCCGGGGAATGCGGGCAGCAGCGCCGGGTGGGTGTTGAGCACCCGTCCTTCGAAGCGCGAAAGGAAGGCCGGTCCAAGGATTTTCATGAATCCCGCCGAGACCACCAGATCGGGCTGGTGCGCCGCGGCGGCCTCGGTGAGCGCGCCGTCCCATGCGCCGCGGTCGGCGTGGTCGCGCAGCCGGGTGGTGAAGACAGGTATGCCGGCCGCCGCCGCGATCTCCCCGGCCGCGCACGAACGGTCGGTGCCGACCGCGACCACCCGCGCCGGGTAGTCACCGACGGCCGAGTCCAGCACCGACTTCAACAACGAACCGGCGCCGGAAGCCAGGACCACCACACGAGCCGGCGCACACGGGGGCACACGGATCGCTTGCTGCACGGATGCAGCCTAATCGGCCGCCGCGCCGGGCTCACCGCTGGTGGGCCGCTGCGGCGGCGCTCCCCCGTCGCCGTCGACCATGAAATGCGCTTCCGGATCCTCGTCCGGGTCGAAGCCGACCGGTTCGCCGATGTGATCCATCGGCACGGCGTGGTAGGCCTCCTCGGGTGCCGGCTCGGGTTCTCGTAGCGGTTCGGAGACAGGTTCGGGTGCCGGCTTCGGCTTGCGGCGCCACCGAGATGTCGGCCGCGGTTCAGGAGCGGGCTCGAGTTCCGGCTCGGGTTCTTCCGCGGTTTCGAAGGCCGGGCCGCCGGTGAAGTGTGTGTCGTCCTCGAGTTCGGGCTGCGACTCGCCCTCGAACAGCACGACGGTGGCCGGTTCGTCGTCGGTGTCCTCAACGAGCGCCTCGGCAACGTCGGGAACCGGCATCGGCGCCGGTCGCACCCGTCGGGTCAGTCCACCGGACATCACCACCGTCAGCGCGCCGATCGAGAGGAACCACAGGAACACACCCGGCCCGAAGGTGGTCTGGTCGACGCCGACATCACCGAAATTGCCCAGCCGACCGCCACCGATGTAGCCGAGCAGCGCCATCAGCGCCGCGGCCAGTGCCGAGGCCGCGGCGAGTTTGGCCGCCGCGATCGACAGCGGGGCGGGCCGACGCGCGCACTGCTGCCCGACCGCGACCGCCGACGCCGCGGCGATGATCAGCAGTGCCACCCAGACCGGGCCCAGCGGCGGTGACGGCACCGCGGCCAGCACCGGCACCGCGGGAATGTCACCGCCGAGCACAGTGAAGGAACTGAACGTCGCCAACCCGATGTGGGCATTGGAGCCCACCGCGACAGCGGCCGTACCGACCAGCACATTCGGGATGTACAGCATGGACAGCAAGGTCAGGCTGAGCTGGCCGAACAGCGAATCGGTGATGGCGAACAGGTCGTGCATGGTCGACCAGTGCACGATTAGTGAACCGGTGGCCACCACGCCGGACAGCCCCAGCAAGGCCAGCGAACCGGCCGCGGCGGCGCGGAAGGACTCCGCCACCCAATCGGGCAGCCGGGCATCGGCCAGCAGCCGTCCGCGGGTACGGACGGCCACGCCGATCGCGGCACCGATCGCGTGCACCAGCAGGACATTGCCGAAGGCGAGCCCCGCGCTGGGGGTCTGCAGCTGAGTGAGCACCGAGGCGGCGTCATGCACCACGGCCAGGGCGATCGCGGTGATCAACAGCGGGCCGCCCAACGCCGAGGCGACGATCCACCGCACCACGAACCAGGAGGTCCGCGGGCCGGTGGCCGTCGCCGTCACGCGCGCCGTGCCCCACACCATCGCCAGGATCGGCGCCAGCGGCATGACACCGAGTTCGGCGCCGCCGATCGATACCGGAACACCGTGTACACCGAGCCAGATGCTGGCCATCGCGCCGAAGGCGCCGATCATGTCGCTGTCGGCGATGACGAGCTGCAGCAACGTCAGGGCCGCGATCACCGCCAGCGCGATGATCGACGGCGCAAACGCCACCCTGAGCAGGTCGCGTGCCTGACGGGAACCGACGGGCCGGTTGTCCACGGGCTAGGTCACTCCTTGCACGGCCTTGGGTCCGCGGGGTTCGCGGATGGGCCGAGAAAAGATTATGACGACGCCGGGTCCGATTGCTGCGGAGCTTGCTGCTGTTGGAAAGTCTGAGTGGCTTCAGACGACGGCGCGGCACCACCGGTATAGCCCGATCCGGGCTCCGGGGACGCAAAACTGCCGGACGACGACTGGCCGTACGACGGGAAGCCCGTGGCCGGGGTCACCGGCGATTCGTCGGTTGCCGATTGCTGGGGCCGGGCACCGGGGTAGCCACCGGCCTGGGAGTAGCCGCCCTGTTGCCCGTACTGCTGGCCGTAATCCGGCCGGGCCTGTGCGTGCTGCGGGGCGTGCTGCTGCGGGGCCTGTCCGTAGTACTGGCCGGGTCCGCCGTAGCCGTAGGGGTCGACCTGGGGCTTGGGGGCGGGCGGCTTGATCACACCGGCATCGAGCAGCAACGCGGCCAGCGCGCAGCCGGCCTGCAGCACGGCGAAGGCCAGCACGCAGTACAGGCCCCACTGGATCTCGATCTTGTCGGCCTGGGTCGGCGGCAGGCCCGGAACCTGGATGCTGCCGACGTCGACGACCGCCAGGAGCAGACCCAAGATCGCGAGGATCGCGACCCAGGCCTTGAATTCCTTCTGCTTGGGCAGCAGCCCGACGGCGGCCAGCAGCGAGGCCGCCACGGCGGCGATGGCCGGCAGGAAGGTCATGATGTCGCGGGGCAGCGAGAATTCCGGCTTCTCGCCGTGCAGTTCACCCGGCTTGATGCCGTAAGGGTCAGCAAAGGCGAATCCGAAGACGAACAGACCCAGCACCACGACGGCCAGGGTCAGGTACAGCGGCAGGCTGCTGGGCCCGGCGGGCGCGGCAGGGGCGGCCGGGCCGATGCGCTCGGGGCCACGACCGTATTGCGGGTTGGGCGCGGCGTTCGGGGCCAGGTTGGGGGTCGGGCTGGGCGCAGCGCCGGGTGCACCGTACTGATTCGGCTGCGGCGGGGGCGGGTAACCAGGGTTACCGGGCGGGTACGTCATGACGTCTCCTGTTACTCGTCGACTCGACCAACCACGCTAGCGCACGCCGCAATGTGCGTCCGGCACCAAAACTCCGGGCCCGAGATCCCGGGTCGGATGACGGCGGCTTTCAGCAAACTTGGTCGCGAATCAGGCCGAGATCAGGCGGGCCGCCTGCGCCGAGGAGCGGTCGGCGGCTTCGATTTCGCGGACCAATGGCAGGACCTTGGCCCCGAAGTACTCGATCTCCTCTTGAAAATGCAGGAAGCCGCCGAGGATCAGGTCGACACCGCGTTTGCGGTAGGCGGCAATGCGGTGGGCGATCTGTTCCGGGGTGCCGATCAGCTTGGTGCGGAAACCGTCGTTGTACTGCACGAGGTCATCAAAATCCGAATCGGCCCACATACCCTTGTGATCACCTGTGGAGTTGCCGGCCTGCTGCACCGCCTGCCGGAATCCTTCGACGGCCGGGCGGTTGGCTTTCGCCACGATCTCCCGGAGCGTCTCCTTCGCTTCCTTCTCCGTGTCGCGGGCGATGATGAATCCGTTGAGCCCGAAACTCACTTCACGTGACGCCTGACGGGCGTGGTCGCGAACCTCGACGAGTTGTTCGGTGACGCCGTCGAAATCTTTGCCGTTGGAGAAGTACCAGTCCGAATATCGGCCGCCGTTGCGTCGGGCCGCAGTGGAGTTGCCGCCCTGGAAGATTTCGGGATTGGGCCGCTCGGCGGTGTTGAGCGGTTTGGGTTTGAGGGTGAAGTCGTGGATGCGGTAGAAGTCGCCGCGGAAATCCACCTCATCCTCGGTCCAAATCTTGCGCAGGACCTGCAGGAATTCGGCGCTGCGCCGGTAGCGTTCGTCGTGTTCGAGCCAGGGTTCGCCCAGGTGGGTGAATTCGTCTTTGAACCAGCCGGACACCACGTTGACCGCGAAGCGGCCGCCGGAGAGGTGATCGGCGGTGGCACCGAGTTTGGCCAGTACCGCGGGCTGCCACAGACCGGGGTGCACGGCCGCGATCACTTTCAGTTTTTGGGTGGCCAGTAGCAGGGCCAAACTGAAACTCGTTGACTCGTGCTGGTATTCGGCGCCGTAGCTGGCCTCGTAGCGCACCTGGGTCAGGGCATATTCGAAGCCGTTGTCCTCCGCGGTCTGGGCGAGCTTCTTGTTGTATTCGTAGTTCCAGTCGGTGCGCTGTTCAATGTCGCTGGTCACCAGTCCGCCGCTGACGTTGGGCACCCAATAGGCGAACTTGATGTGGTCGGCTATTCGTTCGGTGGTCATGGGCCCATGTCAGCAATTCATGGTGCGGCCGTCGCGGATATCGTTCGCGATGAACTTATCTCGGTATCTGTTCAGCGCCGATCCGACGGCCGGAGCACCCCGGAAAATGCCAGGTGAGCGCCAATGTGGGCGATTTTTCCACCCTACCCTTGCGCCCCGATACTGAAACACGTTCTAATTCTGGGTATGGACTACGGGCTCGTACTTTTCACCAGCGACCGCGGCATCGCGCCGGCCTCCGCCGCCAAACTCGCCGACGACCACGGTTTCACCACGTTCTACGTGCCCGAACACACTCACATCCCGATCAAGCGCCAGGCCGCTCATCCGACCACCGGGGACGAGACGCTGCCCGACGATCGCTATATGCGCACCCTCGATCCGTGGGTGTCGCTGGGTTCGGCGGCGTCGGTGACCTCGCGGGTGCGGTTGTCCACCGCCGTAGCCCTGCCGGTCGAGCACGACCCCATCACCCTGGCGAAATCCATTGCCACCCTTGATCATCTGTCCGGTGGCCGGGTGTCGCTGGGCGTCGGTTTCGGGTGGAACACCGACGAGCTGCAGGACCACAATGTGCCGCCGGGCCGGCGCCGCACCATGCTGCGCGAGTACATCGAGGCGATGCGCGCGCTGTGGACCGAGGAAGAGGCCGAGTACGACGGCGAATTCGTGAAGTTCGGTCCATCTTGGGCCTGGCCGAAGCCG